>JAEEGL011630503.1_pt1 | contig 20856 bp, 21 predicted proteins | sample 9134231 | NCBI WGS metagenome assembly JAEEGL01 (sample SAMN16246548, study PRJNA631951) | gut metagenome | biome: gut microbiome; feature: rumen; material: fiber-attached | host: Bos | place: Iran: Karaj | collected 2018-10
CAAGGAATTGGACAAGCGCATGACGGAGGAGGCGAGTCAAGTGGTGGCTCAACTGCCTCGCATGGAGGATAAGAGTGCCATCGTGATATACAATGCCGATTGGCATAAGGGCGTGATTGGCATTGTGGCTTCGCGACTGACAGAGGAATTCTTCCGCCCGGCTGTGGTGCTGACGTTGGATGGGGAAATTGTGACGGGCAGTGCGAGGAGCGTGAGTGGTTTTGACGTGTACAGAGCCATTCAGAGTTGCGAAGATTTGCTGGACAATTTTGGCGGTCACACTTATGCGGCAGGTTTGTCGATGAAGGTGGAGAATGTGGAGGAGTTCAGCCGACGTTTTGAGGCTTATGTGCATGAGAACATTGACCCGGAGCAGACTTGTCCCAACCTCGACATTGATGCAGTCATCAACTTTAAGGACATCACTCCGAAATTCTTCAATGACCTCAAGCGCATGCGTCCTTATGGTCCTGAAAATCCCAAGCCTCTTTTCTGCACAAAGAACGTGTTTGACTATGGCACGAGCAAGGTGGTGGGGCGTCAGCAGGAGCATATCAAGCTGGAACTGGTGGACAGCAAGTCGAACAATGTGATGAACGGCATCGCGTTTGGTCAAAGTTCGGAAGCGCGCTATATCAAGACCAAGCAGGCGTTTGACATTGTCTATACCATTGAGGAAAACACCCGCAAGCATGGCGAGGTGCAGTTGCAGATAGAGGATATCAGAACACATGAAGAGGAGTTGACAGTTGAGAATTGAAAGTTGAAAGTTTAGAGTTGGAGACTGAAGGAGTGAAACCTCTTGACATACTGAAGGAATATTGGGATTACGACTCTTTTCGGGGCATTCAGAGTGACATCATCGAGAGTGTCCTTAGTGGTCGTGACACAATGGGCTTGATGCCTACGGGCGGTGGGAAGAGCATTTGTTTTCAGGTGCCAGCACTGATGATGGAGGGTTTGTGCATTGTGGTCACACCGCTCATTGCACTGATGAAGGATCAGGTGCGGCAATTGAAGAATCGTGGCATCGTGGCGGAGGCTGTCTATTCCGGCATGATGCGTGAAGACATCATCCGTGTGCTCGACAATGCCGTGCTGGGTGCTTATAAACTTTTGTATGTCTCTCCTGAACGTCTTTCTACGGAAATCTTTTTGGCGAAGCTTGAACGGATGCGTCAAGTGAGCATGATTGTGGTGGACGAGGCACATTGCGTCTCGCAATGGGGTTATGATTTTCGTCCTTCTTATCTGCAAATCGCAAAGATAAGACGGCTGCTCCCCTCTGAGGGTGTGCCTTTTTTGGCATTGACGGCTACGGCTACACCTAAGGTGGTGGATGATATACAGGAGCAGTTGGGCTTTCGTGAGAAGAATGCCTTCTCCATGAGTTTTGAGCGCAAGAATCTTATCTATGTGGTGCGAGAAACGGAGGACAGGGCAGGGGAAATGCTGCATATCTTGCAAGGAGTGCCTGATGGCAGTGCGATTGTCTATACACGTACCCGTCAGCAGACGGCAGAACTTGCCCGATTCTTGGAGGAGAATGGCATCACTGCCAGCAACTATCATGCAGGTCTGACCGATGCGGAAAAGGACTATCGGCAGGTGAACTGGACGAAAAACCGCGTGCGTGTGATGGTGGCGACGAATGCGTTTGGCATGGGTATTGACAAGCCTGATGTGCGAATGGTGATTCACTTCAATATGCCAGACTCGTTGGAGGCTTATTTTCAGGAAGCAGGACGTGCCGGGCGTGATGGAAAGACGTCATACGCAGTGTTGCTTTACAACCGTCGTGACATCCAAACCCTGAACCGACGAGTGCCGGAGACCTATCCTGACCTTGACTATGTGAAGCAGACATATGAGAATGTGGCTTACTTCCTGCAAGTGGGAGTGGGCGAGGCTTTGGGACGCACGTTCTATTTCCCGATGGAGATGTTCTGTGCTCGTTTCCATCAGTTCCCTGTACAGACCAATGCCGCCCTGCATCTGCTCAACAATGCGGGGTATATCGAATACCACGAGGAACAGGATTTTAAATCTGCCCTTCACTTCATTCTCCGAAAGGAGGAACTCTATCGTATCCATGAAACGGATGAAGACACTGAACTGCTCATTCAGACCATCTTGCGTACATATTCAGGTGTCTTTTCCAATTTTGTCTATATAGAAGAGACGCTGCTCTCTCACCTGACGGGACTATCTGCCGAACGAGTGTATCAGATGCTCAAAGACTTGCACCATAACCGTATCATCGACTTTATTCCGCATCGTACGACTCCGACTGTGAGCTATATAGTTGCCCGTGTTGACACGGATTTGATAAATTTGCCAGATGCTGTTTATGCTGAACGTAAGGCGGACTATCAGGAACGCATTGACCAGATGGCTAACTACGTCACCTCCACGGACAAATGTCGCAGTCGTATGTTGCTCAACTATTTCGGAGAACAGAATGATCACGACTGTGGACAGTGTGATGTCTGCCTGGCACACAAGAATACTGCTGCAACCCACGCAGACACTATCATGAAGGCTGTACAGACCATAAAGGACTTTCTACAAGATGGGAAGGCACATAAACTGATTGAACTGAAAAAGCTTTCCCTCAAAACGGAAGTCCTTGATGAAGCTATCAGCTACATGCTTGATGAAGAAATGCTGGTGACCGAAGGGGCGAAAGTGACATTGAATAGTGAATAGTATATTGTAAATTGTCAATTGTCAAATAGGAATTATCATGACACCTATCGAAATCATCATCCAAACCACTCAAGACATTGCCTCCAATCCTTCTGATGCGGAGGCATATAAGCGTCGTGCCATCACTCTCTGCCAGATGCGGCAGTTTGATGAGGCGATGAAAGACCTTGATACACTCATCGACACTCTCCACTCTGACGATGCGGAAGTCTATCAACTTCGTGGTACACTCCGTATGGATCGGGACGACAAGATTGGTGCTCTCAACGACATGCGCAAGGCTTTAGACCTTAATCCCCAATTGCTTGAGAAACTCAATGGAGAGTTCAAAACCACAGAAAAAGGGCATTGCTAATTGTATAGCGATGCCCTTTTCCATATCATGATTATGCCTTACTTGATGTTCTTTCGGATTTTTGTCAAGTATTGCTGCATGTGCTCCTCGTCACGGGTGTCAATGATTTCGATGATCTCTTTCATCTCCTTGCGAATCTGCTCCACCTGCCCTTTGGTGTAAGGGTTGAAGAGGATTTCACGCAGGAGGGTGTCGTCCTCAGAGAGTACACCTTTGGCAATCTTCATGTGACGCTTGAAGGTGGTGCCTGGTGCATCTTGATGCTTCATCACGGCTGCAAAGGCGAAAGTGGAGATGAAAGGAATGGAGAGTGAATATGCTACTGTTTGGTCGTGCTCTTCGAAGGTGTATTCGAAGATGTTGAGACCAAGACGGGAGTAGAGGTCCTTGAAAAAACAACGCCCCATGTAGTCACCCTCGTTGATGATGATGGCGTTTTCGTCACTCAGTTTGCCGAGATTGGCAAAGGTGGGACCAAACATCGGGTGGGTGCTTACATAGTGGAACCCACTTGCCTCATAGTACTCCTTGAATCCTGTCTTTACTGACGAAATGTCGGAAAGAATACAAGACTTGGGAAGATGGGGAATCACCTCGTCAAACACTTTTAGTGTATATTTGAGACTGACGGCATTGATGACCAGTTCTGGCTCAAATGCACCAATCTCCTCCATCGTGGTGAAACGTTGGGTGTTGTACATGAAGCGCAATTTCTTTGGGTCGATATCGTACACAGCCACCTCGTGGTCAAACGATAAGAGGTCTGTGAAGAACGAACCCATCTTGCCGGCTCCTAATATCAGTATTTTCATTTGTAAACTAATAGTTGTTAGTTTTTAACTTACTTGTTGATGATTTCTATCTGCTGATGAACGCTCTCCTCGTGGATGCTTTCGAACACCTTGGCGACAAAGTCTGGGCTCATGCCACAGAGTGAGCCTTGCACACCGCGCTTCGACAGAATCTCGTTATAGCGGACAGCTTGCAGCACAGTCATGTTATGTTCTTTCTTGTAGTGACCAATTTCACGGCATACACGCATACGTTTTGACAAGATGTCCATGAGTTGGTTGTCCAGTTCGTCAATCTGCTTACGCATGCTGGCAAGTCCCTCTGTGGTGGTGTGCTCATCGCGGATGACGAGCAGGGAGAGGATGTAGTCGAGCACGTCGGGTGTCACCTGCTGCTTGGCATCGCTCCATGCCTTGTCAGGATCGCAGTGAGCCTCCACAATCAGACCATCAAAACCAAGGTCCATTGACTGCTGGCAGAGTGGGGCAATCAGTTCGCGACGACCACCGATGTGTGAGGGGTCACTGATGATGGGCAGGTTTGGTATGCGACGGTGCAGTTCGATAGGAATCTGCCACATCGGGGCATTGCGGTAAATCTTCTGCTCGTAAGAGGAGAATCCGCGGTGGATGGCTCCCATGCGCTTGACACCTGCCTGGTTGATGCGCTCCAAGGCACCAATCCACAGTTCAATGTCGGGATTGACAGGGTTCTTCACGAACACGGGTATGTCCACACCCTTCAGTGCATCAGCCAATGCCTGTACGGCAAACGGATTGGCAGTGGTGCGGGCACCTATCCAGAGGATGTCCATGTCGTACTTCAGTGCCAGTTCCACATGTTCTGGAGTTGCCACCTCGGTAGAGATGAGCATGTGGGTTTCTTCTTTCACCTGCTTCATCCAAGGTAATGCCTTCTCGCCGTGACCTTCAAAGCCTCCGGGTTTGGTGCGTGGCTTCCACACACCGGCACGGAAATTGTGACAGCCCTTCATGGCCAGTTCACGTGCAGTTTCCATCACTTGCTCCTCGCTTTCTGCAGAGCATGGGCCAGCAATCACGAACGGACGTTCGTTGTCGCTTGGCAAATTTAGGGGTTCGAGTTCGAGTTCCATATTGTGTATTGTTTTATTAGTTCTTGAATACTTCTTTGATTCTTTCCAATGCAAGTTTCATCTTCTCGTCTTTCGCACAGAGCGAGATGCGGATGTAACGCTTACCGTTCGAGCCGAAGATGAATCCTGGGGTAATGAAGACACGGGCTTCATGCAGCACTCTCTCGGTCAGGTCTTCCACATCGGCAATGCTGTCGGGGATGCGTCCCCAAAGGAACATGCCCTGCTGCGTAGGGTCAAATGTGCAACCCAACGTGGTCATGATGTCCTCTGCTATCTTGCGGCGAGTGGCATAGGTCTCGATATTGGCGCGTGTGTGCCATGCCTCTGTGTTCTCGTATGCCTGTGCGGCAGCCAGTTGCAGTGGACGGAAAGTTCCTGAGTCGATGTTGCTCTTAATCTTCAGAATCCACTGGACGAAGGTGCTGTTTGTAGCCAGCATGCCTACACGCCAACCAGGCATATTGTGGCTCTTCGACATGGAGTTGAATTCGATGCAGCACTCCTTCGCTTCTGGCACTTGCAGGATGCTTAGGTGCTCGTCGCGGTTCAGGATGAACGAGTAAGGATTGTCATTCACCACCACGATGTCATGCTTCCGTGCGAATGCTACAATCTTCTCATACAGCTCCCGTGTGGCACGTCCACCTGTGGGCATATTTGGGTAGTTTGTCCACATCAGTTTTACACCCGTCAAGTCCATCGCCTCCAACTGCTCGAAGTCGGGTTGCCAACCGTTGCTCTCCATGAGGTCGTAGTTTACAATCTCCTGTCCCAGAATCTTATTCAGCGAGGTGTAGGTGGGGTAGCCAGGATTGGGCACCAGCACCTTGTCACCAGGGTTGCACAATGCCAGAGTCACGTGCAGGATTCCCTCCTTACTGCCGATGAGGGGCTGAATCTCTGTGGCAGGGTCGAGTGTTACGCCATACCAGCGTTGGTAGAAGTTAGCCATCGCCTTGCGCAGTTCGGGAATGCCCACTGTGGGTTGGTATCCATGGGCGTCGGGACGGTGCGCATGCTCACAAAGCACGTCGATGGTTTCTGCACTGGGCGGCATGTCAGGACTACCGATGGCAAGGGAGATGATATCTTTACCTTCGGCATTGAGTTTTGCCACCTCTTTCAGTTTTCTCGAAAAGTAATACTCGCTCACAAGCGAGAGTCTGTCTGCTGGTTGTATCATTGTTCTATGGTGCTTTTTCCTTCCTTGTATTCTCCTAACACTTTCATTTGTTTGGTCAGTGGTCTCACCGCATCGATGCTCTGGCGGTAACGGGTGTAGTCGTCGTACATCACGTCGATGTAGAACATATATTCCCATTCCCGTCCGATGATGGGCAACGATTGAATCTTGGTCAGGTTGATTTTGTAAAATGAGAAGATGCTCAGCACTTGTGAGAGGGAACCCTCACTGTGAGGCAAACTGAACACGATGCTTGACTTGTTAGACTTGCTTGGCACACTCAGTTCTTCTGCCAACCAAGGGTCTGCCAGCACCAGAAAGCGAGTGAAGTTGTGTTTGTTCGTCTCGATGCCCTCTTCCAGCACCTTCATACCGTAGAGTGGGGCAGCATACTTTGAGCAGATGGCGGCATGTCCTCTCAGTCCGTTCTCGCTGATATTCTTGGCAGAACCTGCTGTGTCATCCGTCTCCACAATCTTCAGTTGAGGGTGCTGTTTCAGGAAGTTCCTACACTGCATCAGTGCCACAGGATGTGAGTTCACTTCCGTGATGTCTTCCCAATTGTCCTCGGGCAGACACATGATGCTGTGTGAGATGCGAAGCTTGTGCTCACCCACAATCTGCATGCCGCTGTCACGCAGCAGTTCGTAGTTGTGTAGCAGCGATCCTGCGATGGTGTTCTCAATCGCCACCATACCAATCACGTTTGAGTCCTTCTTCATCTCCTCAAACACCTCTTCGAACGTGCCACAGCAGATCAGTTCCACCTCTTCGTTCTCAAAGTAATAGTGGCTTGCCACATCGTGGTAACTCCCCACCTCTCCTTGTATTGCTACTCTTCTCATATATTATATAATGTATGTCGTGTTCACTAAAAAGCCCCACTCTTTGGAGCGGGGCTATATTGTTGTTCTCTACGTATCTATTGCAAATTTGTTGAAACACATAACTACCCGCTCTTACTCGTTGCCAAAGTAAAAGTAAAAATAGTAATATGCGTTAAACAATGATTTCATTTTTCTTTTAATTTCGCTGCAAAAGTACACACATTTCTCGAAACCACCAACACTTTTCAAGAAAAAATGCGGTTTCAGCTGAAAAAAGTTTATCGTCGTCATTGTTCTTTCTCTGATATGACAAGGAAAATGCACTTTTCAGGAAGAAATGAAGATGTATTGTGTCACCGCTGAACCAAGAAAAATACGGCTACATGTGTGGTTTCTTGAAAAAATGTTGTATCTTTGCATCGGATAGCTGAGGACTGGAATCGTCTTTCGGTTGTCAAGGTGATGAAGTAATGATCAGGCGAACAAAATCGACAGGAATCTAAAACAACCAGTATGGTAAATCAACCATTAAACACGGAACTTCTGGATCGCGCCATTGTGTTTGCAGTACGTGCCCATGCTGGCACTGAGCGTCGAGCCAAGGGCTTTCCTTATATCGTGCACCCGATGGAGGCTGTGGCAATTGTTGCTACGATGACAAGCGACCAAGAATTGCTGGCAGCAGCCATCCTTCACGACACGGTAGAGGATACAGACGTGACTGTGGAACAAATCCGGGAAGAATTTGGCGAACGTGTTGCCTCGCTGGTGGCTATGGAGAGTGACGCTGTGGTGGAAGGTGTGTGTAAGGAGGACAGTTGGCATGCTCGCAAACAAGCTGCCATTGACAGAATTGCCAGTGCCCCGTTGGATGCCAAGATGGTTGCCCTGGGCGACAAACTATCCAACATGCGAGCCATTGCCCGTGACTATGCTGTGCAGGGTGATGCCCTTTGGAGCATCTTCCGCATCAAAGACCCCAAAGAGCATGAGTGGCACTATCGGGGACTTGCGGATTCGCTTCATGAACTTCATGGCACCTTTGCATATCAGGAATTTGAGCAACTTGTCAATCAAGTGTTCGGCGAGCGGAAGAATCAAGGGAAAAAGATTTAAAAAAAACAGTTAGACCAATGAAAAATACTATTAAACTGGATGCCCATGGTGAACAACTCATGCAACAGTTTCATGAGTTGCAGCCCACGTTGGAGGTGTTGGCGAAGGATGCATACGACCAGCTTCGTTATGCCTTGCGCGAACAGGGCATCTATGTCACTGCCATCGAGTGTAGGGTGAAGACCGAGAGTTCGTTGGCTGGCAAACTTGAACTGAAGGGGGCGAAATATAAGAGCATCGATGACATCACCGATCTGGTGGGGCTTCGCGTGATTACTTTCTACACCGATGAGGTGGACAAGGTGGCTGTCATTGCCAAGAGCATCTTCGATGTTGACTGGCAGGAAAGTGTGGACAAGCGTAAACTGCATGAACTTGATTCCTTTGGCTATAACTCGCTTCACTATATTTGTCGACTTAAAACTGGCGGTCCTCGATTTGAACTGCAGATGCGCACAGCCTTGCAGCATGTGTGGTCCACCATTGAGCACGACACCGGCTATAAGGGGGAGGTGAAAATCCCTAAGGAATACCGTCGTCAGTTCAGCAGATTGGCTGGTATGTTGGAATTGATTGACGATGAGTTCAGCCGTCTTCGCCTTGCGCTTAGTGACTATCGTCGGCGATTGAAATCGCTAGTGGAGGATGGACATCTTGGAGAAGTGCCTTTGTCTGCAGGCTCCTTCCGCAACTACCTTGACCTGCACCCGTTTGATCGTCTGAACAGACGTATAGCCGCTGTCAACCAGGCTGAAATCTATCCTGTCTCGCTGATGCCCTTCCTGCCTGTGTTGGAATCGTTTGGATTGGAAACATTGGATGACGTGCAGCACTTCATTGATGAAAACAGTGATGACGCCTATCAGTTAGCTGTCTCGCAGTTAGCGGTCACGGATCTCGACATTCTGTCTTCTGGAGCGGCCTTGCAGAACCTCTGTATGGTACATGTGCTGAAGCAGGGTGATGGACGCGACGGATTGAAAGCTATTTTTGATACCATCAATGGTGAGAGCGATGCCAATGGTTTGCTGGCAGATATGATATGGAAACAGGCTGCGACACTGCCTTTCTTGGCAACTATTGGACAGGGCTAGAGGTGACAGTTTGGTCGTACTGGATCAGGAAGACAGATTAGTCTTCTGCAATGGCATTTCCCTGATAGAATTGGAGTATTTTTCTGCGGAACATGAAGGTGTATCGTGACTGGAGGGCAGTCGTCTCTGCCTTCTGTAAGTTGGTTTTGGACTCCTGATATTCAGTGGCAGTAGCTTTCCCGTTCTCATATTTTTTCTGCATGAGATTGAAAGCGGTGCGTGAGGCTGTAAGGGCTGCATCGCTGCTGATGCATTGCTTTTGGGCAGCGAGGGCGTTGTAGTAGGCTTGCTGTATTTCCTTGTAAAGCGTTTTCTGGGTCTCTTCAAGTTGGAACTGACGGGCTTCCACTTGAAGACGGGCTTGGCGCACTGCATTGCGAGTGGCGTAACGATTGAAAATGGGAATAGAGAGGGCGATGCCGAGGGACTGATTGAAGTTGTCTTCCATCTGTTTGCCGAAAGAGGCGGCTTCGAATCCTGAGGTCTTGTAGTAGTTGGTGCCCATGCCACCTGAGAGATGGAGGGAAGGGTAGTGCCCTGCTTGTGCAATACGGACACCTCTCTCTGCACTGAGCACGTTCAGCTTTCCTGCACGTATTTGTGGCTTAGTGTTGAGCGCTTCTGCATAGATGGCATCAGGTGCCGTTAGTATGATGGCAGACGGGTCTGTTGCTTCTGGTTGTTGGATGTCGAACTGCTCGGGGGTGGAAAGTTCAAGCAATTGAGAGAGTTCGAGTAGGGCAAGCATGGCGGAGTTTTTCTGCTGTGTGAGGGACAGCTCATCAGCTGCCACATGTGATTGGGCTTCTGCCAATTCTGTTTCCGATACTTTACCATTCTGAAATAACAATTCCACACGGCGCGCCTGAGCTTGGCTAAGTTCCTTTTGCCGTTCTGCCACTGCCACAAGGTCTTTCTGATAGACAGCTTCAAGGAAGGCTGATGCCACTTGCATGCAGATGTTCTCCTTGGCTTTCTCAAGGTCGGCTATGGCGGCTTGCAGGTTGAGTTTGTTCTGACGAATTTGATTGGAAATCTGTCCGCCCGTGTAAAGAGGAACGTCGGAACCCAAATTGAATGATGTGCTTTGTGTGTTGCGGTCAGCATAGGTGTTGTCTATTGTCAATCCACGCCCGAATCCAAAGCTCTCGTTGGCAGATGCCTGCAGGTTGGGCAGGCGACTGTTCTTGGCAGTGCTGAGCGACACTTCTTGATTCCTTACGTTGTTTTCTTGCAACTTGATGTCGATGTTGTGGGCAATGGCATGGTCTATGCATTGGCGCAGGCTCCATTGCTCTTGTGCATGCACCGTAGTAGCCAGGAGCATACATATTATATATATAATGGAGTGTTTCATATTGCAATTATCATTAACATTTATATCATTCTTTCATTTTCTCTATTCCTCTCACTTTACTGCCCACTTGCAGTCCCTTCTTAATCTCGATGTTGAGACCATCGCTGATGCCTGTTGTGACAGCACGACGTTCGAAAGTCTGTTTGGAGGATGTTGTGTCGGTGAGCACATACACATAGGTGGAGTCTCCTGAAAATTCCAGAGATGCTTCGGGCACACAGATGGTTTTGGTGGCGCGTTCGAGCACAATCTCTGCGTTGGCACTATAACCGGCACGTATTTTCACCCCTTCGGGCAACTGAATGGCAGCCTTGATTTCGAAGAGGTTGGCGCCATTCTCCTCAACTGCTTTTGGAGCAATATATTCGAGGGTGGCATCAAGTGTGAGGTCTTGGATGGCTCCCACGAAGATTTTAACAGGCATGCCGGCAACAATACGTCCAACCTCAGTTTCGTCAATTTTGCCACGGAAGATGAGGTCTTGCATGTTGGCAACTGTGGCGATGGTGGTACCATCGTTGAAAGAGTTGCTGAGGATGACTGAGTTACCCACCTTGACTGGTACATCGAGCACGATGCCATCGATGGTGGAACGAATGAGGGTTGTACTCATCTGGGCATTGTTGAGCGAAATACCATCTCTGACAATGTGAAGGGCATCCTTGGCATTGTTCATTTCCATCTTGGCATTTTTCAGTGCCACTTCCGATTTTTCGTAATCTTCAGCACTCACCACTTTCTCGGTATAGAGATTCTTCATGCGGTCGAAGTCTGTCTGTGCCTGCTTGAGGGAAATCTCTGCCAGTTTCACACGATTCTCTGCACTGCTGAGGCTGGACATGTCAGGAATGACCTTCACTTTGGCTATCACCTCATCCTTCTTCACTATATCGCCAGCTTCTTTGTAGAGCTCGGCGATAATGCCTGAAATTTGAGGTTTGATGTTCACTTCGTCACGTGGCTCAATCTTACCCGTGATGATGGTGGTCTTCTCGATGTCGAGAATTTTTGCAGTGTTGATTTCGTAGGTGGTCACTGTGGGTGTGGACTTCAGATAAAGGAACACGAACGTGCCAATGAACACTGCTGCTATGAGGCCAATGCCAGCCCATTTGAAATACTTTTTCATAAAGATCCCCTCCCCGCTCCCCCAAAAGGGGAAGAGTAGAATGTTAGTGGGGAGGATTCTACTTATTGTATTGTTATTCTTTTATTCGTCTCTAATTGCATCCACAGGCTTAATAGCCATAGCGCGAATGGTGGGTGCTAATCCTGCTAACACACCTAAGATTGCCAATAGGGTGGCAGCTCCGATGGCGATGGAGAAGGATATCTGGAAGGTGGCTCCTGAAGTGTCGTCTTGCAGCCCTCTCTCCACCAACTGTAACACCATTACGGCAAACGTCATACCACTCATGCCCGCTACAAGGGTCAACACGATGCTCTCGCTCATAATCATGGTGAGTATATCTCCCGGAGTGGCACCTATGGCTCGACGTATGCCGATATCGGTGGTGCGCTCTTTTACCGTAACGACCATGATATTGCTCACGCCAATGGCACCAGACAAGAGGGTGCCCAAACCTATCAGCCACACCAAGATGCTGACGCCCTGAAAGAGGTTGTCTATCATGGAGAAGATGGCTTCGGCGTTCACTGTCACCAAGGCTTGAGTGTCATCAGGATGGATGGTGTGGATGCGTTTCATTACGGCTTCCACTTTCTTTTGGATGTCCGACATCTTGTAACCTTCTCGTGCGGTCAAGCAGAGGACATCTACTTGGTTGCCTCGATTATAGGCGTGCTGCATGGTGGTGTAGGGAATGTGGACGGTCGTCGTGACGTTGCCACCAACGCTAACACCTCCTTCACTCTTGCCGCTGATGCCCACCACTTGGTAGTGGATGCCGTCGATGATGATGAATTTACCCAAGGCATTTTCATCAGTGGCGAATAGCTCTTCCACGATACGACTACCGATAGTGCATACCTTTCGGCTTTTGTTAACATCCACGTCGTTCAACCCACGTCCTTGCCGTATCTTGGGATTATCAATGAGATCCACGTCGGGAAATTCTCCCTTGACACTCACGCTGGATTTTTTTGTGCCGTAAGTGGCTGTCCTTCGCCAATTTAGAATGATGGGAGATACTATTTCCAGTTCGGGTACGGAGTTGCGGACGAGCTGCACATCGCGTGTCTCAATGAACCATGTGCGACCCTTCTTGAGACCTTTGTATGCCTCACTGGTGGGTGATGCCATTAGGAAGCCAGAATTGTTTGCAAAACCAGCGAAGGTGTTGGCAAGGGTAGATTCCAATCCTCTTCCGCCACCCATTAGCAGCAGGAGCATGAACACACCCCAGAAGATGCCGAACGCTGTTAAAAACGTGCGGGTCTTGTTACGTGAGAGTGCGCTGAAAATCTCACTCCATTGGTCACTGTCTAATCTTAGCTTCATCCTTTCAACTATCAATTATCAATTTTTGTCATCATCCTCTCAATGCTTCTATGGGTTTCACTTTAGCTGCTTTGCTGGCAGGGAAGAATCCTGCTAATGCTCCAGCAACAATCATGACAATGGTGGCATGAATACAGGTGCTGATATCAACGGTGGGGTCAACGAAGATGGATGATTGGAAGTTTCCTATACTCATTGTTTGATTGCCGTAATAAGTATTCATGCATTCGCAGAAGATGATGCCTAAAAGCATGCCAATATATCCGAAAATGGTGGTGATGACAATGCTTTCGAGCACCACCATTCCGATGATGTCAATGGGCTTGGCACCAATGGCCTTACGGATGCCAAATTCGTGGGTGCGTTCCTTTACGGCGATGAGCATGATGTTGCTCACACCTACAATGCCGCTTAGCAGAGTGAGTAGTCCAAGTATCCAGAAAGAGGTGTGGAGAATGTCCTTGGCTTTGTTTATGTTGACATTTTCGCTGGCAGAGTTCCAGATCCAGAGGGCAGAACGGTCATCCGGGTCAAATTCGTGTCTGATGCCCATCACCTTGCGGAAAGCCAGTTCGAAAGCATCGTTCTTCTCTTCCGTGTCAAGGTTTCTCGATTTCAGTTGCAGCTGGTCAATGTCGTAGCCTTTACCAAAGATGGTTTTCAGGGTAGTGAAGGGAGCATAGAAGTCATTGCCTGACATCATACCGTCTTCTTTGTAGATGCCGACCACGGTGAACGAGATGCCGTCTATACGCACTTGTTGATTGATGGCCTTTTCACCATGTTTGAAAAGGTCTTCACAATTCTTGTCGCTGATGACGATGACTTTGCGTTGTTCGTCAAGGTCAATTTTATTGATGAAGCGTCCCTCCATCAGTTGGATGGCATCCATCTCTTGGGTGGAAGGGCGAGCACCTTGCAGGGTTACGCCGTTCAGGTAGTTTTTGCCGAAAGATGCCGAGGTGGCAGAATGGCTGATTTGTGCGATGACGGAGCTGAGTTCGTTGGGAAAGTTCTTGAGTGTCACTTCGCTGTCGCTGTCGTCAAGTTTGATGCGATGTCCCTCCTCAATGCCTTTGTATGGTTTAGATGTGAAGCCTGGGAAAACATGAATGGCATCGAAAGAGAATCCCATACTGTCTTGCTCGAAAGAGTGGATGATGCCATTGCTGGTACCTTGCAGGATGATGATGAGAAAGAGTCCGCATGCTACGGCAAATCCTGTAGCGAGCGAACGCAATTTGTTCCGGCTCAACGAACCTAATATTTCTCTGAATATCTCAATCACATGCATGGCTCCCAGTTCTCGTCTCTCAGTGATCCATTATCAACGATTTGTCCATCCACAATATGAATGGTTCTGTTGGTTTGTTCTGCCACATCTGCCTCATGCGTCACCACGATGATGGTGAGTCCCTGTTGATTCAGCTCCTTTAGTAGTTCCATCACCTCCACTGTGGTTTTGCTGTCAAGGGCTCCTGTGGGTTCGTCAGCAAGGATGATTTGTGGTTGAGTGATGAGTGCGCGGGCTATGGCTACTCGTTGTTTCTGACCGCCCGACATCTCGTTGGGCAGGTGTCCTGCCCAGTCACGAAGCCCCACTTTGTCAAGATACTCCATCGCGATGGCATTGCGTTTTTTGCGGCTCACACCTTGATAGAAGAGGGGGAGAGCCACATTCTCCAGCGCGTCCTTGTAGGGGATGAGGTTGAACGACTGGAATACGAAACCAATCATGCGATTGCGATAGCCTGCAGCCTTGGTCTCACTGAGATTCTTGATGAGGGTGCCGTTGAGTGTGTACTCGCCTTCATCATAATCGTCAAGGATGCCGAGAATGTTGAGTAGCGTCGATTTCCCTGAACCTGACGCACCCATGATGGCGACAAACTCGCCCTCTTCAATGTTGAGGTCTATGCCCTTCAAGACATGCAAGGGTTGTGCGCCCTTGTATGTCTTGTGGAGTCCTTTCAGTTGAATCATCATAACTTAAATGCTATCGGATTTCTCAGACAATTGTTGCTCAATTACTGCTGCTAGCGAATCCGCCTTGGTAGAGAGACTTTTATCAACATTCTTGTTGACGGCACCAAGATATTCCTTTGCCTTTTGTGGATTACCTTCGTTTAGGGCATCTTCTGCACAATAATAGTAACTCCATGCAATGGTCTTGGGACTGTCACACGATGTGAATGACAGAGTTGCGATAATCACTCCTGCCAATAGTTTCGTGTTTGCTTTCATCGTCACTTTTGTCTGGTTTTTATTGAATCTTGATGTTTCCGGTCACCTGAAGTCTGCGCGAGTCAAGGCTGGCTTTGCCAAAACTTTGTTTGGTCAAGTTATGGCATTTGCCCTTCAACCTCACGTCGCCACTGCCGCCAGCGCTGACTATGAGGTTGTCGCACTTGACATCGAGATTGGCTTCTCCATCACTGGTAAGTTGCAGGTTGATGTTGTTGGCTTTGAGGTCAGTGGTGATGTCACCGTTCCCGTCCATTTGGATGGTGACATCTTCACAATTGAACTTCTTGGCAACCACATCGCCATCTCCATTGATAATGATGCGAAGTTTACCACAATCCACGTGGGGAGCCTCAAAGTCGCCGTCGCCATTTATTTCGATGTCGAGATCGCCTGTAAAGAAATCATCACCCTTGATTTCCAGGTCTCCATCACCGTTCACCTTCACGCTACGGAGGTCAGGTACGATGATTTTGAGTTTGATGCTGGGCACGTTTCGAAGGGCAGTCTTGGCAATGACATGAAGGGTGTTGTCACCTTCTTTCTCAGCTTTCTCCACTTTGATATCGTTGGCTTCAATGGCTTTCTCATTGCCCGTCACCTCCACACTGAAGTCTTCGCCTTGACGCAGGTCGATGTCGGCATTGCCATCCATTACGATGTGGGCGAATGGTTCGAGATCGAGGGCTTGGGTCACAACTTTTCCCCATTTCTCACTGTCACGGAAATAATCTTTACCGTTTCTCGACTTAATCATTTGCTCTTTCTGCTCCAGCGTGAAATTGCAGGAAGTGAAGGAGAATACCGCCCATCCGAAACAAAGGATGGTGATGATGCGCAGATGTTTCATGCTCATTGTTGTTTCAATTATCATTTGTCAATTATCATTTCTCATTTGGAATGAGATGATACCTTTTGTCAATTCGTCCATGCTGATGTTGAGATTCGCCATCTGACGTGCCACGCCGGGCAGGGTTTCATTCATGAACTCCTCGCGTTTCATCTGCAGGATGGCAGTTTTTGCGCCCACTGATACGAAGTAGCCAAGTCCACGTTTCGTGTAGATGATTTCTTTGTTTTGCAACCAGTCGTAGGCACGTGCACAGGTGTTGGCATTCACCTCTACTGTGGCGGCGTACTCTCTCACGCTGGGGACGCGCTCGTCTTCGAGCAGCTTTCCTTGCAAGATGTCGTCGCAGATGAAGTCTGCGATTTGCAAATATATAGCTTTATTATCTTTGAATCGCATAATTTTCACATTATTTATTAAAAGATGAAGTAATTTGTGCTTTGGTGTAACGATTATAGCTCCACCAGATGAAAAGGGCACTTGCAACAAGTGTGATGAAGGACAGCACATAATGGAAGATGGTGAGCGCTTGACCAACATCTTCGATATCGGGGGCTGTGACGTCCATGACAGTTGGAATATTGGCACCCAATGCAACGCAGATGAAGAATACGAAGCTCAGGATGGTACCAAGCACCTGCAGGGCTGCGTAGGTGAGGATGATGTTGTACTTGTATTTGAAGGCATTGCCCAAGAAATAGATGGTGCTTTGGAAGAATGCGCTACAGAAGACGAGGAGGGTGAAGGCGTTGAAGTATTGTATGGCGTCGTCATTTGTGATGCTTCTTTCAGCGTTGTGCCCAATACCACGCATGAAAACAATTTCTGTAATGCCTCTCATGGAGCACATCTCGCCAACAGAAACCGTCAGAGACTTGACACCGTTTTCTGTACCATAATTGATGAGGGTGAGCAGGGCGTTGAATCCGTCAGCTAAGAGCAGGGAGAGGATGCAGAGGATGAATCCACCCACGAGCACGAGCAGGGCGTGCCACGTGAATTTCTCCAGATTGGTGGCAGGTAGGGTGAGCTCGGTGATGCGTCCCTGCTTGTTGCGCAGGTTGTGTGCCCAGCAGCCAGCAAAAATCTGCAGCATGATGAAGAAGAAGCCCAGTTCGTATAGAGCTGTTAAATACATCCAGTTGTAGTCTTCGAAGGAATTTGCTTCGGGTACGTATGAAAAGGCTGGCCCACTCATGCCGCCATTCACGACAGAATCGTACATGGTGTAGCGTGCGATGAAACCCAGTAGGGCGATACAGACAGCTCCAGCAATAGTGACTAACGCCATGTTGCGATAAAACGACTTGTTGATAGTCAGGTCGTATGTTGCGAAGTTCGCAAATCTTTCTTTCATGAAGTTCATAATCTTATCCTCCTATTTGTGCTTTGGTTAATGCTTGAATGAAGAGTTCCTCTAAATTGACAGGCTCTTCCATGTTCATTCTCTCGTTGAGCAGGACCGCATTCTGCTCGATGATGGTCACGTGGTCGAGCAGAGTCTCCACATCGCGTACCTGATGGGTGGATATGACCACAATCTGATCGTCTCTCATGCCCTGTGCCACCACCTTGCGGAACTGGCTCTTGCTGGGAATGTCGAGTCCGTTGGTGGGCTCATCCATCAGGAGGAGCTTCGTGCGTGCTGCGAGCGCGATACACATATACACCTTCTTCTTCTGACCCATGGAGAGGGCGCCAAGGTTGATCTGAGGCATGCCATTCGCATCGAGAGTGGCACCATTCACGTTGAGCATGTCGAACATATCGAGTAGTTCCACCATTAGCTGCTCGTCAAAGTTGGGATAGAAAGGACGAAGCACCTTCAAGTAGTCGGGCAGGGGGATGGAGGGGAGATTGTACTCTTCAGGCACGATGAACATTTCCTGAAGGGTTTCGGGCAGACGCTTCTGGGTGTTCGCACCGTTGAGGGTGATTTCTCCCTGCTTGGGGCGCAGGAGTCCCATGATGAGGTAGAGCAGGGTGCTCTTACCTGTACCGTTCTTGCCTAACAGACCGTATATGCCAGGCTCCTCGTACGATAGCGAGAAGTTCTCCAGCACGTTGTGCATGGCGTTGTAGCCATAGGTGATGTTCTCAATCTTTAGCATAATCATTTTTAGTTTTAGTTGATGTAAATAGTGTTATATATAACGTTTGTTTTATTGCTTCATTAGTGTACTACTTTAATAATACACTGCAAAGGTAGAGCAATTTATTTGTAACTTCCAAATGTTTGCCAAAGAAAATGCGAATATTTAACATTCTTTTAACATTGAGTGTCGAAATAAAGTTGTAACTTTGCACCCGAAATGTGTATAACCCCACATTTCCAACATCATGAAAATTAAGGATATCATAGGTGCCCTTGAAGAGTTTGCACCTCTGGCCCTGCAAGACGGCTACGATAACGCGGGATTGCAGATTGGACTAGCAGAGGATGTAGAGGCTACAGGGGTTTTATTGTCTCTGGACGTCACTGAAGAAGTTGTTAACGAGGCTGTCCTCCGTGGTTGCAACCTCATCGTAAGTCACCATCCGCTCATGTTCCATCCCGTGAGTTCCTTTACAGGGAAGACCCATGTGGAACGTGCTATACTGAAGGCCATCAAGAACGACATTGCCGTCTATGCATCCCACACCAATCTCGATGTGGCTGATGGTGGTGTGAACTTCAAGATTGCTGAGAAGTTGGGTTTGCAGAAGGTGGAGTTTCTCTCTCCCAAAGGAACCTACACCAGTGGCAACAAGGAACTGACATCAGGAGAGGGTGTCATTGCATCACTGCCAGCAGCGATGTCCACCAGGGAATTCATGGAACATGTGAAGGAAGTGTTCCATCTCAAGTCACTTCGTGTCAACAATGCCAATCCTAAGACCGTTAAGCGTGTAGCGCTTTGTGGCGGCAATGGTGCATCATTGATTCCGCAAGCCATCGAAAAAGGCGCAGACGTGTTCATCACCGGTGAAATTGGCTATCATCGTTTCTTTGGTTTTGAGAAAGAAATCCTGTTGTTGGAAACTGGACATTATGAGAGCGAGCAATACACCATTGAACTGCTGCGTGACATCATTACCAAGTTTGCTCCTTCACTTCACGTTTGTAAGGCAGAAACGAACATCAATCCAATCATATATTTATAATCATTTAAAATAATAATGGCAAAAAAGAAAGAGAATCCAGCAGAGATGCCTGTGGAAGAAAGATTGAAGAATCTTTTCCAGTTGCAGACCATCTTGACTGAGATTGACCGCATTCGCACTTTGCGTGGTGAACTTCCCCTTGAGGTGGAAGACCTTGAGGACACGATTGAAGGTCTGAAAACCCGCATCAGTAAGACAGAAGCCGAGATGGCAGATCTTCGTACAAAGATTAATGAACATAAGGGTAAAATAGAGTTAGCTAATTCACAGCTTGCCACCTACAAGGAGCAGATGGATAACGTGCGCAACAATCGTGAGTACGATTTGTTGAACAAGGAAATTGAATTCCAGACGTTGGAAATTGAACTTTGCAACAAGCGTATCCGTGAAGCACAATCTCTCGAGAAGAACCGAGAGGAGGCACTCGCCCGCAGTCAGGAAGAACTGGAAGGACGTATGCAGGACCTTGAAGTGAAGAAGAACGAACTCGATGAAATCGTGGCAGAGACAAAGGCTGACGAGGAGAAACTCCGTGAGAAGGCAAAGAATCTGGAAACGCTCATCGAACCACGTTTGCTCCAAAGCTTCAAGCGCATCCGCAAGAATAGCCGTAATGGTCTCGGCATCGTGTACGTGCAGCGTGATGCTTGTGGTGGTTGCTTCGCTAAGATTCCACCACAGCGTCAACTTGATGTGCGCATGCGCAAAAAGGTGATTGTTTGTGAATATTGTGGCCGCATCCTGATTGACCCAGAGCTGGCAGGTGTGAAGCCCGATGCTCCTGTAGAGGAAAAGCCAAAACGCCGTTCACGCCGCAAGAAGGAAGAAGAGTAAGTTCTGATGGGCGATACTCTCGCTCCGGAACTTATAAGATTTCTCCATACGAGGGTATGTCTTTCATGAAGGCATACCCTCCGTTTTTTATGTCCACTTGACAGCAGTAGTGCTTCAGTCCATTGCTCACAACAAGCCACTCCACCTCGAGCACCATGTTGTACCTGCAAATTTGTTCAAACACCCGTTGTGTGATCTCCACATCCGGACGTTTGTATTCCACAATCATTAAGGGTCTCATGCCTTCCTGCCTATACACCACAGTGTCGCATCGACGGCTCATGCCATTTAGCGTCACAGCCACTTCATTCGCCATCAAGGTTTTGGAATAACCTTTCTGTTCTATCAGAAAATGCACAAAATGCTGTCGTACCCATTCCTCAGGAGTGAGTACAACAAATTTCTGGCGAAGTATGTCCAAAATCTTCACCATTCCATTCTGTTTTTTGATATTCGCCTCAAACGGCGGTAAATTCAGTGGCTGCATCAAACAAGGAGTCTTACATCTTGTAGAATGAACAACAAGGAATGTGTTGTCATGTCACCACTGGATTTTGATGGCAGAGAATTTCTCGGGATAGCGTGTGTAAATCATGTTGATGAGGTCGGAGGTGAGATGAAGTTTGGTTTGGCGACCAGGTGTGTAGCCCTCTCGCCATATCTGTCTGAAGCTGACATATACTCCCGAATCATGTACATAGAACTTGATGTGCTTGTTGTCATCATTGGGGTCTTTTTCTGTGTAATGATAGATGCAGGAACACTCCGCACCC
>JAEEGL013434632.1_pt1 | contig 20856 bp, 15 predicted proteins | sample 9134231 | NCBI WGS metagenome assembly JAEEGL01 (sample SAMN16246548, study PRJNA631951) | gut metagenome | biome: gut microbiome; feature: rumen; material: fiber-attached | host: Bos | place: Iran: Karaj | collected 2018-10
ACCCTCGGGTGACTGACTGATGACATTACCCTTTTCCACGGTGGCACTCTCCGCCTGCAGGATAGATACCTGGAATCCGTGCTGTTCAAGATTTGAGCGTGCTTCTGCCTGTGACAGTCCCGTTACGGCCGGTACGAGCACGCCGTCGGTGCTCTGTGCCACGGTCAGGACCACCGTATCTCCCTCAGCAAGCTCGGAACCCGCCGGAACGCTGGCAGATATGACAGTCCCTTCTTCATACTGCAGGCTGGTCTCATATTCTATCTGAGGTGTCAGGCCCAGATCGATGAGGACCTTTTTCGCATCATCAAGCTTCGCGCCCACGATACCGTCGGGCATGGTGATAACGGTGCCTGCGCTCTCCTCTGTTTCATCCGCACCTGCGCCGGATCCGCCTATGAAGCCGGTGACGCGTCCCAGTATCAGCAGGACTACCAGACCTACGATCACGGCGCCCACAACCACGAGGACAGTGGTCAGTCTGTCACCTACACCGCCTTCATCATCATCTTCATCGTCTTCATCCTCATCATAAGGATCATCGTCGTACTTCTCCGCTTCGTAACGGCGTCTTCTGAAGTCTTCCTTCTCCATCCTGTCCCTGGTCGCATCTCTTGACGTCCTGACAGGTGTTTTGGATGATTTCGAACCGGACTTTGATCCGGATTTCGATTTGGACTTGGAGCTGCCGGACTTTGATCCGGATTTGGAAGATGATTCCTGCTTCTTCCTGCGCTCGCGCTCTTCTTTCTCTATATCTTCCTTAAGAGCTACTCCGCCTACCAGATCGGCACGTTCTGCCGAAGCGTTCCTGATCTTCTTCACGTCATCATCGGTGATGTTACGTGTGGCGGCATCTTCATCGGGATCGGTGATCCTGACGAAATCGCCCTCGGGATCTACAAGTGACTTCTTCAGATCGGCGATGACCTCTCCCATCGACTGATATCTGCGGTCCGGAGACTTCTGGCAGCACTTGAGCACTATCTGCTCCACACTGTATGGAATGTCATCCGCATAGTCTGACGGGTAAGGCAGAGCCTCCTGGATATGCTTGATGGCTATGGCCACGGTGGTATCTCCGTTAAAAGGGACCCTGCCGGTCAGCATCTCAAACATGGTAATACCCAAACTGTATATATCGGACCTCTCATCCGAGAAACCACCTCTGGCCTGCTCGGGAGATGTGTAATGTACGCTGCCCATCACGTTGGAGCTTACGGTGTTGTTGGTTGCTGCCTTGGCTATACCGAAATCGGTAACCTTGACTTTGCCTTCCTTGGAGATAATGGTATTCTGCGGCTTGATATCTCTGTGGATGATATGGTTGTTATGAGCCGCCTCGATACCGTTGGATATCTGGATGGCTATGCTGACAGCTTCTTTGGCCGAGAGTCTGACCTTTTTCTCAATATACTTCTTGAGAGTGATACCCTCGACGAGCTCCATGACTATATAATGGATGCCGCCCTCGCTTCCTACATCGTATACATTGACGATATTAGGGTGCATGAGTCCGGCAGCAGCCTGGGCTTCCGTACGGAATTTGTTAACGAAATTGTTGTTCTCCGAAAATTCCTGTTTAAGGACCTTGACTGCTATATTTCTGTTCAGCTTATGATCTTTTGCCTTGTAGACATCCGACATGCCGCCGGTGCCTATCTTCTCGAGGATCTCGTATCTGTCCCCGAGCATCATTCCTATTTTGATCATGAGTATTCCTTACTGCTCCGCAAACGGTTCTATCAGAACAACGGAGATGTTATCCCGGCCTCCGTTCTCGTTTGCCATATCCACAAGTCTGTGGGCACGGTCTCTCAGCGTACCCTCAGAACATATAACGTCTCTGATATCTTCATCATCTGCCATATTGGTCATACCGTCAGAGCACAGCATTATGACATCGCCCTGTCCTATGCTTACCCTGAACAGGTCCACGTCTATCTCCGCCATGGCTCCCACGGCTCTGGTTATGATGTTCTTATCCGGGTGATTGCGGGCCTTGGACCTCTCCAGTCCGCCCATCTGAACCATCTCTTCGACCAGGGAATGGTCCACGGATACCTGCTGTATCACATCGGAACAGATATATGCGCGACTGTCTCCGACATTGGCCACGAGCAGGTCATCGCCGAGACATGTACAGGCCACAACCGTGGTTCCCATGCCTCTGCAGCCTTCACGAGTCTGAGCCTGTTGCCATATAGCCATATTGGCAGCCTTGATGGCTGTCTCCATAGCTACTTCGGGTGATACACCCTTCATGCTCTTGAGTTCTTCCTGGATAACTCTGACACAGATCGCACTGGCGAGCTCTCCTGCGTTATGTCCTCCCATGCCGTCCGCTACGATATACAGATTGGGAAGGATGCCCACAGGGCCGTCAGACACAAAGACTCTATCCTGATTCAATTGTCTACGCCGGCCTTTATCGGTCACACCGTAGGAATCGATCATACCTTATCTCCCAGATATCTCTTACGAAGTTGGCCGCAGGCTCCGTCTATATCCTGCCCCAATTCTCTTCTAATAGTAACATTTATTCCCTGTTTTTCAAGTTTATTTTTGAACGCGCGAACCCCGTCATCAGCTGTCGGAGCATATCCGCGCCCGGTCACGGGATTGACCGGGATCAGATTGACATGCGCACCCGTACGTTTGCACAGATCAGCCAGTTCATGCACGCACTTATCGGAGTCATTTACATCACAGGCCAGGGCATATTCATAGGTTATCCTCCGTCCCGTTTTGTCAAAATAGTATTTCGCTGCCTCAGTGATCTCGGCTATCGAATACCGTTCGGCGATGGGCATCATGGTCTTCCTGATCTCATCATTGGGTGCATGCAGGGATATCGCCAGTGTCACTCCCGCACCGGCATCGGCAAACTCTCTGATACGTTCGGTCAGACCGCAGGTGGATACCGTTATATTCCTCCTGCTTAAGTTATATCCTTCTTCAGATGTCAGTATCTGCAGGAAGGTTATCAGAGTATCGTAATTATCCATCGGCTCGCCCATTCCCATGACAACCACATGAGAAATGCGCTCTTTAATATCGTTTGTTATTCTATATATCTGGTCCAGCATCTCAGCCGGTGTCAGATTTCTGGTAAGTCCGTCCATCGTGGACGCACAGAACCGGCAGCCCATACGGCACCCCACCTGCGAGCTGACACATACGGTATTGCCGTACTTATATCTCATCAGGACGCTCTCTATGAGAGCTCCGTCCGGGAGTTTGAACAGATATTTGCGGGTACCGTCACGCGACTCGCGGATGTTGACAGGGACTATTGTTGTTATGTCAACCACCCCGGGGGTATCTGTTTCACTCTCTCCCCGCAGCTTCTCTTTCAGGGCCTTCGGGATATTCGTCATATCATCGAGCGATGCGACGCACTTCCCATGCATCCACTGATAGAGCTGCTTCGCACGGAAAGCGGGCTCCCCGAGGGATGTGATGTATGTACTTAATTCGGTTATCGTGTATGATTTGATGTCTTGCATATTAGTTGATCTCCGTGTCTACAAGCATATGTCCACCGCGAGTATGCAGCGAGAGCGTACTTGCGGTGGATGTATGCTTGGAGACACGTCAACACTCTAAAACACATATATAGAATCCGTCGGATTTCCATATATCCGGGAGGATCTGCAGGCCGGGACCGTCCCCGGGTTCGTGCACATATCCGTCCGGAGGTGCGATCCCGGACTGTGCAAGCGCACTGTCCGTGATATCCCGGAAGCCGTACTTATCCATGATATAAGCCGCCTGATCCTCATTCTCCCGGCGTGATATCGTACAGGTCGAGTATACGAGCCTGCCTCCGGGACGTACATATCTGACCGCGGTGTCTATGATGCTGCGCTGAAGCTTAGCCAGCGAATCGATATCCGACGGATCCAGACGATACCGTATGTCGCTCTTATGTCCCATAACTCCGAGTCCGGAGCAGGGCACGTCCGCTATGACGATATTGGCCTTGTGCTCCATATCGGGGATGAAATCCGCAGCATCATGGACTTCCACGGTGATCATATCCTCAAGATCCATGTGTTTGATATTCTCTGTCATCCGATCGCATCTGGATCCGGAGATATCGTAACTGTATACCGTGCACCCCTTATCTGCCATATGTATGCTCTTGCCGCCGGGAGCTGCACACAGATCCATAACTGTATCTCCCGGATGTGCACCGGACAGTTCACTGACCAGCATGGAGCCTGTATCCTGTACCGTGAAGCTGCCGTCCGCGAATCCTTCCATCTCCGTAACAGATCCGGTATGCATGAGCATGGCGGCATCGGGAATATGCGGATTGATACGGACATCCATGCCCGCATCTGTCCATGCTCCGATCAGTGTCTGTCTCCGCGCACCCTCGTCGATCCTGAATCTGACTGACAGAGGCTTTTCTTCCATATAAGAAGCCAGAACAGCCTCAGTACGGTCAGGGCCATACTCATCTGCCAGCTGTCTCACGATCCATTCGGGACAGGAGTACATTACTGACAGGTATTTTATACCGTCTTTTTCCCTGATTGGATAGCGTATGTTATCTTTGTTCCGGGATATATTGCGGAGAACTCCGTTCACGTAGCCTTTCAATCCGCTCAGGCCACGGGCCGAGGCCAGTTTGACCGCCTCGTTACATACGGCGGAATCAGGTACGGCGTCCATCCAGATGAGCTGATATACACTCATCCGCAAGATAGCCCGTATCATGGGCTTCATACGTGTCACGGGGGTTTTGGAGAACTGATCCAGGATATAGTCTATCCTTAGACGGTACTCACTCGTTCCGTCCATGACTTTCTTATAGAATGACTTATCTCGGGAATCTATATGATCGTATTTATCCAGGACTGCGCTCTCTTCGACAGACAGATAGGTATCCGTCCGCTCCATCTCGATCATGGAGTCGGCGATCAGAGCACGTATATTGATATCATTCATATTATCATCGGGATATGCGGCCTGATCAGCCGAGTCTGTCACCGGCATTCATGTGCTGGCCGAGAAGGAAATCCCGCACGCCCATCCTCTTCTTGCCTTCCAGCTGGAGTTCGTCGATACGCAGTACTCCGTCGCCGGTACTGACATATACGGACGATCTGTCCGTACGGATCACGGTACCGGGAGTGGGAAGAGCATCTTTGTCTTGAGTTATGTCAACCGAGGTCTTCCATATTTTCAGCTGTTTACCGTTATATGTCGTGTATGCACCGGGCCAGGGATCCATTCCACGTACCTGACGCTCGATCTCCGCTGCCGGTCGTGTAAAGTCTATCTGTCCCATGCTCTTCTTAAGCATTCCCACATGATCGGCCATAGCCTCATCCTGAGGCACCGGAGTCAGCTCACCGCGTTCAATGAGCGGCAGAGCTTTCACTATCAGTCCGGAACCGACCACCGCGAGCTTATCAAACAGGGTTCCTCCGGTATCATCATCCTCGATCGGTATTCTTTCCTGTAAGAGGATATCTCCGGTATCCAGGCCCTCATCCATCTGCATGATCGTGACACCGCTCTCCTTATCTCCCATCAGGATCGCATGCTGGATCGGGGATGCACCGCGCAGATGAGGAAGGAGCGATGCGTGTATATTTACACACCCGAACCTCGGCATCTTAAGCACCTCCCGTGGTAATATCTGCCCAAAAGCAGCTACCACTATGATATCCGCGGGATATGAACGCAACTCTTCTATTGATTCGGGATTACGCAGTCTGACGGGCTGAAGCACGGGTATATCATGCTCCACGGCCACTTCCTTGACAGGACTGGGGATCAGCCTGTCGCTCCTGCCCTTGGGCTTGTCGGGCTGAGTCACCACAGCGGTCACCTCATAGCCTGCATCTATGATAGCTTTCAGAGGTCCCACCGCAAAATCCGGTGTCCCCATGTAGATTATCTTCATATATGATTACGCTCGTTATTCTTCTTCGGACGCAGCATGGTCATCCAGTACCGCACTGCCATCCTCTTCATCCGTGTCACTGTCGGATCCGGCCACATTCATCAGTTCACCTTCAACCTTCTCCACATACATGTGGCCGTCCAGGTGCTCCAGTTCATGAACTATGGCTCTGGCCAGAAGTTCCTCGCCTTCGAGTTCATACTCCTTCATGTCCCTGTCATATGCCCTGACCTTCACATAGTTGGGTCTGGTCACGATACCGGTCTTCCCCGGCAGAGACAGGCATCCCTCCGGTCCCGTCTGCTCCCCGGCAGTTTCCAGTATCTCGGGATTGATCAGTACATGCGGATCCTCGCCGGTAGTATCTATGACTACGACACGCTTGAGTATCCCCACCTGAGGAGCGGCCAGTCCCACGCCGCAGGCTTCATACATGGTATCAAACATGTCATCTATCAGTTCGTTGATCCTGGGAGTGACTTCCCTGATCTCCTTACATCTCTTCTCCAGAACGGGATCTCCCATTATACGTATATTTCTAAGAGCCATATCAGTAACCTCACTTATCTGTCAACATCTCCACCTAATATACCATGATACCTAATCGAAATCAAAGAAGGTAAGTATACGGCGTGACGGGTCATTTCTCACATAAGTCTCTATAGCATCCTTGATACGGACAAGTTCCTCCATATCGGTGTGCTTGATATACAGCACATGACGGAATCTGTCGCGGATCCTGGTTATCGCAGCGGGAGCCGGACCTATCGAATACCCCTGTCCTTCTGCCGCCGCTATACTCTCATCGGCTATCGTCTTATAGGACTGAGCCATGCGCATGCCCTCATCCTCATCCTCGGATACAACCAATATCTCCAGCAGATGACGTACCGGAGGATAGGACGCGAGAGACCTGAATTCGATCTCTTCATCATAGAAGGCCCGGTAATCCTGGGATGCTGCTGTCACGATACTGTAGTGCTCAGGCTGATATGTCTGGATCACGACTTCTCCGGGATGCTCACCGCGTCCGGCTCTGCCGGCAGCCTGCGTCAGCAGTTGAAATGTCCTCTCCGCGGCACGGTAATCGGATACCGACAGAGACATATCCGCCGCCAGGATCCCCACCAGCGTGACAAGCGGAAAATCATGTCCTTTTACGATCATCTGGGTCCCTATCAGGATATCGGCATTATGATCCTTAAACGAGCGGAGGATCTCCTCCATACTGCCACGCTCTCTGGTAGTATCCGCATCCATCCTGAGCACCCGGGCCCGGGGATACATACGCGCGACTTCGGTCTCTATCTGCTCGGTACCCACACGGAATCCTGCTATATACCGTGATCCGCACTCCGGGCAGGTCTTCGGCATGGGTTCGGTATGCCCGCAATAGTGGCACACCAGTCTGCCTCCTCTGTGCTCCGTCATGGATACATCACAATGCGGGCACTTGACCACATATCCGCAACTCCTGCAGGATATGAAGCCTGCAACTCCGCGTCTGTTGATGAACAGCATGATCTGCTCACCGCGGGACAGTTTCTCATCCATCAGTTCCCGCAGTTTATCCGAGAAAATAGTCCTGTTTCCGCTCCTCAGCTCATCCCTGAGATCCACGATATGGACCCTGGGCAGGGAGCCTCCGGTAAGTCTCTCCTCCAGGGTAAACAGCTTATACTCGCCTTTCACTGCCTTGTAGTAAGACTCCATGGAGGGAGTAGCCGAGCCAAGTACCAGACTGGCGCCTCTTACTCCCGCTATATATTCGGCACAGTTGACCGCCTTATATCTGGGCACATTCTCGGATCTGTAGCTGGTCTCATGCTCTTCGTCTATTATGATGGCACCCAGGCGTGTAAAAGGAGTAAAGAGCGCGGATCTCGGTCCTATGATGACATCGATCTCACCTCTTCTGGCCCGCAGATACTGGTCATACCTCTCTCCCTGGGTCATGGAGGAATTGACAACACTGACCCTGTCTCCGAACCTCTTATAGAATCTGAGCAGAGTCTGATATGTCAGGGATATCTCGGGAATGAGCACTATCACCTGATATCCGCGTCTGACCGTCTCATCGGCGATCCCGATGTAGACCTCGGTCTTACCGCTGCCTGTGATACCGTGTATCAGGTACCGGCCGGGACGGGCCGCATCAAAGTCGTTGATAACTGTTGTTATGATATCTCTCTGGCCGGGACTCAATTCATATCGTGTATGCGCCTGTTCATCGGTGACCACGGGATTCCTGTAGTATTCGGTCTCGGTCACACGCAGGTAACCCTTATCCTCCAGACTTCTGATGGTGGGAGAGGTGACTCCCAGTTTATCTCTGACCAGCTCATACGGCAGTGTCGGCTCGCTCATGAGTGCCGACAGCAGCCTGAGTCTCGCCGTGTGATGCTTCTTCTCACACTCTTCTATCACAACTCTCAGTGCATCCCGGTCCACAGTGAGATCGACCCGTTTATGAGTCTTCACGGTCATCTTCTTTTTCACCGGAATAACGGTCTTAAGCGCCTGTATCATGGTCCCGCCGTAGTGAGACCTCATCCACCATGCCAGGGCTATCATATTACCCTCGGCTCCCATCTCACCGGTTCTGATATCGATGATGCTCTTGAGCTTATCCTCCGGATAATCCGGAGTATCTTTAAGTTCGATGCAATACCCGCTGATGATCTTGTTGGAGCGTCCGAAAGGAACATTCACGCTGTCCCCGACGCGCAGAGCACTCCTGAGCTCATCCGGGACGATGTATTGAAACGGTCTGTCCAGATGCTCATGCGAGATCTCTATGATTATGTCAGCATATAAAGGGGATTTCATATATTTACGGAGTATCCAGATCCTCGGCGGTGAAGATCACGCTGTCCTCGGCAACGGCATTCTGCTCACCGGCCTCATCTATCATATCATCATATCCCGTCAGGGCCGCAAAAGGGGCAAACTGAGCAGCCCTGTCCGACTGTGACATATGCAGATGTCTGGTCGATACATGACGCGGCAGATCGATGATATCATTGTAATCACGGTTCATTTCATTCATATGTCAGGCTTTATGTCCGCCGACCTGAGCGTTTCTGTCGCGGGCCGTGGCTCCTTCCTCGAAGTTCATGCCTTTAAGGATCGCGTTCTTGCCGTATTTCTCCTTGATGGCCAGAACCGCTTCCTGCATGCGGCGCTCTTTCTCCAGAGACTCATCATGCTCTTTCTGCTCCTGCTGCATGGCACTGTAGTCAGTGAACAGATCCATCTGGACATATTCCGCTTCCTTTTCGCGTACCTCTCCGGCCTTACGGTCCGACAGTACACGGCAGGCCGCTATGGACAGGCGCCTGGACAGGAGATTAGGGTCGGCTATACGGTCAAAGAGTTCCATCGCCGCATCTATGATGATACGACCCGATGAAGTGTACTCCCCCAGATTGGCAGTGCCATGGGCGTGTTTGGGGACCGGTCTCCCGTAGTAATCCGCCTTCACTTCGCCGTGATAGCCGGCACGGCGCTCTGCACTTGTCAGATTCTGTATATCATATCCTATCGTGAGAACGATCTGATCCGTCATCAGATGCTTCCTGACCATGTCGAGCACCAGATTATCCGCCATCTCTTTCACTATGAGCCTGGTCTTATCATGCGGATAGGGCTCACTTAAGACCTGACCGGTACTGATGGAGTTCGCCTCCGGACGGTACGCCTTGATATCGGCTATGGTCGCACTCTCCCAGCCCCAGGCATGATCTATGAGAAGCTCGGCGTTGATACCGAACATGTCATACAGCAGATCCTCGTTATAATAATCCTGCGGGCTTCCCAGAGAACATCTGGCCACATCTCCCATGGTATACATACCCTGGGCTTCGAGTTTGCGGGCATATCCTCTGCCCACGCGCCAGAAATCCGTGATCGGCCTGTGCCCCCACAGAAGCCTGCGGTAGCTCATCTCGTCGATCTCGGCTATACGCACGCCGTACTCATCGGGGTCCATATGCTTGGCCACGATATCCATGGCTATCTTAGCCAGATACATATTCGTACCTATGCCGGCAGTTGCAGTGATCCCGGTCTGGCCGAACACATCCCTGATCATCGTGATCGCAAGTTCCCTGGCGGTCATACGGTATGTATCCAGATAATGAGTGACATCGGCAAATATCTCGTCCACCGAGTATACGTGAATATCTTCAGGAGCGACGTACTTCATATATATATTGAAGATGTTCGTCGAGTACTCCATGTACAGCTTCATCCGCGGAGGAGCCGTGATATATGCAAGCTCGAGTCCGGGATCCGCATCCAGCTCGTCGGCATCGGTAGCCGAATCACGGAATACTCCTCCCGGAGCCTTCATCCTGCGCAAAGCATTGACTTCACGGACTTTCTCGACTACCTCGAACAGTCTGGCTCTCCCGGGGATGCCGTAAGCCTTCAGTGAAGGAGTGACTGCCAGACAGATCGTCTTCTCGGTACGGGTAGGATCCGCTACGACGAGATTGGTCTTAAGAGGATCCAGGCCTCGCTCGCGGCACTCTACGGAAGCATAGAAGCTCTTTAAGTCTATGGCTATATACTGCCTGCCTGTACCGGCATGGTGCATGCCGGTATTTTTATCTGTGTGATCATCGGTATAAGACATATTCTCATTATAATAGAGAACATATGTTCCGTCAATTGATCTGACCCATGGAAAGAAGCGTATCCCTGTCTACCGCAGGACTGTACAGATATCCCTGGTACAGAAGGCATCCGATCTGCTCAAGTGCCTCCTTCTGTTCGGTTGTCTCCACAAATTCCGCCAGAACCTTGAAATCAAGCGATTTGGACAGGTATACGATGGAATTGATGATCTCTTTCGTACGTTCATTGCCAAGTATCGATCTGACCAGATTGCCGTCCAGTTTCACCAGATCGAACTGATTATGCTGCAGATACTGGAGAGACGTATGCCCCATGCTGAAATCATCCAGCGCAAACGTGTATCCGAACGATCTGATGTTCCGGATCAGTTCTCCTGTCTCTTCGGATGTAACAAGTTCGGTCTCTTCCGTAATCTCGATGCATATATTTCCGGTCTTAAGTCTGTATCTGTCCGCCAGTATCTGCAGGAAGCCGGGCAGCTTTTCATCATAGAGACTGTTGACCGTGATATTGACACTCAATTTGAAGCCTTCGCCGTAGACTCTCCTCATACTCTCGGAATCCCTGACGGCTTTTTCGATGATATAAGTCTCCAGATCATACAGATCCCCGCTCTCTCTGGCCAGATGAACGACCAGCGGAGGATATATGATCCCGTATTTCTCATGATTCCAGCGAAGCAGAGCTTCCGCTCCGATACACCGGCCATTATTGTCAAACTGCGGCTGGTATTTGATCAGCAGCGGGCTGTCGCTGTAGTTATTATCGGCATCGGGGGAAGCGGCAGCCAGTGTCGACTGCAGATCCGTTACGAGCATTTTGGCCAGACGGCCGGCGTTTCCTTCACACTCGGTCAGGATCACGTCTTCCGTAGTCTCCTCGCACTTTTTGAGTATACCGACCAGTTCATCCATCGCTGATGAAGAAGCATTGACTGTTCTTTTTTCATACATGATCACAAACGGCGCATAACAGGCAACCGAGATCAGGATATTGAGAAGCTGTACGATAACCCCTCTGAAAGATCCGGTAGCAATATAACCGCTCATAAGCGGAGGAGTGGTCCACACGATACTGTTCACAACCTCCGGCAGGAAGCCGGCCCGGGTGAGCAGATACGCGTTCGAAAAGCACAATGCAGGTGCCAGTATGAACGGTATGGCCAGAAGCGGATTATAGATCACGGGAAAACCGAATACCAGCAGTTCGGATATATTGAACAGACACGGAAACAGTGCAAGGCGCGAAAGCCTCTTCGTGGTACTGCGTCTGCCGAAGATCATCATCGCGAGCAGGAGTCCTATCATACATCCTGTACCGCCCATTAAGACAAAAGTGTCCATAAAACTCTTGGATACTATCTCTCCGGATATGATCTCTGTGAACATATCCTCCGCTACCTGATTCAGTACATTATTGCCGTGAATCCCAAACCACCACATCACGCTGATCAGGAGCTGGAAAAGCAATCCGCTGAAATATGAGCGATGCATCTTCATGAAAAGGGCATCCACACCCTTCATGAACAGATGCTGCACGCTGGGAACCCCGAAAAACAGCGTGATCAGATAATTGACCACTGCGAAACATATGATCACGGAAACAAAAGGCAGTATAACGTGCAAAGAAGCATTGAAAACGGAATCCGCCCCTTCCAGGAAGACCTTTTTTCTCGTTTCAAAAACGATCTCAAACTTCCGGTAAAGCATCGATCCGATGATGCCCGCAAGCATGGCACTGAAAACCCCCTGACCCCTCAGAAGTGAGAAATCCGGTTCTCCGCTGAAGACTCCCACCAGAATGAAGAAGCCCGTTACACATGCAAGCATGCTTCCGAATCTGAATACCAGTCTGTCACCGTCATTTGACTGACTCATAAAACTCAGATTAAGTGCGATGGTCAGATATAATGCCAGTATTCCGACGGTGGTGACCTGCAATATCAGGAGTAAACTGCGCAGCGCACCTCCCATAAAAGAATCCAGAAAAACCTGATAGGGCAGGATCGGAAATCCGTCCAGAAGCGTAGTGATGCTGCCTATGACCAGGATCGGCAGCACCATTGCCAGACTTACTCTTATCGTATTTGCTATCAGTGAAAGTTGTTTAGTAACACTTGTTTTCATTTCTTATTGAGTCCTTTTTCGCTTTCTTTTACCGTGCTTATGATACCGTCCCAGTCCAGCTCCGTCAGCATTTTCCCGATTCGGTCAATGATCTTGCGGTCTTCTTCGGGAAGCCTGTATCCCCGCAGATCCGTAAGCAGCCCGTCCATCATCTCGTAATCCATAGAGCCTGCTATCTCATTGATGGTCTGATATGCCTCGTTAAGCGCTGCGGCATCTATTTCAGGCAGGTTTTCACGATCGCCGTCAAGCCACGACAGTTTCTCATCAAGTTCCCTGTACATGCCGAGCAGCCGTCCGGTATTACTCTGTATATACGAGGTATCACCGCTCTTTCCGGCATCCTCGAGCTTTCTGGCGGACTCGGAGAGCTCACCCGCTCCTATGATACGTGCGGAACTCTTGAGTGCATGCACCTTGATCGTGTAGTTCTCAATATCACCGCTGTTATACAGGTTCTCTATCTCATCCGCTTTATCACGTGCGGTCTGATGGAATACCGACAGAACGGACCTGTAGCCCTCTTCGGATCCGCAATTCTTAAGACCGGCCTGTTCATCTATCTCATCCATAGCGGCGAGATCTGACATCACACCGTCCCGGCCGTCATCCCCGTCAATGCCGGATCCGCTCTCATCTTCAGCATTCACATCATCGTCGGGGTCCAGGATCTTACTGTCAGGCAGCAGTTCCAGAAGAAGCATCCTCTCCAGTTTTTCACCATCCACGGGCTTGGACAGATAATCCTCAAATCCCGCCCTCAGATACATCTCTCTGGCGCCCGATACGGCGTTGGCCGTAAGCGCCACTACCGGTGAGTCCTTGCTCATGCCCGATTCCCGTATATGCTGCAGGGTCTCGATACCGTCCATATCGGGCATCATATGATCCACGAATATGGCATCATAACAGGTGTCCGCTGCCAGTGCCAGGGCTTCCCTTCCGGACGAAGCCGTATCTATCCGTATACGGGTCTTCTTCAGCAGATTGCATATGACCGTAAGGTTCATCTCGGTATCATCCACAACCAGGATACGGGCGTCGGGAGCGTGGAAGAGTTCATGATACTCATGGATATTCCCGGACATATCGTTCAACCGTGTCGTGATGTCTCCGATCTCCTCCCATTTCACGACTTCCTGTTCTATGGCAAAAGAAAACGTCGATCCCTCACCGTATACGCTGTCCACTTCAAGAGAGCTGTTCATCAGATCCAGCAGCTGTCTGGTGATGCTCATGCCGAGTCCGGTTCCCTCGATAGCCCGGTTTCTCTTCTCTTCTATGCGTTTATAGGGAGAAAACAGAGTCTCCATATCTTCGGCCTTCATACCTATGCCGGTGTCCGATACGGTGAAACGCAGCAGGATATGACCCTCATCCTTTTTCTCATGAGTCACCGAGAAATCCACCTTTCCGGTCTCGGTGTACTTCACGGCATTGGTCAGGATGTTCATCGCGCACTGTCTGATACGTATCTCGTCACCGGTCAGGATATGGGGTGTCTTATCATCGACGCTGACATTGAATCCAAGGCCCTTTTTAACCGCTCTGTCACGTATCATATTGATCAGATCGTTGATCAGCGATGACAGATCGTACTGAACCGGGATGATCTCCATCTTGCCCTCTTCGACCTTGGACAGATCGAGGATGTCATTGATCAGTGACAGCAGAGTGCGTCCGGCTGACATGATATCGGTCGCATAGGCGCGGATCGTCTTTTCCCCGGACTCACGCAGTATCATCTCGTCCATGCCGAGCACGGCATTGATGGGAGTCCGGATCTCATGAGACATATTTGCGAGGAATCTGCTCTTCGCTTCGTTCGCGCTATCCGCTATCTCCTTTTGCTTCTGGAGTTCTTCCATGTATTGATAGTGCTCGGTATCATCGATCAGAGCATAGAGTTTGCCGTAGCTTGTTCCTTTGTATATCAGATCGTTCACTTCCGGGGTATATATTCGTCCGTTTAAATTCAGCGAATCCCCGTTACGAACGGCTGTGTCAATGGATGCGAGAATGTCATACGGCGTTCCCTGAAGCTTACGGACAGGCTTAAGCGACTGTGTTGACATGGAAAAGAATGCTTTGAATTCAGGATAGATAACAGATACGGGCTCGTTGAAATACTGGATCCTGCCCTCGTTATCCAGAGCGATGATCCCTTCCGAGATCCTGTCTATTACGAAATCCCTTGCTATCTCTCTGGTTCCGAGCAGGTCGAACCCAAAGATCCCGATAAGCATGAATATCGTTCCGAACAGAGCACCTGACATGGTCAGATCATAATATTCCGTAATGGCAAACGCTCCCGTGATCTGCAGTATGAATGATACGAACTGAACTCCGAATGCCAGTATCAGCATCAGGAAACGCATTCTGGCAGTCCTGTTTGCTTCCATGTGGTATGCCCTGACGACCCATGCGATCGCGAATACACACAGAACCACATTGGATCCCATAAGGAGATCGTGTAATATACCATTCGTATGCTGAAGTCTCGGGAATACCGGATCGGCTATGAACTGATATGACGGGTAATACAGGCCGTTGCTCCCTATACCGAGGATAGCGGCATATATACCGATATGCATGAACACCAGGAACGAAGTCAATCCGACAGGTATCTTGATCCTGCACATCCTGGCCGCGAAAAGGAAGAACGCAAATACGATCCATACTCTGCCTGCATACGACATCTTAAGCGCGGTAATGTATCCGTCTTCCGTCCCTGCCTTCATCTGGAACAGGTATCCCATATTACTGATAAAAGAAGTTATACACGCCAGAAGCAGATATGAATGGATCGAATTCTTCCATCTGATGAAAACGATCAGTATTTCGATAAACAGACAGCTTATGGTCAAATACTGTACCGTCAGCAGTATATCATGTGCGTTCACTTACAGGCCCTCTATGGTTTCAGTCGTTTTCGCCGGTCAACATTACCGCTTCCATTTTATCATATGTAAAAACCATCCACACATGAAGTTCGATATAGTATAATATCTGAGTCAGTACACTAATACTGTATAGAAAGGAACGAAAAATGAGTTTTGATATTCAGTATCTGTTATTACTTCAGGATCTGAGAAACGCTACAGGCGGTATCTTCGACGAAGTATTCAATGCGATCTCCAAGATCGCCGTGGATGTCATGGTCTTCCTGCCGTTCCTGATCTACTGGGCCGTTGATAAAGCCTGGGGATACAGATTCCTGACAGCAAGATGGGGCGGGGAAGTCATCAACGGCCTCGTAAAGCTGACCGTATGTGCATACAGACCCTGGATCAGATCCGATCTGATAGAACCTGCAGGCGATTCCAAGGTTGCGGCGACCGGATACTCCTTCCCAAGCGGTCACACCATGTGCGCTACTGCCATGTACGGTTCCGTATTCATCTGGCAGCGTGATAAGAGACGCTGGCTTGCGGTCCTGTGCGCCGTTGCCATAGCTCTCACCGCTTTCTCCAGGAACTTCCTGGGAGTACACACACCGCAGGATGTGCTCGTATCGTTTATAGAGACGTCCCTGTTGCTGCTGGGTATCGGCATAGTGGCCAACAAAGCGGACGGAAGCGACAAGGTATATGACATACTGTCCGTCATAGGTATACTCTTCATCATAGCATCACTCATATATATACTGCTCAAGCCGTATCCCATGGATTACGTGGACGGAGAACTGCTCGTAGATCCGCAGAAGATGATGAAAGACTGCTTCAACGGCTGCGGCGGACTGCTGGGTCTGATCATAGGCTCATATATAGAACGGCACCATCTCCACTACGAGATCCCCAAGGGAGCCGCATCACTCCCTCTCATGGCGGGTGTAGGCATCGGTATCGTGTTCTCCTGGAATCAGTACTTAGGACCGGCCATCTTCGTGACCGCCTTCGGAAGGAACTGGGGAAATATGATCTCCGCTCTGATCCTGACCGTATTTGCCGTAGCGGTATGGCCCGTGATCATAACTAAGACAGCCCGGAAAGAAAAAGAAGCCGGTGCCGTCAGCGCAAACAGCTGAGATAAACCTCAGGACCGGTCAGATCCCGGTTACAGACGATAAAATCAGCATAATAACCATCCGATATCATACCGATACGGTCACAGGCGCCCGCTACCATAGCGGGCGTTATGGTTGCTGCATCTACAGCATCTCCGATATCTATCCCGAAGCTCACCGCATTACACAGACACTGCCACAGATCAACGGCACTGCCGGCCAGATGGCCGTCCTTCAGATAAGCCGCACCAGAATCCTTACGGACAGTCAGGCCTCCGAATTCATACTCACCGTCAGGCATCCCACAGCATCTGAGGGAATCGGAGATCAGGCATATCCTGCCGGGAAAGAGCTTAAATGCCATCCTCACTGCGGAAGGATGAACATGAATACCGTCACAGATGATCTCCGCAGTGACATCCTCAAGTTCCGACGCCGCACCTATGACGCCCGGATCTCTGTGATGAATACCGGGCATGGCATTATACAGGTGTGTAACATGAGATGCTCCGGCTTCAAAAGCGGCAGCAACGGTTTCATAATCAGCCATGGTATGGGCCACCGATACCCGGCTTATCCTGGATGCTTCACGTATGAACGCACCGGCTCCGTCCAGTTCGGGCGCAATATCCACGATCCGGATCTGTCCGCCTGCGAGTTCGTTTAATCTGCGAAACTGCTCGATATTCGGTTTACATAAGTTATCAGGGTTCTGAGATCCTTTTCTGTCAGGCGACAGATACGGACCTTCCATACGAAGTCCCAGAATGCGTGAACGTTCAGCGCCGGATGTATGATCAGGGCTTCCCGCCGTTTCGCACACCCTCTCAAGCACATCCTTCGATGCTGATGCCAGAGTAGGGAGGAACGACGTGACCCCGCGGGACGCCAGATACGACGCCATATCGCCTGATCCATCGGTATCTTCATCCAGACAGTCCGCTCCCGCGCACCCGTGTATATGGATATCCACAAGTCCCGGGATCACATATCTGCCGCCCAGATCTACATCTTCACCGGTATCCGTGATATCGTCACCGAACATGACCTGCGCAAACCGTCCGCCCCTGACCTCGAATGAGCCTCTTTCAAAGCCTGACCTGCTCCTGTATATCAATGCATTGGTATATCTCACTCTTAATCTCCGTTTCCTAAAACCGTATCCCGCCGTTCACCATCAAAGTAAGCACCCACGCGAGCACTACTGACATAACAACAGTTATCATTATGTGCGTACAAGCGAGTATCATCCTTCTGCCGGGTGAAAACGACCTGTAAAAAACTCTGTCCGTATAAAAGGTATCGTATATGCACATGCCGCATATGAGTATGAGCATCAGTACAGATACCGTCCGGGTAAGCACTCCGGCTCTCTGTCTGAACCGGGCATCGGATGAACCGGATGCATATTCTCTGTCTGTATCCCCGCTCATATCCCGTATCTCAAACAGTTCAAGATCAAGCTCATCCATATGTGCCATGTATCTGTCTGTCACATATGATACAGCCTCATCTGCCGTCCCGTTCAGGACATCACCGGACAACGCGGGATACAGTCCCCGTATATAATCCCCGAGTTCTCCCGGAGACCGGTACATGGCAGCTGCCGGATATACGATCTCCCTGACCACGAATCCGTCAACGGAACCCGCAGTCTGGTATATCGAGATCCTGTCGGTATCACCGAATACTACTCCGCACGACTCCTCCCCGGTACTGACACGTCTGATAAGCTCATCCGTGGATTCCACCGTCTCGTATTCGAAGCATTCGGGAGTATGAGCGGTCATATAGTCAAGGCACCACTCGCCGAAATCAGTATCTCCCTCTGTACCGTCAATGCACAGCAGGACACGTGTGCAGGAACTGTACTCACCTATCACACGATGTGTGAGCAGCAGGGCAAGAGCTGTCATGACAGTCATCATCCAGAAAGCAATGCTCCTGATATTAACTTTCATGCGGGTCAGCGCCCATTTAAGAGTTAGTTTAATCATGTTTTAATAATTCGCGTTCATACAGAAACATTGAAATCACAAGGATGACTGCATCTGTGATCACCGTAACAACAAAGCCTGCCATGGACCATACGCCTCTGAACCTGCCGGTATCCCACATTCCCGATATCAGCATCCTGTGCACGGCACCTGCGGGGAGATATCCCGACAGAATCCTGACGATGTCAGGCAGATAGACTGCCGGCACAACCACACCCGATCCTATAAGCATGATCAGGACAGCCAGTATATACGTAACTCTGAAATGAGGGGTATCCGATCCAATGACCGAGGACAGGAAATGTATCCACAGAGCTACCGACAGCGTCATGAGCCACATGGCTATATGGAAGCGGGCTCCCGAAGCAATCCTGATAACGCCATCCGACGCTATTTTATTAGTAGTTAATACAAGATTTAATATTTGTGCGATCAGTTCGCCCCATATGCCCAGCGTGATCCACATTGCACATACCTTGCTCAACGTGACTGCCAGCCTCGAAGTCAGTCCGCCTCTGCATACAGCGCTCTCCAGCCGTATGTTCTGACGGCCGTACAGTCCAAACAGAGTCACACTGCCCGTGATGATCATACACATCAGAGCAGCCGTGAGGTAGAACCTGATCACATCATACGATCCGTATACGGATACACTGCTGACATCTATCCACTCTGTTCTCTCATTGAATCCGGCATATGTGTCTGTGAGCAGTGCCCATTCCATATCCGATCTTTCAACGGGCAGATCATATGCGCTTATGCCGTCGTACATGCTGAGTATCTGTGCATCCGTAATCTCCATGAGTCCGGTCACGCTTCCCAGCATGGCCAGGAGCTTGTATTCGGTTTTGGACGGTTCTCCCATAGTATATATGACCAGACGTGCATCCCTCATAGCTGATGCCTCCTCGTAGAAGTCAACGGGTATCTCTATGATCATGCCGACATCTCCGGCATCAAGCCGCCGTGACGCCTCGTCCATATCCATCCTGACCAGATCACATATCCCGCTAACACCGGGTATGTCACCCGCCAGGTTTAATACATAATCTGTAAAAAATGAATCATCTGATACGACCGCGACCCGGATCAGGCCGTCTTCTCCGGATGTGTCCCGCACATCACCGGAGGCCGTATGGCCTCTGTGAGCCGCTGCAGCAAATATGCCGGCCGGAACGCCAAAAAGGACTGCCATGATAAGCAGCCCGACAGATACCCGTTTAAACGATGTCTTAAGCTGAAGTACAAACAGTCTAAAGTATCTCATTGACACCATCCGTGATCCTATAACACGTGTTACACATATTCAGTTCATCATAATCGTGGCTGACCAGTATCACGGCCGCACCCGCTTCGGCCATACGGCGCATATCACTGCGTATCAGCTGTTTAAAGTGCATATCGAGTGCTGCCGTGGGTTCATCCAGTATCAGTATATCCGGCCCGGACACCGCGGCACACGCAACAGATACCCTGCGTCTCATGCCACCTGACAGTTTGGATATCTTCATACGGGTTATCCCGTCAAGTTCATAATCATACAGAGTCCTCTCCAGATCATCGCGGGAACGTGACCAGAGTTTCAGACATTCGGACACGCGGAGTTCTCCGGGCAGCGGATCGGTCTGCGGAACATAACCAATCCTGTCCGACAGATTCCTGATGCCGTATATACTCCTGCCATCCAGAGTCACTTCTCCTCTGTCAGGGCGGTCTACACCGGCAAGAACAGAGAGGAGGGTACTCTTGCCGCACCCGTTATCCCCCGAGAAACCTATGATCTCCCCGCCTGTAACTTCGAAGGTGATCCCTCGCAGGATCCTCTTATGACCATATGATTTTCGTACATCCACGCAGCTGAAATTCATAACCTGTATTATATCACAGTTACGATGCCCCAAAAACAATCCACCGCAGGCACGCTCCCGCTATTAGCCCCCTCGTCACGTTCCTAAGCTCGTGAAATACCTCGCTAAGTACACTTCGCTTTCGCGAAGTGTACGTTTCGCTAAAGCGAAACTCTCCTAAGCTCGTGAAATACCTCGCTAAGGAACGACGGGGTTGCTAAATGCACTGCTTGTGGATATGTTTTCGGGGCATCTGCGTAATTAAATACAACGCTATATGATATAATACAGAGTATATAATTCTCACAATAGGAGT
>JAEEGL014133975.1_pt1 | contig 20856 bp, 12 predicted proteins | sample 9134231 | NCBI WGS metagenome assembly JAEEGL01 (sample SAMN16246548, study PRJNA631951) | gut metagenome | biome: gut microbiome; feature: rumen; material: fiber-attached | host: Bos | place: Iran: Karaj | collected 2018-10
GGCGTCGGCAAGGAAGTCCTCGTCGCGCTGCCCAATGACGCTGCGTTTCTTGACGAGATCCGTACATACCTGAAAATCGAAAAGTTCCTCCGCCGGCCGGCCAACGCGCAGCTTACCAAGTATGAAACGATCAAGGAAGGCAAGCGTGTTGAGATGCGCGAACGGCTTGCGAACGCTGAGACCTACTTGAAAGAGAACTTCAAGGAGGCGGTCATCTATGTGAATGGCGATGTTGCCCGCGTCAACGCGAAGGAAGCCACGGGCCGCATCAATGAGGCCATCGGACGCCTTGTCCAGACCGTTTATCACAAGCTCTCTTACATAGACGCTGCAATGGGCGAAATGGATATACGCAAGCTGTTCCGGCCTACGAATCAGATGTCTCTGGAGCCCGGAAACACAAAGCTCGCCAACCAGCACGCCCTCGATGATGTTCTCGCTTTCGTATCAACCAATTCCCACATGCACCTCAAGACCTCTATGAAGACCGTGAAGGAGCGCTTTATGAAAGCACCCTACGGCTTTGTCGAGGATGATGTGCATTGGCTCGTTGCGCGCCTATTCCGAAACGGTGATCTCGATTTCACGGTGAACGGTGCCGCCGTCCCTCGCTCGAATAAGACCGAGGATGAAATCGTCGGCTTCATCACGAAGAAGCAGTTTGTCGAGAAGCTGCTTCTGGATGAGCATGTCCGCGTTGGAGACAAGGAAAAGAAAGCCGTCCGCGATGTCATCAAGGAAGTGTTCCATATCAGCACCGTGTCCGACGATGAGGACACGATGATGAAGAACTTCCAGCGTTACTGTGAAACCACCATCACTACGATTGAGCGGCTGGAAGCGAAATATGAGAACTATGCTTATCCCGGCAAGAAGACGCTGACCGATGGGAAAGCCCTTCTCTGCTCCGTTTCCGGCATTGAAGCCCCGATGGAGTTCTATAACACCGTAGCAAAGAAGCATGACGACTTCCTCGATTTCTCTGAGGACTTCGAGCCGGTCAAGGCATTCTTCAACGGAGAGCAGCTTGAAATCTTCACGCGGGCTCTGGATATGCTGGCGATCTACGACGACAGCAAGACTTATATTGTTGATTCAGAGCTGGAAGGCGTCGTAAAGCAGATGCGCACCATCGTTCGCATGGAGCGGCCCTATTCGGAGATCCCGAAACTGCCAGAGCTCCGGCAGAGATTTATGGAGGCATATCTGAAAGTACTGAAAGCAGAGGAAGCGCCGGTATTAGATTCTATTGCTCAGGATCGGGCTCGTGTGCTGGAGGTCCTTCGCACCAAAGGGTATTACGACGAGAAGAAGGACGCTTATGTTCGTCTCTTCGATGAGATCAAAGAAGGCGCTGAGAGCTGCAACAATGTTTCCACACTCCGCAGCTTTGCGGATAAGGCCAATGCGCTGAAGCTCCGGCTCCTGAATGAGATGGATGAGATTGATGCCGGGATTGCCGCAAAGAAAGCGGAGGAAGAGGCCAAACGGCAGGCGGAGGAAGCGGAAAAGAAGGGCAATCCCGCCCCGGTCGAGCCGGTAACGCCGGCCCCGAAACCCAAGAAGACCCGCAATATCTCCATCAAGAAAGCAGCAAAGACTTCCTCATGGCGCTTGGAGTCCGCTGCCGATGTGGACAATTATCTTGCCACCCTGAGAGCTTCTCTCCTTTCTGAGCTGGAGGACAACGACATCGTGAACGTCGAGTTCTAAGAGGATAATCATTCGGAGGTCACGGCCATGAATAAAACAGCCATCAAAAACTTCTCCATTGGGGCGCGGAACAAGCTCATAGCGGATGTGAGTTATAAAGCCGGGCTTATGGGTATTACGGCCAACGGTATTGCGAAGCCGCTGCCGCAGTCCACCGGCTCAACGGAGTTCTACGACATCGGCACCAAGGAGCCCTATGCCATCAGCGGCGAGGCTGTGCGCCAGCGTCGCCAGCTTGTGCAGCTTCTGGAGCGCAAGACCAGAGAGAAGGACTATGCCACGGCTTACAAGTATGTGCTGGAGGAGGTCGCTTACACCTGGTTCAACCGTCTCATCGCCATCCGCTTTATGGAGGTCAACGATTATCTGCCCTCCCATGTCCGCGTGCTGTCCTCCGACAGCGGCAAAATGGAGCCGGATCTCGTAACCACGCCTTTTGATGCAGAACTGGACTTTACCGAAGCGGAGAAGGACGCCATCCGTCAAATGAAGCTGGATAATGCCATTGACGAGCTGTTTCAGATGCTTTTCATCAAGCAGTGCAATGCGCTTAATGCTATCCTTCCCGGCCTTTTTGAAAAGACCAACGACTATACCGAGCTTCTGCTCAGCGTGTCCGTCATCGACCAGGATGGCGTGGTCTATCATCTTATCCACGACATACCGGAAGAGGACTGGAAGGATCAGGTGCAGATCATCGGTTGGCTGTACCAGTATTACAACACGGAGCCGAAGGATCAGGTCTTTGCCGATCTGAAGAAGAACATCAAGATCAGCAAGGAGAAGATTCCCGCCGCCACGCAGTTGTTCACCCCGGACTGGATCGTGCGCTACATGGTGGAGAACAGTCTGGGCCGTCTGTGGGTGGAAGGACACGCCAACGAGGAGCTGAAGAAGGGCTGGAAGTATTATCTGGAGGAAGCCGAACAGGAGCCGGAGGTACAGGCACAGCTTGCCGAGATTCGGAAGGGCTATGCCGCCATTCGTCCGGAGGAGATCAGGGTGATCGACCCCTGTATGGGCTCCGGGCATATTCTGGTTTATCTCTTCGAAGTCTTGATGCAGATCTATGAGAGCGCGGGCTGGACGCTGCGTGACGCTGCGCAGAGCATCGTGGAAAATAATCTCTACGGACTGGACATCGACGAGCGCGCCACGCAGCTCGCCTATTTCGCCGTGATGATGAAGGCGCGGCAGTATGACCGTCGCATCCTGACCCGTGGCGTCAGGCCCAATGTGTTTGCGATCCAGGAATCCAACGCGGTCAACCGGGACTATCTGAAGCTGTTTGGCGAGCTGCGTCCCACGGCGGAAAAGCTGATGGACAACATGAAGGACGCCAAGGAGTACGGCAGCATTCTGATCATCCATCTGACCGGAGAAGAGCTCCGCGGTCTGCGCTCTGCACTGAATGAGATCGCGGAGACGGAGTACGACAACTTCTTTGATTCCGCGCGGCAGAACGGGCTGGTGAACGAGTTCGAACCACTGCTGTACGTGGCGGAGGTGTTGGCGCAGAAGTATGACGTGGTGGTTACGAATCCGCCGTATATGGGGGGCAGCGGTATGGGTATACGCCTCTCGCAATTCGTGAAGGAGAATTATCCAAATAGCAAAAGCGATATGAGCACCGTGTTTATGGAAAAGTGTATATCTATATGCAAAGAAAAAGGCTATATCGCAATGATCAATATTCCTGTTTGGATGTTCTTGACAAGTTTTGAATCAATGCGAGAAAGGTTCATTGCTGCTTATACATTGAGTTCACTTGTCCATCCGGGGCGAGGTATCTTTGGCTCTGATTTTGGCAGTGTTACTTTTGTATTTTGGAAAAATAAGATTTCAAATTACTTGGGACAATACTGTAGGCTCTTTTCAGGATCAAGTGAGGTAAAGTCAATCGAAGAGAGAGAATATGCGTTTCTTCATGGTGTAGGACGCTTTTTTGCAAACCAAGATGATTATCCAACTATACCAGGTAGCCCCATAGCATATTGGGTAAGCAGTAAGGTTTATGAAAGCTTTAAGGGAAAAAGAATAAGCGACTATGCTGACACGCGAAGTGGTATGTCAACGACAGATAATGTACGATTTTTGAGACTGTGGTTTGAGGAAAGCATCACCAACATTAAACTAGATTGCTTGAGTCTCGAAGAAGCAAGCCGTGCTCCCCAAAAATGGTATCCGTACAACAAGGGCGGAGACTTTCGAAAATGGTACGGTAACAATGCTTATGTTGTAAATTGGTATAATGATGGTGCAGAAATAAAGTATTGGGTGACACACAATCCCAAAGACCCCAACACCACATCTTGGGGAAGACGAATATTTGCTACTGATTGTTTCTTTAAGGCAGGCATCACATGGTCAAGCGTAACTATTGGAGCATTTAGTTGCCGTTTATATAATACTGGTTTCATTTTCGACTCTGGCGCAAACGGATTATTTGCATTCAATACCGAACAAGAAAACTATCTTGCTGCGTTGCTAAACTCTAAGGTTGGAAATGAGATATTAGAAATCATCAATCCAACAGTTAATAGCGGTCCAGGTTCTATTGCGAAAATACCTGTAATACTTGGCGAGCAAGAGCGAGTTTGCAAAATAGTGGATTCATGTGTTTCTACATCTAAAGATGACTGGGACTCTTTTGAAACCTCATGGGATTTTGAGTGGCATCCTCTTGCCAAAAAGGGTCTCAGCAGAAGCCATTGGAATGCCGATCATGTGACGATCGAAGAGTGCTTCCGTGCTTGGGCGGATGAATGTGACAGCAGATTCGCCAAACTCAAAGCAAATGAGGAAGAACTCAACCGCATCTTTATTGAAATCTATGATTTGGAAGAAGAACTGACGCCAGAGGTCGAAGATAAGGATATAACGGTTCGTCGTGCCGATCTACAGCGGGACATCAAGTCCTTACTATCCTATGCGGTTGGTTGTATGCTTGGACGCTATTCTCTCGGCTCGACCGGCCTTGTTTTCGCCGGCGGCGAGTGGGATGATCGAAAATACAGTCAGTTCAAGCCGGACGCCGATAACATCATCCCGCTGACGGACGAAGACTATCTGGAAGACGATATTATCTCCCGGCTTTGTGACTTCCTCAAGATCGCCTTTGGCGAGCGTACGCTGGAAACGAATCTCGATTACATCGCGGCGGCGCTGGGCGGCAAAGGCAACAGCAGCCGCGAAATAATCCGCAGCTACTTCCTCAACAGCTTCTTTGACGATCATTGCCAAACTTATTCTGTCACCGGCTCCGGCAAGCGGCCCATCTATTGGCTCTTTGACAGTGGAAAACAGATCGGCTTTAAGGCGCTGATTTATCTCCACCGCTACAACGCGGATACCATAGGCAACCTCCGCGTGGACTATCTTCACAAGATGCAACGCATCTATGAGAGTGAGATTGGGCGTATGCAGGACGCCATCGACCACAGCTCCAACGCCCGCGAGATTGCCGCTGCCACGAAGCGGAAAGAAAAGCTCCAGAAGCAGCTCAAAGAGTGCCGCGACTACGATGAGAAGATCGGCCACCTCGCCCTCTCTCGCATCGAGCTGGATCTAGACGACGGTGTGAAGGTCAACTATCGCAAGCTCCAGACTGCCCAGGACGGCAAGTTCTATGAAGTGCTTGCAAAGTCCAAGGACATTATGGCGAAGGAGAAATAATAGTCACAGGAGGCTCCTATGGCAGAGCTCAATCTGAATCAAATCATTGACCGGCTCAACGCCGAGTTCGCCGGCGAAACCCGCAAGCTGGTGTTTTGGTACGACGATAAGGGCCAGTTTGCAGAGGACATTCAGACCGTTAAACTGGAAAACGCCGAAGTCTACTACCTGAGGCCGGACAATCAGTTCTATACAAAGTGGTTCCTGGAGCGGAAGGATACTACCACGAACTATCTGATCTACGCGCCGTTCCCGAAGCCGGATGTGAAGGACAATCACTTGGAGGACACCATGCTTTACTCCAAGCGGTTCTTTGCGGACCGCGCTTCGCTCCTGTGTGTAGACCTGGGCATTGATGAGAAGTACAAGCCCCTGCTGGAGCGCCATATCAAGTTCTTTGACCGCAAAGAGCGCACCCAGCGATTCTATGATCTGGAGATTGAGAACTTCAACGAGGAGAACATCCTCGTTGGCCTGATGAGCGCAATCTGCAAAACGAAAAACTGTTCCTTCGAGGAGGTCGTTCGCGTTCTCCTGACAGACGTGACGCTCACGGACAATAAGTATCTTGCCGAAATGGACCGATATGCGCTTGTCCCGGCGTTCTGGAAGCTCTGCGAACAGCAGTTCGGTTATACGGATTCCAAGCCGTCTCTTGAAAAGATGCTTGTCACGCTGTTCGTGACCTATGCCAAACGCTCTCTCCGTTGCGATGTTCCCGCAGCATGGAAAACCTTCGTCTCGTATAAATCGGGCAATATCATCGCGTTCATGGACAATCTAATGAACAGCATCCTCTATCGGGAGAAGTACGATGAACTGTCAGAGCATGTCGCCGCCGGGCTGAAAGCAGAAAACGCCTTTGCCGCCATGCAGCCGGAGGATCTGGCAGACTGCGATGCGTTCCGGTGCGTGGATGGTATCATCATACAGTGGATCGTGGACCGCCTCATCGCCGAGGATGTTGGTGCGAAGCTCAATGATCTCAGCATCATGCAGCTCTGCGACAAGCGGATGAAGCTCCACTTTGGAGAACAAGCGCGGCCTGTATATATGCTGCTGCGCTCCGCCTGCCTTCTTATCAGCTCTGCCAAGTATTCCTGCCCGGATGGGTTCAAGGCAATCATCGACCAATACACGAGAAGTGACTGCCTTATCGACACGGAGTACCGCAAGTTCTACTATTACTATGACGGCCTGGAGGAAAGGGATCAGTTTGACGCCCTTCAGACACTGGTAGAGAACATCTACACCAACGAATATCTCTCAACGATTGTGCCCAAGTGGACGAAAGCTCTCCAGACGCCGGACGCGCTCGATGTCATCCACAAGCAGCGGGAGTTCTTCCGCAACCATGTGAAATATGCCATCAGAGACCCAAGAGAACGTGTTGTCGTTATCATCTCGGACGCTTTGAGATACGAGGTCGCGCGTGAGCTCTTCCTGTGCCTCGCAGATGATCCGAAATGCACGGCCAAGCTGGAGGTGCAGCTCAGCGTTCTCCCGTCCTATACACGGCTTGGTATGGCCTCGCTGCTGCCGCATCAAACGCTCACCATGACCGATGATTTCAAGGTTCTGGCGGATGACGTGCTCTGCGACAGTCTCGCCGGCCGGCAAAAGGTGTTGCAGAAGTATGTTCCCAATAGCGCTTGTATTCAGTATGACGATATTAGCAGCCTGACGCAGACTGTGTTGCGCAATGTCATTCCCGGAAACAATGTGGTCTACATATACCACAATCAGATTGACGCACGAGGCGATGAAGCGAAAACGGAAGATGAGGTCTTCGCAGCCTGTGAAGAAGCCGTCAACGAGCTTTATGCGCTTGTCCGCGCGCTCTCATCGAAGGCCAACACGCAGCATTGTATCATCACTGCCGATCATGGTTTCATTTATAAGCGGGACAAGCTGGACGAAAGCGATAAGATCGACGGGATCAGCAGCAAAGATTCCTTTGTGAATCGTCGTTTTGTCGTTTCCCGGACGCCTGTTGAGGCGGAGGGCGTCGCCCATCTTTCAATGGGGCAGGTGCTTGGAAACGAAGACGAGAAGATCGTTTCCTTCCCGGTCGGCAGCAACGTGTTCAAGGTTCCGGGCGGAGGACAGAACTATGTTCACGGCGGTTCTTCTCCGCAGGAAATGCTCGTCCCGGTTATTGATGTAAAGACGGAAAAAGCGGCAGTGTCTTATACCAATGTCCAGATTGCGCTTGTCAGCATGTTGCGTAAGATTACAAACCTTATCGTAACAGTTGACTTCATCCAGTCTGAGCCGATAAGTGATACGCAGAAAGAGACTACATACCGGATGTATTTCATCTCTGAGGACAACGAACGCATTTCCAACGAGGTTCTCCATGTTGCCGACAGCAGGGAGAAGGACGCGCAAAAGCGCATTTTCAGAGAGCGTTTTACCTTCAAGAACAAAAAGTACGATAAGAACAAGCAATACTATCTCGTCGTTTGCGACGACAACGATGAACTCGGCGGCGAGCTGTTCAGGCATCCGGTGATAATGGATATTGCCTTTGCGAATGACTTCGGATTTTAATCAACACGGAGGTAGAACTTATGTCTGAAGAATACATGGGTCTGCATGGCGACATTCCGGGCGGGAGTTCCGCACAGACCATCAATCAGCGCCTGCGCACATATTTCGATGGGCGCATCGTCCGTAAAGATCTTACCAAAGCCATCAAGGAAGGCGCCAACGTGCCAGTCTATGTCCTGGAGTTTCTTCTTGGACAATACTGCTCCAGTGATGACCCCGCCGTCATTGAGGAAGGTGTCAATAACGTAAAGCGCATCCTGGCGGAGAACTATGTCCGTCCCGACGAGGCACAGAAGACCCTCTCCATACTCCGTGAACGCGGTGCCTATACGGTCATCGACCGCATCACGGCGCACCTCAACATCAAAGAGGACCGCTACGAGGCGGAGTTTTCCAACCTCGGCGTAAAGAACATCCCCCTCCTCCCGGAGTACGTTCAGAAGTTTGACCGGCTACTCTGCGGCGGTATCTGGTGCATTCTCCAATTGGAGTATGAGTATGTCGAGGAGGACAAGAAAGTTACGCCTATCCGTATCCGCAAACTCACTCCGATTCAGATGCCCCATATCGATTTGGATGAGGTAAAGAACGGGCGAAAGGTTTTCACCAAGGATGAATGGATCACAGTCCTACTCCGGTCTACGGGCATGGAGCCGAACAAGTTCACAGAGCGCGAGAAGTGGCTGCTCCTGGCGCGCATTATCCCGCTGGTTGAGAACAACTTCAACCTCTGTGAGCTGGGTCCCCGTTCCACAGGCAAGTCGCATCTGTATAAGGAAATCTCCCCGAACTCCATCCTGGTGTCCGGCGGCCAGACGACCGTTGCCAACCTTTTCTATAGCATGTCCACCAAACAGGTCGGCCTTGTTGGGCTTTGGGATTGCGTGGCTTTCGATGAAGTTGCGGGTATCAGATTCAAAGACCAAGACGGCGTGCAGATCATGAAAGACTATATGGCATCCGGCTCTTTCGCCCGTGGCAAGGAAGAAAAGGCCGCATATGCGTCCATGGTCTTTGTAGGCAACATCAACCAGAGTGTGGATGTCCTTCTCAAGACCAGCCATCTTTTTGAGCCGTTCCCCAGGGTCATGGGGTACGATACGGCTTTCCTGGACCGTATGCACTGCTACATTCCCGGCTGGGAGATTCCAAAATACCGCCCGGACTTCTTTACGGATGACTATGGCTTCATCACGGACTACCTCTCCGAATTTCTCCGTGAGATGCGTAAGACCACCTTCGGTGATGCTTGCGACAAGTATTTCCGTTTCGGCACCAACCTCAACCAGCGTGACATGATCGCAGTACGCAAGCTGGTGTCCGGCTTCACGAAGCTGCTCTATCCGGATGGTGTCTTCACCAAGGAAGACATGGAAGAGATCGTCCAGATTTCCCTGGAGCTGCGCCGCCGCGTAAAGGAGCAGTTGAAGAAAATCGGCGGCATGGAGTTCTACGATGTGAACTTCTCCTACATAGACAACGACAGCTTTGAGGAACGGTATGTCTCCGTTCCCGAACAAAGCAGCGGAAAGCTGATCCCAGAGGGCATGAGCAATCCCGGACAAGTCTACACCATCTCCCGCGCCAAGAGCGGCTTTGTGGGTGTGTACCGTCTTGAGACGCAGATTCTTCCCGGCAACGGCAAGTTCACGCCGACCGGCATCGGCTCCGACAAGGAAGTAAAGGAAGCGGTACAGACGGCATTCAACTTCCTCAAAGCCAATGGAAACTCCATCAGCGCCTCGATCAGCACGACCGCCAAAGACTATATCGTCAGCTATACCGATATGAACGGCATCGGGCAGACCAAGTACATGGCGCTTCCCACCCTGATTGCCATTGCTTCCGCCGCTTTGTCCAAGCCGACCCTGTCCAGCCTTGCCATCCTCGGTGAGATTACTATCAGCGGTACGATTCTGAAGGTTGAAGAGTTGGCAAACGTGCTGCAGGTGTGCCTGGATAGCGGTGCCAAGAAAGTGCTTCTGCCCATTACCTCTGCGGTCGATATCGGCTCGGTTCCCTCTGACCTGGTAGGCGCTTTCAGCCTCATCTTCTACTCTACTCCTCAGGAGGCAGTATTCAAAGCCCTGGGCGTGGATTAACGGGAGTGTGCCTTATGTTCGAGGATAGCTTTGTCCATTTGCTTCAGCAATACCCAGAATCCGTGAAGGAAAAGAAGAAGTTTGTCGGCCTAATGAAAGACTTTTTCCCAGAGCAGCAGATGAAGGTCAACCTCATCTCTACCGCTTTCGAGCTGGGTATTGCCGAGGAATTGAATAAAACAAACCACATCAATAACGCTTTTGCATTCCGGTTTGTGAAGCGGCTGTCGGATGAGTACGGGGTCAGCAGGGCCAATGCGGACTGGGCTATCTCCGTCTGGTGTGTATGCTATGGGAAGCAGGTGCTCCACAAACCCTGTGATATTGAGATAAGCAAAGCAAAGTCCGGCTCCGCTCCCGCTATCCGCGATGAAAATGGTTCAGGTGGCAAACAGTACAACGACTTGTTCCGCTTCCGTCCGGTTTCGGATGGCTACGGAATCAGCGGCTTCAACGGCGACAATATGCGCACCCTGATTCTCCCGAATGTCCACAATGGAAAACGGGTCACGAGCATTCTGGCTGGGGTGTTTGAAAACTGCGACGTGCAGGAAGCGGTCATGACGGACGGTATCTCCGTTATCGAAGAGGGTGCCTTCAAATGCTGCCGTAATCTCAGGCAGGTTATCTTCCCTAGTACGCTCAAAGAAATCGGGGATGCAGCTTTCTCCGGTTGCTCCAATCTGGTAACAGCCGCGCTCCCAAGATCCATAGAGCAAATCGGACGCTATGCCTTTGCGGGCACAGCCCTGAAACAGGTGGATCTGCCTGAGAACCTTCTGTGGCTGGGCAACGGAGCATACATGGACTGCTCCAAATTGTTGAGCGTCCGGCTGCCCAAGCACATCTCGGAGCTTCCCCCGGAGGTATTCAAAGGGTGTACTTCTCTTAAAAAGATGGTGCTGACAGAGAGCGTCATGACTATCGGCAGCGAGGCTTTTGCCGGCTGTTCTGCTCTCATAGACCTGATCGTTCCGGAGTCAGTCACCAAGGTCGGTGATAACGCCTTCGTCGGCATGAACCCGATGTTCAGCCTGATATGCACACAGAAATCGGCGACGGAGCAATACGCCCGCAGCCACAATGTCCCGTTCCAGATCGTTCTTTAGTGGGGTGTAGAGATGGGCTTTCTTGACCTATTCAAACCGAAAGTGCCAACGGTGCAGTCCATTCTGCCGCCTGCGGCTGTAAGCGAAATCATGAGCGGCCGGTTGCCAATCCTGAACACGGATCGCATCTTCCTCAAAGGTGGCGAGAAATGCCATTATATCGACAAGGCGCTCTACGAGAAGAGAATCGTACGGAAGCGTTACGTCAGGCGCAACCATGGAACCAGCTACCCTGGCATCTTTTTCAAAGATATCCGCCATACCTACGGAGGCGGAATAACTGATGTCACGGACAACGTGCAGTATGAAACCTACCGGGGGATATTGTACATAACAAACCGGCGAATCATCTTCCAGGGTGAACAAGGCGGCTTTGAAATCAAGATAGTTGACCTCATTGCCATCACGCCATATGGAAACTGCGTAGAGCTACAATGCAGCAAGGACAATTTCAAGATATTTGTGCCCAACGGTGGAGTGACGCACCAGGTCCTCCAGCTCGTGAAATAGGAGGGATCGATGATGGATGGACAATTAAAGGGAGGGACATTCCTGGTTTCCGAGAGTTCAAATAAATACAAAGTTGTCTCCCTGCTTGGAGCAGGCGGTCAGGGTGAAGTTTATGACGTGGAACTGGATGGGAAGCACTACGCATTAAAGTGGTATTACAAACACATGGCTACCAGGGAGCAGAAAACCATTCTGGATAACCTGGTATCCAAAGGTGCTCCAGATGAAACCTTTCTGTGGCCGCAAGACTTAATATTCAATAAATGGGGGGACTCTTTCGGCTATGTCATGCCGCTCCGCCCAAAAAATTATAAGAGCATCGTGGACATGATGAAGCGCCGTGCGGAGCCATCCTTTTTTACACTTTGCCGCGCTGCATATAACCTTACCAACGGTTATCAGAAGCTCCACGCGATGGGTTACAGCTACCGGGACATCTCCTTCGGCAACCTTTTCTTTGACCCGGACAACGGCGATGTCCTGATCTGCGATAATGATAATGTGTCTGCAAACGGCAAAGATGACAGTGCGGTATATGGAACGCCGCGTTTCATGGCTCCCGAAATAGTAATCGGAAAGGCGAAGCCCTCCCGGAACACTGACCTTTACTCTCTCGCCGTACTTCTGTTCTATATGTTCATGATGGGACATCCGCTTGAGGGAAAGCTAGAGGCAGATATTCGCTGCATGGACATCCATGCGATGAACAGACTATATGGAACGAACCCGGTCTTTGTCTATGACCCGGTGAACAAAGCTAATCGCCCCGCGAAGGGCTATCAGGATAACATAATTATCTACTGGGATGTTTATCCGCAGGTCATCCGCGACCTCTTCACGAAATCCTTTACCGATGGACTGGCATATCCCAACAAGCGCGTCACTGAGAACCAGTGGCTTGACGCATTCGCAAACCTCATGACAGGAATCATGGTATGCCCGGATTGCGGTGCGGAAGTTTTCTTCGATGAACGGAAGGAGGAGATTGGTGTCGGGCACAGCTGCTGGAATTGCGGCAGATTGATACAACACCCTGTCTCCATTGTCATCGGGAAGAACCGCATCCTTCTTCGTAAAAGCGCAAAGCTCTACTCCCATAGCATCTATGGGGACTATGATATGGATACTGTTGTAGGCGAAGTCGTTCAGAACCCGAATAATCCGAACCTGTGGGGCATCAAGAACGAAAGCAAAGACAACTGGACGTATGTCCGTGCTGATGGGCAGCAGATTCCTGTTGCTGTAGGAAGAAGTGCAGCGATAGCCAAGGACGTTAGAATATACTTCGGCCAGTATATTGGAGAATTCAAATAAAACGAAGGAGGATTCAGCAATGGCAAACTTGAAAAGACCAGGCGGTGAGCTAGCATCAAGACCTCTCCACTTCATTTGGGTGGTAGACTGCTCCGGCTCCATGTACGGTGAGAAAATCGGGACGGTCAACCACGCGATCCAATCCACCATCCCTGAAATGGCGGATGCGGCAAAGGACAATCCCAATGCCCAACTGCTTATTCGCACGCTGAAATTCTCTACCGGCGCTTCTTGGGTGACAACAAACCCAGTGCCGGTTGAGGACTTTGCATGGGACGATCTGGATGCAGGGGGTGTAACTGACCTCGGAAAAGCCTTCGAGATGCTAGCCGCACAGCTGACCATACCTCCTATGACCGACCGTGCGCTTCCACCCGTTCTTGTGTTGCTTTCTGACGGTCAGCCTACTGATGACTACAAGAAATCCCTCGACAAGCTGCTACATCTGCCGTGGGGCAAGAAGGCTGTCCGTATTGCAATCTCCATCGGCCAGGATGCTGACGATGATGTTCTGGAGCAGTTCACTGGCAACCGCGAGCTCGTGCTACAGGCAAACAATCCGCAGGCACTCGTGAAGATGATCAAGTGGGCATCTACTGCTGCTTCTATGGTTTCCGCTCCTGCCAGTAGGCCGAAGGTGCAGGAACAGATTGACCTGCCCAAAGACACTAGTCAGACTAACGCTCCGCTTGTCCTTGACATGAACAATATTCCAGACCCAGCTTCTATTGGTGCAGGGGATGTGTGGTAAGCGCGTTTTAACAACGTGAGGTGTTTCGGATGAGACAGATCGTTTTTGGAAAGAGTGTTCAAGGCGCGTCTCACATCCGTTCGGAAACTGAATGCCAAGACAGCTGCAAAAAAGTGATTCTGGATGACGGAACCATTATCCTTGCGGTTGCTGATGGCCATGGCAGTAAAAGCTGCCCATTCAGCAAGACAGGCTCAAGGATAGCAGTCAATGTTTTCTGCGATACACTTAGGGGCCTCTATGAAGGCTATTCGGAAAACCCGAATCAGCTTCCCACTTATCTCAATCGGGAAGGTGATACTCAAGTTTCCAAGGCCATCGATGCCGAGTGGAAAAGACGTGTTGTGGAGCGGCACAGAAAAAACAAGCGAGAGATTTGCAAACTCGAAAATGGTGCGGATGACCTGATCTCTGTCTATAAACAGTACGGTTCGACCCTTCTTGGCCTGATGATCACAGAGGGCTATGTCTTCGGCTTCCAGTTGGGGGACGGGGATATCTGCTATGTGAACGAAAACGGTCTTGAAATGGTCATTGAGCCAGATAAGATACTCGGTGTGGAAACACATTCCCTCAGTCGAGAAAAATCCTGGGAGAAGGCGATTACAGTTGTCCACAGGATCAGTGTCAGCGATACTCTTCCTGCCATGTTCTCCCTATCCACGGATGGATATGCCAACAGCTATAAATCCGAGGGGGATTTCCATGCCACAATCAAAGATTACCTTGGAATGCTGAAGGAGCACGGGGCCAAAGCCGTTTATGACTGTCTGGCTGGCTGGCTTACCGAAACCAGCACGATGGGTTGTGGAGATGATATCACGATACTAGTGGCCTACTTCACGCAGGACGAGGATAAAGAAAGTGAGGATTTCATAGATGATTGAAATGAATGAAGCCGTTGTGGTATTGAGCAAGTGCGGCGAAGTCCATAAGACCTATGGAATCCGAGCTGAAAAGATGGCTCCGGACCGCTGGCGATTCACATGGGCGTTTCCTATTAAAGAAGCATCAGCGAAACGAGAGGGCTATGACAAAACGAGTATCAGTGGGAACATTGACTGCACCGATGAATACCCAGGCTGCCCCTTCTGTGGACAGAGGAATTTTGTGGTTTGCAGTTGTGGGCATATTAGCTGCTCTGTTTTAGAGAACGGGATTTTCACCTGTGACTGGTGCGGAAATCGGGGTACAATTGGAGATTACACTGGTGAAGCAATCAGGGCCGGTAGCGATCTGTGAGCACATTCTCCGCAAAATGGGAGGTCTATTGGGATGATAGCTACTTGGGAAGAAATCAATTCGAGGTATGATGCGATAAAGGACCATAAACCGCGAGCGACAAAAAAGCTGAAAGAGCTTGGTGAAATTCTTGCTTCTGCGTATTTACTTGATCCACAACGTGCAGATGAAATGTGGCAGTATATCATTGAGCTGAACATCAAGGATAACATCACTTTCTCCAAATTCTACATTGCGCAGGTTTTCAATAAGCTCACTGACAATCTTCCTCCCGAAGAAGCTGTGGAGTATGTTTCCATGCGCCCAGAACGTGTTCGCCTTATGCTCATCTATGGTTATGATGGCAGTACTCTAAACCATGTTGTATATACCATCGTTGGAAGCCTAGTGCTTGATGGAATGATGGATGAAGCAGTCGAGACCCTATCGATGCTGGAAGAAAAGTTTTCCACGCAGGATGGTTTGAGTCTCTTCTCCCTGTATTCTGTGTTCAATTCCCTCTGCGAGTCGTTGGAGGAGAAGCCGGAACAGATCGATTATGCTTTTCGTTATCGTATTCCAAATAAGAATGTGCTTTCATTTCTGGATGCTTGTTGTGATGGATTTAAAGATGAGTATATTCAGTCCATTGTTCAGGCAAGGAAAGCCATTTTGAAAGACGAAATAATCAAAGGCAAAGAAGAAGTCAACCGAATCCTACATTGTCTGTCCGAAGCCTCAACTCATTCCAATTATGACTTCGCCGGGTTGTTCTCTGACTTTTTGTACTTTGAGAGAGATTTAATTGGGGATGAAGCGGAAAATATCATTTTCGACTATTGCAGCGAAGCGGAGACTGTTCGGCTGCCTTTAGTTGCCTACGGTGAAGATGACAGGCTCCTCGCAGTCTCAAACTGGTACCGGACCATTTTTTCCGGATCACCAAGAATCCTTCGGGTGCTTTTTGAGAAACAGTCGTGTCAGGAGTTCTTGAAGAATACCCTCCGCCAGCTCATGTATGATGGTGATTGGAAGGCCCTGCTTCAGTATCTCGTCCTGGGATTGAACCAAGAAACGGAGTATGGGCCGTCGTCATATCTGGAATTCATAAAAGAAGAAATTCGATACTATCTATCTGTGAAAGACAAGAAGGTAGAGTTCAAGGATGGGCAGTGGTGGGTTTCTCTAAATGAAGACGGGACGTTCAGAACTACTATTGACAGGCCAAGAGTGTCCGCAGACAATGTCGGCGAATTCATACAGATTCTGGGGCAGGTGTGTGTTCTAACATCCGGCTCCAGCGTTAACGAACAACTTGTAGAGGATGTTCGATCCTTCGTCACAAAAGAGACCGGCAATGTTAAAGCTCTGCAAGCAATGGGCATGGAGGTCGACGTAGACAACAGAACAGAACTTGAAAAATTCCGTGATTATGCGGAAAGGGAAAGTACACAGCGCACATCTTGCGATAATTCCTATAATCAAAGGCAGAAGGAGTATGAGTTCATCAGGAACATCCAACGCGAAACAGGAACCTATGGTGTTGAAACTGGGAAGTTACTTGCAAAACAGCCTCAGATTCTATCTTTCTTTTTTCTGCACGATGCCCACTCTTTCTCCTCGAAGGCAGATATTATTCTTGGAGCTTTGTTGGATGACAATTACCCAGCAGCACTCAAATGCGTTGACTACATGATAGAAACAGCAACGTACCCGAATTTCTCGGAACGAAACAGCTGGTCCGTGGAAATGAAAAACACGATCAACAACTTGCTACGCGCTGTTTTTCGTAAGAACACATCAGAATATGAGGAGTCGTATTCTGATGGCATCACATTGACGGTGATTCAGATTGCAGAGAAGTGCCTCCCATATCTTGGCGGTGATGACGCAAACGACGTCAAAGCAGAACTATTAAAGCTGAAACCAGCAGATGATGACACAGCAGAGTTTATCCGCCAGCTTATGCAAGATGTCGATGATTACACAGCCGAAAAGAAGCCCAGAGGATACTCTAAACGGATAAACAATATCTCAAGCGGAATTATCCGGGGCATCGAGGTTTTATCTCAGCTCAACCGAATGGATATCGTCGCACAAATATTGCTGAAGATAACAGCGGGAAGGAAATACATCGCTGGTCCCAGCTATGAATCCTGGATGACAAGTTTTACAAGGGTTACAGATGAACAACGTCTTGAACTTTATTCTCTAATACCGGACGTATACGCTACTTTCATTGAGGCGTCTGATCGGATGACGGCGCTGAGATTTCTGCTGGCTTTTGGAAAGCTAGGCAATTCGTCTGTTTTCAAGACACTCAGAGATCAAGTCCTGCAAAAACACGGATACATCGATGGAATGGCTTCATGTTTCCATTATTCAGAAGAAACAGCTACTCCGATTGCCCTTTGCAAGAACAAGGTCTTTGAAGCAACATTTCTATACTGGAACGCGGGTTCATTCAGCATTCAATCCGGAGTCCATAGCGCAGAAGTAACTTTGCGGCTCAAGAACCATCATGAGGAGTATATTAGCCTGTTCGCTTCCGATATCACGATTAACGGAATAGCGTTGTCTGAATTGAAGAGGCAAGAAGAGAAAGGTGCATCAGATCGGGAGCGTATTAGTTACTACCTTGGAAGCGGAGAAGAAGATATAGAGCTTTTGAGCCTGTATTGGGGCAACCAGAAAGAACGATTCTTCAGAGAGATTTTGGAAGTTTCTTTTTCGGTCATCGCGCAAAGCGATGATAAGGATATCGCTCAAGCGGGCCCCTTTACCGTAATGTATAATCCAAAGGACGATACCTTTGCAATGAAAGCATGAGGTTGGATATGAAGGAATTTGTTCAGTCCCTTACAAACGAGTTTCTGGCTGAAGCAGAATCATCCCCTCGGATGTTTGAGGATCTTGCAGCTATGGAGCATTACATGGCTGAGTCCTACGACGGACGCGCTTTTGTCGAGATACTTCAGAATGCGGATGATGCGAAAGCATCCTCCCTCATTATCTTTTCCTGTGGAGCCGATTTTGTAATAGCCAATAACGGTAGATCGTTCAATCAGGAAGATCTGATTGCCATTTGCCGTTCTGGCGCAAGTTCAAAGAGGCGCGGCTCTGGAATCGGGTATCGTGGCATTGGGTTCAAGAGCGCTACCTCTATCTCCACAGAGATAATCATTTATTCCTCTGGAGTCTTTTTCACATTCTCAAAATCGAGATGTGCAAAGGAAATGAGCAGGAGTGTCGATCGGGTTCCAACCATTAGAATTCCATTCCTGGTAGATGAATGCAACATCAGTGAAGGGCTTCGCCGGACAATCAGCAATTATGAAAATAGAGGCTATACCACGTTCTTTGTTTTCAAGGATGGAAACCGGGACAAACTACTTGCTGAGTTGACGGACATTTCCTCCGGTTGGCTTCTATTTCTCAACCACATTGAGCGTGTCGATATTGACCTCGCTCATTTTTCAAAAATAGTAGAAATCTCGCGCAAGCCGGTTAAAGTCAATCAACACTTGTTTATCGACCGAGAGAACGGCGAAAGCTGGCTGATAGTTTACGGCGAAAAAAGCACAGCAATTGCATTCAAATATGATCAGCGCATTATTCCGTGTGGTAGTGATGAGTCCCTGTTTCACTGCTATTTACCCACTTTGGATTCGTTGGGCTATCCGTTTAAGGCAAATGCGGATTTCTCAACTGACCCTTCGCGGAAGCATATCATTATAAATGACGATGAAACGAAGCGGAGCATTCAAAACATAGCCCGTCTGATCGTTGATCTGCTGTCGAGCACTTCGTTTGAGGGCCAGCCCTATCTGATTGACCTCATTGCAACTCGCTCTGGGATTTCAGAAGCATCTTCTTTCCTCGACCGTCAGATTATCTCCCTTCTGAAAACAACTCGCTGGATTCCGCTGCAGGAAGGCTCTCATGTCACCGCATCTGAGCACAAAATTGTCCCGTCATGGTTCGACTCAGATAGCAGGAAAAAGGTATTCAGCAATGTACACAGCCTCGGCAAGGATGAGATAAACGCGGAAGTGTCACATGCTGCACGAAATTTGGACGACCTTCTCTTGCGATGCGGATGCCAGCCATATGGTGCGACTGAGTTTGGAGCTATCCTCAGAAATATTGACGCGGTCGCCGCTTTGAAGGATGTTTTTTTGGGGAAACTGTGGGGCTATACTCTGAGGAGTGTTTTCTATTCCCCAGCATTGATAGCATCATATTTCCTAAAAGACAGAACAAATCTTATCATTTCTTATTCTAGCGTCCAAGAGCCAGTAGACTTTTCAGAGGAATATAGGTCTGGCCTTAAGGGAGTCTTGAATACTGAGGAATTAGCAAAGATTGGCGAACTGACTGCTTTCAAGGGAATCGAAACCAGTAGTAACGAATCTAAGAGAAGGCAAACACAGGAAAAGAAGCCCAGTGTCCAAAAGAAGAATGAATATAGCAAATGGAAAACGCCCATCCAGAATTGCATGGTCAGCGAGCAGTTCCAAGGACGTACCCCGAAAGATGTTAGCAAGAAGGCGCTCGGATATGATATTGAAAGCACCGAGAAAAACGGAAGTGTCAGATACTTCTCCGTAAAGCCTGTTGAGGCCTTGGGCAATTCCTTCGTTCTGAGCGAAAGAGAATACTCTTTTGCAGATCAGCACGGCTCCAGCTACGGGGTATATGTCATTGAGAACGGGAATCCTGAACACAATATGCTCATTGAGGACATCAGTGGCGTCCCATTTGAAAAGAGAGTCCGGGAATGGGAATGGGTCAGCGGTCATTATGAAGTTATAAAGTCGGTGCAGCCAGAGGAGACGCTTGCTATAGATTCAAAAGTCATGAAGGAATTCTCCCTCAAATATCTAAACCGCATCCAGGTGGCCTTTCTCAAAGCTATTTGTGCTGGTATTGATATTTCTTCATTTGAGGCTGAGTATTCTTGTAAAGCAGCCTCAATAGCGATGCAAGTCAATAGCATCACTGACTTCTACCTTGGAGATAGTTTGATTGAAGATGGGCTGACGGTCAAAGGGAGATATCTGGGTACTTTGAAATACCTGCTTAGGCAGAGCGAACAGTGAGGTTGCGGCTATGAGCACGATAGAAATCAAGAAGATTGGCATCACCGATTTGGATACTGGCGCAATCGTCAACGTGCCAATGATGGCCTGTGGGCAGGTGGTGTCTGCGGGCCAATCTTCAAAGCGGCAGGGCACGAGAAGCTTCAAGCCTGCAACAAGATGGGACATTGCGACACAGGTACTGCTGTGATTACTTCAGCCTTCAATCTGAAAGCAATAATACATCATTCCGCCCCTCGCTTGACGGATGGTAAGCACGACAAACCGAAACTCCTGTATATCAACGTGACACAAATCAAAAAGCGCCGTAGGGCAGGGGCCTTCAAGGACTCTCTACCCTACGGCACTTTCACATTTTGTTGAACACTTTTGCAAATCAAGAAGAATAATAAAGGGGCCTACCAATAGACGTGAACCCATCTGTATTTGTGATAACCACTCCCCCGCTAGAGCAATGAATAGCCAACAGGTTTTCTTCGCATCGGCCACTGATGATTCCCACATGATCGTCCTCTGGATAGAAAACCAAATCCCCTGGCATAGCTTCTTCCCAGGAAACATCTCGACAAAAACTATGCTGCGCTGCCGCACCTCCACCGTGACCAAGCACTTGTGCGCCGTCACTTGCATTATAGAAAACCCAATCCACAAAGCCGCTACAATCAAGTCCATATGGGCGGAAGGTCCCCGTTGTTGGGCTTTCTTCTGCCCAAACCCGTTGAACAGTCCCCCATTGAGAATCCCAGCCGAGCACAATGGATTTGCCGCCCCAAAAGTAGTTGACTTTACCGACAAGCGAACATGCA
>JAEEGL015018881.1_pt1 | contig 20856 bp, 15 predicted proteins | sample 9134231 | NCBI WGS metagenome assembly JAEEGL01 (sample SAMN16246548, study PRJNA631951) | gut metagenome | biome: gut microbiome; feature: rumen; material: fiber-attached | host: Bos | place: Iran: Karaj | collected 2018-10
AAATGAATGTAGAGATATGTGTTCTAAAAATGTTTTAATTATTCTTGTTGGAAATAAAAGTGATTTAGATGGAAAAAGAGTTATTACTAAAGATGAAGGGTTTAAATTTGCTCAAGAAAATAATTTGAAATTTTTTGAAACTAGTGCTTTAAATGGAAATAATGTTGAAGAAGTTTTTCTTGATGCTTCTACTGAATTATTGAATAGATTAGAAAGTGGAGCCATTAGTTATGATTCTAATACTGGAGTTCAAATTAGAAATTTTCCTAATAAAGAAATTGAGGAATTGTTAGGGAAAAAACAAAAGAAATGTTGTTAAATATATAATATGGGTTTTTGGCTTTTTTTTATTTTGTTTTATTTAATTTTTATTTAAATAGAAATAGATTGAAAAAGATTTTAAAATTAAATATTAATATTTAATAAGTTAAAATATTAATTTTTGTAAATTTAATAAAAAGTTATGATAAGTATACCTTTTATATTAAACTATAATCAAAATTTAAAAAAAAACGTGAATGCTCCTCATAAAAGAAGAATTATGAGTGATGAATATTTTAATCAAAAAATGTATATATTAAAAAAGTTAAATCCAGAAGTTTTTCCAAATAAAAATAATTTACTTTTTAAATCAAAATCTCCATTTTTAAGAGTTTTTGAATCAAATATAAATAGAATAAAAGATCAAATCGAAAAAAAAAGTGGTTCAAATTTACTTAAACCAAATAATGCAGCAAAAACAATTGATTCAATAATAACACAAAAAACAGGAAGAAAAATTTTACATGAAACAAGTCAAGAAGAAAGTAATACAAGAATATTTTATTCTAAATTTTATGTTTATGAATTAATAAATACAGTAATTAGTTTAATATCGGTTTTATTAGTTGTAATATATTTTGAAGTAACTTTTAATTATTCTGCAAATGATGATGTTTTTCCTTATGGATATTATCTTTTATACTTAAATTTATTAAGTATTGCATTATGGATTAATTTATCTTTTTATTATTATGAACAATTTAATTTAAGAATTTTAAATCATATTTTTCCTCCTACTTTTAAATTTATTCATACTTCAATGTTTAAAAATTTATTACTAGAAATTGCAATTACTTTTCTTCAACCAAGTCAACTTTTTATAAATAAAAAATATTCAATTAAATTAGCGTTTAGAAATGGAATTGTAGTTAAAAGAAGTGTAAATTCATTTTTATCTCTTTTTGTTTTAACAAGAATATATTTAATAGATAGATTTTTAATTTTTCAAACTGATTTTATGTCACCTGATAGTGATGAAATATGTAGACAATATTTTTTCAGAGCAAATATAAAATATTCATTAATAGCTTTAATTAAAACAAAACCATTTTATATTTATTCAATGATTATTATTTCATTTTTATTTGGAATTCAATTTATAATTAAAGTATTTGAAAGTGCAGTAAATGAACAAGTAGAAGGTGCAGGATTAGGAAATACTTTTAATATTATTTATTATTCTATTATTACTATTTATACTGTTGGTTATGGTGATTATTCTGCTAAAACCACAGGAGGAAGAATTTTTGTATTTTTTTTATCAATTATTGGTAATTTTTTAAACTCACTTTTTTTAATGTCTTTAACTAAATTTTTTACTTTAACTCCTATTGAATCTAAACAATTTAATTTACTTAAGAAATTAGCTTTGAATGAAGAAAAACAAAAAAATGCTGAAAAATTAGTTTTGTCATTTTCTGGTTTATTAAAAGAAAATGTTTATAATAAGAATTTAGAAAAAGATATTATTGATTTAAAACCTAATACTAGTAAATTTATGAAAACTGTTAAAACATTTAGAAAATCAATTATTGATGATGAACGTCATTCTAGTGAATTTAATAATTATAGTTTTGCTAATGTTATTTTCTCTTTTCAATATTTAGAGAAGGAATATATTAAATTAAATGATATTGATATTCAATCTGTTGAATCTTTAAAGAAAATTAAACAACAATTAATTTTAGAAAAAGGTAAAATTTTAAGTAAAAAAGATAAAAATAAAGTAATGAATAAATCTTTTTATAATAAATAAAAAAAAATTAATTATTAAATAATAATATCAAAATTAAATAATCTTTTGTGAAAAAATAAAACAATTTATATTTTTTATTTTTTTAAAGTTTATTACATAAAATTTAATTTATTTTTATATATATAAAAGATTAACAAAAAATACTCAACAAAAATAAAAATAAATGATTTAATCACATTTAAAATTTTTAAACAATTTATCTAAAAAATTTCCTGAAGGATGAATAAGATTAGCTTTCTTTTTTTTTCCAGGTCCTCTAATAATTTCTTCTTCAACTTGCTTAGATTTTTCAATTAAATTTAAAACATCATTAAAAGTATTCATTGTAATTTCTCTATTTTTTATTTTATTACTATCTGAATTTCTTTCTTTAGAACTTTCTGTTGTTTTTGAAGTATGTAATTTTTCATTTAATAATTTTGTATTTTTTAATTTATCTTTTTCTTGAGTTAATTGTTTATTTACTTCTGTAAAATAAATTGGAGATTGAATTACTTTATTTGGTGTTTCTACTATAAATTTCGATGTTTCATTTTTTTCAATTTCTGATATATTTAATTGATTTAAATCAGTTATTATTGTTTTTATATTATCATTATTTTTTATAGTTGATTTTGTTTTTTTATGATTTATACTGTCAGATAATAATTCATTGTCTTTTTTATGTACTGTTTTACATTTTTCTATTTCATCTTTTTTAAGATCTTTTTCCTTTTCTGATGTTAATAGTATATTAGTATTTGTTTTCTTTATTTTTCCTTTTTCTAAATCAATTTCTTTATTATTTATTTTATTTTCATTAATTAAATTTTCTTTATTATCTATTTTACTATTTTTATTCTCTTTGATTTCATTTTTAATATTTTCATTTTCTTTGTTCTTTATTTTATTATTATTATTCTTATCATTTTCTTTATTGTCATTTAAATTATTATTTATATTTAAAGTAAAACTATTATTTTTCATATTTACACTTTTTTCTCTATTCATTCTTCTAATATCTTTCCCAGAACTAATTTTATCTTCATTTATATCACTAAACATTTTATTATCAGAACTTTTATCCATAGAAATATCACGACTTTTATCTTTATTAGTTCTCCCTCTTTTTCTTTTTTTAGTTTTAGCTTTTTTCAAAACATTATCAAAGAAAGTTTCATCATCTTTACTTTTTAAATTACTTCCTTCACTTATTCTCATCTTAGGAATATTAACTTTTCTAAAAAAATTATTTTCCTTATTTCCCAAACTAACTTTATTCCCATATAACTGAATTTCAAATTTTTTAATCCATTGATGTTGAAAAACATTTTTTAAACTAATTCTTTTTTTCATATTACTTTCACACATTTTTAAAATTAAATCTTTCATATCATCATCAATAACTTTCTGATTATTATTAAATTGAATATCATTTTTTAAAACTTTACATAAAATATCATTAACTTTATCAACAGAGTTATCACTAGGTTGAAAAGGGGTGAAACCATAAAATAATTCATATAATAAAACTCCTAAAGCCCAAACATCAACGCCTTTTTCATAAGGTTCATCATTTATAATTTCAGGTGCCATATATTCAAAAGTACCACAAAAAGTTGTTCTATTACCAATTTCTATTTCTGTACTCCAACCAAAATCACATAATTTAATTAAATCTTTATTCATTAATAAAAAATTTTCTGGTTTAATATCTCTATGTATTATATTGTTTTCGTGAAGAAAAAATATAGCATTTAACGCTTGAATAAAATATTTAAATGTTATTTCTTCTGAAAAACCTTTTTTTTCTTTTTTTATTGTTTGATATAAATTTCCTTCTGGAGCATATTCTAATATTAAATCATAATAATCATTTAATTCACGACTATTGTATAATCGAAGAATGTTTGGATGATTTATTTTACTTTGGATGTCTATTTCTTTTTGGGCTATTATTAAATTGGCATTTAATTCTATTATTTTGTTTTTATCCATTTTTTTCATTGCATAGAATTTGTTATCTATTTTGTTTTTGTATAAATATACATCACTAAATGTTCCTGTTCCTATTATAAATGGGGTTTTATTTACTAAAAATGGTTCGAAATTTTCAAAGTTATATTTTTCTTCTTTTTGAATTTCTCTATATGTACCTTCGACTATTAAATTTGAAGTTTCTTCTTTTTGATTTTGATATAATGATTCTTTTATATTAAAAGGATTTGGTGTTTTACTAGATATTAATCTTTCAATTTTTGCAATATCATTTGCAATATTTTCTTTGTTTTTATTTTGATTATTTACTCCATCTATCATTTTAATTATTTTATTTTCTTCTATTATTAAATAATTTATTAAATTAAAAATTTAAATTAGTAATTTAAATTAATGTAAAGAGAAAATATTTAAAAAAAATATAAACACTAAATACAAAAATATACTTTTAATATTTAATAATTATCATTTGAAGTTGATTTTAAATTTATAGTAGATCTATTTCCACTTCTACTTATTTTAGTATTATTGATATACATTGTAGAAAGAGATGAATTTTTTGATTTATTTTTATCTTTTGTTATTGAAATTTTAGTACTTGGAATTGCACTTGAAAATTGTTTAAAACAATTATTATAATTATTAAAATTTGTATTTTGTCGATGTGTAAAATATTTATTTACTATTTCAGATTTTTTAATGTCTTCAATTTTATTCATTGAATTATTTCTATGATGTCTATTTGATTTTTTACTTGTTGTTATTGTTGTTCTATTTGATATACAATTTAATATTTTATTATATGGATTTGATGAAAGTTCTTTATTATTTATATTTTTAGTTGATTTTTTATTCACATTTTTATTATTTTTAATTGTTTTTTCATTATTATATGTTAAACTTGAATTATGACTTTTTAAATTAATTTTATTTCTTTTTGGTGCTTCAAAATTTTGATTTATTATATAATTTGATGATGATTTAGTATTGTTTATATTTATATTTATTTTTGAATTTGTATTTTCTTTTAATTTTGATAATTCTTGTCCTACATTATATAATTTTTTGTTTAATTTTTCTATTTGATTTTTTAAACTTATTATTGTTTTTTGATTTATTTCTCCTTTTGCTTCTGTTAATTTTTTTTCATCTTCCATTTTAGAAATTGCCTTTTTTAAATTTGAATTTTCTCTTCTTAAAATTTCAATTTCATTTTCTTTTCTATCATTATTTAGAAATTTTTTTCCATCATATTTTACTTTTTGCTTTAAGTTTTCATATTCAATTTCCATATCCATAAAATTTCTTAATTTATTTTCATAAGATTCTTTTTGTACTTTATATTGCAATTGTTTACTAATATAAAATCTTAATTGACATTCTAAATTTTTTAATTGACTTTCATAAATTAAACATTGTTGAATACTATCATTATATTTATTATTATATATTTGTTTATTTTTATTAATATATTCTTCTATCTTTTTATTTATCATAATTTGAATTGATTCTTTAATATAATGTATTATTGTAGAAGTATCTGTGGTCATAATTGCCTCTTCAAAAATTTTAGGATCAATATTTAATTTTTTACCTTTAATTTGTTCAATAATATAATAATATAATTCATATATCTTTCTTCTATCTTCTAAATCATTTAAAATATCTGTGTTTATAATACTCATTTTTAATTTTTTAAAATTATTAATAACTAATATATAAAATAAATTTAAAAAATTTATATTAAAAATATCAATAATATATAAATCAATTTAAAATCAAAAAATTGATATAAAGAAAAGCATTTTATACTTACATCTTCATATTTATAAGTTTCTATTTTTTTAACAGAATCAATTTTATCTTTAATAATAGTTAAATCTTTTAATATTCTAATGCAAGATGCAGAATTTTTATTATTTATTTTTGCAGTAAAATAACAACAAGAATAATTATCACTAGTATTTTTAACAGAAGTACAATTTTTAAAAGAAGGAAGAGAATCAATACATTCTTCACTTATACTTTTAGTAAAAATAACCAAAATAAATAAAAAAATTTCTTTTAATAACATTCTTTTTTTAATATTAATTTATTTTAAAAAAAATAAACTAAATATAATCAATTCCTTAAATGGCATTATTTACTTTTATTATTTTGTTTTATTCATAGTTTTTTTAAAAATTAAACTGAATTCTCTAATAAATGAGCTGGCATTCCAACTTGTATTTCTAAATCAGAAATTTTTTTTAATAATGAAGCTAATAAATCTTGTAATTGTTTTTTTTGATCTTTTAAATTTGCAATTTCTTTTTGTAATTTAGCATTTTCATTTTTTTGATTTGTAAAATGATTATCCATTTCATCTTTAACTTTATTTATTTCATCAGATAATTTAGTTGAAATTTCTTTATTTTTTTGTTTTAATAATTCCTGTAATTCATCTTTATTATCACCTACATCTTGAATTTTATTATTCTCTTCATTGAAAATTTCAGCAACATCTAAAATTCTTTGTTCTAAATCTAATAATTTTCCTTTTAAAGATTCGGCATTTGAAAATGAATTTCCAGTTTTATTAAATTTTGAATCTCCTTCCATTTCTTTTTGAGATAAGTTAAAATTAGTTTGACTCATTTTTTATTATGTTATATTTTTTAACAATTTATTTCATATGTTATTATATTTTTTATTTTTTTATATTTTTCGATATATATTATTAAAATTTTATATTTAATTTATAAATATGAATAGAAGTAAAGTTTTAATTCAGAATGGAAATAGTATTTCTACACCGAATAAATATAAAAAACAAAATAATTCAAATTATAATAATAATACTAATCTTCAGGAAGAAAATAATAAATTGAAAATTCAAATTTCAATGAAAAATAAAGAACTTCAAGAATGTAAAAGAACATATGAATCACTTCAAAAAAAATTAGATGAATTAAAGAGAAAATCATCAAATAAAAATAAGAATAGATATAATAATACCCATGACTCATCAAATATTAATTATAATAATTATATTAATAATAATAATAGAATAACTTCTAATTATAATTTAAATGATTCTTTTGGTGATTTTAATGACCCTTTTTTTGGTAATTTTTTTGCTGATATTGCAAATCCTTTTATGAATAGAGGAAATAATAATAGAAGAATAAATTCAAATGGAAGATTTATCTCTGCTGATTTTAACAGTGATGATATTTGGTAATAAATTAAAAAAGCATTAATTGAATTTTATAATATATATTATTAAATATTTTCATTTATTATATATTATTATTGAAATCATTTAAAATGATTATTATAAAATTTCTACATCTTTTTTTTATTCTATTTAAATTCAAATATTAATTTTTATATATGCAAAAAAAATAATTGAAAAATCAAAAAAAATGAAAATAAATTTTGATAGAATAGTTATATATCCAGAAAGAGAATGGACATTAAATTTATTGACAAATTTAATTCAATGTAAAATTTGTATGAATATTTTAAATGATCCTTATGATTGTATACATTGTAATCAAACATTTTGTAAAAAATGTATAACAAACTATATAAATTCAAATAAAAAATGTCCTTATGATATGTTTTTTAAAAATCATCCAAAACAACCAAATTCAAATAAAGAAAAAATAACTATTAATATTAAACCATCTTCAACTAATATTTCTAAAGTTATAAATTCTTTAAAATTATATTGCAAATATAAAAAAAATGGTTGTAATTCTGAAATATCAATTGAACAAATAAAAGATCATGAAAATAATTGTCCATTTAAAAATCAAAAATTAAATAAAACAAAAATAATTGAAGAAGAAAAAGATAAAAATAATGAATTAAATAAAACAAAAGATGAATTTGTTTCTGGTTTATTATTAAAAAAATTAGAAGAAAAATGTAACAACAAAGAATCATCAAAATATAAAACACAAGACAGTTGTGTTAGTTTTAGAAAAATAGATGAATTAGATAATAATTCCCTTTTATTATCTCCAAAAGAAAATTTATCAAGTCCACCAAGAAGAACATTTTCACCAAATAATACATTAATTCAAAAATTAAATGAAAAAATAGATTCAATATATAATATAATTAAAAATAATAATAATGTAAATACTATAATAACAAATAATAATAATAACACTTTTTCAAATGAATCAAATCAAATAGAACAAAATGAATATGATCCTCAATCTACTCCAAAATTAGGAGCAAAAAATATAAATAATAAAAAACATAATAATATAAATTCAAATGTAAATAATAATTCAAAATCATCATCAAATATTCATATTCAGAAATTATTATTTGATATGCAATCAGTAATTAATAAAGTTCAAGATATTGAAAGATTAATTCAAACAAATTCATCTTTTCAAATACAAAATTATTCAATTCAATCTGAAGAAAATCTTGGTTCACCAACATCAACATATGCATCTACTTCAACTTATTATAATACTTCTTCTAATTCTGCTTATAGTTCTTGTTTAGATATTAAAAAAAATGATAAATTTAAAATTGTTCCTAAAAATAATTTAATTAAGCCTACTAAAAATTCTATTTATAATCCTATGAGAAATTCAAATGTTAATAAAGTTTTATGTAAAAAAAATTCAAATTCTAATAAAGAATGTGGAGGATTAAATAATTCTGTTAATAATCTTAATATTATGAATTATAATTTAGAAAATAATAATTGTTATGAAGAAATTAAAGATATTTTTGAAAAAGTTGTTGATGATAAATTTGAAAAAATTAAACATTATATTGATGAAAAATGCATAGAAGAATTAAAAAAATTTTATATGGATATGACACTTGATAATACTAATTTATTTGCTCAAAAATTTGATGAATTACAAGATTTAATTTCTTTAAATAAAAAATAATATGAAATTGTTTTATTAGTTTATATAAAATAAATTGATATCATATTGAAACAATAAACACAATTAAAAAACAATTTAAAAAAAAACTTTAAATTAAATAAAACAAAATATTAAATTTATATTTTATTTTTATTGCAAACTTTACAATAATCAATATTTTCATTTATAGTATGACAAAAAGTACATTTCCATCTTCTTTGATCATTAATATTTTTTTTAATTTCACTACTTTTTTTTTTATTAATATTAAAACTTCTATTATAAACAAAATTAACTAATTTCATTTGATTTTCATCTCTAATTTTCAAAAAAGTTTTATCACTTTTACAATAAGTACATTTATTATAATAAATATTCCCACAATTTAAACATCTTTTTTCATATTGATTATCAAAATCATTACTATTCATTTTTTTTCTAGTAGCTCTAGTATTTTTTTTTCTTTTACCAACATAAAAACTATCTTGTATTTTTTTTGAACTTTCACCTTCAATTAAATCAAAAATATTCATATCAATATTTCTACATTTTGAACATTCAAAAGTAGAAATATTATTAACATTTTTACATTGTGAACAAAACCATTCATTTTTTAATAAAATTGGAGTCTCCCTATCTTCTTCATTTTTTAAATCATTTTCATTTAATAAATATTTACTTTTATCTTCTTCCATTAATTTTCTTGGTGGTGGAATATTATTATTAATATTTTCATAAGTAAATAATTCATCTGATTCAGTTACTAAAATTGGATTTCCTTCTTCATCAATGTCAATTTTTGTTTTTTGCTTTTTTTTTTCTTCTTTTTTTCTCATTTCATGAATTGATTTTATTAATTGATCATCTTTAGTTTTATGTGTTAAAGAATCTTGAGGTCTTAATCTTGATACTAAATTTATTTCATTTGAATATGATACGGCATTTTCTTTATCTATTTTTAAACTATAATTATACATTTTGAAATAATCTCCATCTTCAAAATTTTGATTTATTAAATCATGAAATCTTGAATTTTCTTTATCTTTAATTTGATAAAATAACATTTTTGGAAAATAATTGTGTTTAATACAATAATTTAAAACATCTTTATATGATTTCATTTTTATATTTGTCATATCATTATTTAATATCCAATAAACGTTTATATCATCTTTTGAATCTACATTTAAAAAAAAACAAATATTATGATTATTTGAATAACAAACTAAACCAAATAAAAAATAATTTTGTATAGAATAAGGATCATAAACAGTAAAAATTTCTTCATTTGAAAATAATTGTGGAATAGTATAAAAAACTTTACATACATCTGCAATTTTAGGATTAAGTGTATCCCATGATAAAGTAAAACATAAATATCTATTTGATTTAATTAAAATAATATTTTTTTGAATTAATTGTTCTTCACATTCACAAATAACTTTACCATCAATATCACTAAAACGACATGAATAATTTTTTTTTTCAAATTCAAATAATTTACAATAAAATTCATCAAAATATTGCATATTTTCTAATTGAGAAATTATAATTGAAATATTAATATCATACATATAATTATTAGGTGGAAATTTTAATAAATCATTTTTATTATTACAATTAATACACTCTAATTGTGATGCTAAATTAATATAATATGAATTATGAGAAGGACAATTTAAATCATTACACTCTTCTTTTTGTTCATTTAATAATGATCCTTCATTAGTACAGTAACAATGAATTGCATTTAAAAAAAGATAAAATACATCACTTGGTTCACCCATATCACCTAATTTTAATATATTTTGATCTTCAAACATGTAATCTAATTCTCCTCTTATATTTAATATATTAATAAAACGAGTTCCTTTTGGTATTTTAGAAAAATATATTCTTGATGTTAATTGTCTATATTTTTCTAATATTGATGATAATTCTACTAGTAAATTATAATTTTCATTATCTGTTATGTCTTCAGTTTCAAAATAAAATTGAATTGGATATGTGTAATGTAATGCATGTATTATTACAATTACAAAACAATTTTGTTCACCTATATCGTTTTTAAATGGAGCACTTATTAATCTTTCTGGATCATTTGGATCATTTTCGGATATTGCTGATTCTATGCTTCTTTCTGTCATTTATTAATTTTTAATTTTATTTATATTATATATTTTAATTTTTTTTTTAATATATTGTTTTTTTAAATTAAGATAATAGTTTTTTTAATATTTTTATTATTTTGATTTTAGATAATAAGTTTTTTTTAATTTGTAGACTTTTTCTTTTTCATATTATAAAGTATAATTTATATAATTTTATTAAAAAAAATTATTAAATGTTAAAAATATTTTTATTTAATAATGACAGAAATTAATATATATTCATCAATTACACAGTCAATAACAAATGATGTTGCTTTATTTAAAAATAATGAAAAATCCAAATCAGAATTTAATAAAGACCTAATAATTAAAATGTCATTATTATTAAATTTATCAAAAGAATTAAAAACTAAAAATGAAAGTTTAATAAAAAATCAAAAAAAAGAATTAGAAAAAAAATTTAAAGAAGAAGAAGAAAAAAAGGTGTTACATCCAAAAAATAAAAGAGATCCATTTGAGAGTTCTGATGAAGAAAATAATGATGAAGATTATATATTAAATATTTTAATAAATCCAACATTACAAATTTATATTCCAATGGCACAAACATCTTATTCTTTAGAAGATACAATATTAGTTAAAAAAAAAGGAAAATTAATTATCGATGACAATTTAATAAATAAAAAAAAAGAATTAAGCGAAGAGTTTGGTAATAATATTATTGATTTATCATTTGAAGAACCAGCAATTATTTTAGATAATAAAAAAATAGATAATGAAAAAGGTTTTATTGATTTATTATCAAATAATGATGATGATTTTAATGATAATTTAGATAATAGAGAAAATATAAATTTAAAAGATTTACAATCAGAAGATCCAGTTATTTCCTTAGAAAATAAAAATAAAAATGATATATCTTTTATTCAAACTAAAAAAAATTATACAATATCATTAAATAAAGTTTTAAATAATGAAGATTTTGAAATGAAAAATGATTTTACAATTTTGACTAATAATAATTCATTATTTAAACTTCCTATTAAAACTTATGACTATTATTATAAACAAATGCATATTACATATTTAAACAAAATGTTTGAAATTTATGATAAAATAAAAACAAAATCTGATATTGCAAAATATTGTGAAGATAAAATGTTTTTAAATTTAACTAAAATTTATTTATTAAAAGGTGGAATAAGTGATAAAAAATTATATGAAGATACATTAAGGAATTTAGTTTATAAAGGTGAGAATTGTGATTTTGAAAGTTTTCTCAATTGCTTTCTAAAAATATTAAGATTAGAAGATGAGCAATTGATAATAAAATATAAATTTTTATTATATATTCTTGCTGATGAAAATAAAGAAGAAATAACATTAAATCAATTAAAACAATATTGTAATGAAATATTAAAATGTAAAATGATTTATGATGAAGATCTTTATAATGAAATTAGAACAAAAATAATTAATAAATATAATTCTTTATACAAAGGAGAATATCAAGTATTTTCACTTAGAAATATTCTTTTAATATTAGAAACTTTTTTTGAAAATAAATAAAAAAACTATCAATATAGATTTAAAAGTTTTCATTATATATCATTTAAAATTATTTTATATTTAAAAAATATTTTGAAATTATTTAAATGAATAAGTTTGACTAACACATTTAACAGTTTTAAACCCTTCTTCTTTATTCAATTCATTATATAACTTACAAAATTTTTGCATATCTCCTGTATTATTGAAAAATAAGCATTGACCATAATTATATGAACTATATTTATTTTCTGCCCATAAGCAATTAGAATTTTGAATACATTTTTCTTCAGAAAGAATTTTATCACAATAACTAGGAAATCCAAAAATAAAATATAATACATGTGAAAATAGTAAAAATTTAGATAAAAAAAATTTCATATTTTAAAACTAATTTATTTCAATTAATTATAATACAAATAAAAATATATTAAAATCAGAAATTAAATAATATTAAACTCAAGTTTGTTTTGGGGTTGTGTTTTTTTATTTAAAAAATATTTTTATTTTTTTTAGTTTAAATTATTAAATCAAAATATGGATAAATTTTTAAATGAATGATTAGATGATATAAATATAATAAAAAAAAATACTTTTAATAAATGTAAGAAATAAATTTAATAATGAAAATGAATTAAATACTTTTAATTGTAACCATATGATATGTGATAATTATATAAAAAATGAATTAAAAATAAGAATAGTAATATTTTAGAAGATCCAATTCAAGATTTTAAATATTAAAAATTAAAAAAAAATTTTGAATTAAAATTTTATTGTCTTTATACCAAAAAAAAATATTAAAAAATAACAAAAAAAATATTAAATTAATTTTGCAAATTCATCTTTTTTATTTCATCCTTATAAAAATCAATTTGTCTTTCATCATAAAGTGTATAATACCAAAACAAATTATCACCTTTATATTTAACCCTCATTCCAGGTAATTTAGCTTTAGTATATTTATTAAACCAAGCTAAATCCAAAATATCTTTAATACAAAACCTTTGAGTAGGATCTTTCCTAAGTACATTCTCAACAAAAAACAACCCTTCCTTAGATTTTTTTTTCCATAATTGAGAAGGATAAGAAACTTCTTCATTTAAAATCATATATTTAATTTCTTCATCAGAATGATCATCATCAAAAGGTAAACATCTAACTAAAAGTAAATAAGACAAAATTCCAATAGTCCAAACATCACAAGATTTATCATATAAATTCCCAGATAAAACTTCAGGAGGAATATAACCAATAGTCCCATAAGTTTCATTTCTTTTTTCTTTAGGAAAAAGAAAACAACTTAAACCAAAATCAATTAATTTACAATTTGGTTCTTCATTATAATCATCTAATAAAATATGTTCTGGTTTAATGTCTCTATGAATAATCCCATATGTATTTAAATAATAAACAGCAACACAAATTTGTTGTATAATATTTACTGCTTTTGATTCTGATAATTTATAATCTTTTTTTTCTAAAAATTGATATAAATCACCTCCTTGTATATATTCTGTTATTATATAACATGAATCATAGTAATCTATTATGTCATATGGTTGAATTGTGTTTGGATGACGTATTATTTTTAATATATCTAATTCATTGTATAAACAATACATTTCTTGAAGAGTCATTTCTCTTTTGTCTATGTATTTTACTGCTACTTTTCTCTTTGTATTTTTATGAATTCCTCTTCTTACTAAACCATATTTTCCTATTCCTATTTTTTCCTTTATGTCATATTCGTTTATGTCTTTCCATTTTATTATTTTTTTTATTACTTTTATACATGTTATGTATTTTGATTCGTCTTCTATATAGAAACTTTTTATTTTTTTTGGAAAAATTAATTGAAAATTGTAAAATTGCTTATTTTCACATTCGACTAAAGCATTTTCTTTTAAATATAAACAATTTAAATTATTTTTTGATTTGTGTTTTGTATCTCTTATTTCTTTATAAAAGTAAATGTCATTTCCGAAAATTTTTACATATAATAGTTTTAATTTTTTTAATTTTGTCATTTTATACATTAAACCTTCAAAACTAAAATTGGCAAAACTTTTAAAAACCGAAGGACGAGCAATTTTAGTATTATATATTTGAGTATCATTAATATCAATATTATCTAATATGTAATCTTCACTAACATTAACAATACTATTTCTTTTTAATTTTTTATCCCCTAATTCATCTTTTGATATAATTTCTTTTAAATTTTCAGAAATTTTTTTTTTTAATTGAATATTAAAAGGAATATTCATTTTTTTAGGACCTAAAATATTATCTAATTTTTTTAAATCTTCACCTTTAAGAAATTGTCTTAAATAATCATTTTTTAATAAAGTAGTACTAGATTCAAATTTTGAATATAGATTTGGAAAAGGAGTAATTGTTCCTTTTTTATTTAAAATTGTTGAATTTAAATTTGAAGATTGAGATAATTTACTTGAATTTGATGAAATAATAGAAACATTATTAGAATTAGAATTATTATCAGTTTTTAAAAAATCATTTTTATATGGTGTAATAGTTGAATAATATAAAATTGTTTCTTTTGAAAATGGTATTAAATCATATAAACATAATAAAGGAAAAATAAATGGATCAATACTTATTTTTGTAATATATAATTTAAAAGTATCAAATTTCATTGTTTCTTTTTTAAACATATCTTTTATTATTTTTACTATTTCTTCTTGTATTACAATTTGTTCTACAAAAGAAATTTCTTCTAAAACAAATTTATATGAAAATGAATATTTTTGCTTTTTAATTGGTAAAGATGATAATATTAATTTAACATCTTCTTTTGAAATTTCACCATCATTATCCATATCATAAAAATCAAAAATAAATTTTAATAAATAATCAAAATCTGAAGAAAATAATTTACCCATTCCATTTAAAAATTCATTTTTATTTAAATAACCACTTTTACTTTTATTAAATAAAGTAAATAATCTTTTTGAAATTAAACCAGGTAAAGGATAATACTACTTTAAAAAATAAAAATTTTATATTTTACTCTTCTAAAATTTAAATAATTTATTCCTTTAATAATATCATCTGAATAAATATATAATTCTTTCCATAAATCAAGAAGATATCCTGATAATCCAACTGTATCTGATACTTGAAATTCTTTAATTAAATCATCAATATTTAATTTTTTTTCAATAATTGATGAATATGTAGTTTTTACATTCATTATTTATTGTTTTTTATTAATTTATTTTAAATGATTTATTTTTTAAATTATATAAAACTTCAAAAATTGATATTTAATGGAATCTATAATAAAAAATATTTCATTAAAAATCGATGAATTTAAAAAACAATTTGAATATGAGATTTATTTATCTCAAATAAAATTTTATTTTGATAAAAATGATAATTTTTATTCTATAATATTCATATTTCAAAATGATAAAAATTTTAAAACATCAGAGCCTTCTTTTTTTATTTTTACAAATCCAAAAATATTAGGTATAGAAAATCTTGATTCTAATTTGGAAGAGGCAATTTTAAATTTTGATAAAAAAGATGAAATGATTACTAAAATGGAAATAATAATAAAAAATAATATTGTTAAAGGAATATTTATAAAAACATCATATGGAAAGTTTTTAGAAATAGGAATAAAAGAAGAAAAAGATATTGTATTCTCTAAAACTTTTTTTCCTCCTTTATTTTTTAATGGATTTAATATTCAATATAATAATAAATCAATAATTGATATAAATATAAATTCAATTTTAAATGATAAGATAAAAATAGAAAATAAAAAACCTGAATTAATTGATATTAGTAATAAATATTTTGAAAATGATTTTATTTCACCAATTTTTCAATCAGATATAATAGGAAATGAAAATGAAAATATTGAATATTCAAATGATATACAAAAATTTCATTATATTCAAGAAATGAAGGATAATAAAATTAAAATATCAGAAATTATTATTTGGATAAATAAAAAAGAAATTACTAGATTTGATATTAAATATTATAATATTTCTAATGGTAAAATTAATATTGGTTCTCATATTAGTAAAAATTATAAAGAAAATAATAATAAAAAATATAATATAGTACTTGATAATGATGATTTTATTTGTGAAATTATTATTGGATTATCAAAAGAAAATAAATTAAAGAATTTATATTTTAAAAGTAAAAAAGGAAAAAATTTAGAAATTATAAATGAAGATTGTAAAAAAAATATTATTACATTTAAAGCAAATCAAACAGGAAAATTATTTAAATTACTTTATATAATTTTAGGAATAGATAAAGTAATTGAAACAATACAATTTTATTATGAATATATTGTAAATTAATTTATTTAATTAAAATTATAATTATAATTCCCTTTTTGAAATTATTTTAATAAATTAAAATAATATTTTATTTAAAATATTTTATTTATTTTTTTTTAACTTCGTAATGTACTTTTTGACAAAATACACATTTAAATGAAGTTAATTTTATTTTTTGTACTTTATTAAAATCTTTGAAACAATTAAAACATAAAAAATGATTTAAATTCAATTTTTCATTTAAAATTTCTGAATTCACACTTGATTTTATATTAACATTATTATATGATATAGGAATTGGTTTTGTTTTATTAAATTTTGAATCACATTTTGCACAATTATTTTCTAATTGTTTATTTAATACATTTGTTACTTTTATTGCTAAATCATTCAATTTATATTTCTGAAAAACAGTTCTTAATTGATATATTAAAGAAAAAGAATATTCAGTACAACAAAGACAACATATCTCAGATAAATTTTTATTATTTAAATTTACATATTTTGAAAAAAATTCATTTATACAATTAATACCACAAAATACACAACCACATGGAATTTGAATTACATTATTATTCATAAAATGCTTTTGACAATTTATACATTTTTTTTTTTTTATTATTAATAAATATTGATCAAAATTATATGAAAATTTTTTTAAATGTTCAATTGTAAAAACAACTTTACAAATTTTTAAACCAGTATTCATATAAGGATAAAATTTATCATCATATAGATTTTCATAATTTTTCTTTTTATTACTTAATACATATTTTTTAATTTGAGTAATAAATGAAAAATATTTTCTTTCAAATTCTTTAATTAATTCTTTTTTAAAACATTTATTACAAATTGTCATTTGAGTTGAAGGGAAAAGTTCATTTTGAAGACTTTTACATATTTCACAACTTCTATCTTTAAATGGTCCAATAGAAATAGGAGAAATAATAGTTGTTTTATTTGTTAAAATTTCACTTTTATTAATTTGCTCAAATTTATCATTTGTTTCGTTATCATTTTTTTTAAGATCCTCTTTTATTGATTTGCTTATATTTTTATTTTCTTTTGTTGAATTCTTACCTTCTTCTTTATCATCTTCAATAATTTGAATATTTTTAAATTGTTTATTTGGAATAGTCGTTCCATTTTCATATTTAGTTCCAATAATTATATTTTCTTCAATTTTATTTCCTAATTCTAAAAATTTAGATTTTATATCATTATTTATATATTCAAATAAATATTCTTTAAAATTTTCATTTTCATTATTACTATAAATAAGTTCAAAATGTTCTTTTTTATAAATGACTGTTATAATATTGTTGGAATCAATATTTTCAGGAGAACAATATTCTTGAAAGAAATTAGTACTGCTTTCTTCAAATAAAATTATATTTAATTTAATTGGAAAAATAAACGGAGTTAAATAAATCACAATTTTTTCAGCATCATTAAATAATTTTAAAAGATAATTATCATAAAATTGATTAAATAAAAATGTACCATCATCAGTTTCATATTGTTCAGGAAGTAAATTTCCAATTTGTATTGGAAAATTTTCTTTATATAATTTATTTTGATTTTGTTCAATATATTGAAAAATCGTATATCTAAAATAAAGAATTAATCCCATATCAAAATTTCTACTCATATTAATTGATTTATAAAACAATTTATAAGCATTTTTGACATCATTATCATTTAATAAAAAATAAATAGAAATTAAAATTTTTTGAACTAATATTGGATTAATAACATCTAAAGTACCAATATTTAATTTTTGTTTTATTTGTTCATTTTTAAAACATTTATTAGCATCTAAAATTATATATTTTAATAAATCAATTTCTTTATTCAAAATAATAATTTCTAAATATTTAAATATTATTGCTCTATAAAAACAATTTCCGTCTCCTTTTATTTTTCTATAATATATATAATCTTTTAATAATTTATATTTTTCTTCCATTTTATTTTTTTCATTTTCATCATTGTTAAAACTTTCTTCAATCATGATAGAAATGTTTATTAAAGGATGAACTGCCATATTTGTATAAGATTCTGTTATATTATAATCTAATTCTAATATTATATTAGAGAATTTTACAGCATCATAATATGTAAATTTTTTTATATATGAATCAAAATTTTCAATATTAATTTTACTAGATTGTAAATATGAATTTTCATTTGATATATTATTATTTTGTTTTATGATTCCATTTTCTTGTAATTTGTTTATTAATTCATTCATTTCATCATTTGATATTATTAAGGATGATCTAAAATCATTAATAACACTCTTTCTATTAATTTTATTTCCATTTACATTTCCATTTATAATTGATTGATTAATAAAATTATCTAATACTGTATTCTTCATCTCACATTTATTATTAAGTTTTACTTCTGTTGTTCTATTCAAATTATTATTTGGTGGTTGAAATTCTTTTTCAAATTGAATTTCTGTATCATTTTTTCCTGAAGAGTTTGATTTTTGAGATTTTGAATCATCCATTTTTTAATATATTATAAAAAATATATCATATAATTAATAATAATTAATTTTATTAATTAACTTTAAATTTTATAAGATGAAAAAGGAGTAAATACTGGTTTATTGGATATTTTATTATCATTTTGTATATTATTGAATAAAATTGTTTTGATATTCTTTCTCCTTTCACTATTTATTTTTTTTAAAGTGTATTTTAATGATTGTTTATTTTTTGAATAATTAATTATGCTATTTAGATTAATAATATCTTGACTTTTATTTCTAAATTTTCCTATTTCAAATGGTATATTATTAGTTTTAAATGAAATATTTTTATTATTATAGTTATAAATTTGAAATATTTTTTCACTTTCTGATTTGAATAATTGCTTATTTATATTTTCTTTAAGTTTTGATATTTCTTTATACTTTAATAAATTTATTTTTTCATCTTTTCTAATATGCTCAACTTGAATTTTTAATATGTTAATTTCTTCTTTTAATTGATTAATTTTATCAATTTGATTATTTATATTTTTTTTATATGTTTTTTCTTGGTTTTGTAATAAAGATTCATTTTGTATTATTTCATCTGATAATCTTTTTATTTCATCATCAATTTGAGAAATAATATTTTTATTAGGTTTTTTTTTGTTTTTTATATTTTCATTTATTAATTTACAATAATCTTGAATTTTATATATTTCATTATCTTGAATTTTTAATTCATTAAAATCTTTATTATTAGATTCTTTTAATAATTTAATTTTATTTTTTAAATCCATACAACTTTCGTTAATTATTATATCATTTAAACAATTTAGTTTTTCAGTATTTTGTTTTAATCCTAAATACTGTTCTTTATTTATTTTATTTAAAGTTTCATTTTCTTTTTTTAAATCTGTTAACTTTTCTTTTAAATTATATAATATATCTTCATTTTTAATTACTGTTAAAGAAGTATTTGAATTATATATATTAAATTTTATTTGATTGATTTTATTTTTATAACTATCAATTTTATTGGTAAAATCAATAATTTTTTGTATATTAATATCTTCTTCTTCATTTTTATCAATTTTTATTCTTTTACATTTCTTAAATTCACTTTCAATTCTATCTTTAATTTCCTTTAATTTAGTTTTTAAAAATTTATTTTTTTTCAAAAGTTCATTTTCCATTTTAAAAAATAAATTAAAAAAAATTCATAAATTGATAAATTAATAAATAAAATAAATAAATTACATAAATGATAAATCCACAAAGTCAAGATGAATCAAGAATTTCCACATCATTCAATAAAGTAAAAGCAATATCAAAATATGTTCAATTAAACTTACAAGCATATCAATATTTAAGAGATAAAAATTATAAAAATGCAATGAGTACATTTGAAGAATGTATAAATATTGCAAAAGATTTAGATGAT
>JAEEGL011082539.1_pt1 | contig 20854 bp, 20 predicted proteins | sample 9134231 | NCBI WGS metagenome assembly JAEEGL01 (sample SAMN16246548, study PRJNA631951) | gut metagenome | biome: gut microbiome; feature: rumen; material: fiber-attached | host: Bos | place: Iran: Karaj | collected 2018-10
TAGCACACACCTCTGTTTTTGTCAAGATGTAACGGATGCTTTTAGGTGTGATATAATGAAAGCATGAAATTTGCAAGTAGTTACGAACCGGGGGAATTTGAATCAGATATTTATGCAGCGTGGGAGGCTGGGGGATTTTTTGACCCAGTCGTGGCTACGGTGCCAGTCGACGACGACGCGAACGGTATAGACGATCGCGAAGAGAGCGCCAACAACCCAAAAACTTACTCGATTGTGATGCCACCACCAAACGCCAATGGTAACTTGCACATTGGTCATGGCTTAACTATTGCAATTGAAGATTCTTTGATTCGTTACTACAGACTTCGCGGCCGTTCCTCTTGGTATGTGCCAGGGGCCGATCACGCTGGTTTTGAGACCTGGGTGGTGTATGAACGCGCACTTGAAAAAGAGGGTCACACCCGCTTTGAGTATTCCCGTGATGAGCTTTATGCTAAGGTTTGGGATTTTGTGGCGATGCAACGCGGCAATATGGAGCTGCAGCTTCGCGCACTTGGCGCCTCTTGTGCTTGGAATGATTTGACCTTTACGCTTGATGAAAACGTGGTAAATCGCGTGTACGATACCTTCGAAAAAATGTGGAAAGACGGCATGATTTACCGTGGCGAAAAGCTGGTGAACTTCTGCCCGAAGCATCAAACGGCGTTTGCCGATATTGAGGTTGAGCACAAAGATGAAGAAGGCCATTTGTGGGACATTGCTTACCAATACGATGGGGGCGAAATTATCGTTTCTACCACTAGGCCAGAGACTTTGTTTGGCGATACGGCCGTGGCCGTGAACCCAAATGATGCTCGCTATACCGAGGTAGTTGGCAAAACCGTGCGTTTGCCACTTGCGGGTCGCGAGATTCCAGTAATTGCCGATGAGCACGCCGACCCAGAATTTGGTACTGGTGCTGTAAAGATTACTCCAGCTCACGATTTTGACGATTTTGAGGTGGGTGAACGCCACAATTTGCCACGCATCCAGGTGATTTCTGAAGATGGTCACATGATTAACGTGCCGGAAAAATACGCTGGCATGGCCAAGGAAGATTGCCGTAAAGTAGTGCTTGAGGATCTGAAAGCTCTTGGGCTTCTTCGTGGCGAGAAAGCCATTTCGCACGCGGTGGCACACTGCTATAAGTGCGGTACGGTGATCGAACCAACTTTGAAGGAACAATGGTTTGTGGATGTTGAGAAGTTGGCAGCTGAGGCCATCAAGCACCTCAACAATGATGAGATTAAGTTTTATCCTGAAAATAAGCAAAAAGTTTTGGTTAACTACTTGAAGAATTTGAAAGACTGGAATATTTCACGTCAAATTCCATGGGGCATTGCTATACCGATGTTTAAGAAGGTGGATGCCGGCGCGACCGACGAGCCAGAATGGATTTTTGACCGCCGCGTGAACCTCAAAACGATTGAGGTAGCGGGTGTGAAATACGAACGCGACGAAGACACCTTTGATACGTGGTTTTCTTCTTCGCACTGGCCAATTATTTGTACGAACTGGACCGAAGGCAATGTGAACCCATACTATCCGTTGAACGTGATGGAAACCGGTGCCGACATTTTGTTTGCATGGGTAGCCAGGATGATCATGATGGGCGTTTATGTGACCGGCGAGGTGCCGTTTAAAGAGGTGTATTTGCACGGTTTGGTGCTTGATGCACACGGCAAGAAGATGTCTAAGAGCAAGGGTAATGTGATTAATCCACTCGAGCTCGTGACGAAATATGGTTCAGATGCCTTTAGAATGGGTATTTTGCGTGGCCGTTCGGCTGGGCTTAACCAGGCATTCTCGGAAAAATCTGTGATGGCCGGTCGCAACCTTTGCAACAAGCTTTGGAACATTTCGCGTTACGTGCAATCAATGGTGGATGAGAATCCATCTGATGAATCAGTTAAGACCGACAATATGGGCGAGGATTGGATTTGCCGCGAGATCGATAGCTGTCTTACGCAGGTTGAACAAGATATGAAGACTTATCGCTTTGCTGAAGCAGTAGAAACTTTGCAAAGCACGATTTGGGACAAATACGCAGACTGGTTTATCGAATCGCAGAAGATTTATAAGAATGTACCTCTGCTTAAGAAGACCCTCGAAACCTTGTTGATTGCGCTTCATCCATTCGCGCCGTTTGTGACGGAAGCGATTTGGCAGAACTTGTCGTGGACTAGCGGTATGATCATCAACCAAAAATGGCCGCAGAAGCTTAAATTTGACGATATTTCGGCTACTTCGTTCGAAAAGCTTATGGATATCGTAGTTGAAGTGAGAGGCACCTTACAGGCCCTTCCAGGAGGCTCTAAGTGGCCGCTCCTCTATGACAACGATTCGCTCGTGGCTGAAAATGCGGATTTGATCAAGGTGCTCACCAAGGTGCCAGAAATCACAGCTCTTGAGGGTTCCCCACGCGGTATTCGCTTGGCTCTCCCTAACCAAGAGATTTATTTGGACGTGCCAGAAAAGGTTGTAACAGAGTACAAAGAAGCCCTAACTGAGCGCATTTTGGCCGTGGGTCGCGAGCTTGATGCCCTTAATGCCCGCATGATGAACCCGAATTATGTAGATAAGGCCCCAGCTGCGCTCGTGAAAGAGACGCGTGACGGCATCGCTGAGAAATCTGCGTTGATTGAGAGACTTAAAAAAGAACTTGAGGTGATCAAATAAACAGTGAACCGGGCGTAAGGCCCGGTTTTTTGTTGCTTATGCATATCTTGCAGAATTGGCATTTTTGCACTAGCATTAACAGAGGTGCTTATGCTTGCAATAAGGGGTGGCCTCTGTTATAATCTGTTACGGAACTTACAGTGCCTTTATGCCGGGCATTGAGTTTTGAATCATTAAAAGGAGGTGGTACTGTATGTACTACATAGTTCTTTCCGTCGCTATCTTGACGATGACGTACGTATTGTTTAACTACGTAACGATCAAGAAGATGCCCGAAGGCACTCCCATGATGATTAAGTTAGCCAACATTATCCGTAACGGTTCACGAACTTTCCTAAGAATTCAATTTCGAACAGTTGCGATAGTGGTAGCGTTTCTGGCGATAGTGTTTACACTATTTATAGAAACGTGGAGTGGTCTAACGTTTCTGCTGGGGGCGACCATGAGCTCTGCCGTGTGTATTCTTGGTATGCAAAGCGCAACACATGCAAATGTGCGCACAGCAAACCGTGCACGTGAAACTTTCTCGGTTGGACAAACCGTGAAGGTGGCTCTAATGGGCGGAAGTATCTCTGGACTTGCAGTCCAGGCATGCGGAACGTTTGGCCTAGTTCTAATAATCTGTATTCGTGGAGGAATTGATCCATTGGCTACAGGTTACGGGTTGATTAAGTTGTCTAGTTGTAACCCTTCGGTTATGATGACAACAACTTACGCACTCGGTTGTTCTATTGTTGCAATGTTTAATCGCGTTTCGGGAGGAAACTTTACGAAAGCGGCCGATATCTCTTCGGATATTTTGGCGAAAGTTCGCCATGATATGCCTGAAGATGATCATCGGGTGCCCAACGTAATGGCAGACTTCTGCGGAGATAACGTTAACGATATTGCTGGTAATTGCTCCGATCTACTCGAGAGCTATGTTGCAACGATTGCTGCAACACTGGCGATAGCGGTTGCTATCTTCAATAAGTCTGACGCATCAAAAAGTTTGTTTGATGCGACTATCCTTTACCCGATATTGCTGGCTGGCTGTGGACTTTTCAGCTGCCTGCTCGGGATAATTGTTGCAATGGTACGACAAATGAGTAACAATCCGTCGAAAGAACTTGACCTTGCGACCTACATTTCAGCTGGTTTGACGATGGTTGGCGGTTGTATTGCTTCTTACTTTGTTTTCAGTAAAGAAGAGCTTTATGACAGCTTCAAGTTGGGATGGGCGTCTCCGTTCATCTCGACTCTGCTTGGTATCGCGGTTGGTGTCGCGATCGGCAAAATTACGGAATTTTACACCTCAGGCGATTACAAGCCTACACAGGGCGTAGCTGAGAGCGCTCCGGAAGGCCCGGCCTTCCTCGTTACTCTTGGTGATGCTTTGGGTTCACGAAGTGTGCTTTTGCCTTGCCTTTGCATCGCAATCGCTACGTTCGCGTCTTTTAAGGTATGTGGTATCTATGGTATCTCTATCGCAGCACTTGGTATGCTGTCGTTTGTTGGCACGACCGTGTCGATTGATGCCTTTGGGCCCATTTCTGATAACGCTGGTGGACTGGCGGAAGCTTGTGAGCTCGATCCGAGATGCAGAGAAATTACCGATAAGCTAGACGCTGTTGGAAATACGACGGCGGCGATCGGTAAGGGCTTTGCAATTGGTTCTGCGGCGCTGGCCACGGTTTCGTGGATCACGTCGTTTGTAAGTGGTTACTCTGCGGGTGAGCCGGTTCTGAATATCGCTTCTGCAGTAGTAATGTCTGGCGCCATCATTGGCGTTGCTTTGGTTGAGTACTTCGCCGCTATGTTGACGAAGAACACAATCGTTTCGGCAGCGTTGATGGCTGACGAAGGTGAAAGACAGCTCGACGGCATTCTTGCTGGTACGGCTGAACCTGATTACGACAGATGTATAGAGCTTGCGACAAAGCAAGCACTGAAAAAGATGACTGCGCCGTCCGTGATTGCAATCTTTGTACCGATTGTAGGCGGACTGCTCTTTGGTCTGGAGTTTGTTGGTGGCGTGCTGATTGGCTCGACGCTGGCGGCTATCCCGAAAGCTATCTTTATGGGGAACTCGGGCGGAGCATTTGACAACGCCAAGAAGTATATCGAAGGTGGTTTCCTGAAGGGACATGCCAAAGGCTCGGCCGCTCATAAGGCAGCCGTTATCGGTGACACGATTGGCGACACCCGTAAGGATGTAGTCGGTGTTGCTCTGGACATCTTTATTAAGATGATGAGTACGGTAGCCAATACTCTTGTATCAGTGCTGCGCAATGTTTCGTTGTTCTAGTGTACAGTGGCAGGCATAGGTCGCTGTAAGTGTTCATTAATTCCCTGGGAGAAATCCCGGGGAATTTTTGTTGGGGTTTGCTCATTTGAGCGACCCTTTTTCATGCTCCGAATTTTTTGTTTTTCTCTTTATATTTGTTGAAGCAGTCTTGGCAGAGGGCGCGGTACTGGATGTCGGTGGTGCCGTCGTCTATTAGAATGTCTGGTCCGGTGGTAACGAGTTTACCATCGAGAAAACGGGTGTTAACCGTGGCTTTTTTGCCACATTCGCAGATGGTTTTGAGCTCTTCGATGTTGTGGGCGATCTGTAAGAGGCGGGTGGCGCCTTCGAAGCCGCCATCGTCTTGGCGGAAATTGAGGCGGAGGCCATAGGCAACGACGGGGATGTTGAGCTTAACGGCAACGAGCATGAGTTCGTCCGCTTGTTTTGGGGTTAAGAATTGAGCTTCATCTACAAGCACGCATGCGACGTGTGGGAAGGCTTGGCTGATAACATCGTATAGGTTTACTTCCTTGCCAAAACAGAGGTCTGTTTCCCTTTCTGGCCCGATGCGGGTGAGGAGTTTGTTGCCGTTTTTAGTGTCGGTTTTTGGTTTAATCACGCAAACCTTATGGCCGCGCTCTTCGTAATTGAAGGCGACCTGCAAAAGCTGCATGGTTTTGCCGCACCCCATAGCTCCGTACCTAAAAAATAGTTTTGCCATATTTCCCTTTTACTTATTTTATCATATGTGGTATAATTGAGGTAACAGGAAATCATTGGTTTGCCTGTTTTTTGCACATTCGTGCACATTAAAATATTTTGGAGGTGACGTGTTTATGAGAAGGAAACAGAACGCGGGGACGATGATGTCCATCAATGCCATTGAGATTAATGGACTTGTCGAGTTGGCTAAGACTATCAGTAAACAGCTTGGCAGAGGTTCGAACCGTTGGTATCCTGTCACTCAGATTGATTGTCCTAATTCTGTGATGGTTAACTATGGCCTTGATATTGGTCTCAGGGATGAGATTGAAGATACTATGGGCTATCTGTTCAAGCATCGCACCTGTAATGACGGGGTCTTTACGATTAATGTTATTGAGCCTGATGATCCTTATGACAGATGTATTTGTATGACTTTCTGTCATTCCCTTGCTATGCAAATGTTTATGAAAGGGTATGATGGGGGTGCTTGTTATGGAGAAGCTTGATCTCTTTAAAGGCTATATGCGGAGTATCGAACAGTGTTCTTCTTTGCTCAGCATGGAAGTTAGCAAGCGTGGTTCACGCCGTGTTTCGTTGTATGTGAAGTATGAGGATCCTTCCCTTGGCAAAATTGTCTCTGACATGCTTGACCAAGTTCCTGTCGGATGCTGTGAGGTTTACAAGGAAAAGGTTGTAATTACTTTTAGCAATAAGGGAGCGTTTAAGAAGTTTGTAAAAGATTTTAGATATCTCCAATAGTAATTAGGCCACCCCACTTGGGGTGGCTTTTTACTACTTTTTGTGGTATAATGAATTTAGGCAGGTATTTCCTGCTATTTTTTATAGGAGGTGGTACATTTGAAGTCTAATAGTAGCAAAGATAACAAAGCACGATTGGATGCCGTTATTGCTTTGGCCGGACAAATCCGTGCCGAGCACAAAGGTTTTAGATCGTTTTGCAGTAAGGTAGGCAATGATGGAGTCTTCATCAAGTATTGTGTTGGTGAAAGTATCCCTCAATTTGTTCAGAAGGCTTACTATGATCGAGGTGATCTATTTGATTTCTGCGATTATCCATATCGTCAGGAAATTACTTTGAGATTTGCGTCTGGCAAGCTTGCTGAAGCCTTTATGTGTGCATATTTGGGATTGGACATGACGGTATTGAAGTGTGTTACTGCAAAATTGGTTTCTTTCCCTAATCTCCCGAAAATCAATCAGGATGATACAAAACTCTATATCTATTCATATGACATTGATTTTAAGGATGAGTTGATGCGAATCGTAGCCCTTAATGGTTGGGGAACGGTTTTTCGGGCCGACAGTTATATCACTGTTGATTTCAAAAATAAGTTTCTCGCAAATTACTTCAGGAAGCGTATTTACAACGCTAGACGAAGACAAAAAGCCACCAAATAGGTGGCTTTTTCATGTTTCATTCCCTGTTATTCTCGACAACTAAAATCCTTCACGTTATATTTCACACGTGATTTTTCTTTACAAATTAACGTTTATGCTTTATAAGCATTGACAAGCAGAAGCTTTTTATGCTCTAGCATAAGCTTTATCTCCCAAAATCACTCACGATGACCTTGGTTGGTTTTATTTTAGCGTGAGCGGGATGCTAAGTCAAGTGGTTGCTAATAATAAGGTAATGTATAAAATTTTGCTTATGCTTTTTGTGGAAAAGGATGCGAAATTGGTGGGGAAAAGTGCCATTTTTTCAAAAAAATTTTCCGGCGCTTCGCGCCAGCACACATTTTTTTGAGACCTCAAAAAGGTATTTTACCCCTTGGGTTTTCGCTTCGCGAAAACCCTTTCGGCTCCAGAAAAGTTTTTTAACAGGGAATTATGATAAAATGGCGGTATGGCATTTATTCGTAAATTCAAAACTGCATCCGGTTCAACTGGAGTGCAGGTTTGCTACAAGGAACAGGGAAGAGTTGTTAAAACTGTGCACGTTGGCTCGGCTAATTCAGAGGCGGGGCTCAACAAACTTCTTAAGAAGGCTCAGCAGGTAATTGATGCCGACAAAAATCCTCTGTTTAACATCGATAAATTTGTGAGAAAACCGTAAGCCTTAACTATGCTATAATGTTTTTAGGATTTTTATGAATAAAAGACTGATTAATTTTGTAAAGAAAATCTCTGGTAGGCCAAATCTCAAGAATGTGGCAGGGAACTATGAGCACTCAACCGGTGCTCTGAAGGATTTTATTGATGAAAACCGTAAGCAGCTACTTGAAAAAAATCACTTGCCAATGCGTGAGGACCGAATGCCTTACAATAAGGCTATTTCTGAGATGGAGCCGGCCTATAACTTTTTTAATGGTGATCTTTACGATCGTAATCCAAAGCAAAAACCAGTTTTTGAGTATGACAATTTTCACAGTGGTACGCCACTGGATTACAAGCCTTTTCCTGGTTCGCTAAGAGAAGTTAAAAAGGTTTTGAGGCGCAAAAATCTCTTTTGGTATCCACGCAGTGCGGGTGGATTTTATTCGCAGCAAAAGATCGTGGACTACCTAATCAAAGAGGGTTTTGAGCCGGATGGCCGGGCGCTCGACGACGGTAGCGTTTATGGTGGAATCGGTATCGAAAACATCGTGTTTACTTGTTCAACCACACATGCTTACTCTCTGATTATGGCGGCAATTGCGCAGCCAAATGACGTGATTTTGATGTCTGCGCCAAACTATGGCCTTTTTGCCATTATGACCGAGCTTGATGATTACCGCACGGAGGTGTTGGAGCTTAAAGAAGAGGACGGTTGGCAGGTAAATCCGGAGGCTCTCGCAAGCAGAATCGATGAGATCAATAAGGACTTGTCTAAAGAAGGGAAGGGCAAGGAACGCGCGCCAAAGGTGGTGGCTTTCCTTAATATCAATCCGCACAACCCAACTGGGAAAGTTTTGAACCGTAAGAACCAGGAGATTTTGGAAGGGATTGGGCAGGTTTGTAAGGAGCGCGGGGTTTTTGTGATTGATGACTTGGTTTACAGGGATCTTTCGTACGATATGAGCGATCCGGCTTTGCCTCTTGCTACAATGCCGCAGTATTTTGACAATACGATTAGTATCTTTGGGCTTTCCAAGGCTTATGGTCTGGCGAGCTTTAGGGCTGGTTTTATTGTGGCGCCGGTGGCGGTGGCTGAGGTGGTGGCACAACGTATTCACGATACGATGGATTCGATGCCGGTTCTACAGGTGGGTGCTGTAACGGGGGCGTTTAACGCTTCAAAGCGCCGGGAGCGTGAGTTTAAAAAATATATTTCGCATATTTTGGCGGAATACCAGTTTAGATATCGCTTAATTCGCGCTATGGTTTATGGGCTCTCTAGTGTTAAAGACCCAGTTTTGAAACGCAAGATTAAACACGTGATTGATCGTTATGCCTCAAAGGGCAGCCGCGAGATGGCTTACAAAGGTGTAAGCGGGCTTAAGATTCGTGCCGGTACCGAGCCGGAATCCGGTTTCTTTACGATTTTTGATTTTACTGAATTTAAGGGTAAGGTAACTGCCGATGGTAAGACTATCGAGAACGAAAACGATATGCTGGAGTTCTTCTTTACGCATGGCGGTGTGACTTATCTGATGGGTGGTAATATTTTCTGGCCAAACAAGGACGAATTTGTGGGTCGCATTAGCTTTGGTATCAGCCGCAAAGCCATTGTACAAAACATGGTAAAGATGGGGCTAGCCGTGAGGGAACTCAAATGAGCCTGAAACGTCGAGTCTTAAGTGCGAGAAATGCTTTTTTAAAGCCATTTTGCCATGGGAAAAGGGTGGCTCTGGTTTCTAGTAACCTCTGGAAAGGGAAGGTTTACGATGATTTATTGCTCCAGCGTGCTTTGATGAGGAAAGGCGCCAAGGCAGAGATTATTTCGTGGCAAGATTCTACTGTCGACTATCGCGATTACGATGTAGTGGTGATTGCCTCGATGTGGGGTTACCAAAATCACCTAGAAGAATTTGAAGATTGGCTAAAAATGCTTGATAGCTTGAAGGTTAGAGTCTTTAATTCTACCGAAATGATCCGGGAGAACTGTGACAAGATTAAACAGATTAAAATGATGGATAGGAATAAGCTGCCGCATATCGCGACAAAGTATGTGAGCGTTGATAAGCTGGGTCTTGAGAAGGATTTTCCCTTTGTACTGAAACCAGCAATTTCGGCCAGTGGCCAGGGTACGCGCCTAGTACGTAGCAAAATTGAGCTTTCAAAAGCAATTGCAAAATATGAGAAGGCGTTTAAAGGTCAGAAAATTTTGAAACAGGAATTTCGCCCAGAGATCAAAAATGGTGAGGTTTCGGTGGTGCTGGTGCGCGGCAAGATGGTGAATGCTGTGAGGCGTTTTCCGGGCGTGATCGATAATATACCAAACGCGGTGGAGGCTCTTGATCTTAGTTCGCTTGAGCCGGAATTGGTTGATTTATGTAAAAAAGTAGCAAAGCAAGATGATTACAAAAAATGCCTCTATCTTAGAGTGGACACGGTAAAAACTGTGGCGGGTTACCTTATTATGGAAATCGAAGCGTTTGAGCCGCAACTTTTTTACTATCTTTTGAAGGGTAAAAACCGCAAAAATATGTTGGCCGCTATGGTGAAGGGAATACTCGGCTAGATTTTGCGGCGAATGCGGTTGATTTTACGAAGCGCCTTATAGAGGCGATATTTTGTGCTGCTGATCACCAGATCGTAGGTGCCGCAGTAGTCTACTTCGTAGCCGCCGAAGCTCTTTTTGAAGGCAGTGAAACCGGCCCATGGGTGGTTTTCAGGGGCGCCTTCTGGTGCGATGCCCCAGAAATCGAAGAGTTTCAGACCCTTTTCTTTGGCGTCAAAGATGGCGCTAGTTAGTAAAGCCACAGTGGCTGGGAGTTTGCGGTATTCGTAATCGGCGGCAGATTGCATATAGTAGCGGGTGCCTTCGTAGTCAAAGAACAGGGAAGCAGCGATAATTTTATCCTCTTTAGTTTCTGGATTTTTGTAGTGTACAAGGTAGAGAGAAGCGAAATCTTGGGCGAGCTCGGTTTTTAGATAGTCTTCAGAGAAGGCGTTGATGCCTTTTTTCTGAGCAACTGCGCTTTGCAATCTAACCAGATGTTTGATGTCTTCTGGGTTATTGGAAATTTCCACACTGAGGCCTTTATTGGCAGCTTGGTTGTAGCGGGTGCGGGTGCCCTGGGCGAAGCCGGAAATGATAGCGTCTTTTTCAGCGGTAAGGTCTAGAACCCAGGTGTGGGCAGGATTAAGGTCTGTCGACTTCTTAAAAATAGGCTTTTTAAGCGTTTCTAAGGCGTTTTCACGGCTTCTTGGCTCAATTCTGATAAATATAGCGCTTTTGCTTTTCGCGAGGCCCTGGAGCTCTTCTAGGGCCTTGTTAAAGCCTTCCTTAGTGGTGGCTTCTGGGCCATACGGCACATACAAGTAGTTGCCGGCTGGGGTTTTCTCAAGGGTAGCTAGATAGCAAAAATCGGCAGCTTTATTAAAAAAAGTGGTTTTTCCGAGGTCTTCCTGAAGTTTTTGCCAAGCTGTAGATTGAAGTAACATTGTCATAAAAACATTATAGCACTTAAGCAATTTCGATTCGTGGGTAGATGTTGAGTTTGTATGGGTCTACCGGCTCTACGCCAGAGGTGATTTCAAAGTAGCAGGCGGCGGCAACCATGGCGCCGTTGTCACCAGAGAATTTTGGTTCAGGGAAGAATGGGGTACCGTGGTGGGCTTTTGCGGCCTCTCTTAAGGCTTGGTTGGCGCTAACGCCACCGGCAAAGACGATGGATTTGATATCTCCGTACTGAGCCAAAGCTTGGTCTACCTTTTCAAGGAGGATATCAACCGCAGTTTTTTGAAAACTGGCCGCAAAGTCGCAAATTCGAGCTTCTGTTAAGTGATTTTTAAGATCTGAAGACGGATGGCTGATAGGAAGACCTACTTCTTTTTGGACAGCCCTTAGAACCGCAGTTTTAAGCCCAGAGAAGGAAAAATCAAGGCCTTCAACCTTTGGATGAGGGAAGCGATATTTGTTGGCGTCGCCTTTTTCAGCGGCTTTCGCTATAGATGGGCCACCAGGGTAGGGAAGACCGAGAATTTTGGCGATTTTGTCGAAGCATTCGCCGATAGCGTCGTCGTGGGTGGTGCCGATAATCTCGAAATTGTTGTGCGAATTCATGTGAATTAGCTGGGTGTGGCCGCCAGAAATCACTACAGCAAGGAGTGGAAAGTCAGGGGTCGAGGTGGACTCTAGCCAGTTGGCGTAGATGTGGGACTTAAGATGGTGAGTAGCATAAAGCGGCTTATCATGCATAATCGCGAGAGTGCGGGCAGTAAGTGTTCCAACGAGAAGGGAACCAAGCAGGCCCGGAGCGTGGGTAACAGAGATGGCGTCGATATCGTTCCAGGTGCAGTTGGCGTCTTTTAAGGCCTTATCGACAACTGGTAAAATTGCTTCCAGGTGCGAGCGAGCCGCGACCTCTGGAATTACGCCACCGTAGGCAGCAAAAATGTCGATCTGTGAAACCACTACGTTGCTCAAAATATGAGTGCCGTTTTCAACAACGGCTGCGGCGGTTTCATCGCAACTTGATTCGATGCCTAAAATTTTCATAGGTTTAATTATATCACAATAGGGGAAAACCTAAGCGTGGTGATAAGGTGAGCCGGCCAAAATTTGGGTGGCGCGGTAGATTTGCTCGGCCACGATAAGGCGGGCGATTTGATGCGGAAAGACGAGGTTCGAAAAGCTCCACATGAGGTCGGCTTTTTCTCGGATTTCCTCTGGAAAACCGTAGGCGCCACCAATAATGATCACTATATTTTTGCTGTTTACAAAAAGATTTTCAAGTTTTGCTGCGAACTCTGGTGAGCTGAGATTTTTGCCACGTTCATCGGTTAAAATCACGTAGTCGCGGCCGGTAAATGGCCAGTTTTCGAGATGTTTCAAGAGTTTTTCTTCATCCAAAAACTCCCATTCAATATCATAGGGCTTGCGTAGTCGTTTTTCGTATTCGGCGATGGCCTCAGCGAGCCAGGCCGGGTGTTTTTTGCCACCGGCGAGTATTTTTATCATGACTTTATCATACCACAGGCATGCTATAATGAGGGGGTAGTTGAGTTTTTCATATAAGGAGGTTGATCTAAACATGAAGGTACTCACGGATATTAAAGAGATTAAGTATACCCCAGCCCAGCTCGAAAATCTTTTGAAGAAATGCGAGTTATTAAGCGCAGAAATAAACGAAACTGTTGAAATATTCAAAGGCGTGATGATAGATTGTAATGCCCTCAAAAATCAGGGTGTTGATGTATCATCATTCGATAAAGTCTTAGAGGAGTTTCGATCCTGGGTAATGGAGCGTGAAAGCTTCGTTAATTTCTAATCTCTTGCGCGGTCTGTTTGACCGCGCACTTTTTTTGTGGTAAAATACCTGGAGTAGTGGACCGTCGCCAAGTGGTAAGGCACTGGGTTTTGGTCCCAGCATTCGCAGGTTCGAATCCTGCCGGTCCAGCCACGAAAATAAAATGAGCCCGAAGGGCTTATTTTGTTTTCGTGATTAGTACGGAAGGATGCGAGCCAGAGGTTCGCACCGAGCGAAGCGAGGTCTAGCCGAAGCGAAGCGTAGGCGTCATCCTGCCGGTCCAGCGCCATCCTGCCGGTCCAGCGTCATCCTGCCGGTCCTTTTATATGCCTTTTTCCGCCAGTTTTTGTTCTTGTTTTCTGATTAGTTGCAACATTTCAGCCTTGTTTTTGGTGCAGTCGGTAGCGTTATTATCGAAGGCTTCTTTGTCGTGCTGATAAATTTTTATTGCATCCATAACGGCATATTCTATTGTATGCGCTTCGTCTTCCAACATCTGGTCATGGTAGTCTTCAAAAGCTGATTTATTGGTATCTTTGTAGTTTTGGTAGTTTTCTATATATTTTTTGCGGCGTATTAAACTAGTATCATCCGTTCGAACAATTTCATCTTGTTTGGCGTGCCACATTTCGTGCGCGATCGTAGAGATCAATTCCGAGGCCGATCTGTTTTCTCCTTTTTGAATGCGGGTTTTTTCTATTTCGCCAAAACCAATCCAGAATTCGTAGGATGGTTGCGCTGAAAGGTCTACGTCGTTTGAATAATATAGCCCTACTGTGCCAGGGTATTCATTGTTATCGAGGACATTAGTCTTAACTTCTTGTTTTAATCCGTATATTTCAGAGAAGAGTTTGATTGCTCCTTTGATGCCATAGTCGAGGCTAAGACCGTCTTTGTTGTCCCTGCATTGTTCTACGCATTTGCCGATTTCTGATGCGGAAGCGAGAATGCCGTAAACGTATGGCTTAATGATTTGTTTTTGCCATTCGGGGTCGTCTAGTGATTTGTCGATTTGAGTTTCTGCAAGCGTGGCTTCATCAATGGGGCTTTCTACTATTTGATTAAGCGATTTTTTCCAATAACCGTTCATACTGTTTACTTTTTGTCTGCCAGGATCAAACTCGCCAACTTCTTTGGCCATTTGTTCAAAAGAATTTTCGGTATTGCTAGTATTCTGGTTTTGGATTTTCTCACCGTTCATATTCGTATTATAGCACGTTAAGCCTCTTTACAAATAATTAATATTGTGCTACAATGTTATTACATAAAAGGGGCAATATGGCAATACTTAGTGATACTACGATAACAATTAGAGTAAACAGCGCAACCAAACAGCAGGCGCAGGCGCTTTTTAATGATCTTGGTTTAGATTTAAGTACTGCAGTAAATATCTTTTTGAGAAAAGCTGTTAGTGAGGAGAGAATCCCTTTTGAAATTTCGAAGGCGCATAGGCCAAATCAAAAAACTCGCAGAGCAATTAATAGTGTAAAAGAAGGAAAAAGACTTTCCAAAAAATTTAATTCGGTGGAGGAAGCGATGGATTATTTGGATGCTTGAAATTCAATTTAGCAATATTTTTAAGAAAGATTTTAAACGTTGTTTAAAAAGGGGATACAGAAAAACCGATTTTATGACAGTTTTGGATTTGTTAATTAATGAGCTTCCTTTGCCTGCTCGCTATAAAGATCATCAGCTAACAGATTCAAAAAGATATCAAGATGTGAGGGAATGTCATATTAACCCAGACTGGTTGTTTATTTATAGAATACAAAAGGAATTGCGGCTTCTTCAAGCTATTAGAATAGGGTCTCATTCTGACTTGTTTTGACCCTTGTGCGTTTCGTAGTACCAATCGCAGAACTCTTCGATATGTTCAAGGTGCTTGTTTGCCGAAATGATAGAATATATCACGGCTATCTCTATGACTAGAGAAACGACTGATGCGACAAACGCTATTATTAACCACAATTCGTATGATGATAGTAGGGTTGTTTCCATATTTGTATTTTATAATGCCCGTTTTTTGCTGGCAATGGGCTTATGTTTAAATCACGAAGAAGTAGTGTGTGCCCCAATAGTTGGTGATTTTTCTGACGTACACTGCTTTTGCTGGGACGTTTTCTGGGTCTGTTACACCGTAGCAGTTGTGGACTCCTTTTCGGAGATATTTCAGGGCTAAGTAGGTAGATCTAATGGCTGCTACGCTTTCGCTTTTTGTTGGATTGGTTCTGATGGTTTCAACGTGTTCTTTGTATTTTTCTTTAGAATAATTGCCTGGCCACTTTGAAATTACAGAAAATGGATCTTCGCCGTAGCGTTTTTCTACGATGTTATTAATCATCACGCAGGAGCTAAGGTAGCCTAGGAAATTGTCTGCCCAGTAGTAGCCTTCGCCGTATGTCCAGCCAAGGATAGCTAGAAAGCCGTCCGAATCTTCTTCGATGCCATATTCTGCCATCATAGTCACGAGGTCATTATAGGTTGGTTCGTGAGCGTATACATAATTAATGGCTTCGGTTTTATTAATGTTGTAGTTTTCGATTTTGAGAAAATCACTTGCTGGGATGTTTTTGCCGCCGTTACTTGGGCTGATCGCTTCGTCGTAGATGAATGTTCTTTCGATGTCGGCTGCATTTGAACTGGAGCTACTGCTGCTTGATGAACTGCCACTTTGGCCGCTAGGTGTGGCTTCTTTTGGTTTTTCTTTGCAGGTGATAGTTGCGGTGCTTGTTTTGCCGTCAAAAGCAACAGCTGTGATGGTGGCTTGGCCGGCTTTTTCGCAGCGGACGCCGCTGGAACTGGTGGTGGCTACGCTGGTGTTGCTACTAGCTAACGAATAGGTTTTGTCGCTGGCGGTTGAAGGTTCAATTTTGACATTTACAGTGGTAGTTTCGTCTACGTAGACGCTGGTTTTTGGTATCGAAATTGAAATACTTTCGATGTCACTTGGTTTATTGAAAATGCCTCCTGGAAGGAGCCATTGGAGAACGCCCCAGAAAACGGCATAAACTGCAATGCCGATTACGATTTCAAAGATGCGGCGTTTGGCCTTAGTGGTTTTAGAGACGTCACCAGCTGCAGTGATGTATTGAATTCCACAAATAGTTATGCCAATTACGGCAAGGATACCGATACCAATAGATAAGATGTTGATGATGAGCGCCAGCAAATACCAGATGCCAGCATCGCCGCCACCCTCACAATTTAGAATACTAGTGTCTGCGCCACTACAGGAAGCCATATACCAATATTATATAATATATGCTAAATTTTTTCTACTTTGGAGAAGTAATAGTCGCCGCCTTCTGATTTAGTGAAGGTGATGCGGTAGCGAGTGTAGTCGGCAGTGGTGCCAAAGACAACTTCGCTGGTGTTTGGTTCTTCGGTTACTGTTGCGCAGGTTAAAACGTCTTCGAGACTGTCGATTCTGGCATCGTAAACATCACAGTAGATTGCTCTATCGCTAAGACCATACATTACAGACGCGGCCTGGAGATATACGTAGGCTTTGTCACCATCTTTGGTGAGATCGGTAATGTTATAGTAGCCCCTGTAGTCTCCGCCACCATAGACAGGCAAATTGTAGAACACGTCGGTGGTTTGATTATAAGCATACCTATGACATTCATCTTTCGTGATTGCGAGGGCTTCTGGCTCTTTACCGAATAATTCTTTATAGACGTCAGACACTGCGCTGCCGTCGATGCCGGTTTTTTCGGAATAGAGAACTAAAGAGACGTTATCTTCTTGTTCAATCGTGTCAACTTCTTCGTCGGTTAGGCTGCGGCTTTGTTCGGCGTCGATTGCTGAGGCGATATTGCAGAAGCTTTCGCCATCTGTGAGAGAACCGTTGAAAATGACGTTATTAAGCATGCCGTTCCAAATTAGGAACGTATCATCACCTTGATGGCCTGCAGTTAGGATTGTTGTTTTGTTGATCAGCTTGGAGATGACCTCGCTATCAGTGATGGCGGTGCCTTCTGGGGTGAAGGTTTTGGTGTCTGGGGTTGGGTCAACTGGGTTTACTGGAGTGCCATTATTATTATTACCGTTGTCGGTTTTTGAGTTGTCGGTATTGTTGCCGGCTGGTTTGGTGGTTGGTTGGTTGAGTGCGAAGTAGGCGAAGACGGCGCCGGCGCCAACTAGGGCAAGGAGAAAGATAATAATGAGAACGATTAGAGCGCGAGATTTTTTTGGAGTTTGGTCTGGCATGATGGCGCTAGACTCGTGCATATTTTGCACAAGTTCAGTATCGAGTGGAGGATTTTCGGTGGCAAAGTCGCTAGCGTCGGCTTCTGGCATAGCCGGTGTAGGTTCGGTTGCGATAATGTTTGGTGCAACTGGTTCGACTGGTGAGACTGGTTCGGCTGGCATAGTAGGTGTAGCAGACTCAATCGTTGAATTATTAACTGGTATTTGAAAAGGCTTTTCAGGCTGTTCAGGGGCTGGAGTGGCCGGCTGAATTGGCTCTAAGCCAGGATTTGTGTTATCTTCCATCAAAAAATCTCCTTTTTTCTATTTTAGCACAAGCGTAATAATTTAGAAGCATATTCACTTTAAGGGGATTTTGTGGTATAATACGGTTATGGCAAAAAAACGCGGCAGAAAAAAGAAAAATACTAAAGAAACAAAACTCGAGCACGAGCTTCCGGGCGGCTTTTGGCGCCAGGTAATGGCTGTGCTAATGATTGCCGTGGCGCTATTTTGTGTGGTCACTTGGTTTGGCCATGGTGGCTCGGCTTTGAATCAAGTTCATCAATGGCTGCTATTTGCGATTGGTATTGCTACATATATTATTCCAATGCTCTTGATTTATTTGGCTGTAAAAATTTTCCGTAGCGAAAACAATCGTCTGCCATTTGTGGTTTGGCTTGCTTCGATTTTGATGATTGTGTGGTTTGCTGGTATCGGCGGCATTTGGAACAATGGCGGCGAAGTTGGCAAATGGTTAAATAATTTATCCACCCAGGTGTTGGATAATAGTGTTGTTATATTTATATATATAATATTGATTTTCCTCACCACTATCTTTATTTTGCAAGTTTCACCACTTACTGTGTTCAGGGAGACAAAAAATTTAGTCAAGGCACCAAAGAAAAAAGAACACGCGCCGAGCGAAGAAATCAATGTAGAAGGCAAGAAGCTTGGTGATATTGAGATCAAAGTGAATTCGGGCGTGACGGTGGCTGAGCCATCCGCAAAGTCAGCTCCAGCTGCAAAAGCCGCGCCAGCGCCAGTAGAAGAAAAGGCCTTGGTGGAACTTTCCGATCCAAACTGGAAGATGCCAACTGTGGATTTGCTTGAAAAGAAGCAATCGCCGGCCGATGCTGGTAATATTCAGCAAAATGCCTATATTATTAAGTCGACTTTGGCCGAGTTTGGTATTGAAGTTGAAATGGAAGGCGCCAATGTGGGTCCACGCGTTACACAATATACGATGCGTCCACCTGCTGGTGTAAACCTTTCGAAGATTCTCGCTCGCGATAAAGAGCTTGCGTTGAACTTGGCCGTAGATAAAATCCGTATTGAAGCCCCAATTCCTGGTACTCGCTCGGTGGGTGTTGAGATTCCTAATACGCGCTCGGCTGATGTGCGCCTGCGCGGCGTGCTAGAAAGCCCAGAATGGAAGAAGGACAATAATCCTTTGACCTTTGCCGTGGGTAAAGATATTTCTGGTAAGGCAGTGGTTGCAAACCTCGCCAAAATGCCGCACCTCCTCATTGCTGGTACTACTGGTTCTGGTAAGTCAGTCATGACGAACACCCTTATTACGTCGCTTCTTTATCGCAATTCGCCAAGCGACATGAAACTGATTATTGTGGATCCAAAACAGGTGGAAATGGCGCAATATAATGATATCCCGCACCTTCTCACTCCTGTGATTACCGCTACAGATAAAGCACTATCTGCTATGAAGTGGGCGGTAAACGAAATGGAGCGCCGTTATACGTTGATGGCCGAAGAAAAGGTCAAGAACATTAGTGATTACAACGAAAAGATGGCCAAACTTCAAGAAAAAGCCGCCGAAAAAGAAGGCGATGATGAAGGCGAGAAACCACAAGATGGCGGTAAGATGCCATACATTGTGATTGTGGTGGATGAGATGGCCGACCTTATGATGATGGCAGGCAAAGACCTTGAGATGTTGATTGTGCGTGTGGCTCAGAAAGGCCGTGCCGCCGGTATTCACTTGGTGCTTGCTACTCAGCGTCCTGAAGTTAAGGTTATTACTGGTCTTATTAAGGCCAATATCCCGGGTCGTATCGCTTTTGCCGTGGGCTCACAAATCGACTCTCGCATCATGCTAGACCAAGGTGGTGCTGAGAAGTTGCTTGGTAAAGGCGATATGTTGCTTCTTACTACCGAGATGATGGGTAAACCACGTCGTATTCAGGGTGCGTGGGCTTCCGATGAAGATGTTTCGAAGGTTACTGACTTCCTCCGTGCGCAACGTGCACCAGAATACAACAAGGAAGTTACTGCCCAAGCCGTACAAATAAAGGGCATGGGTCCAACTGATGGTGGTGCCTTTGGTGATCTCGGCCGCCGTTACGATCCAAACGATCCAATCGTGCGCCGTGCTGTAGAAATCTCGCTTGCAAAAGGCAAATTCTCGACTGCTATGCTTCAAACCTATCTCGGCAAAGGCCACGGCTTCGTTTCCGGCCTCGCTATCTGGTTTGAAGAAATTGGAATAATTGGTCCTGCCAACGGCAATAAACCTAGAGATCTTTTGATTTCATCTTTGGACGAATTTGACCAGTTGGCTAATGGCGGCGGGGAATACTAAGCTTTTCGAAGCATTTTGAAACTGCCCATGAGGAGAAAAATAACCTCCGGATTATTTATGAAACTGTAATTTCGTAAATAATCCGACGAGGTTATTTTTTGACTCCTGGCGCAGGTCCAAGCTGAGAAAAGGTTAGTAACCCCGCCACCCCTAGACAAACTGATCAATTTGTGCTAAGATGGAAGCATAATATTAGCTCAGCAAACGGGAAGTGTCTGCGTTTGCTTTAATCCAAAGGAGTGTAATGAAAGATTACGAACTCACGGTTCTATTTCATCCTGATCTAGAGATGAATTTGGACCCCGCACTAGACAAGGTGAGGAAAATCATCGAGTCTAACGGCGGTAAAATTGTCAAAGAAGAAAGCGATGGAAAAAAGCGCCTTGCTTATTCTATTGCTGGTCAAGAATTTGCCGTCTACTACTATTTCGACGTGCAGCTACCTGCTACGGCTCCAACCAAAATGTCGAACGTTCTCAACATTACCGACGAAGTAATCCGTTACTTGTTGGCAAAAGCTGACGAACGCAAGGCTAAAATGGAAGCCAAGCGCGAAGCTCGCAAATCTTCAGACGAAGAAGCCGAAGAAACTGAATAATTTATAAGGAGAATATTTATGCGCGGTTTTAGTAAAGCAATCATCACTGGTAATTTAACTCGTGACCCGGAGGTACGAAACACACCAAACGGTGCTTCAGTTTGTTCATTTTCAGTTGCAGTAAACAGAGTTTATCGCGACTCAAATGGTGAGCAAAAAGAAGATGTTTCGTTTATTGATTGTTCTGCTTGGGGTAAACTCGGCGAAATGATTGGTCAATATGCCAAAAAAGGTTCTAGCGTGCTAGTATCTGGCCGCCTTGATCAACGTAGCTGGGAAGATAAAAACAGTGGCCAAAAACGTTCACGCGTCGAGGTTGTAGTAGAAGATTTCAACTTCACCGGTAACAGCAATCGTGATGGTGGCAATAGTTCTTATCAAGGTAATTCATCTTCTAGCGCGGAACCAGTTGCAAGTGGTGCAGAAGATATCCCAGACGATATTCCGGAAGGCGA
>JAEEGL014636335.1_pt1 | contig 20853 bp, 10 predicted proteins | sample 9134231 | NCBI WGS metagenome assembly JAEEGL01 (sample SAMN16246548, study PRJNA631951) | gut metagenome | biome: gut microbiome; feature: rumen; material: fiber-attached | host: Bos | place: Iran: Karaj | collected 2018-10
ATTTGTCATCATGATCATTCTTAAGACTCTTAGGAGAATGATTGATGATGTAGAGAGAATGTCAGAAGGCGACTTTGTAACAAAGATAAAGGCAGACAGCTTTATCGTCGAATTTAACAACATTCTTGCAGCTCTTGAGTCCATGAGACATGAGCTCAGAAATGCTCTTGTCAGAGTTATCAACCATGCTGATACGGTTAATGCCAAGGCTGAACAGTCCAATGAGTCCATCAGCAATTCACAGAAGACTACAACAGACATCTCCTCCGCTGTTAATGACCTGGCTACAGGTGCAACAGCTATGGCAGAGGATGTTCAGAGCACATCTTCCGTTACGGTTAATATGGGATCATCTGTTGACAACGTGCTTGATTCTGCTAACTCCAACCTTGAGAGAGGCCGTCAGGTTTATGAGGAGTCCACAAGAGTTAAGGATCAGCTGGAGCAGATCAAGATTCAGGATCAGAAGAACGATGAGATGGCATCTCAGGTTGCAGACTCTGTAAATGAGACGGCAGCAGTGGTTGCTCAGATCTCCACAGCAGCTGAGTCCATCATCTCCATAGCAAGCCAGACAAACCTCCTTGCTCTCAACGCTTCCATCGAGGCTGCAAGAGCAGGTGAAGCAGGTAAGGGATTTGCGGTTGTTGCTGATAACATCAAGGATCTGGCCGGTGACACCAACAACCTTGCAGGTGAGATCACAAACATGCTTTCAACCATCACTGATTACTCCAACAAGAATAAAGAGCTTACAGAGGCCATCAAGGGTGCCATCACCAATGAGACCACAGCTCTTGAGGAGATGAGTGAGTCCTTCGAAGAGATGCTTACCCTCCTTCGTGAGACAGAGGAAGGCAACAAGCAGATCGTTGAGCTGGTTGAGACCATGAACACCGACAAGGAGAATATTATGAACTCCGTTGAGTCCCTCTCAAGTATTTCCGAGGAGAACGCAGCATCAACACAGGAGACAAGTGCATCCCTTATGCAGCTTGATACCAACATGGAATCTGTTGTAGAACAGGCGAAAGACCTGCAGAAGATTGCTGAAGAGCTCACAGCCAACGTCAAGTACTTCAAGGTTGAGCTTCCCGCAGATCAGCAGGGACGAGGATAAATACAAGACATAAAAACTGAAAAATACTCTCATCTGAGATAATTATCCCGGATGAGAGTATTTTTTTGTGGGAAAAAGGTTGAATCTGCAAAGTGATAGCAGATAAATGAATTGCTGTATATATGAATAATTTATAAAATCTTTAACAAAATATAATAAAGTTTGTCACAAATGGCGAAAAACATCGGGGCGCAACGGCTGTTTTTCGTAAATATGCAGCAATGCTGCAGGGGGGAGTGATAAACAGTATTGTAAAGCAAGCTATACAAACAGTAGACCGTCCGAAGGGATCCACCGCAATCGGTACCCTTTAGGACCACAGAGGAGGGAGAAAGAAATGGGGAACCAGAGAAGAAACGGCCTTATCAGGGCGATTGCGTTTGCGACAAGCATTTCACTGACAGTCTCAAGCGTATTTGCATGTTCGACTGTTAAGTCCTATGCTGCCGAAGAGACAGCTGCCCTGGAGAGCACTGCAGAGACTTCCGAAGAAGATAGTTCTGCTGCAAGTGATGCCTCATCAGAAGAGAGTTCTGAAGAAGACGATGCTTCATCCGAGAGCTCTTTTGACGAAGCATCCGCGGGATCAGGGAACACAGGCGAAGACTCAGAGACAGAAGACGACGGCACGGAAGAGACAGATGAAGAAAAGTCAGATGAGTCAGATGAAGAAATAACCGAAGAAGCAGACGCTGAAGATTCCGACAGCGAGGATAAAAAGGCTTCAGAAGATGAGCTTGACGAGAAAAAAGCCAAGTCTGCAGTAAAACTTTTTGGCACTGCACCTGAAAGCGCATCTGTAGAGCAGGGTGAAGACGGCTATGAAAACTTTACAGAAGATACTGTGGTTGCAGACTTTCTGTTTGGAACAGACAACGGAATATCTTCAGAGAGCGGTTACTCAGAGGAGACAGGCTACGGATTCAGTGATGTTGATTTTGATGAGGACCCGATAGGCTGGTCAGGCAGTGTTTACTACCCAAGAGTTGCAAACGTAACTGAGGACAGCGCTGAGCATGTCAGCGACGAGGATTCATACGTTGGAATCTCAAGCAAGGTATGGACCGAGACAGAGAGCACAGGCTATGGTGTTTACACCTACGAGAACACATCGACCTTTAACGTTGACCTTTACAATGCGGACTATGAGGTTGAGGTTACACTGACAAACCCGGAGGATTCAAGCTACACAGCGTACCTTGAGGCTGAGGATATCACTCAGGAGAGCGGAATCACAGTCAGCGGCGGATCATCAAAAACAGTTTCTTTTGAGACAAACCTTGTTGATGGACAGCTGAACCTCAAGTTCCTTGCAGCAAGCTCCGCTACATCAATAGACGATGCAGGAACAAAAAGTGTCTATGTGTCAGAGGTTAAGATCACAAGACTTAAGACTCAGGAAGCCGGCTCAAAGCCAACTCTTTACATTGCTTCCGATTCTACAGTTCAGACCTACGATGCTTACTACTATCCTCAGACAGGATGGGGCCAGACCTTCAGCGACTGGTTCGGCGAGTTCGTGGAAGAGAGAGAAGCTGATGATGCAGACTTCTCGCAGGCTCAAGTTTACGAGACAGAAAATGTCATCGTCGAGAACAGAGCCATCGGCGGACGTTCATCCAGCAGCTTTATTCAGGAGGGAAAGCTTGAAGATATTTTTGAAGATATCAGGCAGGGCGACTACCTCTTTATCCAGTGGGGACACAATGATGCCACCTACTCAAGACCTAACCGCTATGTATCAAGCGAAGACTTTGGCGATTACATCATGCAGTATGTTGACGGAGCTTACCAGAGAGGCGCTACACCTGTACTGGTGACACCTGTTGCAAGATACAGCTACACAGATAACGGCGACGGCACAGTTACATGGTCAAGCAACTTTGAGGCATACCGTCAGGTGATGATTTCACTTGCCGAGGAGCATGACATTCCTCTTATTGACCTGACAGCACGTTCAGGCGATATCTGCGAGGACTTTGGCGCAGAGGGTGCAAAAGCTCTTTTCCTGTGCGGAGTAGAAGCAGGGGATTACACAGAGGGTGCATATACAGGCGGATCTTCCGATGCAACTCACCTTCAGTGGTACGGCGCTTACAAGTTCTCTCAGGCAGTTGCGCAGGGAATTCTCGATTTTGCGGGCGAAGAAGCTAACGACTATGCACTTGGTTTTAACGATCAGCTGGATTCTCTGGCTGAGCTGGTTTCAATAAATGCTTCAACACAGGCACCGGAGAAGGTACTTGACCTTGAGAGCACATCTGTCGGATCAACCAGCGTCTCACTGTCCTGGGCAGAGACTGAAGGCGCGGAGATGTACTATATTTACCGTGCAGAGCTTGAAGCCGGGCAGAAAGCAGAAGATGTAGATTTTGGTGGTGCAACAAAGTATTCGGTTTCAACAAAGACCAGGTACACAGATTCGGGCTGTGAGTCAGGCGCTACTTACGTTTACGCAGTGGCAGCATGGAACAGCTACGGAACAGGTGAGCTCTCTGACGTTATTGCAGTTTCAACCAAGGAAGCGGGACTTAAGTTCGACTTTAACTACAACGGCTCTCCTACCATGGAGGGATGGACAGGTGTTGATCAGAACCAGGCCTACGATGCAGCTAAGGGCTACGGCTGGAAAACAGCTCCCGGTAACGGAAGGTACAGAAGCGGAAACGGCAACAAAGATGCTTCCGACATGGCTGATGACTTCAACCTTGGAACAGGTGAATTTGCGGTAGATCTTCCAAACGGTTCCTACGAAGTTACAGTTTATGCATGTGACCTTCTTTCGGGAACCAGCACGATTAAAGTATCTTACAATGCAGAAGGAGTTTCCTTTGGTTCAATAGCAACCAAGCAGGCACTTGGAAGCTGCACAGGAACAGTGTCTGTAACAGATGGCCAGCTGAACTTAACCGTTGGCGGATCAAATAATTATATCAACGGTCTTACGATCACAAGCCTTCTTACAGCACCTTCAAACCTTGCAATTACTGAGCTCAGCTTCACAGCATCCACAGCTAACTTCCTGCTCTCCTTCGGAACAGTTGACGATGCAGTAAGCTACACAGTTTATCAGAAGTCTGAAAGCGATACAGAGTTTAGCGTTGCAAAGACCTTCACAGCACAGGAGCTTATTGACAAAGAGCTTGACTGCCGTGCAATGGTAGCAGACCTGGGCGAGACCTACAGCTACTACATGACATGCACAAACGCCGAGGGCACAGAGTCCCCTGCAAGTAACGTGGTAACACAGTCAATGCTTGATGAGAGTGTTGCAGTTCCGTCAGCTCCTCGTAATCTTGTATGTGTGAGCCCTGAGGCAGGACAGACAGAGCTTCAGCAGCATGTTGACCTTAAGTGGGATGCAAACGCTACTGAGGAGAGCGTTATCAAGTACATCATTTACCGTTCACAAAAGCCCGAGAGTGACAAGGCGTTCAAGGGCTATGAGAAGATCGGTGAGTCAAAGACAACAGGATACACAGACGATACAGTTTATACAAACATTCATTACTACTACAAGGTTGCAGCTCTCAACGCAGGCGGACTTGGTGAGATGTCAGATGTATGCATCACACCTGTAGTGGGAAATCTGGTTGCCGGCGGACTTGAGCACTACTCATCAAGAGCACTTGTGGCAATTAACCTCTCTGGCGGTGCAGGAGCAGAGACCAAGGTCAGCGCAACCGATGCTGAGGGCAACGAGATCACAAGCGGTGTATACCTCAGCTGGAGAGCATTTGCAGGGGATCTGGATGGCAACGGCAATGTCACAAGCTCTTTTACCGTATACAGAAATGGCGCAGCCATTGCAGAAGGTCTTAAGGTTACCAACTGCGTGGATGAGGGCGGAAGCGCTTCTGACACATATACAGTTGTAGGCTCAACCGACGGTGCACTTGGACTGTCCGCTGTTTCAACAGCTGTATGGAACAACCAGTATCAGGAGTTTGGACTTAACAGACCTTCAGACCAGACAATGCCTGACGGAAGCTCAGCTTCATACACGGCTAATGATATGTCAGTGGGCGACCTCAACGGAGATGGAGATCTCGAACTCATCGTTAAGTGGTACCCCGGCAATGCAAAAGACAATTCTGGATCAGGCTACACAGGAACCACCTTCCTGGATGCTTATGACATCGACTTTGCTACAGGAAGTGCAGTGCTGATGTGGAGGATCGATCTTGGTATCAACATCAGATCCGGTGCACATTATACACAGTTCCAGGTTTGGGATTTTGATGCAGACGGAAAGGCTGAGATTGCAGTTAAGACCGCAGACGGAACAACAGCTTATGACTCTAACCTTCAGGAGACAGGATTTGTCGGCGCATGTAGCATGGCTGAACTTGATACAGCAACCATTTCTACTGAGAACGACTACAGAAATTCTTCAGGATATGTCCTTGACGGACCTGAGTACTTCTCAATGTTTAACGGAGAAGACGGCACGATCATCGACACTGTTGAGTACCTGCCGGGAAGGGGCTCTGTATCTGCATGGGGCGACAGCTACGGAAACAGAGTAGACAGATTCCTTTCAGGAACAGCTTACCTTAACGGAACAACTCCTTTTGCAGTATTCGCAAGAGGTTACTACACAAGAACCTGCCTTACAGCATATTACCTTTCAACCGCTGATGATGGCACACAGTCCATCGGAGTTTACTGGCAGTTTGATACTCTGGATGCCGGAGCTCAGTACGAAGGACAGGGTAACCACGGACTTGCTGTAAACGATGTTGACGGTGACGGCTGCGATGAGATCATCTACGGTTCACTTACTGTAGACAATGACGGATCGGTTCTTTACAGCACAGGACTTGGACACGGCGATGCAGAACACGTTGGTGACTGGATCCCCGGCAGAGCTGGTCTTGAAGTAATGGATGTGCACGAGCATGATGATGCAGCATATCACGTTGAAATCCACGACGCCGAGACAGGTGAGATCCTGACAGGTTACTACACCGGAAAAGATACAGGACGTGGCGTTGCATCAGATATCGATCCAAGGTATGAGGGCGCAGAGTACTGGTCTATCGCTAATCCTGCTTACACAGGTGCTGACGAGCCTTCATGGGATACCAGAACAGCAAATGTATTCTCATCACTTTCAGGAATTTATGACTCCTCTGACGCATCGGGAAGTGCGATGATCACCGTCAATGAGGGAGCTACACCTCCAAGCAACTTCTCAATCTACTGGGATGGAGATCTGCTGGCAGAGATGCAGGATCACACCTTTGATTCGGGCGCATATGCACCACTTACAACTACTATTGAGAAGTGGGATTATGAGAACGGACAGAATGTAAACATCTTTGAATCCAGCCAGGTTCTTACAAGTAACGGAACCAAGGGAAATCTCGGACTTGTTGCTGATATCCTGGGTGACTGGAGAGAAGAGATCATAGCAAGATGTGCCGGTGACAACAGCAGGATCAGAGTATACTCCACAACTATTCAGACTGACTATGTGATCCCATGTCTTTTGACAGATCTTGCATACAGAGAGGGCGTTGCATGGCAGAACGTCGGATATAATCAGCCTGCACATACAAGCTACCTCTTATCAAACGGAGTTATTACTGCAAAGCTTGCTGCAGGAGAGGTTAGTTCAAACTCGGTTGAGGTGCAGTTCACACCGGCAAGCGACGGCGCACTGTTTGGCCACGAGATCACCGGATATGAGATCTACAGGGCCAAGGCAGGTGATGAAGGAAATGCAGGTGAGTATGAGCTCATTGATTCAAAGGATGTAGCGGAGCTTGATCAGGCAGCAAAGAGCGAAAACGGATCCGGAGAGGCTTCAGGTGATTCAGGAGCAGTTACAAAGCCGGTTGATTACAGGTTCGATTTCGGCGCAGGCAATACTCAGGACGGATGGACAGCAGTATCGGCAGCTACAGAGTACAGCGAAGAGCTGGGCTACGGATTCAGCGATGTTTCTTCTATTTCAAATAAGACCTATGGGGCCCTTGAGAGTGAGGAGAGCGATCTTTACTATGATTCAGCTCTTGCATGGATTGCAAACGGCAGCAGCGAATTTGTTGTTGATGTTCCCAACGGAAGCTACGAGGTTACACAGTATATTTACAACGGATCAGGTGCTTCCTATCAGAAGCTTACAGCTGAGGGTGTGGAGTTTGCAGACTTCAGACACGGCAATACAGATAAGATCACTTACTCTGAGACACAGACAGTAGAAGTTACTGATGGCAGACTTAATCTTGTGAATACTGTAACCAAGAACGGCTACGCTGCAATGTACTTCACAGGCTTTGAGATCAAGACAGTCGATTACGATGAGGCACTTGCAAGGTATGAGGCAGCACAGAGTGGTGCACAGAGCGGAGCTTCAGTGGGATCTGAAGTTTCAGCAGATACAGTGTTCTCATATGTTGATGAGACTGTTGACGGAAACACAACCTACCTTTACAAGGTAGCAGCAGTTGTTGATGGCAGGACAAGCTACAGGTCACTTCCTCTCTCGGTTCTTACAACTGTTTCAATCGCATCAATTGATGCTGACCAGCTACAGGCACTTCAGAACCAGCAGCTGGTTGAGGACACAGTACTTGCAGAGGGACAGACAGTGGCAGATCTTCTGATGGCCAATGTAGGAACTGTTAAGGTAAAAGACTCTGACGGAAAGACCCAGACCGTATCAGTAAGCTACGAGGCTGACGCAGTCGATATCGAGAATGTTGGAACATACACAGCTTATGCAAATGTCAGAGGTTACGGCTCGAACCCTGTAGAAGTTACAGTAACCGTCGTTGCCAATAAGGCTACAGGTTATGCGCAGCTCGATGCAGTAGAAGTTATCAAGGGTCAGGAAGCTAAACTGCCTGAAAACGTAAAAGCTACCTTCCTCAACGGAACAAGCAAAGACGTGGCAGTTACATGGGATACAGCTTCACTTGATACATCAGTAGCCGGTGTCTATGAGATCGCAGGAACTGTAGAGAACGACGCTGAGGCAGAGATCATTCTTACGGTTAATGTTGTTGAAGACTATGTGGTAGCAGTTGCAGACAGCTTCACAGAGATCGCTATCGGAGATGCTGATGCAGCTTCTAAACTTCCTGCTACTGTTAAGGCTACATATAAGAGCGGTGAGGTAAAAGATATTGCGGTTTCCTGGGACGTTACAGGAATTGATATAACTACAGCAGGAACCTACAGGACTACAGGCTCGATTGAAGGATCTGTGGTGGTAGCAAACCTGACAGTTACAGTTGATTACGAGGCACTTTACAAGTTTGACTTTGGTATCAAGGCAGGAGCAGGTGCTGAAGGGTGGACAGAAGTAACTGTTAACCCCAAGAATGGAACAACTAAGTTATCAGACCTTGGATCTTTCTATACAAAAGAAAAGGGATGGGGCTTTAGCGATGATGAGCAGTTCACTCAGGGTAGAGCCGAAAGCTTCACTGTAGAGGGATCGCTTGATGCAAATGTTTATACAGACTTTGCACTTCCTGCAGGTCAGGAGTTCTGGGTTGATGTCAAGAACGGTACATACCAGGTAGAAGTTCTTTCAAACTCGGTATACAAGAGCAATGTAAAGGGAGCAGTTGAAGGTGTAAGCTACAACGTTTCCAATGCAGCAGGAACATATAACTGGGCAGTTCTTTCAGATGTAGAGGTTACTGACGGTCAGCTGACATTTACCTTCGATGGTTCAACAACAAGCAGAATGGGAGCTATCATCATTCGTGCAAAAGAGGTTGTTGTACCTAAGGAAGATCAGGTGATCACAGGAACAACAAGCTACAATGTAAGCCTGGCAAGAAACAACTATGTACTTGACGCTGTTACATCAGGTGACGGAGCACTTACATATGCATCTTCCAATGAAGAGGTTGTAACAGTTGCAGAGGACGGAGCACTTAATCTTGTTTCTACCGGTGATGCGATCATCACAGTTACAGCGGCTGAGACAGATGCTTATAATGAAGCAGTTATGCTCATAGGTGTACATGTCAATGCGTACTATGAAGTAGATCCCGAAGGCAATAAGGTCTTCTACAAGAATGGCGACAAGCTGGCAAACGGCTTCCTTACTGAGGCAGAAGGAACCTACTACGTTAAGAAGGGTGTGGCGCAGACAGGTCTTATGACCGATCGCCTGACACTGTACTACTTCAGCGAAGATTCCGATGACCTGGGCGTAATGCAGACCGGATTCGTGACAGTAAAGGGCAGGACCTACTACTTCGGAGCAAACGGTAAGGCAGTAAGAGGGTCATTTAGTGTTGACGGTGCGCAGTACTATGCAAACCTGAACTACACGATCCACGACGGATTCTTAAACGGACTCTTTGCAACCTACTACTTCGATCCCCAGACCCACGCTATGGTCAAGGGCTTTAAGACCATAAACGTAAGAGGGAAGGATGTACTTTACCACTTCGATGAGAAGACCGGCAAGGCAACCAACGGCTGGTTCACGATTGACGGAGTTAAGTACCTGGCCATCGATGGTGAAGTTCAAAGGGGCATCGTATGGATACTCTTAAATGTCTACCATTTCGATGAGACCACCGGTGCTCTGATAACACAGCGTTCTATCTTCGGCAGATGGTAATTCAGGTTTTACGTTACTTGCCATAATATAAAAAAGAGGATGGAGGAATCATACTGATTCCAACATCCTCTTTTTATATTGGCTCTTCTTTATTTTCTGCGGAGGATCTCCGTGTAGGCAAGGAGCAGTGGTGCTACGCCCTTTGCTTCGTTCTCAACCACGGGCTCTGAGAAGTAATACTCAAGGGAGCCGTCGCGGTGCTGCTTGCCGCCAAGACCTGCCACGAGGCAGATGCCGCCAAGCTTTGGAGTTCCGTCTTCGTTGCGGCCAAGGTACTTTTGTGTGATTCCATCAAAGGCCTTCATGGCCACTTCTTCAAATCTCTCGGGGATATAGCCAAGGCGCACGCCCTTTAACAGGCCATAGGCAATAAGGGCTGTACCTGAGGTCTCCAGGTAGTTCCTGGGATCATCTTTTTTATCCACAACCTGATAGAACATACCGCTCTCGTCCTGGAAAGGGATAAGGGAGTCAGCCAGCTCTTTTAACATGGTCTGAAGATATCTGTACTCATAGTACATGGACTCGTCCATGGCCTCTGCAGTATCAACCAGAGCAACGGTGAACCAGCCCAGGGCTCTGAGCCAGAAGTTGGGTGAAAGACCTGTCTCCTTGTCAGCCCAGTACATTTCCCTGCTCTCATCGTAGCCGTGGTAGTAAAGGCCGGTCTTGGGATCCTTCATCAGGGCCTCAACGTTCTTGAACTGCTTAAAGGAATCAAGGCAGCCCTGCATCTTGTTGTAGCGGCGCTCGTACTCCATGTAGAAGGGCTGTGCCATGTACATGCCGTCAAGCCACACCTGGTATGGGTAGATGTTCTTGTGCCAGAAGTTGCCTGCCTTGGTCCTTGGCATGTCATCAAGCTGGCTCCTGGCGGTATCCATGGCCTTTCTGTATTTCTCCTTGCCGGTCAGGTCGTAGAGCCTGAACAGGTTCTTGGAAGGATTGATGTTGTCAAGGTTGTACTCCTTGGGATCGTATGTCTTGATGGAGCCGTCCTCCTGAACAAACCATCCGGCAAAGGAATCTGCAAAATCCAGGTACTTCCTGTCCCCGGTCATCTCATAGAGGGAAAGAACCGCGGTGATCATGCAGCCGTCAATGTAGTTCCAGCTGTTGGGCTTGCCATTAAGGATCTTTTCCTTGTTCCAGAAAGGGTGCTCTGCGTCGGACTTTTGGAGCAGATAGTCAACGTACTCATCAAGCATCTTGTAAGTTTCTTCTCTTGTCATTGGGAAATCTCCATCTCATAAGAAAATATTGTTTAAAATGTAAGTGCTTACATTTTAACACATTTATCGCAAATATGATATACTATTTTTTCAAGTGAGGTATAAAAATGAAAGAAACTTTGACAAGCAGAATGCTGGAGTTCATAGATGCCTGTCCCACGGCTTTTCACGTGACGGATGCCATCAGGCGAAGGCTCCTTGACTGCGGCTTTACAGAACTTAAGGAAACTGAGGTGTGGAACCTTGACAGCGGCAGCTATTTCGTCACAAGAAATGACTCCGCCATTATCTCTTTTAAGATACCGAAAAAGAGCTTTAAGGGCTTCCACATGATCGCCAGCCACAGCGATTCTCCCTCCTTCAAGGTCAAGGAGAATCCTGAGATGCCCTCGGCCGGTGCATATATAAGACTCAATGTTGAGAAGTACGGCGGAATGCTGTGCGCTCCGTGGTTTGACAGGCCGCTGTCCGTGGCAGGGCGCCTGGTTATCGATGAGGATGGCAAAGCGGTAACACGCCTTGTGAAGGTGGACAGGGATCTTCTGATGCTTCCTTCCCTGGCAATACATATGAACCGCGAGGCCAACGACGGATACAAGTACAACGCCCAGAAGGATATGCTCCCGGTATTTGCAGATGAGACAGGCCAGGGCAGGTTCTTTGATGTAATTGCGCAGGCAGCAGGCGTAAGCAGGGAAGACATATTAAGCCATGACCTGTTTTTGTACAACAGGGTCAAGCCCGTGACCTGGGGAGCTGACAACGAGTATATCGCAGGCCCCAGGCTTGATGATCAGGAGTGCGTATACTGCAGTCTTGAGGGCTTCCTTGAGGCGAAGTCCGCAGACTATGTTTCAATGCACCTTGTGTTTGACAATGAGGAGGTGGGCAGTACCACCAAGCAGGGAGCTGCTTCGTCCTTCCTCAAGGACACTCTTGAGAGGATCTGTGACGGACTGGGGCTTTCCAGACAGCAGTATCTTGCGGCAATTGCAGACAGCTTTATGATATCTGCTGACAATGCACATGCAGTTCATCCTGCATATTCTGACAAGGCAGACCCGATAAATGCACCTGTTATGAACAAGGGAATCGTCATCAAGTACAATGCCAATCAGAAGTACACCACTGACGCGGTTTCTGCTGCTTACTTTAAGCTCCTTTGCAAGGAGGCAGGCGTGCCCTTCCAGACCTTTACCAACAGGTCGGATGTAGCGGGAGGTTCAACTCTTGGCAATATTTCCACCACGCAGGTTTCAGTGAACACGGTGGATATCGGACTTGCCCAGCTTGCCATGCACTCACCCTACGAGTCGGCAGGCTCCAGGGACCCGGAGTACCTTGCAGGTGTGTCAAAGGTCTTTTACGGTAAATAAATCAGTATCAGAAAAGGAAATAAACAGTAATGGGAATTTTTGGATTATTCGGCAATAAAAAGAATGAGGCGGAGGCTGAGCAGGAGAGGCAGGAGGCCTTAAATGCCAAAAAGGAGGAGGCCCTTGAGCAGGTAAAAGAAGCGCACAAGGAGCTGAGCTGGCCTGTTATCGGCAGGATCAACCCCGTCAATATCAAGGACTCTGAGGGCGCAGTTATGGAAGAGACTGTAGCGAAGGAGCGCAAGGAAGAGGTTGGTCAGCTTATCTATGAGGAGGATCTGCCCACAGATACCCTGAAGTTTTTGTCAGGTCAGGAGCTGCTCTTTCTCTTAACAGCCATGGAGCAGTTCAACAAGAAGGCACCTCTGCCTGAGTTTGAAAAGAACCACAGGAAGGTTTACAACGAGGTTCTTGGCAGGATCAGGGATGCGGAGCATCTGTTCGTACTCTATGACAAAAACTCCGGCTATCCTTTTATCGACCATGGTTTTGCCAGTGTGTATTTTGAAGAGGATATCTGCAAAAAGGCTGCGGAGCTCTTTGGAAAACAGTTCAGGAACCTTGTGTGCACCAAGTGTGTTCTTGAGGACAAGGAGAATCCCAATAGCAGAAGCGGATTTTTTGACTTCCTCTACTATCAGGGAATTGAGAATCTCATAATCGATAACGGCGCCTACAGGGCCAGGTTCAAGAGAAGTGAGATCGTGGCAGCCCCCGGCGATTGGACCAATGCCGGAAGACCCAACTCGCCCATCAATCCGCCGCTTAACTTTGCGATGCTGGACTTCCTTGAGGAGCTCAAGTGGCCCGTAAACTACGAAAAGAGAAATGATGTGCTGCGTGCCAAGGAGAAAAAGATGGTATCTCTCATCAGGAACTCCTCCTTTATTGTTCCCGTGCAGCACGAGGGACCGGCAGAGATGTTAAGTGATGGCAGGATCAAGCTGAACAAGGACTCCAGGATAAGGTTCCTGGTGATGAAGACTCAGGATGACAAGCAGTTCCTGCCTGTATACACAGACGGTTTTGAGTATGCCAAGCTTCCAAAGGCCAAGGAATGGAATGCGGGAGTGTTCAGATATCAGGACATTCTGAGGTTCATACAGGACAAGGACGGCATCAGGATCAATCCTGAAGGCCAGGGACTTGTTATGACCAAGGAGCGCATCATGGCTGCTGAGCTGGAGGTTCAGAAGGCTGTTGCTGCTAAGGGTGCAGCAAAGGCTCCTGATCTTAAGGTGGTTCCAAAGCCCCAGCCTCAGAACTCGGGTCAGAGCGCAGATGCTGCAGTGCAGCAGGCTCTCAACCAGGCCATGGCCAAGATGAGAGAAGACAACAAATAAAGAAAAAAGCCCCATCACTTTGAGCATAAGTCAAAGGATGGGGTTTTTGTGATATAGAAGCTGTTTTTATTTTTCCTTGTGATGAGCTTCAACCGTAAGCTCAACATAGTCTTTGGTCACACCTACCTTGATCTCGTCTGCCAGGGATGCCAGTATTGATTCGCTGATCTCATCCTGCGACAGATTGTCTTTGTCCATCTTCCACTCATAGTTTTCCCTGCTGGATGTAAAGGAATCAAGGCCCAGGATCATGGCATCGAATATGTGTCCTGCTACACCGGACATGGCTTCGTTCTTGCCGGAACTTGACAGGCTCAGCAGTTTTTTGTACTCATCACTTCCAATCTCTGCATCGAAGGCCAGGTGAGTCCTGTAGGACAGGCCGCTTCCCTCTATCCAGACTCTTGTGGGAGTATTTCCGATGAGGCTGTGGATCAGGAGAATGGTTTCCTCTGTAATAAGCTCAAGCTGTCTTGCACTCTTTGAGGTAAGGAACTGTTTGCGGGAAAAGGCGCCTGCAAGCTTTTTGGCCTTGCCCATATCCTTTTCTATTGTGGTGAATTTGAGGTTGTTGGTTCGGTAATATCTCTTGGATGGAGAACGCTGTATCTGGGGTGTGGAGACGGCATTTTGTTCCTTTTCCTGAGGGGCGGATGGCCTTTCTGAGGTCAGAACGTTAAGATATCCGTAAGGTATTTCGATTCCGTTTTCATTGAAAGCTTTGTGAACCCTGAGATTGATGTCAGTGGTTGCCACGTAGCTGCTGGTATTTTTTGTGACCCAGATAGTGGTTTCAAGGATGATGGCGCTTGCTCCGTACTCCAGGAAATAAACGGGTCCTGAATCCTCGTGTATTCCATTTCTCTTAACCGTCAGCGTGTAGGGGCTGTCTGCTACGCAGTCACGGATCAGATCCATGGCTTTGTGGATGTCGGTGTCGTAGCTTACGGAAAACTTAAGATGTATACCGCGTCTGTCCTGCATGTGATAGCTGGTGCTGATAAGGGTCTTGGTGTTGAGCTGGCTGTTTGGAACGATTATCTTAAGGCCGTCGTAAATGCCTACAACAATATGCCTCAGGGTAATGTCCTCGACGATTCCTGCCTGCATTCCTTCTATAATAATACGGTCGCCTATCTCAAAGGGTTTAAATATACTTATGAGAAAGCCGCATAGGATGTCGGAAATGGCTGTCTGTGCCGCAAAGCCCACAATAGCAACGATGATGGCCGAGCCTGTTATCAGTATGGAGTGAATGTTGAGGCTGGGATTTATTATGCCGACGATCTTTGCGATACAGTAGACTATCAGGATAAGCTGTAACAGCTGTACTATGTATCTGCGGTATAGTACCTTAAAGTATTTGTTTTTACGCTTCAAGGTGCCCATAATGAAGATAGCCACAGATGCTACGGCAATGGCTATAAGGGCAAAGGTGGTCTGGCTTGTAAAAACGGTACTGGTATCATTCATCTGTTGTCTCTCCGGGAGTAGTCTTTTGATTTTGACGGTATTTTATCTCTCACTATTATATCATTAAACATATTGTCTTGTTTATACACGAAATTTAGTCTAAAATTATAATATGGTTGTCATTTCTTTTACCGAGATTTACTGCTTAAGGAGCAAGTTATATGTTAGATAGATTGATGGGTAACTTTCTTGTGGAACAGGGGTATATCACCCGGACCCAGCTCATTGAAGCCTACAAGCTTCAGGAATCCAACAGGGCCAAGCTTGGAGTCATAGCGGTGGCTGAGAAGCTCATGAACATCGCTCAGGCTGAGCAGGTCAACACTTTGCAGTCATCGATGGACAAGAAATTCGGAGATATCGCCGTTGAGAAAGGATATCTGACGCAGACTCAGGTGGAGAGACTTCTTGGACTTCAGGGGAATTCCTACCTCGCCTTTCTTCAGGCAGTGGTTGATCTTGGCTTCATCTCCATGGAAAAGCTTGATAAGGCAGAGGATGAGTATCAGAAGCTCCACGGTTTTACCGAGAGTGATATGGCTGCCCTTAAGACAGGGGATGTTGAGCAGGCAGTACCTATCTTTTTAAACAGTGACGATCCAATTTATAAAGGGATGTTCTCCATGGGCGTCAAAAATATGTACAGGCTGGTGGATGCCCACGTGTACATAGGCAAGGCCTACACTGCCAGAGTCATCAAGGATGAGGTCCTTGGGTATCAGGCCTTCCACGGCGACCAGCAGGCTGTTGTGGCAATTTCCGGCAAGTACGAGGACGTCCGCAAGATGGCCATCGCCTATACCAAGGAGGAGTTCATTGAGACCAGAGAAGATGCCCTGGATGCGGTCTGCGAGCTCATCAACTGTATCAACGGTCTTTATGCCACAGAGAAGAGCAAAGAGGACACCAGGCTTGAGCTTGATCCTCCCAACTTCAATGTAAGTTTTGCAGAGGCACTTAGTGAAGAGATGACCGTGCTGCCGGTTTACATCTGCGGCGGAGAGGTCAAGTATATTATAGCAGTCTCTAAGGACATAGTTGTCGGCTGAGGCGGGAGGTAAGAGATGGCAAGCGTACTTATAGTAGATGATTCCAGAACTTCACGAAGGATATTAAAGGATATACTTGAGAAAGCCGGATACCAGGTAATCGGAGAGGCTGTCAACGGCAAAGAGGGCGTTGAGCAGTATGACAAGATGCAGCCGGATATTGTGACAATGGACATTACCATGCCGGAGATGGACGGAATAGAGGCCCTTCGCAGGATCAGGCAGGCTCATCCCGATGCCAGGGTGGTAATGATAACTGCCGCCGGGCAGAAGGACAAGATGATGGAAGCAGTCAAGATCGGGGCTTCGGAATTTGTCTCCAAACCATTTATAATAGAGACAGTACTGGAGGCGTTGGAGCATTGTATGAAGTCTTAATGAAATATTATATAATGTAGGAAGATGATGCCGGGGCGTTGTCCCCGGCTTTGTTATTCTGTATGGAGAGGCATTATGAAAAGAAAAGTGTTTGTAAGCGGTGCATCACGGGGAATAGGCAGGGCCATTGCCACATCCTTTGCTCGGGCGGGGGATGACCTTTTCCTTACCTGCAGGGAGAATATAAAGGCCCTTAATGAGCTTTCCGGGGCTCTTGAGGAGGAGTACCGGATAAACTGCAGCTCTTTTGCCTGTGACATGTCTGATTATGAACAGGTAAAAGAACTGTTTGACAAAATCGGGGGTGTGGACGTTCTGGTAAACAACGCAGGCGTGGCCTGGATGGGACTTCTCACCGATATGGAGGTCTCAGACTGGAAGAATGTCATGGGGACAAACCTGGACAGCCTTTTTTATACCTGCAAGCTGGCAGTGCCTTACATGGTCAGGCAAAAGAGCGGAAGGATAATAAATATCTCTTCGGTCTGGGGCAATGTCGGAGCATCCTGCGAGGTGGCATATTCCGCTTCAAAGGGGGCGGTCAACTCTTTTACCATGGCTCTGGCCAAGGAGCTGGCTCCCAGCAACATACAGGTAAATGCCATAGCCTGCGGAGTAATAGATACGGACATGAACAGAAGTCATCTGTCAAGTGAGGATCTTGAGGAGCTTCAGGATGAGATCCCGGCAGGGAGGATGGGAAATCCCAAAGAAGTAGCGGACCTGGTGATGGCTGTCTGCGACGGGCCTTCCTACCTTACAGGCCAGGTAATAACCCTGGATGGAGGATGGATTTAAAAAAGTACTTTACAAAACGAAAAAGTGTGATAATATTTAATTGTATACAATCTATTTTTGAAACAATGATTTTTGAAATAAAGGAGGTATATTTACTATGTATGATCTTATTATCATCGGTTCCGGCCCTGCAGGTCTTTCAGCTGCTGTATATGCCAAGAGAGCAGGGTTAAACATGCTCGTTATAGAAAAGAATCCTGTCAGCGGGGGACAGATCATTGACACCTATGAGGTGGACAATTATCTGGGTATCCCGGGAGTCAACGGCTTTGATTTGGCTATGAAGTTCAGGGAGCATGCAGACAAGCTTGGCGCAGAGTTTGCAAGCGCCAATGTGACATCCATTACCTGCGTCAGCGAGGCCACTGACACCAAGGCACCTGTATACAAGGTTACCACTGACAATGCCGAGTATGAGACCAAGACCATTATCCTGGCAACCGGAGCACATCACTCAAAGCTTGGAGTTCCCGGTGAAGAGGAGTATATAGGAAAGGGCGTTTCCTACTGTGCAACCTGCGACGGTGCTTTCTACAGAGGCAAGGTTACGGCAGTTAACGGAGGCGGAGATGTTGCGGTTGAGGATGCGATCTTCCTTTCAAGATTCTGCAGCAAAGTCTACCTTATACATAGAAGAGATGAGCTCAGAGCAACCAAGGTTCTGCAGGATGAGCTCTTTGGCCTTGAAAACGTGGAGGTTATCTGGGACAGCGTTGTCAAAGAGGTTGAGGGCCAGGACAAGGTAACAAATCTTAAGGTTGAAAATGTTAAGACCAAAGAAATGTCTGACCTTAATGTAGATGGTTTCTTTGTTGCCATCGGAATCCATCCTTCAACAGATATGTTCGCTGATCTTGTAAAATGCGATGAGCAGGGTTATGTTCTTGCAGGAGAGGACGGAGCAACTTCAATGCCCGGTATCTTTGTGGCCGGAGATTCAAGAAAGAAGCGCCTTCGTCAGATTGTAACCGCTGTAGCAGATGGCGCAAATGCGGTAACTTCTGTTCAGGATTTCATGGTTGGCAAGGCTTAATTCTAAAAAATGTATAAAGATTAATTTGACAAATGAATAGATGTGGCGTATAGTCGTAAAAGACGTAACAAATTCGTAACAATTTGGAGGTTTGTTTTGAACAAGGCTATTGTGCGGCTCACAGCTTTATCCATGGCAGCCGCTGTAACATTTACGACATTTGATATAGACGCATACGCTTCATCTAATAAGGTAACAAGTGTACTGCCTCAGGCAGGTTTTACATACGCTCTTGGCAGCAATCAGGTTTCTCTCTCAGGCCTTCAGGAGACTGTTGAGACTGAGAAGGCAGAGTCTGAGGAGGCTGCTGCAGGCGTCAGCAAGTCCACAGCAGAGGCTGCAGGATCTGCTACCACTGTCACAAATGTGACACCACTTGCTTCAACCGTTACAGACAGCATTCTCTCTGACATCCAGAACGCCACAGGCGCTGTTGTAAAGAAGTCCGGAGAGGCTGAGGTTGATCCCGAGGAAGAGATGTTCAAGACTCTTGTCATCGCACAGGTCAATGATTATGTCAACGTCAGAGATCTTCCCAGTGAGGATGACGGAGAGATCATCGGTAAGCTCTATGACAAGTCTGTTGGAACCTTTATCGAGGAGGACAACGGCTGGTACAAGATCAAGTCAGGATCAGTTGAGGGCTATGTCAAGGCTGAGTACTGTGTGACAGGTGATGATGCAGTGGATCTTGCCAGGAAAGTGGGCACAAGGATTGCTACAGTTACCACCACAACCCTTAAGGTAAGGGGAGGCCCAAGCCTCGATGCTGAGGTTCTTGGTCTGGTTCCCATCGAGGATCAGCTGGTGGTTGAAGAGGAACTTGACGGATGGGTCAAGGTCAGCATAGAGGAAGGTGACGGATACGTATCACTGGACTATGTAGAGCTTTCAACAGAGTTTGTTAAGGCTGAGTCCAAGGCAGAGGAGGAAGCTCGTCTTGCCAAGGAGAAGGCTGCAAGAGAGGCCGCAAGAGCAGCTGCCAACAAGGCTGCCAAGGCCAGCTCATCAAGCAGCTCAGGATCTTCATCCTATACTCCTGCTGTTACATATACGACAGAATCCAGTTCCATCGGTTCTGCAGTTGCACAGTTTGCTCTTCAGTTTGTAGGTAACCCCTACGTATATGGCGGAACATCACTTACCAACGGTGCTGATTGCTCAGGTTTCGTAATGAGTGTTTACAACAACTTCGGTGTAAGCCTTCCTCATTCCTCCGGTGCAGACAGATCCGTAGGAGCAGCAGTAGACGGAATTTCCAATGCTCAGCCCGGTGATATCATCTGCTATTCAGGTCACGTAGCTATCTACATCGGCAACGGCCAGATCGTACACGCTTCTACAGCCAAGACAGGTATCAAGGTTTCAGATGCAGGATATCGTTCAATCCTGGCAGTAAGAAGAATCTTCTAAAAGTGAGAAATGCATAGATAAAAAGAAAAAAACAGCCCGAGCTTGCTCAAGGGCTGTTTTTTTTCTTTTTAGATATATATGGCGAACGCCATGAAACTCGGAACCTTTGGTTCCGAGTTTGCATGTCTCGCTTTTAGAACTGTCACATATCGAGCGCCATATCTCACTTTTTATCGCTTCCCTCTGGAAAGCTCTTGGTGAACTTGATATAGAGTACGATGGCAAGTACATTGGTAAATTGATGGAATTTTCTCCACAATGCACATAATTTTAAAAGTCAACATCAATTTTTATTTTTTCTTTAGAATTTTTTTAAAAGTTATCCACAATCCACAGTCTGAAAAGGTTGATTTTACGACTTATACACGAAGTTATCCACATTGTCCACATTAAATAGTGACAGAAGATGGTTTTGCACAATAAAAACCAACAGATATTTTTTGTGCACTTTTAACAAAAAGCCCCTGTTCGGAAAAAGATTATATTCCAATTTGCGCTAATGTCATACTTTAAATGATATAATGTATTAAAGAAAAACGTCTGATTGCAGACTAGACACAGTAAAGGGGATGATTGCATGAAATTTACTATCGTAGGCAAGAACATTGATGTAACACCCGGATTAAAGTCATCTATCGAAGACAAGATTGGCAAGCTGGAGAAGTACTTTACCCCGGATACCAATGCCAATGTCACACTGAACGTGGACAAGGACAGGCACAAGATCGAGGTTACTATCCCTGTTAAGGGCAAGATCATCCGTGCAGAGCAGGTCAGCAATGATATGTATGTATCCATTGATCTGGTAGAGGAGGTAATTGAACGTCAGCTCAAGAAGTATAAGAGTAAACTTGTCGATAAACAGCAGGCTCAGGGAAGCAATTTCAAGAAGGAGTATATTGAGTCCGACTACATGGATGATGAGGACATCAGGATCGAGAGGATGAAGAAGTTTGATCCCAAGCCGATGTATGCAGAGGATGCATGTGTTCAGATGGAGCTTCTCGGACATGGGTTCTTCGTATTCGTCAATGCAGAGACA
>JAEEGL015857172.1_pt1 | contig 20853 bp, 20 predicted proteins | sample 9134231 | NCBI WGS metagenome assembly JAEEGL01 (sample SAMN16246548, study PRJNA631951) | gut metagenome | biome: gut microbiome; feature: rumen; material: fiber-attached | host: Bos | place: Iran: Karaj | collected 2018-10
CAGATCTTCTTCCTCAACAGCCGTTTCCGTCAGGTGATGGACATCCGCAAGAGCGGCGACGACGTCATCCAGGACCGCACCATCTACGAGGATGCCCACATCTTCGCTGCCAACCTCTATTCGATGGGCCTCATGGAGACGCGTGACTTCGAGAACTACCAGTCGCTCTTCGAGCTGATGACCAAGTTCCTGCAGCCGCCCGACCTGCTCATCTACCTCCGTGCCTCGGTGCCTACCCTCATCCGGCACATCGCCAAGCGTAACCGCGAGTTTGAGCAGAGCATCAGCATCAGCTACCTGACCAACCTCAACGAACGCTACGAGAAGTGGATCAGCGGCTACACCGACGGCAAACTGCTCATCATCGACACCGACAACATCGACCTTGAGAACCCCGAGGACCTGAGCACCGTCGTCGACCGCATCGAAGCCTCACTCAACGGGCTCTTTTAATGAAAACCGAGAGGTTTTCTCTCTCTAATTCAAAAAGAGCTTCAGTAGTCTTCTCGAATTAACTACGTTGAATCTTCGATTTCTCGAATTCTTGATAAAAAAGAAAAACTAGACCATGAAAGTACTAGGAATCATACCCTCCCGTTACGCCTCGACTCGTTTCCCTGGCAAGCCTTTGGCCATGATCAAGGGAAAGACGATGATTCGCCGCGTGTGCGAACAGGCGTGGAAGTCGAAACTGGATGCTGTGGTGGTGGCCACCGATGACATGCGTATTGCCGACGAAGTGCTGACCTTCGGAGGACAGTATGTGCTCACCGATCCCAACCACCAAAGCGGCACCGACCGATGCCGAGAGGCCTTGTATATGGTTGACGGACAATATGATGCCGTGATCAACATCCAAGGCGACGAGCCCTTCATCGACCCGCGACAGATCAACCTGCTCGTCGACTTGATTTCGCGTGACGACGTTCAGTTGGCATCGTTGGCCAGGCACATCGACGATGAGGATGCCTTGTTCAGCCCCAACACGGTGAAAGTGGTGATGGACAAAGACGGCAAGGCCTTGTACTTCAGCCGCAACCCCATCCCGTATATGCGCAACATGGCCCGGGAGCAGTGGTTCGCGAAGGGCACCTTCTACCAACATATCGGCATCTATGCCTACAAGGCGGATGTCTTGTGTCAGGTGGCAGCCATGAAACCTAGTTTGTTGGAGCAAGCCGAGTCGCTTGAACAGCTACGCTGGCTCGAAAACGGCCTGACCATCCACATGGCGGTGACCGATTTGGAGAGCCTCTCCATCGACACCCCCAATGACCTCTTCAAGGCCGAGCGATTCGCCCAAAACCAATCTGTTGAATAAATGATCTCCATCGCTGAAGCCATATCAGACCTGCTCTATGTGCGCGACACCGTCGTGGTGCCAGGCTTGGGTGCTTTCGTCAAGAAAGCGGTCGCGGCCAAGGTGAACCCCGTGGCGAGTTACTTCGCCATGCCCACCAGCTTGATAGAGTTTGACCCTAACCTGCGAGAGGACAACGACTTGGTGGTCAATTATATAGCGGAGCAAAACGAAGTCCCTGCAGACGAGGCGCGTCGTCTGCTGGCGATGTTCGTCTCCGACTGCTTCAACAGCCTCAAGGCGGGTAATAAAGTGGTGCTCAGCAAAATAGGCACCCTGTATAACGACTGGGCCGGCGACCTCACCTTCGAGCCCGACACGTCGGAGAACTACAACGCCGATGCCTTCGGTTTGTGCGACTTCACCCCCGAGCCGGTGCTGCGCTCCAAGACCAAAGACGAGATCAAAGAGGAGATCGAACGGCAGCAGAAAGACAAGAACACGCCCGTCACCGTCGACGAGAAGGAAGTGCATAAGAAGGACGAGACTGACAACGAGGGCGATGACGAGCCTAGGCGTCGTCTGGGATGGCTATGGGTCTTGCTCGGACTCCTGTTGGCCGCCGGCATCGTACTTGGCTTACATTATTTCAAGGTCATCGACCTTGGGAAGCTGATCCATGGCACTCCGAAGCGCACCATCGACATCAAGCCTGGACAATATGTGCTGCCCACCTACAATGTGGATTGGGACGACGTGTTGAAGCAATATGAGGCGACATGGAAGCCTGCCGAGCCCGAGGTGACGGAGGACGCTGGCTCCGAAGTACCGATAGGGGAGGAGAACCCAACCGTGACGCCAGCCGAGCAAGGCCAAACCGTGGCACTGGCTGAGCAAGGCCAAACAGAGGCACCAGCTGAGCAAGGTGCATCCGTGACACCGTCTGGACAAGGTCAAACCGTGGCGCAGCCCGAAGCCAACATCTTTGTCGTGGCAGGATGCTTCTCGCAGGAGAACAATGCCGTGTTATACACCAACACGCTGAAAGAGAAGGGTTATAGCAATGCCTTCCATGAGTTGCGTGGCAAGCAGTGGTATGTCTACTTTGGCCGTTACGCCACCGACGAGGAGGCCAAAGCCATGTGGCGCGAGGTGAATGCCAAGGGTGAATACAAGGCATGGATATTAAAATGAGCCCCGTAGGGGCGTAGGATATTAAGCAGGGGATTCATCTCCTGCGAGCCCCGTAGGGGCATAGGAAATACAAACAATGTCAAAAAAGAACAAACTAGAGCGATTCGCCGAGAACAAGACCTTCCCCAACCTGTTTGAATACAGCTATGAGCGTATCATGGGCGAGGGCTTCCCGCTGCAGGGCAAGTGGCACGAGGAGTTTTTCCACAACGAAAACCCCATTGTGCTGGAGTTGGGCTGTGGCAAGGGTGAATACACCGTAGGCCTGGCCCGGGCGCATCGCGACATCAACTATATCGGCGTCGACATCAAAGGCGCCCGCATCTGGCGCGGCCTCAAGCAGTCGAATGAGGAAGGTCTGAAGAACGTGGCGTTCCTACGTGCCCACATCGACCAGATAGAGCATTTCTTCGCCAAGGACGAAGTGTCGGAGATCTGGGTCACCTTCCCCGACCCGCATCCCGGCGAGGGCGCCCGCAATGCGCGTCACCGCCTCACCTCGCCCGAGTTCCTCGAGCGCTACCGCAAGATTGTCCGTCCCGACGGCATCCTCAACCTCAAGACCGACAGCCCCATCATGTATGAGTTCACCCTGCATGAGGTGGTGGAGCCTCAGGGTCTGCCGTTGCTCTATGCCACCGCCGACCTCTATGGCAACGACGACAACCTCGAGGTGAAGACCATCCGCACCTTTTATGAGCAGATGTGGCTCGACCAAGGATTGACCATCAAATATATTCGATTCAGAATCAATAAAATATAAGCATTATGTATACAGAAGACCATAAACTCTACATCGCGCATTGCGACAACGGCCCCATCTATATGATTGGTAAGATGGCCAACCGTCACGGCATGATTGCGGGTGCCACAGGTACGGGTAAGACCGTCACCCTGCAGGTGCTCGCCGAGACCTTCTGCGAGGCTGGCGTGCCTTGCTTCATGGCCGACATGAAAGGCGACCTCTCGGGCATCAGCCAAGCCGGACAGATGAGCGGCTTCATCGAGAAACGCTGTCCCGAATTCGGTATCGAAGACCCGCAGTTCCACGGCTGCCCCACACGTTTCTTCGACGTGTATGGTGAGCAGGGACATCCCCTCCGTGCCACCATCTCGGAGATGGGTCCCCAGCTGCTGGCCCGACTCCTCGACCTCAACGAGACCCAGACAGGCATCCTCAACATCGTCTTCAAGATTGCCGACGATCAGGGACTGCTCCTCATCGACATGAAGGACCTGCGCATGATGCTCGACTATGTGGCCAAGAATGCCAGGGAGTACACCACGACCTACGGAACGGTGTCGTCGGTGAGCGTGGGTGCCATCCAGCGTGCCCTGTTGGCCCTCGAGGCCGAAGGTGGCGAGATCTTCTTCGGCGAGCCTTCGTTCAACGCCTTGGACTTCCTTCAGACCGAAGGCGGTCGCGGCGTGATGAACGTGCTGGCAGCCGACAAGCTGATGCTCAACCCCAAGCTCTATTCCACCTTCCTGCTGTGGCTGCTGAGCGAGCTCTATGAACAGCTGCCCGAAGTCGGCGACCTGGAGTTGCCCAAGCTGGTGTTCTTCTTCGACGAAGCCCACATGCTGTTCAAGGACACCTCCAAGGCCTTGATTGACAAGATCGAACAAGTCATCCGTCTCGTGCGTTCCAAGGGCGTCGGCGTCTACTTCGTCACCCAGAGCCCGAGCGACATCCCGGAGATCATCGCTGGACAGCTCGGCAACCGCGTGCTGCATGGCTTGAGGGCCTATACCCCCAAAGACCAGAAGACCGTCAAGGCGGCGGCGCAGACCTTCCGTACCAACCCCACTTTCGATACCGAAGCGGCCATCTTGGAACTGGGCACGGGCGAGGCCTTGGTCTCCTTCCTCGATGAGAAAGGCGCGCCTTGTGTCGTCGAACGCGCCAAGATCCTCTTCCCGCTGAGCCAGATCGGTCCCATCACTGAGGGCCAGCGCAGCGCCTTGATCCGCAACTCGCGCCTCTACGGCATCTACGACAAGAGCTTCGACCGCGAGAGTGCCTACGAGCTCCTCCTCGAACAACAGAAGCAGGAGGAGAAGCGTCAGCAACGCGAAGCCGAGGAAGAAGAGAGACGCTTGGAGCGCGAAGCCAAGGAAAAAGAAAAGTCCCGTTCCTCGAAGTCGTCGTCGACCACGCGCAAAAAGAAATCCACTACGAGGAAAGCTGTCGAGAAGACCATCAACACCACGGCCACAACCTTTGGCCGTCAACTCGGAAAATCGATTTTTCGAGGGCTTTTGGGCGGTATCTTCAAGAAATGATTGAAAAAGGGAAGCCGACTGGCTTCCCTTTTCAATTTTCAGTCATTACCTATCTCCTTCAGCATCGGCACGAACTTGTAGTCGCCGAATTCCTCTTTTTTCAACGAGCCGTCGTCCATCTTGGTGACCCTTAGCATCGTCTGGCCGTCGCCATCGGGGTTATCCATGGGGATGACCATGATGCCGCCTGTCTTCATCTGCTCGACGAGCGCCGGAGGGATGCTGGGTGCTCCAGCCGTGATGATGATGCGGTCGAAAGGCTGGTAGGTGGGGAGACCCTCAAAGCCATCACCCAAGAAAGGCTTCACACGGAAAGGCAGTTGTTCAAGGATGTCTTTGGTCTTGAAATAGAGGTTGCGCTGCCGCTCGATGCTGAACACCTTGGCACCCATGGCGGCCAACACGCAGGCCTGATAGCCCGAGCCTGTGCCGATTTCCAGCACTTTCATGCCTTCCACGACTTGCAGGAGCTGGGTCTGGAAGGCCACGGTGGAAGGCTGCGAGATAGTCTGTCCCGAGCCGATGGGGAAGGCCTGGTCCTGATAGGCGAGCTCGACGAAAGAGGAGTCCAAAAACACGTGGCGCGGCACCTCGTTGATGGCCTTCAGCACGGCCTCGTCGGTGATGCCCTTGGTACGCAACTGGTCGACGAGCTGCTTGCGCAGGCCCTTGTGGCGGTAGCTGTCTTCTAGGTTTGAATTCATGGCGCGAAATTACACCAAAAACCGGAGCTATGGAACGATAAAAAGACTATTTTTGCGGAAATTTTTTGTCCGGACGCTGAGCCTGTCGAAGCGCCGGAGCGATGAAAACCGTTAATTATGCTGAAAATCGGAGTCTTAGGTGCAGGACATCTGGGCAAGATCCACCTCAACTGCATCAAACAGATCGAACAATATGAACTGGTTGGCTTCTTCGACCCTGCCGCCGACACGGCGAAACAGGTGGAGGAGGAGATGGGCGTGAAGAGTTTTGAATCCATCGACGCCTTGATTGACGCCGTCGACGTGGTCGACATCGTCACACCCACCATCCGTCACTTCGAGTGCGCTTCGCAAGCCCTGAAGAAACGCCGCCATGTCTTCATCGAGAAGCCTATCGTGGCCACCCCCGACGAAGCCAACGCCCTTAAGAAGCTGGCCGACGAGGCAGGCGTCAAGGTGCAGGTGGGTCATGTTGAGCGTTTCAACCCCGCCTTCATCGCTGCCGAGCCTTTCATCGGTGAGCCGCTCTTCATCGAGGCACATCGTCTGGCCCAGTTCAACCCGCGCGGCACCGACGTGCCCGTCGTCCTCGACCTGATGGTGCACGATCTCGACATCTTGTTGACCATCGTCAAGTCGCCCATCACCCACATCAGCGCCAGCGGCGTCAGCATCGTCAGCCCCACGCCCGACATCGCCAATGTGCGCATCGAGTTCGAGAACGGCACCGTGGCCAACCTCACCGCCTCGCGTCTCTCGATGAAATACATGCGCAAGACACGTATCTTCCAAAAAGACGCCTACATCACCGTCGACTTCCTCGACAAGAAGACCGAGATCTTCCGCATCAACGACGCGGTGGACGAAACCAACCCCTTGTCGACGACCCTTACCCTCGCCGACGGCACCGAGAAGCAGATCACTTTCCAGATGCCTGAGATCCACCCGATCAACGCCATCAAGACCGAACTCGAGAGCTTCTACGACGCCATCGTGCACAATACGGTGCCCGTCGTCAGCATCGACGATGGCATCAACGTGCTGAAACTAGCCTATCAGATTCTGGCCGCTGTCGACGCCTCTATCGCCAGGGTGAAGAAATAAAACCAACAGTTCGCAATAATCCCAGGCTTCTTTCGTTTCCTTATAAAAATTACATCCATGAATCGAAATTTTACCCTTTTCTTTTTGTTGGGTTTTGTGTGTCTCTCGTTGAGTGTGGCCTCATGCAAGAAGTTTGAAGGCTCACAGACGGTGCCTGCCTACATCCATATCGACGCTATCTCGTTGGACTGCGACTATTCTGTGTATGGCGCCAACACGCACAAAATCACTGACGCATGGGTCTACGTCGACGACCAGATCATCGGCTGCTACGAGCTTCCCACCACCTTCCCCGTGCTGAAGAAAGGTCCCCACAAGGTGACCATCTTCGGTGGCATCTGCAACAACGGCATCGCGGCGTCAAGGGCCACCTATCCTTTCTATAAGCGCTGCGATTATGTGGGTCTCAACCTCGTGGAAGACAGCATCGTCAACCTGAATCCCGTGCTCAACTACTATCCCATCGGCGACGGCTGCGAGGTGGCCTGGATCGAGGACTTCGAAACGGCCAACACGGTGCTCCCCGAACCCGAAAGCGACACCTCGATGGTGCGCGTCAGCGGGAGCGAGGCCTGGCACTCCGCCAACTCGTTCTATTCCGGCAAGGTGGAACTGCCGCCCGACTCGCTCGACTTCACCTTGGCCACCGCCAATGAATTCGACTTCTATAAGGACTTGGATTATGTGTATTGCCTGCTGGAGATGGACTACAACTGCAACGACACCTTCTTCGTCGGCGTGCAGTATTACAAGGACTATAAGCTGGAGACCTTGCCGCTGGTGAAGGTGACACCCACCGACAAGACCCACGACAAGCCCCAGCGTTGGAACAAGATTTACATCAACATTGGCCCTACAATGAATCAGAACAACACCGCCTCCTATTTCAAGGTCTACCTCACCTCCGACCTGACCACGGGAGTCGATGTCGCCTACGGCAATGTGTATCATCCTGCCAACGAGCGCCGCTACTACTATTTTGACAACCTGAAACTGCTGTACCGTAAGCTATGAACAAGAAACGACTGGCCTGTCTTTATTTCTTCGTTGATTGGGTCGCCTCCATCCTGGCGTGGACGTTGTTCTATTTCTTCCGCAAGGCGCATGAGGACCTCTATATCAACTATTGGGACCGCATCACCCATTCGTTTGTTACGCCGAGTTTTTGGTTGGGTGTCATCATCATCCCCATCAGTTGGCTCATCCTTCATGCCGTGACGGGTGCCTACGAGAAGGTGTACTACAAGTCGCGCCTCAAGGAACTCGGACAGACATTTTTCGTCACCCTATTGGGTGTGGTGGTGCTGTTTTTTGTGGTCATCCTTGATGATGTAGTTGCATCCTATAAGTCTTATTACCAGTCGTTTATAGCTCTGTTTACCCTTCAGTTTGTCATCACCTACATCCCGCGTCTTATCATCACCACCACGGTCATCTACCGTATCAGGAGCAAGAAGATCGGGTTTAATACGCTGATTGTGGGCAGTAACGACAATGCTTGTGCCATCTTCAAGGAGATTGAGGAGGAGGTGAAGCCTTCAGGCAGAAGGGTCATAGGATTCCTTAATGTGTATGACAAGTCGGAATACAAGTTGGCCGAGTTTTTGCCGCGTCTTGGGTCATATCGCGAGATAGAGCAAATCATCAAGGATCACAACGTGGAGGAGGTCATCATCGCTATCGAGCGTTCGGAGGTAGAGACGATGAAGGTGCTGCTTTCTGTGGTCGACACCACCGATGCCAACGTGAAGATCATCCCTGCCATGCAGGACTTGGTCTTCGGCACCGTCAAGCAGTCGGCCATCTGGCAGGCACCTCTCGTGCAGGTCACTCCCGAGCTGATGCCCGTGTGGCAAAGGGTGGTGAAACGGACGTTCGACATCGTTGCGTCTGCCTTGGCACTCATCATCCTGTCGCCCGTGTTTCTGGCCTGCGCCATCATCGTGAAGGCGACGTCGAAAGGTCCCGTCTTCTATGCCCAGGAACGCATTGGCAAGGGCGGTAAGCCGTTCAAGATGGCCAAGTTCCGCAGCATGAGGGTCGACGCCGAGGCGAGTGGTACGCCACAGCTGTCGAGTGACGACGACCCGCGTATCACCAAGTTCGGCAAGTTCATGCGCAAGGTGCGCTTGGACGAGATCCCACAGTTCTGGACGGTGCTGAAAGGCGACATGTCGTTGGTGGGCTATCGCCCCGAGCGCCAGTATTTCATCGACAAGATTATGGAGAAGGCACCGTATTACCGCCTGCTCCTCAAGGTAAAGCCCGGCATCACCAGCTGGGGCGAGGTGAAATACGGCTACGCCGAGAACGTCGACGAGATGGTGGAACGCCTGAAATACGATGTGCTTTATATCGAGAACGTGAGCCTTGCTCTGGATATCAAGATCTTGATCTACACGGTTTTAATCGTTATCCAAGGGCGTGGCAAGTGACTTCTCTTCACGCGCTTTGTTGTAGCAAGCCCTGCACAACGGCTCGTAACTCTCCGTCTCTCCCAACACCACCAATTTGTCGCCCGCGATGGTGCGGTGCGAAAACTGCGCCGGACTACCGCAGCGAACGCAGATGGCGTGTACCTTGGTGACGTCTTCGGCGATGGCCATCAGCCTGGGCATGGGACCGAAGGGGTTGCCCATGAAGTCCATGTCCAATCCCGCGATGATGACGCGCACGCCTTGGTTGGCCAGCTGCTGGCATACGTTGGGCAGCTCGTCGTCGAGGAACTGCGCCTCGTCGATGCCGATGACGTCGACATCGTTGGCATAGAAAAGAATCTCGCTGGCACTCTCCACTGGGATGGAATGCAAGGCCGTGGCGTTGTGCGACACCACATCCTCCTCGCTGTAGCGCGTGTCGACGCCCGGCTTGAAGATCTCCACCTTCAGTTTGGCAATCTTGGCGCGCTTCAACCGACGGATCAACTCTTCCGTCTTACCTGAAAACATGGAGCCGCAAATCACTTCGATCCAGCCTTGCGACCTATTATGAGAATCTTTTTCCAGAAACATGACGAAGTATGAATGAATATTTGTAATTTAGCACCCAAAAATAAAGATAAATTTTGTATGAACGACAAATTTGAGAACCAAAAAGAAAGATTACTCGCTATCAAGCAGGAAATCAGTTTGTTATACCAACAAGTCAACTACCTTTTACGAAATGAGAAACCCATAGAGCTGCTCGATTTGGACGTGCTGATGAACCGCACGCATACCCTCTACGATCAACTTTGCGCCATCAATCTGGGCGAAGAGGTTGACGACGAGGACCTTCCTTTCGACGCCGACGACTTCTTGGGACTCTTTGGCGACACATCTCATGAAGCGCCCGAAGAGGCTCAAGAGGAAGAACCAGCTCCGGTAGAAGAGCCTGCGCCAGTGGAGGAGACTCCTGTCGAAGAGCCCGCTCCGGAGGTGGAGTTGCCCGTCGAGCAGCCTGCTCCCGTCGTGGAGACCCCCGTTGAAGAGAAGCCCCAAGTCGTTGAGCCAGTGGCAAAACAACCGGTTGAGACCGAGGAGAAGCCTTTGGGCGACGAATTCGGCATCTTCTTCCGCTTCGAGGACATCCCTGAAGAGAAAGCACCTGAGACCACGGTGGACAACGAAGGCAAGTTGGTGCACGTGATGGAGGCGATTCCCGAGGACGAGATCCCGGAGCGCGACCGCGTGCATGGCGACGACCTGGTGATGGACAATCCCTTGGAGATGCCCAAGATGGAAGGTCCCACCGTCCCCGAAGAAGAGATCGAAAGGCAGGAGACCGGCTCGGTGTCGGGCTTCTTCGAACACGACGATGCCGACTTCGAACTGTCGACGCCTGAAGTGCTGGGCGAGAAGATGATGGGCGAGGACAAATCGTTGGCAGCCAAGCTGCAGCAGAACCCCATCCGCGATTTGAAGTCGGTCATCGGTATCAATGATAAGTTCTTGTTTGTCAACGAGTTGTTTGGCGGCAGCATGGAGAAATACAACAAATCCATCGACAACCTCAACGACTTGAAGACTCTCAACGGCGCCTTGATTTACCTCAACGAGTTGAAGATTGAGTTGCAGTGGAACAGCAGCAACGAGGCCTACCAGAAACTCAAGGAACTGGTTGCCCGCAAGTTTGAATAAGCCATGTCGAAGCTCTATCTCGTACCTACGCCGATCGGCAATCTGGAGGACATCACCCTGCGGGCCATCCGCATCCTGAAGGAGGTGGACGGCATCCTCGCCGAGGACACGCGCACCTCGGGTAACCTGTTGCGCCATCTTGACATCAGCAAGCCCTTGACGGCCTTCCATATCCGCAACGAGCATCAGGTGGTGCAACACATCGCCGACCGCATTATGGCTGGCGAGACCTTGGCCTTGGTCACCGACGCAGGCACGCCGGCCATCTCCGATCCGGGTTTTCTGCTGGTGCGCGAATGCGTGCAGCGTGGCATCGAGGTGGAGTGCCTGCCAGGCCCTACGGCCTTCGTCCCCGCCTTGGTCAACTCGGGACTGCCTGCCGAGAAGTTCATCTTTGAGGGCTTCCTGCCTCACAAGAAAGGGCGTCAGACCAAGTTGCAGGCTGTGGCCAACTATCCCTATACCACCATCCTCTACGAGTCGCCGTTTCGCCTGCTGAAGACCTTGCAGCAGCTAGCCGAGGTGTGTGGCCCCGAACGCAGGGTCTGCGTCTCGCGCGAGCTGACTAAGATACACGAGGAGAACGCTAGAGGCACCCTGGCCGAGGTGATAGAGCATTTTTCAAAAAAGGAAATCAAAGGAGAGATCGTCATCGTCCTGGAAGGTAGCGACGTTTCCGGAAGCCTCTCTACAGACGACGATTCCGACGAATAATAAAACAGGTAGAGACGCGGCGTGCCGCGTCTCTACACCTTTTCCCCATATTGTTTTATTGATCAGAATGCGTACGACAGTCTCACGTAGTAGTCGGTGATGACGTCTTGTCGTCCCCCGTTGAAGCCGAGGTCGGCGTCGACCACGTCGATGGCCGACACGCCTAGGCTGAGGTAGACGCGGTAGATTTTGAGGCCCACGGCACCGCCCGTGAACAAGCCCGTCGACTTGTAATGGAACACGCCTTCAGGGTCGTCGCATGTCACCGTGCCCAAGGGCACCGAATAGCCGATGCGGCCCTCGATGAAGGGGCTGATGGGCGCGTTGGGCAGGGTGAGTTTCAGGTTGGCATAGATAGGCAGCGTGTGGATGTAGGTCTGCTGCATGTTCTCAAACAGACGGCAGTACTCGCCGTAGCTCGAATAATACTCGGCGCCGACGCCGATACTGGTGATGTGCCCGACTTGGTATTCGGCCATGCCGCCCACACTGAAGTGATAGGGGATCTCGTGCATGAACACGGCACCGAAGTCGTTGGAACCCAACTCACCGTAGACATGGAAACGGAACTCGCCCACAGGGCTGTAGATGCGTTCGGGGGCATACTTCTGACGGGGCTGCACCGCGACTCTTCTGGGCTGGTGGCGGTGGCGAGGATGCGGTGGACGCATCTGGGCCTCGGCCGTCAACGAAACGGCCATAAGGATGCAAATCGATAACAGGAGCTTTTTCATAAGGCGTTCGTTTTAAACGATTATGCCCTATGAAATTACAAAAACCGTACCAATTTTGCCTTATTTCTTCAGCTGCCGTTGGTAGGCCTGCAGACGGGCGGCGAGGCTCTTCTTCACGCCGTTGGAGGTGTAGGTGGCGCCGCTCACGGCATCCACTTCCTTGTCGAGAGCCTCCTCAACGGTGAGTCCGTTCCAGGCTTCGAAGAGACCTTCTTCGACGACATGCTGGGCAAAACGAGGGGTCTCGGCGTTCTCCAACAGGACGACATTCTGGATGCGTCCCTCGGCGTCCAAGGCTATTAATAAAGGTGTGGGACCGTTGAAGCCTTTCACCTCGTCGGAATAGGGCGACGAGAACAAGACGGTGCCGATCTTCTGGCCTTGGGCATTCTTCACCTCATAAAAGGCAGTGTCGATGGCCTTGGTCTTGACGGCATCGGCGAAATAGGGGCTTACCTCCGCCACGGGAAGCTCGGGCAGCTTGGGGCCGCAGCTGCAAAATCCAATAACGATGGCAAGTAAAAGTAATCCTTTGATTCTGTGCATAGTATTCATAACTCTGTCTTTGAATTCTTCGGCAAAACTACTGAAAAAACGAATGCATTTCATCGTTTTTTCAATTCCTCATTCCGAATTCCTCATTCCGAATTAAAATATTCCTATCTTTGTGCCATCTAAAACCATTTTTCGTCACGCTCAAAAACCATAAGATTATGTTAGTCATAGGAATCGCAGGCGGCTCGGGCTCAGGGAAGACCACCGTCGTCAAGGAACTGGTCAGCCAGCTGCCAGAGAACTCAGTATCAGTCATTTCGCAAGACGCTTATTACTACGACAACGGCGACAAGACGCCGGAGGAAAAGAAGCAGATCAACTTTGACCACCCCGACGCTATCGAGTGGGACCTGCTCATCGACCACCTCGACCGCCTCAAAAACGGCGAGACCATCCCGATGCCCATCTACACCTACGTCACCTGCGCCCGCTCGCAGGAGGTCATCTATGTGCATCCCACTGAGGTCATTATCGTGGAAGGCATCATGGTGCTGGTCAACGAGGAGCTGCGCAAACGCATGGATATCAAGGTGTTTGTGGATACCGATGGCGACGAGCGCCTGATGCGTATCATCCGCCGCGACATCGCTGAGCGCGGCCGCACCTGGGAGGATGTGCTGCGCCATTACCAGACCTTCGTCAAACCCATGCACCAGCAGTTCATCGAGCCCACCAAACGCACTGCCGACATCATCCTGCCGCGCGGCTCAAGCCCCGTGGTGGTCGACATCCTGGCCTCGAGGATCCGGATGCATCTTGACAAATAAAACTATTGGAAAAACACCGAAACTCATCATGATGAAAAGACACTTTTATTTCCTGCTTGTGATGCTGGCGACGGGTCTCGTCGGCTGCAACATTACCATCAAACCCGATCCGAACAGCGTCACGACGAATGTCGACAGCGTGGAGGTCACCGTCAACGTGAATGTGTATGGGGACTCTGTCGCCCCCAAACCTGCCGACCTCTCTCAGTGCGACATGGCCATGCTCGATAATGGCAAGCTCGTTTTCTACAACAGCAAGGAACAGACCCTCCTGCCATATGAGGCTGAGACCGATAGCGTGGTCAACTGCGTTTTCTTGCCTGACAACAAGCTGTATTATTGCGTGGTCCGTAACCCCAAGATATTGTTGCACTGCGTCGACCTCGGACAGCCCGACCCTCAGCCCCAACAACTCATCGATTGGGGCGTTCCCTTCGAAAAGTGCGTGACCGAGACCTACGGTACGGTATCGGCATTGGATTATTACCAAGGAAGAAACATGTTGGGCCTGAGTTACAACTTCAGTTGGGATGGCTATTGGTTCACCAACAAGAAACTCTATAACATCGAGACAGGCGAAATCACCGAATGGTCATGGAAGTGGGAGGAAGAATACCAGTCCATGCAGATCTCCGATGACGAGGAACAGACTGACGAAAACCAGTACTATGCCAAAACTGCCGACGAACTCCGTAGTTGCCTGAAACAAATGGAAGGCCAGTATTTTATGACAGACGGCAACGACGGCGACTATGTGTCCCTCACCGACAGGATCGACTGCGCGTCCTATGCTTCTTCGCCCGAATACTTCGAAGGTCCTGAGTTTGAATTCATTTCCTCATCGCCCGACAATACGAAGATACTTTATGCGATCATCGTGGAATGGGGCGATTACGCGCATGGCGTCCTGGCTGTCTCGAGCCTCGACGGCAAGCTCCAGATGCCGTTGGAAGACACCGACTGCACGGGCTTCACTGCCGAGTGGCTTGAAGATGGCTCTTTGGTGTATGTGGGTGAGGCACCCCTTCCGGAAGACGACCCCGATAACGATGCCAACTGGCATTATCGTTCCCATTGCATCAAACGTATCTATCCTGACGGCCGCACCGAGATCATCGCTCCTTGCAGCGGTTTTGTGACGAAACAATAATAGTTCATTAAAATACATACATCATGAAAAAAACACTGTTTATTCTCGTTGCAGTTGTTGCCTTCGGACTCATGGGCTGCGACAACACCGCCAAGCCCGGCAAAGCCGGCAAGTCCGATGTCGATATGGCCATTATCGACCATGGACAACTGCAGTTCTATAACCATGCGACCCAGAAACTCACGCCGTTCGAAACCGAAACCGACAGCGTGGTTTTTCTTGCGTTCGACAACAACAATAATTTGTATTACACCACCAACAAGCAAGGGGTTTTGGAGCTGAAGAGCATCAACCTGCTGGAATCACGCCCTCAACCCAAGCTGTGCGGCAATTGGGAACTGACTCCCGACCAGTATAGGTCGTTACAACGCCATTGGATCTCGCGCCACGGATTTGGCATCTTCATGGACGACAACATGGAGAACCTCTATATGGCCAGCAGCGAAGTCAATGGTTTTGATCCTACTGTCCAGGTCTACAATTTCGCTTCCGGCCAAACGAAGAGCTTGGATTGGAATGAGTATTGTGAAGCCAAGATCGGAGGCTTCGGAGACGACCGTTTCTATGTGGAGTTGGGTAAGTTCTATTATACCAGCCCGGAAGGTCCTGTCTGCCTCAACGACAAAATCGACTTTGAGCCCGCGTTCGAAGCATACGAAGAGGTGATGGACGAAGAGTCATTCCGCCCGGTGAACATGAGCCCAGATGGTAAGAAGGTCGTGTATTCCGTGAAAGGCGAGCTCGAAGAGAGCGGCGGCTTCTACTGTGTCGCCTCCAGCGATGGTCAGAACCAGACCCTGTTGGATTCTTATCCGGATGGCCTTGCCCCGCAGTGGTTTGAGGATGGCTCGATGGTCTATGCCGGACGTGAACCCCGCCCGGAGAGCGACCCCGACTACGATCCCGAATGGAACAACACCCGTGGCTGCATCAAGATCGTGAATCCTCAAGGCACGGTCTCGACGCTGGTCTCTGATGCCGAGGTGTTCTGCGTCAATCCTTATGGCACAACGTTGCAGCCGAAAGAACAGCAAGCCTCTCTGATGGGTTGCGACATGGCCATCTTCGACAAAGGCAAAGTGACCTTCTATAACTCCACCACCAACACCTTTGTTCCTTTCGTGGCCGAAAAAGACTACGTGGTCAACGGTGCCTATTATGGTGCCGAAGACTTCTATTACACGGTGGCCATCGGTGACGAGCTCTATCTGAAAGAGGTCTTCTTCAACTATGGCATGTCGAGCTATCCGTCCCTCATTACCGACTGGGAACGTAAACTGAGCGATTGCGTCTCGGAAAGCTGCGGAATGGTTTCGTCGATGCATCATGTGACCGCCAAATCCCCCAACAGCCCCTATGGCGCCCTGCTGACCGGGATTGATTGCGGCATATATGAAGACTTATGCGTGTTTAGCGGCGTCCAGTACTACATCAGCGAAAGCAAGAAGAAGGTTGACTACTGGCCTGATGAATACAACACCAACGACGAGATGGCGGAGCGTGAAAAACTCATGCGTGAACTGAAGCTGACGAACCTGTCAAGGTTCGACCTCGACATCCCTTCGGAGGTGGAGGAAAACAAACTGGAAGTGTATTCCATCTCGCCCTCCCACGATTGCATCGCCTATGCCTATTATACTGAATTGGGTCCCAAAGGTGGAAGCGGTCCGCTTTGCTTCGCCACCGTCGACGGCAAAGTGAAGATGGCCTTGGAAGGCACCGAGGTCCAGGGCGGCTATTATGGCTGGCTCAGAGATGGCCGACTGGTCTATTCCGACAATGAAGGTATCAAGGCAGTGGCCGCCGATGGCACCATCACGAAGATCTCGGATGGCAAAATGTTCGTAACGATGAATGAATAACTTTAAAATTATATGAAAATGAAAAAGACAATCTTTTTGCTCCTCGTTCTCGCTGCAGTCGGGATGATGAGCTGTGACAGTAACACGAAACCTGTCAATGAAACCCCCTCTGCCGCCGCCTCCCTGAAAGGCTGCGACATGGCCGTCTTTGAAGACGGAAAAGTGACTTTCTACAATTCGACCACCAACGCCTTTGTCCCTTTCGCCGCTGAAAAGGATTATGTGGTCAGTGGTGTTTTCGATGATGAAGATGCATTCTATTACACTGTTTCTGTCGCCGATGAGCTCTATCTCAGAAAGATCGACCTCACGGCAGAGACACCTGCTCCGGTCGAGATCGTCGACTGGGGGCTGAAGCTGAACGACTGCTACGACGAAAGCTGCGAGAAGTGCGCATCAATGGTCTTTTATTACGAAGTTCCAATTGTTGGTATAGAGTATAATATGGGCGAGATGTGCAAGGGCTTCATTGATGAGAAATATTATATGCTTGATGAAAAAATCATGAGCGACGGCTGGCCCGAAGGCGTGGATGATGCCTTTATCGCCTATGAGTCTTTTATCGACAACGTGCATTTCATTGCTATGCCCATCGAAGAGGGTGGAGATAAGTCGCAATACTATTACTGCCCCGAAGATTATGGCATGTATACTATGGAGGAGTTGCCTGAGCATGTGGTCTGCATCAGCGACAAGATCAATTTCCATGAAGGCAAATACGAGGGATGGGATGGCGAACCCGAGTTCACCTTCCTTGCCCTTAGTCCTGAAGGTGATTGCGCGGCCTATGCTGCCATTATGGAATGGGGCCGTGGCGGTCGTGGTCCGGTGTGCTTCGCCACGCTCGACGGCAAGATCCAAAAGATCCTGGCCTATGATGCTTGCTACGGATTTTTGGGCAACAACAAGCTGGCTTTCGCCGACGAAGAAGGCATCAAGACGGTTGCTCCCGACGGTACCATCACGAAGCTTACGTCAGGCAGCAGATTCGTGACTGCCCATTAAAAAGGATTATTGGAAGCACCTTAAATGAAAAAGGCTTTCTTCTTTCTGTTGGCTGTCATGGTGTTTGGGCTCATGGGCTGCGGCAATGGCAGCCCTAAGCCGGCCACGAAGCATCTGCCTGGTGTCGACATGGTGATCATTCATCAAGGACAACTGCAGTTCTATAACCATGCTACCCAGACACTGACACCCTATGAGGCCGAGAAAGACAGCGTGGTCAACCTGGCGCTCGACGATAGCAAACACCTGTTTTACACCACGGCTCATGGGCAGGATTTGGTGCTGAAGACCCTCGACCTGTCGGAGGCCGATCCCCAACCCAAGGTGTGCGCCGACTGGCAAATATCGCTGGACCAGGCCACGGATATCTTGTTTGGCGATGGCGCCTACGACCTTGAGATGGACGACAGCATGGAAAACCTTTATCTGTTTTGCAATTCCTATGAAGGCGACGATCATTTCAACTTTGAGAAGTGCAACATCGCTTCGGGCAAGACAGAGGGGATAGACTTCGAAGAACACAGTCTGGTGTGCTTCCCCATCCATTTCTTGGATCACTTCTACACGGAAGGACAGCAGTTCTACTATGCGTCTCCGACAGGGAAAGTGTGTCTGAGTGACCAGATCGACTTTGCGAAAGTCCTGGGTGGCGAAGAGAATATGGAGGACATGGAGTTTGCTCCTGTCGCCATCAGTCCCGACGGCACCCAGATCGTCTATTGTGCCATCGTTCACGTTGATCTGGGATGGGCGTATTATTGTGTGGCCAGTGCGGACGGCAAAACCCAAAGGGTGCTGACCGACAGCGACACTCGGACGCCCGCGCCGGGCTTTCTTGCCGACGGTTCCTTGGTCTATGTGGGCAAGGGACCTGCCGTCAAGATCGACGCACCCGACGGCTCCACTACCACCATCCTCGAAGGTGCAGAACGCTTCTTCCTTCAACCTGTTGGCAAGCTTACCAATCCTTTCAAGGAAAACCAGGTCGACCTCGGCAATTGCGACATGGCCATCATTGATGATGGAAAAGTGACGCTTTGCAACCCCGCCCACGACATATTCATCCCTTTGGCTACCGAAAAGGACTATGTGCTCAACGGGGTGTTTCATGAGGATCAATTCTATTACACTGTGGCCATCGGTGATGACCTCTATCTGAAGAAATTCGATATGAGTCACTGGGGGCCGAATCAGGAGATGCTCACGGGGTGGGGCCTGAAACGGAGCGACTGTTCCTCCGGTGACGGCGACGTGGTCGCGCTCATGGAGTGCGAAGGGAAGATTCCCGTGGTCACGATAGAATACAATCTATATGAAGAGTATGCTGAGTTCACCGATTTCAGGGCTTACAATCCCAGCACCCGAAAGAAAGCCGATAACTATCTTGGTATAGAAAAAGGCGATTTCGAACAGTATGCAGAAGCGCTGCGGAACGACGCGGACCTGTTCGTCGAGATGGAAGAAGAATTGGAGATGGAGGAAGACGAGGAAGGAGAGGGGTATAAAACCTATTATTACTATGTCGCAAAGGGTGACAGCATCTGCCTGAGCGATCAAATCGACTTTGACAGTTTCAAGGGCGAGTATTCCTACGAACCGCAGTTTCAGTTTCTTCGTATCGGTCCCGCACGCAACTGCGTCTTGTTTGCGGCACCCATCGATTGGGGACATACCGGCCATGGGCCGCTGTGTTTCGCCTCTCTCGACGGCAAAGTGCAGAAGGCGTTGGTCAGCGACTTCCAGGGTGCTTGTTATGGCTGGTTAGGCGATGGCAGGCTGGCCTATGTCAACGACGACGGCATCCACGTGATTGCTCCCGATGGGACGGATCAAAAGATCTCGTCGGCACACCGCCTTGTGACGAGGTATTAGTAAGGAATGTGAACAAAAAAAGAGAGGCTCTGACGAGTCTCTCTTTTTTGTTGCCCAACCAGGGTTCGAACCTGGACTTTACTGATCCAGAGTCAGTCGTGTTGCCAATTACACCATTGGGCATCGTTATCGGCTGCAAAAATACGTTTTTTTTAAATGCTGCAACTAAAATGGGGAAAAATTTTTCAGATTTTTTTCGGATGAGAGGGTGACGTTGTCGTAACTGTTTCTTTTTCAGTATTTATTGAAACGTGAGCCCCAGTTGTAGGAGAGCATGAAGGTGACGAACACCCACTTGTCGCGTTCCGAATCCATGATGGAGACCCCCATCGGGAAGCACTCGACCTTGACATCGACGTTGATGGATTGCACTGTCGTGCGCGACTTGCCGACTTCAAAGCTGAGGCCCAACGAGGCATGGGCGCCTGGCGACAGTTTGGTCTCGGCGAGGCCTTTGGTGAACGGGGCCCTGCCTATGATGTCGATGCCTTCTTCGTAGGTCTGCTCCTCGATGGTCTCGACGTAGCTGTTGCCGCTGGGCTTATAGGTCAATACGTAATAGTAATAGGGCTTCGCCAAGGCCAACGACACGCCCGCTTCGTAGGTCCACCGTGTCTCGATGCCGCCCCAGTAGGGCTTGCCATAGATGCGTCGCTCCTCGCCGTAGCCGAAACGGATGGCATAGACGCTGTTGAGCTTGCCGTAGACGAACGCGCGGCTGTTGTATTGCGAGAGGTTCACCGTCTTGATCTCCTTGAGCGAGTGCAGCGACACCAGCTCGGTCTCCCAGTTGCGTATGACGTTGATGCTCTTGATCTTCCCGAGCTTAAAGCCAGCCCCGAAGCCCCGTGTGTGGATGGCGGCGTTGAAGGTGTTCTGGTGGGTGTAGACCAGCTTCTCCTCCAAAGGCTTGTCGTCGTCGCTTTGGATGTCGATGTTTTGCGCAGGCAACAAAAAAGCACACGCTCCGAAAAGCGTGAGCATGAGCAGACGCAAAACCGGTTGTCTGAGGGCAGTCATGGTCGTGCCTCCCTGACCCCTTTTATTAGTAACGCGTCTCCTTGACGTACTTCGACGATTCGCCGTAGGCCGGGCAGCTCTTGTTGGATCCGCACGAGGCCAGGATAATGCCTGATACAAAGGCGATTAACAACGCGATGACAAGTTTTTTCTTCATAGCTATGAAAATTGATTTGCAAAGTAACGGATTTTTTCCCGAATTATTACCATCTTTGCACAAGTTTTTAAAAAGAACGGGCCTTCGACAGGCTCAGGCACCTAAAAGCTAAGGTCCCTGAGCCCGTCGAAGGGCCGACCGAAAGAGTAGTAATCATGGAAGTAAAGAAACCCGTTATCGACGAGAGCTGGTACCAGGTGCTGCATCCGCAGTTCGAGGCGCCCTATTTCGCCGACCTGAAGTCGTTCCTCGTCAGCGAGAAGCGGCAATATGCCGTGTATCCTCCTGGCCCGTTGATCTTCAACGCCTTC
>JAEEGL010494521.1_pt1 | contig 20852 bp, 20 predicted proteins | sample 9134231 | NCBI WGS metagenome assembly JAEEGL01 (sample SAMN16246548, study PRJNA631951) | gut metagenome | biome: gut microbiome; feature: rumen; material: fiber-attached | host: Bos | place: Iran: Karaj | collected 2018-10
GAACTGACATAAGGACAATTAACTATTAATGGATTTAATTTGTTGGGAATAACATGTACATTGGCTGGATTTTGATTACCATAATGATATTTAAGGAAGCCCTCAGAAAGAAATACTGATAACAAAGACTTCTTTATGACCATTTTATCCATCATTTCCATGAATCTCTTTAACAAATGATTGTTAAAATTCACATGCACCATATCCGCCTCTTCGTAGATATATTGTTTTCTAGATAGGATTAAGAAACAAAGAGCCACTTCCAAACCTCTCAAATAATATAGACATTCCTGATGGCTTGTATTCTGCAGTACCTCTCTTATTCCTTTATAAATGATGGGCAGTCTTTTAAGATAAGGTAATGAATTTGAAAAATCGCCAACTATCCGCACATCAACATCATCCGGTTTGTTATTGACACCCAAATGTCTGTCAAATCCATAAGCTTCCACGTCATATCCTCTTGTTTGAAACTCATTGATTCTTTTTATACTATTTGGTTCACAAGAAAGATTCAAAATAAAAACAATCTTCATATCCAGTCCTATTAATATGAAAATAGCTATAATGCCTGTCTTAATATGTCAACTATTCTGGCACAAGCTTTCCCGTCTCCATACGGATTGACAGCCTTACTCATCTGTTGATATTTTATATCATCATTAATCAACATTGAAACATTTTGAACTATTGCGTTATAATTTGCCCCTACTAGTATTACTGTTCCAGCTTCAACCGCTTCAGGACGTTCTGTCGTTTCTCGCATCACAAGAACAGGTTTTCCTAAACTGGGACCCTCTTCTTGAATACCGCCAGAATCCGTCAGTACAACATATGCCTTCTCCATCAAATAGACAAACTCCAAATATTGCAACGGCTCTATAAAAAAGAAATTCTCATAACGGTTCAAATCCTCCCCGAACACCTCATGGATAGGTTTACGAACATTCGGGTTGAGATGCATCGGATAGACGAAGTCCACATCGGGGTATTCCTCAGAGAGATATTTCATAGCGGAAAGCATTGAGATAAACCCTTCACCAAAATTCTCCCTTCTGTGTCCCGTTATTAAGACGAGCTTCTTTCCATCACAAAGCCTATTAACATCATAGCCAGCTTTGGCAAGTATGTCCACTTGCTGATTTGACAAAGACTTGTCATTCTTAAGTCTATCTACCACCATATAGAGCGCATCAATAACCGTATTACCTGTAACGAACACTTGTCCTTGTACTCGTTCTTCTTGAAGATTTTGCTTTGAAAGTATCGTCGGTGCGAAATGATAAGTGGCAATACGACCTGTTATCTGTCTATTCATCTCCTCAGGCCAAGGACTATAGATATTCCGAGTACGAAGTCCTGCCTCCACATGACCTACAGGTATTTGTTGATAGAACGCAGCTAATGCTGCTACCGTAGATGTTGTTGTATCGCCGTGAACTATAACCATGTCCGGCTTAACCTCTATAAGGACTTCACGCATCCCTGTCAGTACACGAGCCGTCACATCATAAAGGTCTTGTCCTTGCTGCATAACATTAAGGTCATAATCTGGTTTTATTCTAAAGATACGCAACACCTGATCCAACATCTCTCGATGCTGACCAGTCACACAAACAATGGTCTTGAAATCATTTTCATATTTCAGAAACTCTTTTACCAAAGGAGCCATTTTTATTGCCTCTGGTCGAGTTCCGAACACAAATAATAAAGTCTTTCGCATCCAATATTAAAATTCTATTCGTTGATTTATAAAATGTATAATCTTTTCTGCTCGTTTTTCAATTTTCAAGTCCTTTGCAGAAATCAATGCACCTTCAGCCAAATCATGTCTTAGCCGTTTGTCATCGCGCAATTTTGCAATTGCAACCGCAACATCGTCAACATTTACGGGATTAACCCTTAATGAATTATTATCATTAAGTATGTCATCATTAAATGAGCCTTCAGAAGATATGACAGGTAGCCCTATAGCCAATGCCTCAACAATAGCATTACTACACCCTTCTTTTTGCGTAGGCAACACAAAAACATCAGCACATGCATAATACTCCGGTAGCTTTTCATGTGGGACGCGTCCTTTAAATACGATGCCTTCACATTGAGGATCGTCCTCATCACCCGGCAAAGTAGCACCAACAAATATAACCTTTACATGAGGATCATTCAGACTATCGATGGCTTTTGCCAGTATCCCACTTCCTTTACGCTGAATAAAGCCACCAACAAAAAGGAGAAGGAAATCATCATCAGCAACGCCTAACTTCTTTCGCAGATCAGTATTTTTTCGCATCGGATGAAACAAACGGCAATCAACTGCATTAGGGATTACAATGATATCTTGCTCTGATGCCAGCCCATAGTCAATACATTTCCGTTTATTTTCAGTAGAGACACTAACAACACCCTTGACAGAACGTTTTAATCGTTCTTTCTCACATACAGGCAGAGACATCAACATATCCTCCATGGCATTATCACCCTCACCACAAGCAACAAAAACAGGAAGATTCTCCTTTATACTGCAATCCATAATACGGATAGCATTTTCCCAAAAATGCGCATACAAAATATCTGGAGCAATGTTCTTTAAAACTTTGTCAACCGACCATCGATTATTTATATAACATACCATTTGACAAAGCCATCTTCTACGTTTCCCAAAAGTCAAGATGTAAGGTCTGAAAACCATATACACATTTCCTTTATCTGTGACATACTTTTGCTTGCGTGGTCTAATAGGAATACGTTGAAACAAACATTTAGTAATGCTTTGAGGAGCTACCACACTTATATCTTCTCCACTATCTATGAGGGCATTTACCAACTGCTCAACAAAAACATAAACAGGACACCCCTTCGAAGGATAGTCATTGGAAATCACACAAACCTTACCTAATTCACTGTTCATAAATCCATTTTTTTCGTCGATTATAATTAGAACAATTATAGGCCAAGCAATAACCTATACATAGTGTCGCTGCCAATGGCATGTTGCCAAATGACATAGAAAACGACGATACGAGGAAATAGGCTATAATAAGATCACCCATTGCTGCCCGACAAACTTGAGGTCCTTGATAAGTTTTCCAATGCCACGAAAATATAATCCAATATACCATGTAGAGAATTATTCCCAAAAGCCCTTGATTGATCGCAAACTCCAACCAGTCATTATGTGCATATTGGCCATAGAGAGAGAGAGTACCATTGGCACCATGACCAAAGAAAAATTCCAATGCTGATGTTCTCTCTGTAAAATAATGCCAAAAGAACCCATAGATTTTGTCACGCTGACTGGAATAGCCTTCCAATGTCATGTCAAAGCGTTTATGGAAGAAAGCATCCTGCTCATAGAGATTCGTCACAAACCTGTACATCGCGAATAATGCTATGCAGGTAAGCGAAAACATATAAAACAACTGTTGCTTTGTTCTCACCTTAAAATTCTGTTTCAAGAATAGCAGCAACATGATCCCACCTGTCAAGATAGCACCACGCTTCATTGATAGCATGACAAGCCCAAAGAGAACCATTGCAAGGACATATTTCCAAACATTTTTAATCCTCACTAATAATAGCATCGGTATCAGTGGCACATATAGGAAACCAATGTTATTCACAACATCTTCTTTGCTTGAGCCTGCAGTAACTTTAAGGAAATTTTGCATATATGCAGCAAGTGAATAAACGAGCAATGCCCCAAAAACAAAGGTTATATTATCTGGTGTCAATTTCCTTCTTACGGAAAAGTAATAAAACGCATAGATAGGCATCACTGATATATAAATACCCTGCAAATAAGCATAGCTATTTACCGTCATGGAAACAAATTGCCCTTTATATACAGTTTCACCGTTAATAATAGGAAATATTCCATAAATTGTTAGTGCCACTAGCATCACATTCAGCCATTTGATGTACGGACATATATAATAACGCCAATAAACCTTGTAGCAGGCATAAAATGACATAATCATCAAAATAATGAAAATCAACTGAGCAATGATCCCCTGTAACATTAATAGGCGCTGGAGATTATAAAGAATCCACAGAAAAATATAGATGTAACAAAGATTATTACTTAAGAATCTCATAATCATGAAAGATGTATCATTTCGCCAAGAATATAATTATATTCATAAGGAGTAAATACCCCTATGCCACTGGCAGGATAAAATGTTATTTCTCCGAATAACGGTCCAGCAGGTATGTCGTATAAATCTATACGAGAGAAGAAAGTATCTTTTGATAATTTACTGGCAATCGTTATCATTTCGTCAAGATGAAAAGGTTTCTCAGGCACAATGTTTGAAGGAACAAATACAGGTTCTCCTATAGTATTTAATCCGAAAAACGGCTGATGATTCCACTTTAAGTCAAAAAAATCTATAGTTTCACATGTATTCCTATCTTTGATTACCTGGCAATATTTAGGCACTCCACCAAAACAAAAGAGTTTGTAATCTATCAAATCCTTACCTATATTTTCATGATTCTCTATTAAAGGTTCTACTATTATACGTGGATGTACATATTTATATGGCCACTCCCGAAGTGTCCTATAGATATTTTGCTTCATCGAAGTCTTTAATTTCCTTATAGCCCCCCTCTTATCAAAAGAGACTTTATCTTTACAAATTACTATGCTACCACCGCCACCACCATGTGTTGTCTTCAGCACGAACTTGTTGGGCAGACTGTCAAAGTCAATGTCCTCAGGCTTATCCCACACCCCCAAAGTCGGGATTACATATTCTTTGCCTATGATGCCTGCCACATAGTCCTTCGCAGCCAGTTGGTCCCCCATCATGATGTATTCAGGCTTACGATCATAAAGCTTCAGCCATTGCAGTTTCTCGCTAAACGTCTGTGGATTCTTCAGATTCAACCGTTTTCCCATCTTCAGATAATACAATATCTGGAGATACTGTTTATCTGGTATCCTACCACCATACTCCCGCAATAAGGAGGTTAGCAGGATCTTAGGATGTTTTATATATTCTGCTAATGGTAGCATATATTACTTCTCAAAAAAATATGTCAATAAATCTCGGTGAGACTCACAGCAAATGTAGTTGTGAGCACGTATTTTACGCTGTGATGTAATGAATGAATGCAACCAACCGCGTCTCTTCATTCCCAAATAATAACGGTTTTGTAACGGCTCCAAGACATTACTATATACCTGAACACGAGATTCATAAAACCTATTAGCATTTTTTTTCAATTCACTGAAATTATCAATAATAGCATTAAGCTCTTTTATTTTATTATCATAAGAATGAGCATCCAACATTCTGACAGCACCGTTTTCTCCACATTGTTGATATGGTATCAGTTCATATTTCACAGACTGCCCCATCTCAATCATCACCATGTATCCTTTATTCCAATTATCATTTCGGTGAGTGGGGGAATCAAAGCAGAAATTTCCTAATCCGTAAAAAATCGGTTTCTCTTTATAAACTTCATACCCACTATAGCAATGTTGATGATGGTTTACAACGGCATCTGCCCCAGCATCCACAAAGAAACGATAAGTTTCCTGCATTCTCGGACTGGGTAATTGATAGTATTCATGCCCGCCATGCACTATCACTAAAACATAATCCGCATGCTGTTTTGCTTCTTGGATAGCATAATACTGCTGAATCGGATTTAAAGGATTCGAACCACCTCTCGTTTCTGTAGCTATTGAGAATTCATGTTCACAACAGTTGATGATAGCCAAAGTTTCACCATTAATCTTCTTATACAATGTTTTTGAGGCCTCCATAATATTGCTTCCACCTCCGACTGTATCTATTCCATACATCTCACACGCAGCTAACGTATTCCTTACCCCTTCGTTCCCGTAGTCGTAAAAGTGATTATTAGCCAAGGTCACGGCATTGAAACCTGACCATTTCAGGGTTTCAACGCCACATACCGAACAATGTAGGTTTGGTCCACATTTCTCAATAGGTTGTTCTGCACCTTTTGTGATTGTACATTCAAAATTCACCAACGCGTAGTCAGCCTTGTTCACAATATCTCTGACATCTCCTAACACTGCGCAATAACGACGTCCTTCAAGCAGCGTTACGACACGATACTGTGGGCAGAAATCACCTGCTACAAGTATTTTCATTTTCTGTTTTATTACCCATCAAACATTCCAAGTATGATTCTAGCTTTTTCATACAATTCTCCATCGAATAATGGTTTTGGATATATATGCTTAATTGGGGCTGTGCCTTCTTCTGGTTCATGGCCCTTAAAACAGCACGTCCAATATCATCAATATCATATGGATTTAACAAGACTGCCTGGCCGTTATAGTATTCCTTAGGACCACCAACTTCTGTGATACATATCTCACAACCATAGCAAGCAGCCTCCATAGCAACCATTCCAACACCCTCATTGAGACTGGGAAGAGCAAAGACTTTTGCCTTCAGATATTCTTCTTTTAGGGTTTTCTCATCCAGCCAACCTAAGTACTCTATATTTGGGGAATCTGCAATTAAAGTTCTGAGCCACGATTTTTCTTTTTCTCCATTTAGAGTGCCTGCCAGACGAAGTTTAAAATTGTATTTCTTTGCTGCCTCTACGAGCCGACGAACATTTTTATTCGGTGAAGCGAGCCTGCTTACGTGTAAACATATCGGTTCACGCTCTTTCAAGCTCAAAGCATGCCTCTCCATAAAGCGAACTGGCAAAGGTACTATCTTAACTTTTTTTTCTGGTACACATAGCCCCTCAACAATATATTTTTTTTCAAATTCAGAACGAGCCAAAAACAAAGAAAAATCATCACGACTCATATAAAACTCATGCAAAACTTTTTCCCATCCTAATCTTCTAGATCCATAGACATGGCTCTTCATTTTAAATTTCCATAAAGGAGTTTCATTCGGGTCTATAATTGGTGCACTAATTACTCGGGGATGACTAAATTGTTTAAATAGTTTTATATAATCACTTACCAATTTACCGAGCCCCACAATAAAGAAAAAATCATAGCTTTCATAGTCATATTTCTCCCAAGGTGTTAATAAGTCAGATTCATGACCTAATAATCTCAGTCCATCCTGCCACATTCTACACTGAACATTTACCCCTCCAGAGTAGTTTACACTGGCATAAGGTATCGTTATTCCGATTTTCATAGGGATTCTATTTTATTAAGAAGATATGAGATTCCAGTATTGATAGTTTTTGAGCTAATTTTATCATCAGCATATACCTATTATATCCAAATAATGCATAAAAGAACTTTAAAAACGGATAGATTATAAATTTTTCCATATTATGCCCCCTCCTAATTTCTTTAAGAGAGTAAGTACTTTTCTGTATTATTTGTTTCTTACTAAACAAAAGTTTCCTCTTAGTTTTTATAAGGTTATAATACGGAGACTCCTTACTAAATGGATTTTCATGCACATACCCACTTTCTTCACAATATCTTCTAAATAATCTTCTATGCAATGGAGTAATTGATGAGCCATCCTCAAAATAGTTATATTCATATTGAAGAGTATGATATTTTTCATAACCATTTTCATATACCAGGTGTCTATACTTATCAATTAACGGTTTAAACGTCGGATAAGTATTAGTGTTATGGTCTGGATGGCGACGATTTATTACTACTTCATTATCAGGATCAAAGCCAGAAAAATGGAAGAATATTAAAGGATATTTTTCTTGAGTTTTTTTCCTTATTATATAATAATTGTTATTCTCTACCAATAGCGAACGTTCATGTAAATTCCATATAGCATTGTTTAGCCCAAAATGATGAGAAACGAGACAGTGTTCTGGGAAGAAAGCTGGAATAAAATCCATCCATTTCTGGTCGGTAAACAGTCCTTCTGTTGATTGTGCATAACACTTTGTGTGCAATCTATTCATCCACCATCCGACAATTTCTTTTCCTATAGAATCATTTCTGACAGCACAAAAACCGAGATTGAACACGCCTCCGTTCATAAAAACGTTCTCTGAGACAGCACCATCATATTGCTCTAAAATATCACAATAATGAGGTGTCAAAACGATTGATTTTGCATCCAATGCATCAAAAACTATATTTAAGCTGTTAACAACATATATATCCGGATCAAGATAAATCACCTTTTGATAACCGTCTTTAAGCAACTTAGAAATGAAGAAAGGTTTTATGGATGTAGAAAATTCTATTACGTTATATTTAAAAGCCATTGTCATCCAATCAGGACACCAACTTTCATCTAATGTACATACATCCAAATTGTTTGTTTCTATTGTGAGAGCATCTGCCAAAACTATAAAAAAATCCACATTAGGATTATGCTGAATTACTGACTTTTGAAGAGTTAGTGCCTGTGCTAAATAATTTTTGGCACATATCGTAAATATTGTATTCTTTTCCATAAACCACAATTAGTAATTACAACTATCCTTATATTATAACAAATCCATAGTTGCTTTTTAATATTTTCGTCATGACGAATTTGAGCATAAGCACGACTATTTTCAGAATAACGTAAGTACTCAATTGATTAGGACATCCCATTCACAAAGGGAATCCCGATTCAGAGATTTCCTGAGTTTAACTAAGTTTTAACTATTTCTGCTTGGTAACAAAGGGCTGGAGCAGTGCTTCCAACTCCTTGTTGCCATAGATTGCCTTGTGCCAGGCTTGCAAAAAGAAGTCCTCGGCTTCGTAGCCTAGTTTCTTGGCTGTCTCGATGATACTTCAAGTGTTTATAGTTGGGTATGATAACGCTGACCCTCGGATTCTCTTGCAACATATTTTATCATGAATTCTGGTTACTTCCGTTCCTATAAGTAATCAACCCTGAATATATTTTGGGAAAATTTTTCATCATCACCAATGAGATAATGGCTTTTATCGGATTATGATGTACATCTTTCACATCTGCATAATACGAAATGCTTATCAGCTTTTGATACTGGGGAAAAAACTTATCATACAAATATTTCCCTTTTTCCGAATATTTATTTTTCAATAAATGATAGCAGAAATCGTAAATCGCCAGATGGTATACTTTCAATGCAGTAGATTTATATTCCTTAGATACTGCCTCCGTAACAATCGTATGGAGATTTTCAATATATGGAATCATGACAGGTATTTCAGAATGGCATATACTATTGGGACGCATTCTATAATAGTATGCATAATATGACAGATTCCACATATCATAGCCTCTATCCTCTATTTCCTTTGCAATATCATGCATAAATAGCACATCTTCGTTTATTTTCCCTTCTCGGAATCGCACACTCTTCAACAAATCTCTTCGATATAGTTTATTGGTAGCTGCATAGCAAATATCTTGCCTCAACATCACAATCCCAAACTCTTGGGACGATATTATCATATCTTCTTCTATATGCCACTTCTTGTTATAGATATCCACTTTGCCCTCTGTATATCTATAGAATTGTATGGCAGAGATACCAATATTAGGCGAACGACAGATGCCGTCATATAATTTCTCGTACATCTGTTTGTCAAAGAAGTCGTCACTGTCTACAAAGCTAATATAATCACCTGTGGCAATTTCGATTCCAGCATTACGGGCAGAGCTAAGGCCACCATTTTGTTTGTGGCATACACGTATGCGCGCATCTTTCTCAGACCACGTATCACATATTTGCGGACAGCCGTCTGGAGACCCGTCATCCACTAGTATTATCTCTATATTGGGGTAGGTTTGACAGACCAAAGACTCCAAGCATTCGTCTAAATATTCCTCAACTTTATATACAGGAACAACAACCGATATTAAAGGATTATTCATCATGCAAATATATTGAAAAAGGAACCTCTCAAAATATAAACATAAAAAATCACCTTTCTTTTTGCAGACACATATGGATTACGCCATAGCTTATCATTGATTTCAGGGAAAAACACCATCCATGTTTTCATACATTTTGTAAATTCCAACAATGAAAGAAATTTCATTTTAGTGAAATATTTCAAATATACCATTTCATCCTCCCACTTCTTTTGTTGATTATTCAGAAAGGATTCCAATGTTTTGATATTATTAACCCACTGTATATAATTTAGTGTAACATTTTCATCAGAACATTTGTTTGTTATTGACGTTGGATTCTGGCAATAATTATAGAGTGCCTTGTCAACATATCCAATCTTGCGGCTAAAATATGCCATTTCTATCGTCAGCACCATATCTTCACCCATATTATCCCCATGTGACGGGAACAATAGCTGGTGTTCAGTATAAAGCGATCGTCTGAAAATCTTATTCCATAAACTCCATGATGATTTAACCAATAGCAGTTCTTTGACTAACAGTAATTCACCAGCATATCTCATTCCTCTATGACGTATACAGTTCTGCACACTTATTTGATTAAAATCACATACTACGACATCGCAATCCGCAGATATAGCCTTCTCGTACATCTCTTGCAACATGCTGGCCTCCATCCAATCATCACTGTCACAGAAGGCCATATAATCACCCGTGGCTATTTGCATCCCATAGCGACGTACAACAGCTTGGCCACTATTTTTAGGCATCCGCTCAATTCTAACCAGCCATCCCATTAATGAGATGCGCTCACGGTATTCATCGATGAGTGTGTTCAATATTTTTATCGACTGGTCTGGTGTACAGTCATCAATAAAGATATACTCTATGTCGCGCAACGTCTGATTGAAGAGACTTCTCGCACAACGCTCTATATAAGCCTCAACATTATAGATAGGGATTATGACAGAAACTTTCATAAACGATGACAATAACGATAACGAAAACTATTATGCGCTGAGGACGTGATCCCTAAGTCGATAGATAAAGTCCATATCGTCTTCCGAAAATTTGCGAGCGAAGAGGCGGTCACTCTGCGTCAACTCATCCCAGTCCTTGCAAGTCCATGTGTGAGGACTTGGTCTATTAGGTTCTTTCTCCCAATCTATATACCTCATACAACTATTATACTCATCTTCTTTATCATGAATTCTATCATAAAACCGGGAATTGTATACTAATGTTTGAAAATAGCTTTCATCAGGGAGTAATGTCATATAAAAAAGTCTGAGTATAGTTTTCTTGTTGTTTATTAAATGTTGACACAAATCATCTGTTATACTGACCCATTCTGCTCCCTTACAAAAGACGACATCTCTGTTTCTCCAGATACCGGCTTTCTTTTGAATACAGACAAAAATGTTTCTGATTTTTATTTTGTAAGGAGCCCAAATTGATTTAACTCTATAACATTTTTTAAAAAGGTAATAATATCTTACCCTATCATCTATTTCCTGTTTAGCGGCAAAACCTACAAATTCATGACCAGAATAAACATCATCAAAGAAATGGTGGATATAATCTTGATTCTTCAGAGGTAAGTCAACCCCCGATAAAAGGTGATAATAGAAATATGGGCCACTTTTCCGTGCTGTTTCATACAAAATGAATTCAGCTTCTAACTTTGATCTATCACCCCAATAAACCTCAACACGCTTTGTATAAGTAATCCTGGACTTCGTTGTATGAATACCAGCAAACATATTCATATCAACCTTCTTATCCACATGGATGTATATGTCATTACGCTCATCGTCAATCATATCTATCAAGACCTGTAGCAGTCTTGGCTGATTATGAGCAAGTATCAAATAAGCATGACGATTTGTAACCATAACGAAAACGAAACAAATATTATTTATGGAGGAAGCACTTGAGTATATGCTTATCCAAAAGCGACAGCAATTTCAAGATACGCCATCCTACGGCAAACAATACGTGATTTTGCTTGTATAAATAATCACCGTAAATAGTATATGGAGACTTATATAAACGATTATACTCATCGATACATTCCATTATCAACGGTGGAAAAAATTGAACCTTTATCATCTCTCTCTCCATTCTGTGTATCTCACAATTCTTACCATCGGTATCACTGCTCATTCCTGTACAGTCATATAAGGCGACTACGATATTCGTTTGCTCAACCTTCACATTCTTCCATATGACTGTTTGCAACCAGAATTTCCAATCTGCCACTATCTTGAGGCTTTCATCATAAGGAAATTTATTAAGCAATACCCTCTTGATGAAGGTACCTTGATGGCATAAATTAGCATAATACAACTGAAATAGTAAATTACCACAATAGGAACCTATAATCTTCAACTTATCCATGCTAACCACTTGCCCCCAAATAATATCGGCATCAGTTTGCAGATTGCTTATTTTCTGTAGCACGTCCTGATCATAATAAGCATCCCCAGAGTTCATAAAATTCAAATATTCACCTTTCGCTTTGGCAATGCCCTTGTTCATCGCATGATACACTCCTTTATCAGGTTCTGAACACCAATAGACAAATTGCTGCTTGTATTGCTCTATCAGTTCTTTGCTACCATCAGTACTGCCACCATCGATAACAATCCACTCAAAATCTTTCCATGTCTGACATAATACAGAATCAATGGTCTTTTGTAGCCCAACTTTATTATTATAATTGACAGTTATGATGGAAATCGTCATACAATTCTACATATTGTTTGGCAATATAATTTACCTTTATAACCTTTAAAGTCTCTTCTTCCTAAATTACGCCAACAACGAATGTTTTTGAAAATCAGGTTCATTTCCGAAGCGACATACTCTTTGGCTTCTTCCTTGTCTTTAGGGCAACCATCAATTGGAAAAATGTCTATATTAAAGCCAATTCCCTCTTTTGGAATACAATTCCAATCTCGTTCTTTTACGATAGTACCCAACTTCCCGAATTTCATAAATGGATAATAATACCCTTTAGTATTGTCTACATGATAGCTTTTACATTCAACTGGAGGTTTTTCTGTAATTAGTTTCTTAAATCGCTCATACTCATCTCTTTCCATCATAACATCAACATCATCATCCCACGGGATGATACCGTGATGTCGAACTGCCCCCAGTAGAGTACCATAGGCTAAATAATAATGAATATGATTATCATCACAGAAATCATCCAAAGTATATAACAATTCATATAATATATCCTGTTGTTCTTTCAATGACAATACTTTTTTTCCATTCTTCCTCTATTGAACCATAAAATTTGGACTAACAAGTTAGTTCCTTATTGCATAATAAGTTTAAGTATACGCTTATACACATAGCCCAATAGTATTGGGAGATACTCATCAAGATGAATTAACTTGCTTTTTGTTGACCTATATAACATATTACGCGTTTTACATGAGCGAACATCACAATGGCGAATGTTCGAATAAACCTTAAATGAGGAAAATTCATGGGAAGAGCACCATATAATCAATAGGTTTTTAAGTCTTCTTTCAACATTTTCAATTCCCTCAAAACAAAGTTTATTGCTTTCTTGATACTCATAAAAGCCTTTCAAAACTGCCATATAGTAACTAAGCTTTCTCGATCCCATATCAGTTCCCATAATAGATCCTTCTCTTTTATAGTGTAAGTAAGTCTCTTTTGTCACGAAGAACATCGACTCTGCTGTACAGGCAATCAATGCCCCCCACAGTTCATCTTCATGTAGAATCCCTTCTTTAAAATATATTCCATGCTCTTGAATATACTTTTTATTATATAGTTTATTCCATGCCACACAATGCCAATTATTACTACTAAAACTTCTTGCTATATTTTTCACGCCAAGAGTCTCTTCTTTCATTGTCAGTTTGGAATGATATCCAAATCCTATTGGCTTTGCATCGCCCATTACAAAATCATAAGATTTCTTCTTTAGCGGCTCTACCAATAGAGTCAGACAATCAGGAGTCATCTCGTCATCGCTGTCGAGGAAATAGAGATAGTCGCCGGTTGCGGCATTAATGCCTGTGTTGCGAGCTGCCGAAATTCCCATATTATGTTCATGACGCAGTATTTTGAATTGTATCGGACCTGCATAGTTGTCTATGATATCTTCTACAATAGTCATACTATCGTCTGTCCCACAATCATCTACAAGCAAACATTCAATTATACCTTGATATGTTTGCGTCATCACGCTATGTAGACAATTCTCTATATAGGGTGCAACATTATAGATTGGAATGACAACAGAGACTTTTACCATTCAATCAAAAATATTATCAATTTATCGTACCGACCAAGAGAAATCACCTAAAACAATTTTACCCAACAAATGAGAGCTGACTTTCTTTCCCCTTCCAAAATAATCATCTTCTTCTACTTTTAATTTTATAACATCTCTTATGCAATCACCACAAATATTATTTACAATTGGGTTATTGGCTTTTGCCCATAATGTTAGTCTATAGATTCCAGCCGTCAGTGGCAATTTGGGGATGTCAAGGTCTGCTTCATGTATTCCCGGTGTAAGTTTGAACTCATCCATCGTTATATGTGAAGAAAAGTTCATAATTGGATTCCCATACGTGTTATTGACATCTATTGCAACATAACATTGGTCTGCTCCATTCTCGACTTTCATTTTTAAACGTATTCGCAGGAATTTTCCACAATGGGGAGTGATGGGCTCATTATCCTCATTAAGAAATGAAATATCAACAAACTTTAACAAGCCATTAGTTTGGTCCGTACGTGGAATTTCTTCCAAGGGCAAACCAGAATAATCATCTGCATAAGCTTTCAAGTAAAAGTCTACAGCTTCATTTGCCGCACCCTGAAAATTTAAAAGACCATCCTTTAACACGATGCCTGATTTGCATAAGCTGCGGACTGCAGCCAAATTATGTGAAACAAAAAGGACAGTACGGCCACCTGACGCCACTTCTCCCATCTTTCCAATGGCTTTTTTCTGGAATTCAGCATCACCAACAGCCAAGACTTCATCAACTACAAGGATTTCAGGCTCTAGATGGGCAGCAATAGCAAAGCCCAGTCGGACGGTCATACCAGAGGAGTAGCGCTTCACAGGCGTATCTATATAACGTTCACAACCCGAGAAGTCCACGATTTCATCGAGTTTACGGGTAATCTCCGCCTTGGTCATACCCATAATAGCACCATTCATATAAATATTCTCCCTTCCAGTCATCTCAGGATGGAATCCTGTTCCAACCTCAAGCAGGGAAGCCATACGACCTCGAGCCTTGATGGTACCAATGGTTGGGCTCGTGACACGCGAAAGCAACTTCAGTAGTGTGCTTTTCCCTGCACCATTCTTGCCAATAATGCCCACAACATCGCCTTCTTCGACAGAAAAGTTAATATCCTTCAGTGCCCAAACATACTCGCTCTGTCCCTTATGCGAACGGTCGTTGGTCTCACCAATCTTAAGGTATGGGTCTTCTTTGTGCAGCACATTCATTGCCCACCATCTGTTCAGGTCATGACTGATGGTGCGGGTGGATACTAAGCCCAATCGATATTGTTTCCCTATGTTTTCGAATTCAATTGCGGAGCTCATAAACACTAATTCAACACCGATTCGTACAAATCAACATATTGCCTGGCAATTTTGTCGTATGACAGTCGGGTGACTACAGAAGCACGGACTCGTTCAAGATCGTAGGTCTTGCTCATTGCCAATCTTATTCCTTCTGCAAGTGCTTCTACTGTCAAGTTCTTACATACTACGCCATTCTCTTCTGTTATTAAGTCTTTGGCGCCACAACACGGGAATAATACTGCTGGCACCCCACATGCCATCGCCTCTATGGGAGTCTGGGCAAAAGACTCCCAATAAGAAGGAGATATAAAATAGTCTGCAGCAGAATAATACAGAGACTGCAGTCTATTATTACCGACAAAGCCCTCACATCGTATCTCAAATGAGGCCTTGGGAACAAAACTGTATCCCCCGACGCATACAAGAATGCCATTAGGTATTTTGAGAATCTCAAGGGCTGCAATCAATTCATTCAGTCCTTTGATGTCTTGATGAATATATTGAGCCACAAAGAGGAATACTTTGTCATTTTCTGACAAGCCCAAAGCCTTCCTTGCCACATCCTTTTGAACAGGTATGAATTTATCCGCTTCTATACCATTATAAATCAGAGTACATGGAAAACGCCTTAAGAGTTCATTATGTTCTATCCATCCTTTCATTATAGATGAGATGCCAACCACAGTCATCATCCGTATATGTCCAAATGCCTTTTCCTTCAGTTGTACCAATTCGTCATCGAACGAGCGAAAACACTCTGTTGATCTTTCCTTCCAAAACTGGTAATGAAAGCCTCCTAATCCTGGATTCTGATCATGAAGTGTCCAGACAATTGGTTTCTTAATGCAATTGAAGAACGACTCGTAGTCCAAGAATTCGCCAACCCAATGCAGGTGTATGATGTCTGCCTCCTTCACCCAAGGGTGGTCAGCCATGCTAGTATATAGCGTAACTGGAGAAGTAAAGGTCACTGGAGCGCCATTCTTCCCCTTCTCTATGGCAATTCTACGTGTTATCTTTGCAGCCTTTGGCCATACGCCTTTCATTTTCAAGAGAATCTGCAGGTATCGTAAAGGCTTAAATCTGGAGAAAGGATCTACAGGCTTGACGACATCCACATACTCTGATTTCTCTCCACAGGCCACAATAGCTCTGGTATCTACACCCATAGCTCTCGTCGCACTTATGATACGGAGGGCACACAGCCCTGCACCACCATCTAATGTCGTTGCGATATGCAATACTTTCATGGCAATTAAATCAAATGCCTGCCAAACGGTATATTATAATTCGGAAAGGGTGTCCAACAGCATTTTTCACCCTTCCAATCCATTCGTTTACAGATTTTCGCTTTTCCAACCTCTGTCTTCTTTGAAGCTCCTTTGATATCATGCCTAACATCATTTCTCTGCTAAATCCAAACTCAGAGAGAATCTCAAAACATTTTTCGAATAGAAGGGTCTTACCTTGTTCCCTTACTTGAATAAGAGTATCTATTACATAATTCATATACTTAAAAGCACATGGGATATCATGATCAAGATAGAAACGTTCCCTTTCTGCATGGACTTTTGTTCTATCAATAATTTTCTCATCTGTTAGCGTGTAGGATATGGAGTCGGGTCTATAAGTAAGGCAATAAACCGCACGTTGGTCTACTGCTATTTCTTTCGCGTAATATCCTGTCAAATAAGAGAACTTTGTATCGTTAAAAATTAGAGTCTCCTGAAAATGAATGTCCCATTTAGTGACTATTTCGTGTCTAACTAATTTAGCCCATGGTACGCCTGCTACATATCTCAAGAATATCTCACTTGTCATGGGAGTATTCTCATATTCCTTAACATGATAATTATACTCATCAGTTCTATCGGCTTTTAAATATGATTGGCTATCTACACAGGAAGCTTTAAAAAAAATGATGTCTGCGTCATTATCGGCATATTCGTCAAGCACGTCGTTTAAGCAGTAATTAAAGAAATCGTCGGCATCAGCAAACAATAGCCATTTCCCTTTCGCATACTCTAAACCGATATTCCTCGCTCGACCTGCACCCATTCCGCTTTTATCAAAGATAACGGTCGTATCTGGACGCCCCATCCCAGGAAAATGGTCAAAGTCCACGACCTCTGGATTACTGTTGTCATCCACCACAATGACTTCGAGGTCGGGACGCTGCGGAATAGAATCCAGACATCGCTGCAACAACTGTGGAATGTCACGATGAGGGATAATAATACTATAGTTTAACATAACGAAAAAGGAAAAGATAACGATAACGAAGATGAAAGTTCAGCATAACGAAGTAAGGAAATGCAAATCTTGAGAACAGATAAGTGTAAACTGCTTTCTTGACCAGTAGCCACGCAAGCAATAATCAACACCCATATTCTGAAGCATATTGCAAATCTCTTTGATAGACTCTTTCTCCCCCCGTCTCTCGGTGTCATCAATGATGACGCAGAAAGATTTTGACAGATTATTCTTGGCAATATCAATAATCTGAGAGCGAGAATAATGCTCCGAGCCAAAGGGACTATCTACAACTACCAAATCAAAATACTTTCCTGTACAGAAATCCGCAATACCAGCATATGTCCTGGTCTCTACTCCCTTATAGGTAGTCATCTCAATGCCTAGCTGCTGAATATTCACATCATAATCACCTGCCTTGTTGACTTTAAAAAAGTCTATCCAACTCGTGTCATGTTCAACTGTTACAGCATGCTTCTTATAGTAGGTTGCATATTGATGGAGCATTTTTGATGACTGCCCCAATCCGAATTCAAGGATGCGATCAGGGTGCATCTGTTCCAACACCCGATACAGGACATATAAAAATCCATACTCCACAGCCCACCCGCCAGGGGAGAAACTCCTATATTTCAGCCATTCACTGTCAACTATAGTGCTGTTGAAAATGTTGGCAAAGAGAGACTCCCTCTGCAATCCAATCATTTCCTTCTGATTTTCAATTATTTGCAGTATTCGCAAGGCATCCAGAAGCCTATGCCATATCCTTTTTCTCATTATGAGTTTATCTTAAAGTCTGTGATGAAAAATCCTTGATCATTGGGTATCTCTCTCCCCGTATGGAAGTAGTCATGAAACACGACTTTCAGTTTAGCAACATTCATCACCCAGTCTACCAATCCCAAATCAGAGTCAGAATAGAGATTAAAGTTATATGTTCCTTCAGCCCACATCAACAACGGTATTTCAAATATTAAAGATGAAATGTCATTTGGTATTCTATCATAATAGATATAGGTGCTTATCCACGTCACCCTTACATCCATGCTATTATTTACAGCGACATCAATTTTTGAGTGTTTCATATCAGCCATCTGAGGTCCCTGCTTAAAGTCCACTTTCACATAAAGTGGTTCCCCAACTTCAAAGGTATCACGCTCTTTCCATTCCTTGTCAAGGAATTTGATTCTTGTAAACCGCATAAATCCATTTCCCTGCCGATCTTTCAAAGAGGCAACATCCTGCAGAGATCTTTCTTCCTAGCTTTCCAGATATCTATCAATGGTATCTTGGATGCCTCCGCGGAAATCAACCATTCCGTCTTTCAAGATAACACCTTTGTCACAGAGTTTCTTCACACTGGTCATATTATGACTCACAAACAGCACGGTACGCCCTTCACCTTTGCTCACATCCTGTATCTTGCCGATGACTTTCTTCTGGAATTCGGCATCACCTACGGCCAGGACTTCATCTACAACCAATATCTCCGGCTCCAAATGGGCGGCAATAGCAAAGCCCAGTCGGACGGTCATACCAGAGGAGTAGCGTTTCACAGGCGTATCTATATAACGTTCACAACCCGAGAAGTCCACGATTTCATCGAGTTTACGGGTAATCTCCGCCTTGATCATACCCATGATGGCGCCATTCATATAGATATTTTCTCGCCCCGTCATTTCGGGGTGGAAGCCAGTACCCACTTCAAGCAGTGAGGCTATTCTGCCTCGTGCTTTGATGGTTCCCGTGGTAGGTGTTGTAACACGTGAGAGCAACTTTAGCAACATGCTCTTGCCTGCTCCATTCTTGCCGATAATACCCACCACATCACCTTCTTCTACCGAGAAGTTGATGTCTTTAAGTGCCCACACATATTCGCTAAGTCCCTTGTGCGACCGATCGTTGGTCTCCCCTATCTTCAAATAAGGCTCCTCCTTGTGGAGCACATTCATTGCCCACCATCGGTTCAAGTCATGACTGATGGTGCAAGTGGATACTAACCCCAACCGATATTGTTTCCCTATGTTTTCGAATTCAATTGCTTTCATCGTTAAACCTAAACAGTATCCATGAACGAACGTTGGACTTTGTTGAACACCACGACACCAAGAACAAGGAGGATAGTCATAAATACAAAGCTATAGCTCAAAGCCCACCACGAGAAATAACCCTGGCCTAAGGTCGCATATTTAAATGCCTCGATAATGGCAGTCATAGGATTAGCCAGTATCAGAGTTCGCAGCGTTCCTTCTGGCACCATACTCAGCGGATAGACAATGGGCGTAGCGTACATCCATAATTGAACAATAAATGTAAAGAGAATACTCAGGTCACGATATTTCGTCGTCATCGATGATACCAGAATTCCAAAGCCAAGACCCAAGCCTGCTAACATAACAATCATTACGAAAACGAAAACGAAAACGAAAATAGGCGTGAGAAACGAAGGTTCCGAAAACATGTTGCCAAAATGGATATCACTGCCGTTGAATAGGAAATAAAGGTAAATCACGATAAATAATCCTAATTGAATACCAAAGCGCAATAAATTACTAAGCACTGTAGCAATCGGTACCACTAATCGGGGAAAGTAGACCTTGCCGAACATCCCCTGATTGGAGATGAATGTGTTCGATGTCTGGTTCAAACAGTCGGCGAAGTAGAACCAGCATACATTGCCTGCCATATAAAACAGGGGCTGCGGTATGCCGTCGGTACTCATCTTGGCGATGCCGCCAAACACCACCATATTCATGATAACCGTCAAAGTTGGCTGAATCAAGTACCACAGCGGCCCCAGTACCGTCTGTTTGTACTGCACCACGATATTGCGCTTGACAAACAGCAGCAATAGGTCGCGATAGCGCCATATCTCTTTGAAATCAACGCTCCACAATTTCTCATGGGGCTTGATGACTAATGTATATTCCTGTTTCATAACACAACCCTCACTTTAACGAAAACGAAAACGATAACGATAACCTTAACGTGCTGGATTATCGTTACTTCAGTATGTTATACATCAGGGAGGTGAGGGAGATGAGGATACTGGTGGCAGTGAACCACAGGCCTGTGGTGCTGCCGACACCACTGTTGCGGGCCTTCGTCTTGTTGGGCTCCACATAGACGATGTCGTTCTGCTGCAGATAGTAATAAGGGGAGTTGATGATGTTGGCATAGAGAGATTCAACTCATGGATTTCCTTCTTGCCGGTGGCA
>JAEEGL010803525.1_pt1 | contig 20852 bp, 12 predicted proteins | sample 9134231 | NCBI WGS metagenome assembly JAEEGL01 (sample SAMN16246548, study PRJNA631951) | gut metagenome | biome: gut microbiome; feature: rumen; material: fiber-attached | host: Bos | place: Iran: Karaj | collected 2018-10
CGCCGTCGGTTCTGAGCTCGAAGCGCACGAGGCCGGAGGCGGCGCACCAGCCGTTGAGAGTGACGGTCGAGGAACGCAGGGGAGACCACGGGACGTCGGCGCGAAGGACGTTTTCATCATCGGCTGTCATGCCGAGCGATTCCACATTCGAACTGAAATAGTTGTCGACAGGCCTGCGTACGGCGGTGAGGGAGGCGGTCAGATATTTTTCGCCGGCTTTAGTGATTGCCCACACTTCGATGAGGCTGCCCTCCGAAACACTTCCGGCCGCGCTTCCTCCGCGGCCTGCGTTGTTCGCACTTTCGCCCCCTGCATTGTTTCCGCCGCTTACAGCGGACATATCGGCCGGAAGAAAACCTGAATAAGCATTGACGCCGCCGGTCCCGTCAAAATAATCGAACCCGAGCGCAGGGGCAACAAGCACGGCGTTATACGATGCTTTCAGCGCGTGCGGCTCACCTCCGTCCACGGTATATTCGAAGCCTTTGAGCGGCTCGTCAGAGAGCGTCCAGCCCTCCAGACGCACCGAATTCGAGGCGAGGTCAATATACGCTTTCCCTTCGGCGGCTTTATCGGTAACTATGAGCGAAGCAGGCTCCGAAACGGCATTGACCCTGCGCGGCAGAAACGCCGCGGCCGCCTCATTCAGCTCCACGTCGTCAATATATTTATACCTGACTATCGAATATTTATTGCCGTCGATCTTACCCTGCAGATCCGCCAGCGACCCGTTGATCCCGTCCTTTCCGAACGAGCGGATGACAATAATATCCGGCGTCTGTTCGATCGTGACGATGCTCTGAACGTCTCCGCCTTTTTTATCGCGCACAACGTCGTATACCATTATCACGTGGCCGCCTCCGGCCGTATTGAGCAGATCGCCCGGCCTTGCGAGCGAAACGTCCGTTCCTATGACCTGAAACAGCTCCTGATCTGCGCCAATGTCGCGCGTGGTATGCCTTTTTATCCCGAGCGCCGCGGAAACGAAGCCGCTGCAGTCGTTAGAATAATAAGGGGAGTACCAGATCGGGCCGCCGTGATCCGTGTAGTACCACGTATTTTCGCCGCGGGTGGTGTAGAGCGCGCTTCCGGGGTCGTTCACAGCCGAGACGAAAGCGGATAACGGAGTCGTTGTTCCGACGTAGCGCCCTTCGTGTACCGGCTGCCCGTAAGGGATCCCGCGGTAAGTATGTCCCGCCGTAAACTGCCTGCCCGTCACTTTCGACGTGCCCCACGCGGAAATGTCGGAAAGCGGCGTCCAGAAAATATCGTACATGCAAAGCGCGTTCCGGAGCGTGTTTTTAACGCCGTCGCTGAGGGGCTCGCGGTACCCGGTCCAGGCGGCAGCATTTCCGCCGGACAACGGCGAACTGCCGGAGGTTTGAGCGCAGCCGGGAAAGCACAGCGCGGTCAATAGCGATATTGCCGCGAGCAGGATCGCAGATTTTTTTAAAGGACGATTATTGATCATCATAAGCCTCCGGTATTGACCGCAATTTCGCCGAGTCCCAGGATCCTTTGCGCATTGCCGCCCAGAATCGCTTCTGTGCGGTCCGAACCGAGCCCGAGCGCCTCCACCCAGCGCACCGACACCGCTGGATCCTCCCAGGGACAGTCGCTGCCCAATAAAATATTGTCCGCAGGATGGCGGGATATGATCTTCAGCGCAAGCTTTCGCGAAAGCCCCATCGTGCTCGACATAGACGTATCGAAATATACGTTGTCAAGGCCCGCGAGGTGGTCGTTCACGTCTTCCCACATTCGCATGCCTCCGAAATGCGCGAAACACATACGAAGGTGCGGAAACGCTTTTGCAACCTTAGCGGCACGTTCCGGCGGACAATGAATATGGTCCGGGCTGTAGCAGTCCCATCCTGCGTGGAATGTGACGAACAGCCCCAGCTCCTCCAGCGCACAATAGATCGGCCACATTTTTGCGTCGTCGATCATAAATCCTTCGTAGTCCGGGTGCAGTTTTATGCCTTTCAGCCCGAGTTCTTTGCAGCGCGAAAGCTCCTCCACGGCGTCAGGGCTGTCCGGATGCACCGAGCCGAAACCGACGAGCCTGCCGCCCGATTCGTTGAAAAGGCGCGCCGCCGTGTCGTTGATCGTACGCTCCTGGCCGGGGCGCGTGGCAATATTAAGGCACACGCTTACGTCAATGCCGTTTTTCTCCATCTTTGCAAGCGTGTCCCCGACGGTTCCGTCAGTAAAAGGCGTGATACCCGAAATGACCGCCAGCTTACCGACGGCTTTCGGGGCGATCTTATCCGGAAACGTGTGTACGTGAAAATCTATGATCATTTTGTACTACTCCCGAAACCCTCCAGCTTCTCCCACAGCCCAGAATTCTGCATAAACGCCTTATAAGCCGCAAGATTCACGCCTGCGCCAATATCGCCGCAAAAATGATTCAGTCCCTTGACCGCGCCGGAGCCGTCCGGGCTGCCGCCTTCGCTGTTCCATTTAAGCAGGTAAAAATGCCCCGGAAGCGCTTTGAACTTTGCCAGCTTTTCGACAGAATCAGGCGCTACTTTAGTGTTTCCGAACAGCACTTTTTCTCCGGTGAGCGCGTCGCTTACCGAATACGAGACCTCGACGTTATCGCGAAGATCGCTCGCGGCCGCCAGCGTCACCAGCCCGTCTTCGCCCGGTTCGTCGCACATGAGGCAGAAAGGCTGCTGGGAGCGTTTGATATAAGTGTACGCCAGTTTCTTCACGCCGTACCAGTCGACAACGGCGTCGGAGATCTGCGGCCACCCGTCGATTATGTTCCACCATATTATGCCGGAGCGGTACCATTTACCGATACGGAAATGTTCGACGAAGAATTTCATTGCCTCCGCCTGCGATATCTGGCTCATCAGTGCGTATGTTTCGATGTCTTTTGGAGCATCGCCGAACAGCCTTTCGACCTGGCGCGTCATTAAGGGTACGCGGTACGCGAACGGAGCGCCGGGATCGGTCTCCATGCTTGCGGAATGCACGAGCCACTCGGGATCGGTGCAGAGCTGTCCGTCGCCGCGGTTATTGATGGAGCCTTCGGAAATGAAGCGCCGGAGCGACGCGGGAGCGGGGCAGCCGTGGTAGCCCGTTTCGGATGCGAAGTGGGCAACGGACTGATTATAATAGTATTCACCCTTGAAGTAGTCGCGCGGCCCCCACAGATGGTCTTCGGAGGGCAACTGTTTTGTTGCGAACACTTCTTCGTCCATATAAGGCGAGCTGGGGATGTACGGCCGGAAGCCGTCGTAGCGTTCAACGACGCCGGCAATAACTTCGCGCGTGAGTTTGTTGTGATTCGGATCGACCTGGTTGATCAGCCGCCCTTCGATCGCCCCGCCGCGCCACTGGCAGAAAATGTCATTTTCATTGTCGCCGGACCACAGCGCTAATGACGGGTGTTTCCGGAGCGCTTTGACCACGCTGACCGCTTCTTCGCGTATTAGGCCGCACATCCGTTCGTCGTCGGGGTAGAGCCCGCATGCCATGGCGAAGTCCTGCCAGACCATAATGCCGTGTTCGTCGCAGTAGTCGTAGAGTACGTCCGACGGGTACGGACTTCCGCCCCAGCAGCGGATCATATTGCAGCCGATGTCGTCGGCGAGTTCGAGGCCGCGGATGGTGTAGTCGTCGATACGCGACGGGAACGTGTCCGCGGGCACCCAGTTCGTGCCCAGCACGAATATTTTCCTGCCGTTAACGCGGAAGAAAAATTTGCCGTCGGGTCCTGCCAGCGACGTGCGCTCGAGTTCGACGGTCCTTATGCCGTGGCGGAACGTTATGCGGTCAAGGACTTCTTTTCCTTCTCTGTTCATTATCCGCTCTCCGCAGCCGTCGCGTTCGGTGCGGGTCAATACGAGTTCGACGTCGTAGAGCACCGGTTTTCCGTAATTTTTCGGCCACCACAGCGCGGCGTTGTCGACGTGTATCTGCATTACGTGGTTTGACGAGTACAGTGTGTCGGAGTGTTCGAAGCGCGATATTGTTTTTCCGGCGCCGTCTTTGCATTCGCCGCGGATGGTCAGCGTGAGGTCGCGCATGTCGTCGAAGTCGGAGTCAACGCCGGTCTTGAGCACGAGTTCGGCCGTGTTCTGCCATATGCTTGCGGTGATGAGGTACGGGTCGCGAATGCGCTGGCGGGGTTTAAACGTGAGCGTTACGGGCCTCCACAGGCCTCCGGACAATGCGCGCGGCATTATGTCCCAGCCGTACATCGCCGGGGCTTTCCTGACGAGCAGCGAGTCCTGCGTATATTTCATTGCCCAGCATTTTGCGGGCATGTCAAATTCGCGTACGTATACCGAGACGGGGATGATGTGGACAACGACCGTGTGTTTTCCGGGTTTTGTCCCGTCCGGACCGAGCGCAAATTCGTGAGGGATGAGCATATTTTCTGTCCTGCCGAGGAGCTCGCCGTCAAGGTATATTTCCGATACTGTGTCGATGCCGCCGAATTTCAGAAATGCGTCGTGATCTTCGGGGCAGCATGCCGCGGCAAGTCCCGCCCTGGCGCCGGCTGCGTCTTCGTTTCTTTCTTCGGCGGCAATTTCGTATTCGGTGAAGTACCACAGGTGCATGCATTCGAGGCCCTGCAGTTTTAAGATATTCGTCCCGGCGAAAATGTCCTCAGGCAGTTTTCCGGCTCTGATGAGGTCAAGCTCGAAGTTTCCCGGTACTTTCGCGTCGAAAACTTCGAGCTTCGAATTTACGAGTTCCTCCGGAGTGGTAAAATGCAGTTTCCTGCTGGTTACAGTGCTGTTCGGGGCAACGCAAAGATGCCAGTTTTCTAATAAATACTGTTTCAAATAATCGTTTTGCATGGCTCAGACTCCTGCTGAAAAAAACATATATGGCAGTTGCCTCTTTGTGCGGACAACTCATCCAAAGTGTATCACACGCGCCTGCGAATTGCAACCGCCATGCAACTGGGGACAGGTACCGTTTGGGGCGATGCATGCAACTGGGGACAGGCACCGGTTTCGCCAATTATGCAACTGGGGACAGGTACCAGTTGCGTAATCAACATATTATGTAGCCTGCGGAACCGGTACCTGTCCCCAGTTGCATGGCCGCCCCAAACGGTGCCTGTCCCCAGTTGCATGGCGGTTGCGCAGGCGCGCCTTAATATGGTAAAATGCCAGGCAGATCGACAGCCAAAAAGCGAAAGGAGAAGCTTCCATGAGCCACACGACCATAAAACAGCCCGGCGACCGGCTCGGACTTATTGACCGCCTTAACTCCGCCGCCTCCGATTCCGAGCCGCGCGAATACATTTTCCCGTTCCTCTGGATGCACGGCGAACCGCAGGAAACGATCAAAGAGGAAATTGACGCCATCTACCGCGCAAACATACGCGAATTCTGCCTCGAATCACGCACGCACGAAGACTTTTGCCGCGACAAATGGTGGGACGACGTGGGATTCATACTCCGGTACGCCAAAGAACGCGGCATGCGGGTATGGCTGCTTGACGACAAATTCTTTCCGACCGGCTACGCGAACGCGTACGTTAACGACCACCCAGAACTCAGGCGCGTGGAGCTCCGGATGGAATACCGCGATTTCGCCGGGCCGAGAACGAGCACGGGAATGCGCCGCGCCACTTTAGCCGAAGGAGAAACGTACGTCACGGTAACAGCATACAAACGGGACGTTGACAGCGGAGAAATAACGGGCGAATGGATCGACCTCACCGAAACAGTAAAAGCGCTCGCGCCGGGGAGGGAAACTTTCTACTGGGACGTACCGGAAGGCGAATGGCGCATATTCTACGTCATCCGAACGACCCGCGCGCCGGGACGGCCGGAATACATCGATATGTTGTCCGCGGAATCGTGCAAAGCGATGATCTACGGCGTCTATCAGCCGCATTACGACCATTTTAAGGAGTATTTCGGCAATACTTTTGCGGGCTTTTTCTCTGACGAACCGTGTTTTGCCAATGATTTCGGCGATTATTATTCGATTTTGGGCAAAATACGTATGATGATCCCGTACCGCGACGATATCTGCGCACTGATCGCGGACAGAATTAACAGATCCGGCGCTGAAGCCCGTCTGACATCGGAGGAAGTTCGCGTGAGGCTTCCGGAACTGTTTAAGACGCGTGCGGGCGGCGAACAACGCATGCTCCGCTGGGCGTACATGGACGTCGTTTCGCAGCTTTACAGGGACAATTTCAGCAGCCTGCTCGGTAACTGGAGCCGTGAGCACGGCGTGCAATACATCGGCCATATTATAGAGGACAACAACACACACCAGCGCCTTGGCCACGGTCCCGGCCATTACTTCCGCGCCATCGGGCCGCAGGATATGGCAGGAATCGACATCGTGCTGAACCAGTACATTCCGGGCATGACCGAGCTTTACCACTCGACGGTAGGCGGATTCGGCTACGACCTTGACCCGGAATTCTTCAACTATCTGCTCCCGGCGCTGCCCTCGTCGCTCGCGAGGCTGAATCCGGCGATGGACGGACGCGCAATGTGCGAGATATTCGGTGCGTTCGGCTGGGCCGAAGGCGTGCCGTCAATGAAAAAGATGCTTGACCACATGCTCGCCTGGGGGATCAATCACTTCGTCCCGCACGCGTTCAGCCCGAAATTCCCGGATCCGGATTGCCCGCCGCATTTTTACGGCAGGGGCAATATCGCGCAGGCAGGTGCGTTCGGGGATCTGATGCGTTATATGAGCAGATTGTCCCACGTGCTGTCCGGGGGCAATTATATTGCGGATTTTGCTGTTCTTTATAATGCCGAGGCCGAATGGTGCGGCGGAAGGTGCGAGACGCTTCAGAGAACGGCGAAAATTATTGACCGCGCCCACGTGGCGTACGATATCGTATGGGAAGACATTCTGGACGAATTTGACGTGCGAAACGGCAGGGCAAATGTGCGCGGACGCGAATATTCGGCGCTGATCGTGCCGGAGAGCCCGTATCTGCCCCCGGAACTGCTTGCAAAGCTCGAAAAATTGAGCGAAGCGGGACTGAAAGTGGTCGTTCACGGCAATACTCCACCGAAAAACGCCGAAAACTCCGCAGAAACTAATTTCAAATGCTACTCTGACGAGCAATTGCCCGGATTTTTGCTCGAAAATGTGAGCGAAAACGGCTATGTCAGACTGAGCAAAGCCGCCCCGCTGCTCAAAGCGTATAAGAAAACCGACGCCGTTTCCGGCGGCAATGCAGAATTGATCTTCCTGTGTTCAGACGATGATTTCCGCGAAATGCGCGTGACAATGACTCTTTCCGATGACCGTCCTCGCCGCTTTTACGATGCGTGGGACAATGCGTTTTATACTCCGCGTCAGTGCGGCCGTGAGCTTGAAGTGATGCTGCCTCCCGCCGGCGCGATCGTGATCGTTACGGATGACCGCTCCGCCCGCGCTTATGACTACCGCGACGGACTGAGCCGCCCGGCAGGATTCGAGTGCGAAACTGTTACGGTCATTGCGCCGGACGGTACTTCCCGGACCGCGGATCTCCGACCCGGACAGGACGTCACAGAACAGCCCGGATTTGAGAATTTCCACGGAACCATCCGCTACGAGGGTACGGTCAATATCGCCGAGGGCGACAGGCTTTTGCGTATTTCCGAGGTCGGGGAGATCGTGACCGCGCTGCTGGACGGCTTCAATCTCGGCACGAAGCTCGAGCGCGACTGCGCGTTTGATGTTTCCGGTTTTGCTCCGGGCAATCACCGTCTGACTTTGAACGTGGTCAATAACCCCGCACATATGATCAGCGATCCGTTTTCGGCGTTTATGCCGATCTCGCGCTCCGGCCTGGTGGGGGAGATAAGGATAGACAACCAGTAACTATTAACTGGTAACGAGTAACTATCAACCGGTTAGAGTTTTATGATGTGAATAATTTACGCCGGCGCTTTTGCGGTTTTCTCAAAAGTACCGGCGTGATTTTTTATCTGCTTATCCTTTTTTATATAAAAACAATAAAATCGATTTAAAAATCCGGCCTACAGCGGAAAATCCCGTCTGCGACAGGTTTGATTTTTCCTCCATTTTTTTATACTTAATAAGGTGGGGGTGAGTAGATGGACCTTGATTATGAAGAGATAGGAAGGCGCATTGCCAGAAGGAGAAAGGACCTTGGTTTAAAACAGGCAGAAGTTGAAGAAAGGGCAGGTATCGGTTACAAATATCTGTCAAGCATCGAGAACGCGTCGTCAATTCCTTCGGTAGAGGTCGTTATGAAACTCGCCAAAGCTCTAGATACCACTCCGGACGAGTTTCTTGTCGGGACAAGCCGTTCGGGCGGCGAATGGGTGCAGATCTCAGAGATGCTGCGCTGCCTGACCCCGAAACAGCTTGATTTCGTTAAGGCCATTGTCATGATGGTCCAAAAGCAGGACCTGTAGTATTGTCCGGGCACTTTTTCTGCGGCTCTTGCGGCGGCTTTCTCATAAGCGTTTGCACCCGCATCGCAGTCCGTCAACTAAGCATCTTTGTTATTGACGTCACGAGCGCATCGACGCTTCCGTCGGCAAAAGGCGATCTGAGCCCGACGCGGTCAACACATTCGAGGAACGGTTCGTAAGGATCGAAATTGCCCACGAAATCCAGGTATACGTCGAGCCCGCTCCCGGCCTTCGCAACTTCTTTGTCATACATCTGGATCGATACCATGCTTGACGTCACGTAGCTTATTACGTAAAAAGGCTGCATATAAAAATGCGTTATAAACGGCCAGCTGCTGTCAAAGCCTGAATCCTCGATGCCGAATTCTTTGCCCAGATCTCTGGCAATGGAGCTGAGCTTCGTTACGGTCAGCTCGTCGTCGCTAAGGGCGTAGGCGCGATGCTCGAACAGATAATACATTGCCTGCGAGATGAACGTCTCGAGCGCATCCATTTTCATCTCCGAAGCGTACGCTTTGCGCTGCTGCTCATTAAAGCCCGAGATCTTATCAAGGTGGCGGGAAAACAGGTATACAAGCGCTGTTGAAGGCACTTCACTGACGTCAAGATTCGTATTTGCCCCGAGATTGTAGTAATTGTCATAGAAATGGCCGAATTCGTGAACGAACGTAAGCAGATCGGAAATACTGCTGTCGCCCTGGATAACGATATAAGGCGCAAAGTAATTCTGGATGAATGTTGTGAACGATACTCCGACCTGCTCTTCGTCATATCCGAGGTAGCAAAGCTCCAGCTCCTGCATATACTCGAGCGCTTCCGTAAATGACGCATCGATGTCCGCAAAGCCTTTCTCACTTAATTCCATTATCTCGCCGTACGAGACCATCGGCGGATTCTGGAGATATTGTATATAATCATCTATAAACTGACCCGATTCGGTAAACTTTCCGACGAGAGGTGCAAGCTTATCGCGTATGGCTTCCGCGAGTGCAGCGGCCTGGGCGGGGGAGTAGTCGCGCCCGAGTTCTTCGGCGAAGGCGTACTCTTCGTAATTGTCATACCCGGCTTCTGCGGCAATGGCGTGGCGGACTTTAATGAGGTCGACAAGGATCTTGCCGGTTTTTCCTGTTATTTCTTGCTGTATGGTGTTCATAACAATATCGTAACGATCCAACATATGACCCGAACTAATAAGCTGCTGGATGATTTCTTCAATCGTTCCGTGATATCCGCTTACATCGAAAACCATGCTGTTTATGTCGAAAGCTTCATATTCAGTAACCAGTTCCGCCTCTTGCTGCTTCAGCGCTGCCAGCTTTTCGGTGTACAGCGGGCCGTCAACGTACGGGTCCAGCATTCCTTCGCCGAGGAGCTGCATCTCTATCGCTTCTTTATATTTAGACTTTGCACACGACACGAGCAGGCTGTCAAATTTGTTTTCGATCTTCGGATTGTTTTCGTTGAAAAACTGCATCTCGCCCGACCATTTCTCGCTGTGCGGCTCGATCGAGAATTTTATATTCGTTATAGCGTACATCGTGTTCCAGTCGGCAATCTCCGTACCTATAAAATGCGACAGTCTTTCAAGAATTTTGTCCGTCGTCTCTTTTCCTGCGTCAATTATTTCTTTGATTTTACCGATCTGTTTGATGAGCGCCTGTTCGTCCGGACGTGAGTAGTCCATGTCGTCAAATTTGACCATCGGGCGTTCGAAAGGTGTTTCGGTAGGAGCGGCCGTCGGTTCTTCCGTCGGAACTTCAGTCGGTATTTCAGTTGGTATTTCCGTCGGGGTCTCGGTCGGGACCTCGGTCGGTGCGGGAGTCAAAGTGGCGGCGGGAGTCGGGGCGTTAGTTTCGGTCGCTGCGATTTCTGTCGCGGAAGGCGATGTAACTTCGCCTGTGGGCAACGCCGTTTCCGCCTGTGAGCTTGCAGGAGTATCCGTCACGACCGGTTTAACGTTATTATCTTTCACGCCGCAGGCAGCCAATGCCGCAGTCAACGCGATCGCAACTGCAATTGTCAATATTTTATTGCCGCTTTTCATATCAAATTCCCCCGTAACAGTATTTACACGTCTGGTCAATTCTAAAAAGTTCGCTTTCATTATACCATTGTCGCGGTGATTTTGGCAATAATCAGATCGTCGTCAGGAGCGTAGCTTTTTGCTCTCTTTTCGCTGTTTGCTGCCGTATCGTGAGTCGGTATATACGGCGGCAATGCCCTGGACTTCAGAAGATAATAAAACAAATACCCCCGGCGTGCCTTAAATTAACAGCGCCGGGGGTATTACTGCAAGTCTCAGATAATCTAAAGATTATTCAGCCTGTTATTTTTTCTTCTTCTTCGCAACGATAACGCCTGCAGCGATTGCCGCCGCTAAAATAACTGCGCCGCATACGATGCCGATGATCGCGCCGGTGCCAAGGCCCTTTTTGCCGGAAGTATTGTCGCCTGAATTATCCTTGCCGCCGTTATTAGGAGCGTCTGTAGCGGGCTGAGGCTCGGAAGTCTTGTCAGCGCTCTCCGTGGGAGCTTCTGTGGGAGCCGCCGTGGGTTCTGCCGTGGCGGGAACTTGCGTCGGTGCGGTCGTGGGTTTCGGAGATGCCGTTGCGACAGGAGCTAACTCCGTGCCGTTTTTCATCGCGTTTTCCCAGTTTTCTCCGAATTCTACCGCGCCGGCTGCCGTTTTAAAGAAGCCTACGTAATATATTTCATATTCGCAGTGTTCAAGGCACGAAGCAAGCGGATCAAGGCGAAGTCCGCCGATAGTTCCGGACCAGTTTTCCGCATCTCTCAGGTCGATGTAAACATTCTGATAATCATTTGTTTTAGCGTAATTAATATGGAAACTTTGAGGCTCGCTGTAGCCGGGGAAATCCGACGTCTGGTAGAAGAACTGCCCTTTAGTTCCAAGCTGGGAATTGAAACGCACACCGAGTGATATCACTTTGTAATCATCGGCGTAAAGCTCATCCATCTCCTCTTCAAGTACGAGTTTCGGGAAAGAAAAAGTGAAGAAGGGATCATACGATTCTTCCATTGTCACAACGAAACACTTGCGCTCCGCATCGTATTCGATCGAAGGAATATCGTTCTGGCCTTCGATAAACGGAGAATACTTGTCCTCCTCGTCGAAAATAAGAAGCGCGCCGGGAACTTTATCGACGTCATCGCCTGTCTCGATTTCAAATTCAGCAGTAGCCGGAACCGGCCCGATGAAAGAAATAAACGTGTTGTTTTCAGGTTTTGAAGTAGAATTCAGTTTTACTGTCGTTCCGTCTGCAAGCCCGGCGACGACTCCTGCCGTATAATTTCCGTAAAGCGAGCTTATGTCAATATCGACTTTGAACTGTTTGGCATATTTTCCGCCTTTATCTTCTGCTTTGATCGTGTCGTTCGTTCCGAGGTCAAATGCGTCGTTCCAAGTTATGTTACCGTTAACGATAGAGCCGAACGCCACTATTTCCTGATCGAAACCGACCCAGCCTTCGAGGCCGAGGCTTACTCCTGATCCGCCTGCATCATCGACCACGCCGTCCGGAGTGAGAATAGTGCCGAGCGCCGTCAGCGGACTTTCGCCGCCTTCATAATTGTTGAACTTGATTCCGTTCCAGTATATCTGCTGAAACTCCATACCCTCGTAAGAACTCGCGTCGTAATCCACTGCGTTCTCGGCTTCCGATGATTCGATATTTACGGTTACGGGTTCAAGGTCTCCGATCATATTGTATCCGTCGTTCTCCATTGCAATGACTGAATACGCACCCGGGGCGATCTTTCCGTCGACAATAAATTCTGCAAATCTTTCATTCTTTGTCAAACTGTCTACGTCGTCAGGAATTGTGACCGTATCGGGAAATTCATTTATATACCACCATACGATCGAGCCAACACCGCCGTTGTTCGGATCGGGCGAATCGCCCTGCTTGTAGATCCCGATCCAGTCTTTGTCTCCGAAATCACCATCTGCATTAATAATCATTTTCCCGTCGAGCACGGATACTTCGAGCGAGTAGTCTGCAGCACGGACGGTCCCGGTCCCGGCTATCGCTGTCATTATCATGCAGATTCCGAGCAGAACTATGATTACTTTTTTCATTTTACTTTCCTCCTTAAAATATTGCACGGGGCCGGTTAAAAAATCAGCCGCACCTGCATACGAGAGAAGGACGGCAATAACTCACTACGATCCTTCCTTTGTCGTTCTCATTATATCAAAAAAAAGGTGCATTGACAACTTTTAATGGCTCTGCCGCAAATTTTCAAACTTTTAACTCTGAACTCTGAACTCTTAACTCTTAACTCCCTAAACTTCATTTAAACTTCAGCGAAGCCGAGTGAATGGCAAAGAATTGTGTTTGACCGAAATGCGAATAAATGTAGGGAACGCATGAGACCCAAAATTCGTGCCATCACTCGGTTCGCCTCTGAACTCTTAACTCATCGGAGATAGTTGCCCGTTCCTCGCCCCCTGCTCACTTGAAAATCCCTCCGCGCTATGTTATACTTCCATTTGTGCCCAAAGGCCTTCAGGAGGATCAAGCATAATATGAAAGAATGGCTCAAAAAACTGAAAGACTTTATATTGCCCGGGAGCGCTGAAAAAAGCGAAACCGCCGGGGTGCAGAAGAAGCGCGAAGAGGCGCCCACAGGCCGGAATTCGGTCAGAAGCGGGTCGTATTTTTCGGGCGCCGGTAAAAGCAAGCATCCTCTCGGAATGAACGAAAGGCAGGTAAAAATGTGGACGTACCTGACGCTGGGCATAGTGCTGCTTGACCTTGTAGCGTTCGGTTTTCTGGCATCTAGACTCCTGTTCGGACTTTCGGAAAAACTGTGCTACGCGTTCGGACTTGACGGAGTTTCATTCGTGAATCACAGCTTCAGACAGGTCGAACTTATAATAGCGTACGCGATCGACTTCATAATCGGCGGAGCTCTCATATGGCTCACGCTAAGCATTGCCGGCATATTCACCGAAACGGCATTCCTGAAGATCCGCCGCAGACATATATTGATCATTGTCGCCGCGTTTGCCGCACTTTTCCTGATACTGACGCTCATCAGCGTAATTATTGGCCACAAATACGATTCGTATCTCACTTACAGATTCATGGCTCCGCTCATGTGCTACGCGGGAGGCGCGGTGTTCCTCGGACTTTCGCTGCTCAGGATCGAAGTCAGATAAAAACGGAGGCATTGCCGTGCTCGGAATTCTGATATTCATACTATACCTTATATTGGGCGTGATGATGGCCGCGAATCTCATTCCGGAGAAACGGCCGCTTGTCCGTATCTGGGCCGGCGGAGTGCTGGGAATCGTTTCTCTGATGTGGTCAAACGTGCCGTTCTCTTTTATTTTCGGCTTCACGCGCACATCGCATATTCTGGGACTTTTGCTTACGCTGCTGATAACTTTTGCGCTGTATTTCTACCGCGCACGGATGGATAAAACGAGCCTCATCCCCGGTAAAAAATGGGCCTCGAGACTTTTCGGCAAATTTGCAGGCGGTTTCGTACAGGAAGACGGGCGGCTTATGCTCCTCATACTTCCGTTCATGCTGTTCGGTATAATCTGCCTGCTCAACCACTCTTTCTACGACGTTAACGGCACGTATTACACCGGTCAGTGTACGTACGGCGATATGAATTTCCACCTCGGAATAATCACGAGCCTGAAGGAGCAGGGAACGTTCCCGCCGGAATACAGCATTGCCCCCGGGAACCAGCTCGATTACTATTTCCTCTGCGACTCTGTATCCTCTTCACTTTATCTTTTCGGGCTCGGACTCAGGGCCTCGTACGTGCTTCCGATGGTGTTCGGGTTCCTGTTCGTATTCATGGGCTTCTGGTTCCTTGCCGAAAAAGTCCTGAGATCTCATTCGAAAGCATCGGTGGCATTCGTACTGTTCTTCCTGAACGGCGGATTCGGCACGGTGTATTTCCTGGACAATCTCCGCAAAGATCCTGGGCATTTTACGCAGATATTTACTGAATATTACCACACTCCCACGAACTACGTTAACAGCCAGGGCGGGACAACGAATATATGCTGGACCAACACCGTCGTTGACATGATGCTCCCGCAGCGTGCGACGCTGTTCGGATGGATGATACTGTTCCTTGTCCTTTACTTCCTCTACGCGTCTGTATTCGAAGGGAAGGAAGACAGGCAGGAGCGTCACTTTATTGCCGCAGGCGTGCTCGCCGGACTTACTCCGATGATACAGACGTACACGTATTTCACGGTGGGACTTGCCGCGATCGCCTGGCTCGTATACTCCTGCATACGCGACAAATTTTCGTGGAAGATCATACGCTCGTGGCTCTGCTTCGGCGTACCTGCGCTGGCGCTGTCAATACCTCAGCTCAAGATCTGGATATTCGGCGCGGTCGGCGGCGACAGTTTCATAAGCTTCGCGTTCAACGCGTATAATGAGTCGGATAACTGGCTCTGGTTCTGGGTCAAGAACGTCGGCATCGTGTTCATACTGCTTGTCCCCGCCTTCATAAGCGCCTCTAAGAAGCTGAAGGCAATGTACAGCGCAGGACTGCTGATATTCGTTGTCACCGAATTCGTAAAGTTCCAGACGTTCGCGTACGATAACAATAAACTCTACCTGATGTGGTACGCGTTTTCAACGCTGATCGTGGCGGATCTGCTCGTGAACTGCTACAGAAAACTCGAAGGCATAAAAGGCAGGCAGGTCATTGCGGTGATACTGCTCATAATCGCTTCGAACGCCGCGATATTGACGATGGGCCGCGAAATGTACTCCGGGTTCCGCCCGCAGTCGTACAGCATCTACGACGCAAAAGCCGTAAAAGCGGCCGAATTCATTAAGGAAAATACTCCTGCAGATTCCATGTTTATCTGCTACAATAATCATAATAATGCGATATCGTGCCTCACCGGGCGCAATATTTTCGTGGGTTCCGGAACGTTCCTGTACTCGCACGACGTGGGGTATCAGGAGAGACAGAACGCACTAAACCAGATCTTCAACGACCCTGAAGATTTTGAAAAATATAAGGAAGAATTCGGATTTGACTACGCGTATATCTCGGAATATGAAAGAGGAAATCTTGATAAAGGCAGCTTTATAGATGAATATTTGAAGAGCACGTATAAGCTTGTTTACGACAGCGACAATATCCAGATATACGATCTTAACAGCCGTGTTTAATAAGGAGGACAAAACCCGGTGAGTAGCATAATAAAAAACAAAAAAGAAATCAGCGGCACGATAGAAGGGCTTGAGGGCGGAAATTTTTACGCTTATATTGCCCGCATGAAATATATCACGCGCTGGGGCCTTATGCGCAATACCGAAAAAGAAAATATCCAGGAGCACAGCCTGGAGGTGGCAATACTTGCCCACGCTCTTTGTCTGATCCGCAACGAAATGTACGCTGAAGAACCCGCCAAAAAACTTGACCCCGAAAAAGCGTGCCTGTTTGCCGTTTTCCACGACAGTGACGAGATAATCACCGGCGATCTGCCTACGCCTATCAAGTACGCGAACCCGGTCATACGCGATAATTACCACGATATCGAAGCGCAATCGAAGGAAAAACTGCTTTCGATGCTCCCGGAAAAACTGCAGCCCGTATACAGAAACATACTGTTTTTCGACGAGAATTCGCCTGAATACAGATCGGTGGTAAAAGCAGCCGACAGACTTTCGGCATATATTAAATGTGTAGAAGAGTGCAAAGCCGGAAACGCAGAGTTCACCAAGGCGAGGCAGACTGTTCTGGATTCGATGAGGGCAATGAATCTTCCGGAGCTCGATTATTTTATAGATCATTTCCTGCCCGCATATTCACTTACGCTTGACGAGCTGGAGAAACGTAAATAATTAAGATTATTATCAGAAGAGGAATTAGAAATGGGATTATTTGATAAAATATTCGGAACGTACAGCGACAGGGCGTTAAAACAGATAAAGCCCGTCGTAAATGAGATAAACGCGCTCGAGCCGGAGATGCAGAAAAAGACTGATGCCGAACTGAGGGCGATGACCGGGACGTTTAAGCAAAGGCTCGCCGGCGGAGAGACCCTCGACGACATACTTCCCGAAGCGTTTGCGGTCGTGCGCGAGGCGGCGAAACGCGTGCTGGGACAGAGGCATTACGACGTGCAGCTGCTGGGCGGCATCGTGCTCCATCAGGGCAGGATCGCCGAGATGAAGACGGGTGAAGGAAAGACGCTCGTATCGACGCTCCCCGCGTACCTGAACGCACTTACGGGGAAAGGCGTCCATCTGGTCACGGTAAACGACTACCTGGCGAAACGAGACAGCGAGTGGATGGGGAAAATATATACGTTCCTGGGACTTACCGTCGGATGCATTGTCCACGACCTCACTCCGGACGAGAGGCGCGCAGCATATAATTGCGATATAACGTACGCCACTAATAACGAGCTGGGATTCGATTATCTTAGGGACAATATGGTCATATACAAGCAGCAGCTCGTGCAGCGCGAACTGAACTTCGCTATCGTTGACGAGGTCGACAGTATCCTTATCGACGAAGCACGTACGCCGCTCATTATTTCGGGCGCGGGCAATAAATCGAGCGAGCTTTATGAGCGCGCCGATGCTTTCGTATCCGACCTGAAGGCGCTCGTCATCAAAGAGACTGACAGCAAGGACCTGATGGAAGACGTCACCGAGGATTACATCGTAGACGAAAAGGCCAGGACCGCGACGTTGACAACGATCGGCGTAGGTAAAGCTGAGCGTTATTTTGCCCTCGCAAACCTGTCCGATCCCGAAAACGCCGAGATCTCGCACCACATTAACCAGGCTCTTAAAGCGCACGGCATAATGAAGCGCGATATCGACTACGTAGTAAAAGACGATCAGATCATAATCGTTGACGAATTCACCGGCCGCCTTATGTTCGGGCGCCGCTACAACGAAGGCCTTCACCAGGCGATCGAAGCGAAAGAACACGTGAAGATCCAGAAGGAAAGTATGACGCAGGCGACGATAACTTTCCAGAACTTCTTCAGAATGTATCAGAAGCTGTCCGGAATGACAGGTACGGCGCAGACTGAAGAGCAGGAGTTCAATGACATCTATTCGCTTGACGTTATCGTAATTCCTACGAATAAGCCGGTCATAAGGATAGACTATCCGGACAGCGTCTATAAGACGGTCAACGGTAAGTATAAGGCGCTTCTTAAGGACGTGCAGGAGATACACGAGAAGGGGCAGCCGATATTGATCGGTACTGTATCGATCGAAAAGTCGGAGCACCTCAGCAAACTGCTTGGGCGCAGCGGAATAAAGCATAACGTCCTGAACGCTAAGAACCACGAGCGCGAGGCGGAAATAATTGCCCAGGCGGGTAAGTTCGGTACTGTCACGATAGCGACGAACATGGCAGGCCGCGGTACGGATATTGTCCTCGGCGGTAACAGCGAGTATATGGCTAAGCAGGATCTGCGCCGCGAAGGATATACGGAGGAGCAGATCGCGCAGGCTGACAGCTACGCCGATACGTCCGACGAAAACGTTCTGAAGCTCAGGGAGCATTACAGAGAACTTGTGGCTGAACACGACGTCGATACGAAGGCGGACAGGGAGAAAGTAGTTGCCGCCGGCGGACTGTTTATCATGGGTACGGAGCGCCACGAATCGAGGCGAATCGATAACCAGCTGCGCGGCCGTTCCGGACGTCAGGGAGACCCCGGTATGTCGCGGTTTTATATTGCCCTCGAAGACGATCTGATGAGACTGTTCGGCTCCGAGCGAATGATGAGTATGATCGACGCTCTGGGCGTGGGAGAGGATTACGCGATAGAGAACAAACTGCTTACGAACGCCATTGAGACCGCTCAGAAGCGCGTAGAAGGCAGGAACTTCGACTCCCGTAAAAACGTGCTTCAGTACGACGACGTAATGAACCAGCAGCGCGAGATCATATACGCGCAGAGGCGGAAAGTGCTTGACGGCGAGAATCTGAAAGACAGCTTCCACAGCATGATAAAGAGCCGCATCAGGGATACGGTCGAACTGTACTGCAACAAGGACGTTGACCCCGAATATTGGAATCTCGAGTCCGTAGAGGCAGATCTCGTGGGTATCGGTTCGCCCGCCATAATCGAGAAGTTCCGCTCAGCAGGGAAGCATACTAAACCCGAAGAGATGATCGAGGAGCTTACGGAAGACGCAATCAAACGCTACGACGCGAAAGAGGTCGAACTCGGCGAAGAGATCATGCGCGAAGCGGAGCGCGTGATACTTCTGCGCAGCGTTGACGAGAACTGGATGACGCATATCGATGCGGTCGATCAGATGAAATACGGCGTGGGGCTGCTGGCGTACGGTCAGAAGAGCCCGATCGTGGAATATAAATTCCAGGCGTTCCAGATGTTCGAAGATATGAACAAGACCATTCAGGACGAGGCGGTGCGCCGTATGTTCAGCGTGCAGCTCAGGCCTAACGTGAAGCTCGAGCGTAAGAGCGTGGCAGGACCGGGAAAGGCCGGTTTCGAGGGAGAGGCGCAGCGGGCAAGAGCCGCGAAACATATTGCCGCCGCCAGAAGTGCCGAGCAGGGCAGGAACGAAGAGGGAGAGGGCAGACCGGCAAATCCGGGTAAGCCTGTGACGTTTGTCCGCAAGACCGCTAAGGTGGGGCGCAACGATCCCTGCCCGTGCGGGAGCGGCAAGAAATATAAGGATTGCTGCGGAATAGATGATTGACCGCAATTTGCCATTAAACCAAGCCACCGCAATTTGCTACTTGCAATTTGCCATTTGCCATTAAAAAAAGGAGCCGGTACATGAGCTCGCTTAAAGAGGAAGCGGCTAAGTTCAAGCCCGTAGATCTTGCAGGACTGAGAGAGAAAGAAAATGTGACCGATGCCATGCGTATGGCGTGCGGCCTCTATAATTCTGCGCTCAGCGAGATCGAGTCGGGCGCCGTTTCTCAGGCCAGGAGCAATCTGCGCAAAGCGACTGCGCTCTGTCCGGAATTCAACTACGGCGTGATATTGTACGGCATCTGTACGTTCTATACGGGCGACCGCACGGGGGCAATGCGTATTTTCAATTCCGTAAAATCTTCCGCCGAGCGTACGCGGGCAATGAAAATATACGACCGCCTCGTCGATGAGGAATTGTCCGTATCCGCAAAAGAAGTCAGCGGCGCGCGCCTCCGCAAAGCAATCGAATCGTTTACGGACAATCACGTTGACAGTGTGTACCGCAAGAATTCCGGGCGCGAGTATGAGGAAGAAACTATTGTCAGGCCCCGTGCGCTGTTTTTCGACAGCGAGCCCGGCATGGGCGACAGTGGCGTGAAGATCACTACCAGCACCTGGTCCAAGCGAACCGGGCCGGACAAGCCTTCCGATACCGACGACACGCAGTCCGCCTCCCGCCGGAAGACCGTTGTGACGCTCCACCAGATCCCGGAGCTTGAGGAAGAAAAAAAGCCGCGCCGCAAATTCAAGGGGGGCGGTTACGTTATCACCATCGCGGTTATTCTGCTGCTGTTCCTGCTTCTCATTGCCATAATCGGCTGGGCATCGGAGAGCGCTAAACGGCGCACGCTTGAACGCGGCCGCGCCAATGCCTCCCGCCCGGACACAGCCGCTTCGGCTATTCATTACACGGACGAACCGGTTTCCCTGTCGTCAACGTCCGCCGTTCCCGCTTTCCTCGAGGGCAATACAAAGTTGTAAAAAGCCGTAAGAAGCGAAGCGAAAAAAGCTTTCAAAAAGGCAAAAAAGTCATTGACACGAAAATCGCCGGGTGGTATAATGCGAGACGCGCTCTTGAGAACGCACGCACCTTTAGCTCAGCTGGTAGAGCAACTGACTCTTAATCAGTGGGCCCAGGGTTCGAGTCCCTGAAGGTGCATAAAAAAAAGCAGTCCGTCCGGGCTGCTTTTTTTGCGCCTTCAGGGACTCGAACCCGAGAGGGTTTCGCCGTAAAGCCAAGGCTCCGGTGGAGCATTGGCAGGCGAAATCGCGAAGAAGCTGTGCTTCGAGCAGCAAGCATGCGAGCAAAGCAGGGAAAAAGAAGCGAAGCATGCGGCGAGTCCCTGAAGGCGCATAAACAAAAACAGCCCCACATCGGGCTGTTTTTGTTTATACGGGAAAAGGGGACTCGAACCGAGCGTTAGCTGTAAAAAAGAATATATAGGCTAAAGTGAGAAGAGCGTAGGAATATGCCGGTGGCATATTCCAGCGAGGAGGGCCCTTTAAGCAAATCTCGAAATTACAAGTTAGCAGTTGAGATTTGCGTGGGCGAGTCCCTGAAGGTGCATAAAAGGGGCTGTAAAAAACTCACAGCCAATCAAAAAGAAAAAGAGCTTGAATTTGCCAAATAACGGTACATACAAGCTCTTTTTTTTGATATTATTTGTTTATCATGAAAACCACATCACGGACTAATTATACACATATCAATTGAAATTGCCATTGGAACTTTCGACAGGCTCTTTCCCTGTTTC
>JAEEGL010011454.1_pt1 | contig 20851 bp, 15 predicted proteins | sample 9134231 | NCBI WGS metagenome assembly JAEEGL01 (sample SAMN16246548, study PRJNA631951) | gut metagenome | biome: gut microbiome; feature: rumen; material: fiber-attached | host: Bos | place: Iran: Karaj | collected 2018-10
GAGCGCTTCGTCCGATTATGCGGCACTCGACCGCATTGCCGATGAGACCGTGAACTATTTCAAGACACTGAATGAGGGCATCGAGCTCGGCGACATGGCAGGCGTGCAGCTCCCGACCTCGACACTGGAGATCCAGGGCAGAGTCACAGAGCTTCCTTCCGATATCAGAGGGTGGTTCAAGGAGCTCTATGACAAGGCCTTTGAGGACGACGATTTTGCGAAGACCGCAGAGCAGGTGATGATCACGCGCGTGCAGCTGGACCGGCTCTGGCTTCTGGTGACCGTCGGTGCAGGCTGTGCGGTGCTCGCGGCTGTGCTGCTGGCAGCGGGCATTGCGGTGATACGCCGGGAAAAGGCGAATATGCAGCAGGCGTTTTGAGAGGCGCATGAAAGAGGGGGTATTCACATGAAAGGAAAGCGCATTCTTGCGGCGGTCTCCGCCGCGGCAATGCTGCTGGCGCAGACGGCGGTTCTGCCGCAGACTGTATCGGCAGCGGACGACACGCAGGATGACTGGCTGCATGTCGAGGGCGACAAGATCGTCGACATGCAGGGCAACGAGGTCTGGCTGACCGGCGTCAACTGGTTCGGCTACAATGTCGGCTCACAGGTCTTTGACGGCGTGTGGTCACAGAATATGCACTGGTGTCTCGGGCTGATCGCCGATCACGGCTTCAATCTGCTCCGCGTGCCGATGTCCACGCAGATTCTGCTGCAGTGGAAGAATCACGGATCGGAGGGTCCGCTCGTCAAGGTCAACACCTACGAGAATCCCGAGCTGACCGAGGAGGGCGTTGAGGGCGGCACGCCGAAATACAGCCTTGATATCTGGAATCAGGCGGTGGAGTGGTGCAAGGAGCTCGGCATCAAGATCATGATCGACATTCACTGCGCGACGACCGCATCCAACGGACACCAGCTGCCGCTGTGGTATGACAGCAGCTATTCCGAGGACGACTGGGTCGAGGCGCTCGAGTGGGTCGCGGAGACCTACAAGAACGACGACACCATCCTCGCGATCGACCTGAAGAACGAGCCGCACGGCAAGCCCGAGGAGGGGCAGTTCGCGAAGTGGGACAATTCCAATGATTCCAACAACTGGAAGCGGGCGGCAGAGCGCGGCGCCAAGGCGGTGCTCGATATCAACCCGAACCTGCTGATCATGGTCGAGGGCATCGAGTGCTACCCCGATTTCTCCAGGGGCGCAGACTGGTCCACACCGTCGGTCGATTACGCGCACTATGACGAGCCGAGCAAGATCTTCGGTGCATGGTGGGGCGCGAATTTCCGCGGCGTGCGCGACTATCCGATCGACCTCGGGAAATATCAGAAGCAGCTGGTCTATTCGCCGCACGACTACGGTCCGGAGGTCTACAAGCAGAAGTGGTTCTATCTCGAGGAATCCAAGACCTTCACCCGCGAAACGCTGCTCGACGACTATTGGCGCGACACATGGGCGTTCATTGCCGAGGAGCATATCGCGCCGCTGCTCATGGGCGAGTGGGGCGGCTGGGTCGACGCTGAACACGACAAGACCGGCGAAAACGTCCACTGGCTGCAGGAGATCCGCGACTACATGGTCGACATGCACATTCACCACACCTTCTGGTGCTTCAACGAGAATTCCTCCGATACCGGCGGTCTGGTCTATGACAATTTCGGCGTGTGGGACGATGTGAAGTACGACTTCATCAAGTCCGCGATCTGGCAGGACGAAAACGGCGTGTTCATCAGCCTTGACCACCGGCGCCCGATCGGTGCGAACGGGCAGTCGCTGAGCGATTACTACGGCGGCGGCAATGTGCACACCACACCGAAGGAGACCACGACGACGCAGCCCGATCTCACGACAACACAGCCCTATATCACGACCACGACGCCCGACGATACCACAAAGCAGCCCGTCGGCGATACCAAATGGGGCGATGTGGATGACAACAAGGCGGTCGATGTGGCAGACGCGGTGCTGATGGCGCGCTTCTGCGCAGAGGATAAGGAAGTGAAGGTCTCGGCGCAGGGCAAACAGAATGCCGATGTCAGCGGCGACGGCGACCTGACAACGGACGATCTCTCCAAGCTGCTGCTCTATCTTGCCAATATGCTGACAGCGGAGGAGCTCGCACCGTAATCACGATCCATGCAGGCGGGCAGAATATGTCCGCCTGATGTTTTGGGACATGTTCGGTTAGAAGTGAGGAGTGAGGAGTGAGGAACAACTCCTAACTTCTAACTCCTAACTGCTTTGGAGGTTCATATGAGTCTATCGTCTACGCCTGCCTCTGAGCGGGTGCATATCGGGTTTTTCGGCGCGCGCAATGCCGGAAAATCCAGCCTTGTCAACGCGCTGACCGGGCAGGAGGTCTCGATCGTCTCCGCGGTCGCGGGCACGACCACCGATGCAGTCAGCAAGAGCATGGAGCTGCTGCCGGTCGGTCCGGTGCTGATCACCGACACCGCGGGCTTCGACGACGACGACGAGGCACTCGGCGCACAGCGCATCGAAAAGACCCGCCGCGAGCTCTTCCGCACCGATATCGCCGTGCTGGTCTGTGACGCGGCAAAGCCCCTCGGCGAGACCGAGCAGGCGCTGATCGGACTGTTTGAGCAGCAGAAAACGCCGTATCTGATCGCGCGCACCAAGTGCGACATGCTGCCGGACCGACCGGAAACGCCGCCGCATACACTGTATGTCAGCGCAAAGACCGGCGAGGGCGTGCACGCGCTCAAGGAGGCGATCGGCGAGATCGCGAAAACCGGCGCGCCCGAGCGGTTCATTCTGCGCGATCTGGTAAAGCCGGGGGAGGCGGTCGTGCTGGTCTGCCCGATCGACGAATCGGCGCCGAAGGGCAGGCTGATCCTGCCGCAGCAGATGGCACTGCGCGAGCTGCTCGACGCGGACGCGAGCGCGCTGGTCACACAGCCCGGACAGCTTTCCGGTCTGCTCGCGAGCCTGAAAACGCCGCCGCGCATGGTCGTGACCGATTCGCAGGCGTTTGCGCAGGTGGCGGCGGCCGTGCCGGAATCGGTGCCGCTGACGTCGTTCTCGATCCTGATGGCGCGATACAAGGGCTTTCTGAAAACGGCGGTCGAGGGCGTTGAGGCTTTGCAGAGACTGCCCGCAGATGCACGCATTCTGATCGCGGAGGGCTGCACGCATCACCGGCAGTGCAATGACATCGGCACCGTGAAGCTGCCCAAAGCCGTGCGCCGTCTGACGGGGAAGGACTTCCGACCGGAATACTGCTCGGGCGGCACCTTCCCGGAGAATCTCGCGGGCTATGATCTGGTGATCCACTGCGGCGGCTGCATGCGCACGGAGCGCGAGCTGCTCTGGCGGATGCGCACGGCGGTCTCGCAGGGCGTGCCGTTTACCAATTACGGCGTGACGCTCGCCGCCTGCTCAGGCATCCTCACGCGCGCGCTGATGGGCGGAATCTTACTGGAGGAATGACGTTGTCGGCATGCTGGCACCCGTGTGAAACAGGATGTTCCGGTGCAAGGCAAAAAAAGGGGGCATCGGCTTGTGTACTGCAAGTCGGTGCCCCGTTTCGTTATCAATACGCTTGTTCCCTCTGTCTGCGTTTTTTTGGGGGAGCATCACGCTTTCAGAAGGCGCGCCGGCGCCGTGTGTTACGCGGCTTGGGAGGCTCCGCAAACATGTACCCGAAGGGAATCGCCCGCCCGGGCTCCGGGCTGCCCGGCAGGGAATCCCCCCCTGTCGGGCAGTTGTTGATTATTGTTCTGCAAGTGCCGATCGGGTCTCCGGTCCGCAGATGCCGTCGACGGAAAGCCCGTGTTCAAGCTGAAACGCGAGCACCGCGCCGAGCGTGATGACGCCGAAGTCGCCGTCGAGCTCCGTTTCGCGGAGATACCCGTGCGCGATCAGCTCATACTGCAGCCACTTCACCGGCTCGCCGCTGTCGCCGCGCCGCACCGGCTGCATCGGGACTCCGTAGGGGCACCGTTTCGGCTGATAGACAAACCCGAGAAAGCGGTAGCCCGCGCCGTTGCGCCATTCCCCGCCGGTCTGCGTGCGGTGCACCGTCCAGAAGGGCTTTTCCGCGCCCCAGCCCGATTCCGAGGTCAGCAGGCTGCCGTCATCGAAGATCTGCTCGACGACCGCGGCATGTCCGGCACCGTCGCTGCGGTCATCCGGCTCGCCCTTCGCCCAGATCATCAGTGCGCCGGGCTGCGGGGTGCTGCCCGTGCGCAGACCGTGCCGTCTGGCGTTCCCGAAGAGCTCCTCCGCGTTCACCGGGTCGAGCAGGTCGAATTCCGTGCGCCCGGCGATCTCGTGGAAGCGCCCGACCGCATAGCCGACGCAGTTTGCGAGCACATCGCAGTCGGGGTCGGTCGGCAGCCCGCGGATCGCCGTCGAACAGCCGCCGCGCGCCCTTGTGATATAGTATCGGTTGCCCGGCTCGGGGCGGGTCAGCCTCGGCTCAAACATGTGTATCACCGTCCTTTTTCTCGATGCTGCGCAGCTTTTTGACCAGTCTGCGCACCCACACGGCGTCCGGGCTGATCTCGCCGTAGTTTTCCAGCAGCGAGATCAGCTCCATGATCAGGATATACGCGAACACAAGCCCGGCGGCGAGCGTGCCGGAGATCTCCGCCAGCGCAGGGGAGCGGTAATACTGCCCGAGCCGCTCAATGCCGATCTCCAGCCCGCAGGCGGTCAGCATGACAATGACCTCGCCGAGCTTATTCAGCCCGCCCTTGCGCATTTTCGCGCTGGAGAGGTCGCTGCGGACATAAGCCTTGATGATGCCGGTGAGGAAATCCGCAGCAGCGAGCCCGATCACGATCGTCAGCATGATGAGATACTTCATTGCGCTCACGCATCCTTCAGGGCGACAAACCCGTCGGTGACATACTTCACCTGACCGACCGTGAAGACCGTCTCGGAGCGGAACTGCGAAATCGGCAGGAAGAATGCGTCTGCGAAATAGCTCGGCGTGCCGTATGCCGACTGTGTCGGGATCGGGCTGAAAACAGTCTGGTTCCACACATACGGCGTAAACGACCAACCGGAGACCGAAGAGAACGCAACGCCGCTCACGACAGTGCGGTCAAACGGCGCCGCATCGCCCCAAGCAATGACCTTTTGCTTTGCGTTGGCATAATCGGACTGCCCCGCGATTTTGTAATCCGCCGGCAGCAGCACGCAATATGCGCCGTTGTTGGTCTTCGACACGACACATGCCGCGCCGCTGCCCGCACCGGTATTGACAAACATCAGCCCCTTTGCCGTGCTGTAGGCAGTGCAGGCGACCCCGGCGATCTGCTCGTAGACGCCGTTTGACGCATCTGCATAGCCGTACCATCGCGCGGCGGTGCCCTGCGGGACGATCGCAAAGACCGTGTTGCCGTCCTCGTCCTTGCAGGCGATCGAGCCGGTGTCCTCGCTGTCATATACCACACTGTCAAAGAACCCGCTGTCCTCGAGAAACTGCGCCATTTCGGCGTAGGTCGTGATGATCTGTTTCGTGATTGCCATTCAGAATTCCTCCCATGCCTGCGCGTGCACATAATCAAGGATTTGCCGGATATAGGTCGGGCTGATGCCGCCGGATGCCGAGTAATCGTCCGCGTCGATGCTGCCCGGATAGGTCAGCATGTTGCCGGAGCTGTCGTCATAGCTGCCGCCGACGCCGTTGTTGACGGTCGACCAGTACCACTGGATGCCGCCGTAGGTGAGCGTGCGGTTCGCCGGCACACTGTCATTGCCGACCGTACACAGCACGCCGTCAGAAAGCGGCGAGATGAAGATCGGGTCGCAGTAGCCGAAGAAATGCGCGATCACGCCGATCGCGGGGACGCTGTTGGACTTCTGCCGAACATTTCCGTTCAAGGTACAGGAGACTGCGCTGTCAAAATAATAGCCCTCGTCGCAGCTGATGTGCACGGTCGGCGGGGTCTCCGTCGCCGTCTGCACTGTGCCGGTTGCGGCGAGGTCGAATGCGGCTTCGGCGGTGTGCACGGGGTCGCCGCTCTGCAGCCCCGCGAGGTATTCGAGCAGCTGATCGTAGACGTCCGCGGGCGGGTCGGCGTGCTGTGCTGCGCCGTCGGTGATGCTCCTTGCACACGGGACCCGCGCGGGCGTTGTGGTGCGGATGTCGCCCGCATAGACGCCGATCTCGACCTCGTAAACGTCGCTGACCGCGGGCATCTCGACCGAATCGCCCTCAAAGAGTACGTCGTAAAACTGCCGCACGCCGCTGCGCACGAAGCTGAACCGCGCGGTCTTTGCCGTGTACGGCGCCCACTCGCTGTCGAAGAGGAAGGTCACGGTGTAGTCGGAATTGCCGCAGACAATGACCGGGCTGCCCCCTGCCTGTGCGATCTTGTCTGCGACTCTGATCTGGATATTGGGCATAGCTCCTCCTTTCCCGTGCGTCGGCGGCCGCACGGTCGGTTTGATGCCGGAGGCTCCCTGCTCCGGCTGTGAGCGCGTGCTCCCGCGGAAATCACGGAACAGCGGTATCGCCGCAGCTGTCATGCGGTCGGATGCCCGCACGGCAATGAGACGGGATCCGTCATTTCCGACGCCCTCAATAATGGTGCTGAAAACAGAAAAAGTTGTACGCAACCGTACAACTTTCGGAAAACTGTAACCAAACTGTAATTTTTTGCGCACAAAAAAGCCCGGCGGTGCATGTCCGCCGGGCTGTGCTGTATGGGATTCTGCATTATTCAGCAGCGGTGGTGGTCTCTGCTGCGGATGCGCCGTCGGTGGTCAGATCAGTGGTCACAGCCTCGCCGTCGAGACCGGAGACCGTGAACGTGACCTCGATCTTGCTCCATGTTTTGAAGTCGTCCTTGTTGATGATGTGCGGGGAGTAGTCCGCAGCATCGGCGAGCGCAGGCTTGCTCGTGTCGTTGTCGGTGTAGAGACTGCCCTCGGTGCTTCTTGCGTCACCGCTCGGGTTCTGGATGTACGGGTTGTTGATGTTGGTGCGGATGTGCCCGTCCTCGGTGCTGGTGTAGTTCTTGGCGATGAGGCTGACCTCCTTGCCGTCGACGGTGATCTTGTCAACGGTGATGATCGCGTTCGGCATCAGGGTCTCGCCGTCCTTGATGATGATGCCCATGAAGCCGACGCCGTTGCAGACATAGCCCTCGGTCGTCTGCCCCTGCGAGATGTCATACTGTGCGCCCTTGGTGCCGACATTGACGCTGACGGTGTACTGCCCGTTGCCGTCGATCTTTGCGACGCCTGCGTCGTAGGTCAGCAGATCGGTGTCCTTGCCCCAGTACTGCACATAGACCTGCTCGTCGGTGATGTAGAGCGCTGCCTCGCCGGGCTGCTGCACGACTGCCTTCTCAAACTGGATCGGTTCGGTGGTCTGTGTCGCGACGGTCGCTGCGGTCGCGGCAGTGGTGGTCTCTGCGGCGGAGGTCTCTGCGGCGCTGGACTGCGCGCTGTCCTGGGCGCCGGAGCTGCCGCTGCATGCGGTACATGCTGCGAGCGCCGCGGCGGATGCCAGCATGGCTGCGATGAGCTTCTTGTTCATAATGGTATACCTCTTTCTGATTTTTTTCTGTTTGTGAGGCTGCGCCGGAGCGCAGACGCATCCTCATAACAATATCATACACTTTTTCGCAAGAAAGTGCAAGTGCGAAAATCGCCAAACTTGTCGGCAGCTTTCTGAGGTCTATCCGTCGTTTTTTACAAAGTTGTATGTTGACATTTGGATAAACTGCAAAAAACACTAATTATTTTACTTCGCTTTTATGCTTTTTAAGCGCGATTCACTACTCACTGGAAAAAATGAAGGGCAAATTCAGGGGGTCTGACTTAAAATTATACGGAAAGTTTTTTTTAATCAGGTATTTACAAAATTGAAAATTTGTGCTATAATAATTGCAAAGAGTGTCCCTTGCTGCGCACGGAATTCGTACAATCTGACGGACTGTGTGCGGCGAATGTAAAATCGTCGTGTTTACGCGAATAATCTGCGCGAAGGGAGATGCGTCACAGTTGAAGAACGGTATCCGGATGTCTGACATTGCAAAGGAGCTCGGCGTCAGTGTGGTCACAGTCTCCAATGCGCTCAATGACCGCGGCGGCGTCAGCGAGGAAATGCGCCGCAAAATCCGCGAAAGAGCCTCCGAGCTGGGCTACCGCCCCTCCGCACCGCGCGTCCCGAAGAAGAATGCGCAGCCCGTGCGGCAGGAATCGGGCAGCATCGGCATCCTGACGAGCGAACGCTTCGCCGGGGAGCGCGGCACGTTTTACTGGTTCCTCACCGCGGGCGTCTCGCGCGAGCTGACGCACTGCAATCTCTACTCGGTCTACGAGAGCGTGACCGCCGAGGATGAGCAGGCGGGCAATCTCCCGCGCATCGCTGCCGAGCGGCAGGTGCGGGGGCTGATCATCGTCGGGCAGCTCGCGGGCAGCTACCTCGAGCGTCTCGCGGCAACGCATATCCCGATGATCTTCCTCGATTTCTACGACAAGCACTCGGGGATCGACGCGGTCATCTCCGACAGCTACTACGACAGCTATCTCATCACCGATCAGCTCGTGATGTGCGGGCACAAACGGATCGGCTTCATCGGCTCGGTCAACGCGACCAGCTCGATCCAGGACCGCTTCCTCGGCTACTGCAAGTGCCTGATGGAAAACGGGCTCGAATACCGCAAGGAATGGACGGTTCCCGACCGCGACGCGCGCGGCATCACGCTGGATCCCTTTCCCTTCCCCGAGGAGCTGCCGACCGCCTTTGTCTGCAACTGCGACGAGACTGCCTTCCGCGTGATCGCACAGCTGCAGCGCATGGGGCTCGATGTTCCGGGCGATATCTCGGTCACCGGATACGACAATTATACGGTCTCCGACATGTGCAGCCCCGCGATCTCCACGGTCGAGGTCGACCTGAACGAGATGGCGCATACCGCCGTCACCTCGCTGCTGCAGCGCATGGATGACCCCAAGCGCCCCGCGGCAAGGCATGTCATACCCGGCAGAGTCATCCTGAAGGCGTCGCACGGAGCGCCCAAGGAGTGATCCGCAGTGAAATTTGGCGTTTCTACTAAAAATCGAAGGCAAAATTTGTGCGAAAAATAGTTGCAATCGGATTTTTTCTGTGATATAATATACTTACGGAACCATGTGCAGGGATAAGTGTGCACTTTTAACTTAACACTGCACAGGGAATAGATTTGGAGCTGTCCCGGTTCGCTCGTCGGTGCGCTCCTGATCCGCAACTCAACTCAAATACGGCTGTGGGAGGTGGTTTTATGCCAAGTTATGCTTATACAGCAAAGGATGCCGTCGGCAACGTCCGAAAGGGAGTCCTCTCTGCTGAGACTGAGCAGGAATTTCTGGCAAAAATCAGAGAAAAGGGAATGTTCGTCACTGAGTTCAAGGAGCGCCGGAGTGAGGTCAAGACAGTTAAGAAATTCAAGACCAAGGACCTCGCCTTTGCAACACGTCAGCTCGCCGCGATGCTGACCTCCGGTTTGACACTCGTCAAGGCACTTGACATTCTCTGCAAGGAGCAGGAAACAGAAGCTGCTCGAAATGTTTGGCGTGACGTTTATGAAAACGTCCAGAAGGGTGAATCGTTCTCCGATTCGCTCGAGGTGCACGGAAGCGTGTTCCCGACCCTGATGACCTCCATGGTCGGCGCCGGTGAGGCGTCCGGTCAGATGGATATCATCATGCAGCGACTCAGCGACTACTACGCAAACCAGAACAAGATCTCCAATACTATTAAAAGTGCAATGATCTACCCGATCATCCTGGCGATCCTGACGGTCGTCGTCGTCATCGGTGTTTTCGTGTTCATCATGCCGGTCTTCACCGACCTGTACGATGACCCGAACGACATGCCGACGCTGACAAAGGGCATGGTCGCGATCGGTAACTTCCTCGTGAAGCACTGGTTCATTGTCATTGCCGTTGTCCTTGTAGCGATCTTCGTTGTCGTCTACCTGCTCAAGCTCCCTGACGTGCGTCTCAAATGGGACCGCTTCATCATCAAGGGACCGGGCTTCGGCAAGCTCGTCGTCAAGATCTACACTGCGCGTTTTGCACAGACCATGGCTTCGCTGTATTCCTCCGGTCTGCCGATGGTCGAGTGCCTCAAGCGCTCCGCCGATACGCTGAACAACTCCTACATCACCTTGAAGTTCCGCGATGTCGTGGACGAGGTCAAGAGCGGTGAAACGCTCAGCTCCTCGATCCAGAGAGCCGATATCTTCGACTCGATGTTCTGCTCGATCATCTTCGTCGGTGAGGAAGCCGGTGCACTGGATGACATCCTTGCAAAGACGGCTGAATACTACGATGAAGAGGCTGACTCCGCCGTCAAGCGTCTGTGCGCTCTGCTCGAGCCGGTGATGCTGATCATCATGGCAATCGTCATCGGTCTCGTCTGCGCCGCGTTCTTCCCGGCACTGTACGACTCCATCGGCAACATCGAGTAATTCCCGGAACCCAAAGGTACAGTCACGGTGCGGCAGAGCCTGCCGCATCAGACTGACCTTCGATCACGCATGATTCTTCGCACCATTCAATAAAACACAGAGAGGTGGATTTTGTAAATGCTTTCCTTTGACATTACCGACCGAGCGATACGGATTATCAAGGGCACCGAGTCCAACGGCAAGATCAGAATCAATTCCGCTGCGACCCTCGACCTTGAGGAAGAGATCATTGTAAACGGTCACGTCCGCGACGTCCCGCGTCTTGCAACCGCGATCAACGGTGTGCTCCGCACCAACAAGATGCCTGACAAAGAGGCAATCGTCAGCATTTCGACGAACATGACGATCTTCAAGGAGCTGCACATTCCGAAGGCGGCCAAGGAGCAGGATTTCATGAAGAATGTCCGCGCAGAGCTCGGCGCTGCACTGGGCATCGATGAGTCCTATTCCGTCTCCTACATCATCGTGGGCGACTCCGATCAGGTCGAAGGCGGCGTCCGCGTGCTCGCAACGGCTTGCCCGTTCGAGGTCGTCGACTGCTACAAGCGCGTGTTCTCGATGCTGCAGATTTCGCTGCGCTCGGTCATGGTCGGCTGCAACTGCATCACCAAGGTGCTGCTCGCCGATACGAAGGTCAAGTCGAAGATGCCGCTGCTCGCCGTGCAGATCGACCCGAACTTCATTTCCCTGAACCTCTATGAGAACGGTCAGCTCTCGTTCTCCCGTTTTGCTTCGATCTCCGCTGAGGACTACGACGATTCGGAAGACTATGTGTTCGAGGCAGTCAACGAGAACATCTTCCGTATGCTGCAGTTCCAGAAGAGCAAGGCGGACGGCGACCCGATCGAGAACGTCGTCTTCTACGGCGATACCCGTGAGTATGTCCGCCTGACCAACGAGCTCGAGAAGATGGGCATCCGCACCAGCATCATCTCGGTGCCGCCGCAGATCCACGGCTACGAGAACCTCGAATTCTCCCTGTATGCCAACGCGATCGGCGCCATGTTCAAGCGCAACAAGGACACCGAGCGCATCAACCTGCTCGAGACCGATACGGTCAACAACAACCGCATCAAGTCCGATTCCTCCTACTATGTCCTGCTCATCGGTGCGATCGTCGCTTCGATCGTGCTCGTGTTCGGCGCATGGCTGTTCCTCAAGATCAAGGACGATGGCTACAAGAGAGAGACTAAGGTCTTCTCGGAGAAGCAGGAATCCGATATGTGCAAGAAGCTCAAGAAGCAGATCTCAGACCTGGTTGACACCCAGACGGCTGTCAGAACCTATCTGGACGGCGTGACCGATGCGTACCGCGCATATACCAGCCGCCCGTATCCTTCCAAGGCAACCTTCGATGCAATCGAGAACGCGATCCACGATTCCATCACCACCACGCTCAAGGAGCAGATCGACACGCTCGACGAGTTCGAGGATCTGCGCGAGAAGAAAAAGGACGACGAGGGCGTCGACTGGACGATTCTCTATGAGATCAAGGACATCAACTATTCCGACGGCAACTACACTGTGCAGCTGAAGACCCGCGGTCAGGATGACATGCCGTTCCAGCAGCTTCCTGCAAAGCTCATTCAGGATATCCGGAAGCTCAGCTTTGTCAACAGCGTGCCGTATTCCGGCTACTCGGTCAACGAGGAAGAGACGGAAGAGAGCAAGTCCTCCGGTCAGTCCCAGCAGCCCCAGTATGACGATGACGGCAACCTGATCACACCTCCTCCTTCCTCCACCGCCAAGAAGGAAGGCGAGAAGATCAGAACCATGAACATGTCGCTTGCCATCAATGTCAAGGGCACCGAAGTGAATTTTGAGGAAGAGGAGGGCTGATCCATGAAATTCGGATATCGTGACCGTATTATCCTGCTGATCGCCTGTGTTGTGATTATTTTCGGTATTGGTATTTTCGTCTTCATCAAGCCGAAGTACGAGGATATGCAGGCGGACAAAAAGGCAAGAGACGATGCAGAGAACACATGGAATGCACAGCTGCTCGAGTTTGACGGCATTGAGGGAAAGCAGAAGTACATCCAGGATAAGTATCAGGATGCTCTGAAAATGGCTGAGAACTTCACTCCGGAGATGGACGCCGTGGAGCTGGACCAGTTCTTCCAGGAGCAGTTCTTCAACAATCCCAAGCTCGACTACAAGAAGAACGGCGCAAAGCTGGATACTTCCCTGACAGTCTCGGACGAGGGCTCCTCTACCATCGGTTTCTACTACTACACCCCCAGCATTCTGACCTATCCGCTTTATGAGTATGCTGATCTGGACGGCTCTCTGGCAGATGCAGCCGAAAAGAAGCGCGAGTATTCCGACACGGTCTCCGCACGTCAGGCACAGGCTGCCGGTTCCGGTACTGCCAGCTTCACGGTCTTCGTCAACAAGAAGGACGCATTTGATTTCATCGACGGCATCCACAAGTATGCAGAGGACCACAAGGACACCATGATCATCAACAGCGTTTCCTTCAGCGAATATGACTTCAACGGCGTGGCGCTGGAGCGCGATGAGGACGGCAAGATCGTCGGTGAGCGCCCGGATACCACTCCCGAGAGATACGATGATGTTCCGGATGAAGAGCTTGGCTACACCGATGTGTCTGTCACCTACACCGTGTACTACATGCAGGAGCCGACCGAGCCGTATGTCGGAGACAAGTACGACAAGTCCGTCTGGGACGGAGATGAGTGGCGCAACTTCAAGCTCGAGGAGAATGCGCAGTAAACAACCGGATGCCTTCTTGCCCCAGATACAAGAAGGCTATCCGCACTTGAAAGGTGGTTTCACATGAAAAATATTCAGATGAAAGGGAAAAAGCGTGTAAAAGGCACCGTGCTTTTCACTGTGGTTGCGGTCATGTTTGTGCTGATCGTCTTCCTGATGTCCACGCTGATTCTGACTACATCGGCGAACCGCCGCTCCTACTACACCTACTATCAGACGCAGGCACAGTACGCAACGTCTGCGGCATTGGATGCAATAACGAACTACGCATATTCGGACAAAGATTTCAGCGATTGGGTTACGTCGGCGGAAGTCAGTGACGGAAATGAGCATGAAATCATGGTGCGCTTTGCGAACACCGCACTGCCCCTGAGCGACAGTCAGGCGACCCCGGACAGCGTCCGCTGCACGGTGCAGAGCGACAAGCCGCATTACACCTATGACTCTGTCACAGGCAAGATCCACGAGCAGAAGTCCTGGAAGATCACCGCGACCGCTGTTGTCGGCGCCGGCAGAAACCAGACCTCCTACTCGATGGTCAACTACATTTACGCAAATGTCAAGACCGGTGATACCTCCGGTCGTGAGAACACGGTCAGCTTCAACCGCTATACCTATGACCAGACCCTGCAGAACGGCAGCAACCCCAACGGCTCTCCGCCTTCCTTGGCGACGGCAATGTATACGCTGGGCAATGTTGCCGGTGCAGGCGGCGGCGAGGGCAATATGCTCGTGCTCGGTCCGCAGTATTCCGGCATGGCAACTGCTCCTGTGGGCAGAATCAAGTACAACAACACCACCACCCCGACGCTGACCTATGACAACAACAGCGCGGTCGTCGGCAACGGTGTTTATGTCAACAACTTCTATTCCGCAGTCGCGCTTGACTTCACCTTCCAGAACGCTGGCGAGGGCGTCCAGTTCTGGGGCAATGCAAGCGGTAAGAACAACAACGGTCTCACGTTCCATTCGCAGATCAGCAGCAGCTACGCTGCGACTGCTGCGAACAAGTGGGACTACAAGAACCTCAACTACGTCTATGTCGACGGTACACTGAGCGGTGCTGAGACCGGTACAGGCGAAGGCTCTAATCAGGGTGTCCGTCTCGGCAATTCGGCGACCGACACAATGCCGATCAACCTCTATGCAGGCGCGATCAATTTCCGGGGCGCAAATGAATCCCTCTATGTGCAGGGCGATGTGTACCTCTATGATCCGGCTCTTGATTCGATCTGGAACAAGAAGGTTACGACGCAGCTCACCAAGTTTGTGAACAGCAATATCAGCGGCAAGAATTCCTTCTTCAGCGGCGCGGGCGGCAACCTGATCTGCAACAACAGGTCGCTGGAGCTCAAGGACGGTCTGACGATCGACGGCGATCTTGTCTTCACGAACCCGAAGGGCACGCTGAAATTCGGCAACAATGTCACGATCAAGGGCAACCTCTATTCTGTAGTTGCGCCCACCGGCACGGCTACGGTGACCGGATCGACGAACATCGGTGTCGATGCAATCAAGACAGCGATGGGCAAGGATGCGTCCACGCCTCCGAAGGACAACTACGGCAAGGGCTATCCGGCAGGCTATGCAGCCGGTGCGACCGCTGACTACAACTATCAGCTCTTCCCGTACGCATACCGTCTCGACGAGATTTTCACGACCTACTACAGATGGGATCTCGCAGATGACGCAAACTGGGCTACCGATCCGCTCATCAAGGAGAGCACCGCCGCAGGTCACACATGGACGCGTGAGAGCGTCAGTGTCAGCGTGCCTGATTATTACACTGAGGCAGGGTTCAACGCTCCGATCACCGTCACCAGCGCACAGGCAGGCGGCGACGAATGGAAGTACGCGAACTATGTGGGCAGCGGCTACATGGCAGACGGTTCGAGAATCACGCTCGTTTCCGGTACTTCATACAATGACGCCGTGTATTCTGTGGAGACCAAGTACAATGTCGGTGACCTGAAGGGCTACAAGAACGGCACGATCTCTGTTCCGTGTACACATCCGCACGATTATAATGCATCAACCGGTGCGAGCACAAATGGCTTCATGAAGCCGCTGGAGATCGTTACCTATTCGGCTGCCGGCAGCAAGGTCTCCAAGCAGACGAACACGGATATCTCTACGCTTGAAGCCTTCCAGAATGTCTTCGCAGCAACCAAGACCAAGACGATCAACCGCAGCAATATCGCAACATACCAGAAGTCGATGCAGGTTGTCTATCCGGTCGAGGGTCAGGTAAATCTCAAGGCAGAGCCCATGACTGTGTACTATATCAATGAGAGCTGCACGCTTGACGTGACCGGTATCAACGGAACGATCCTCATTGATCCGCAGGCACATCACCTCAGCAGCGCATCACCCGGCATCGGCATCGTGCTCACAGGAACGCTCGGCGGAACGACCGACGAGACCAAGAAGATCAATATTCTGACGAATAATACCGTAATCTATGATACTGACGGCACGGTCAAGTCGGTATACGGTCCCAGCGGGCAGACCGATGCAGCGACCGGAAAAGCATTCAACGGCTCATATTCCGACAGAACTGAGATTTCGTTCTTCCTGTACAATTTCTCCAGCCCGAACAATGTCAACGGGTTTGACGAATTCCGCAAGATCATCCCGACCGGTATCTATGATTCTGTCAACAAGGGCGTGTTCGATGTTGTTTCCAACCCGCTCTATCCGGGTCAGACCGGCTACAGCGCACTGACCGGCGACGAGAGATGGAAGTTCATGTTCATCCCGAACAGTGTCACCTTCGCAGAGGCAAACAAGGACTACAACTTCGATGCGATCGTCATGGACACAGCGATGCTGCTGACGAACTCCACGATCTCCACGGGAGGTTCCCGTTATGTGACCGGTTCGTGCTCCTACAGAGAGGAGCACAGCTCTACGCCGTACGCCAAGTCAGGCTACAAGCTGCTTGGTCTGGGCACGATTGTGGTCAAGGACGTGCTCGGAACGAACTGGCCGACAACGGTCTACCTCGGCGACGCACACCGTCCGAACGGTTCCACGCCCTCCACGCCTGAGCAGAATTCCACAACCGGCAGCGATGACCGCAAGCCGAATTCCGGCGACGGCAAGGACTACTTCAACAATGACCACGTCGGCGCAAGCTAACGAAAGGAGGTTTTCCGCATGAAGATCACTGCGAAACGCAAGGGTCTGACACTCGTGGAAATCGTGATCTCGATCGCGATCTACGGCGTTCTGGCTCTGCTGATCATGGAGATCATGACGCTCGTCAACACGCTCGTCAAGTCGACCGACCAGATGACCAAGCGTCTTTCCTACGAGGCAAAGTATGCTGATAACCTTCTGACGCAGGATGAAGAGGGTCACCCCTTCAGCATGGCTGAGGAGTCGAGCACCGGCGGCGTCATGGTTCCTTCCGTGCGCGTCACCATCGACTACGACATCTCAAACAAGCACTTTGATTCCAGCGGCGACCTTGTCAGCTATACCGTCGGCAACACTGCCAATCCCGAGGCGGGCGCGCAGGATCACCGACTCCGCAGAACGACCAGAAGCCTCAACATCGACGGCTCGGGCAACCAGCTCAGAGCCGCGGAGTACACCACCAACTACAATGAGACCGCTTCGGTTGTATACCACGAGGACACCAACTACAAGTTCCTGACCTTCAACAAGGCAGGTCACATTAACACCGGCAAGCCGACCGGTCCGTTCAATGTCAATCTGTCGCTGCAGGCAGAGGGTCCGCAGATCACCAAGATCATCGTGAAGAATACCACGTTTGACGACGGCAGCACCACAAAGACCTTTACCGGTCCGTTCACGAACGGTCAGACACTGACACTTCCGCTCTACAACTCGGCTCCGGCAAGCGGCGGCACTGCCACCGATACCGTGACCGTCGAGATCTACGAGAACGTGACCTCCTCGCTCGGCAACAACCTCGGCGAGAAGCTCCACTGCGATGCGACGCTGACCTACTACACTGCTATTCAGGTCGGTGATTTCACAAACTACTACACCAACTGTGATATCAACTACCTCGGCAGCCAGAATTTCGGGTTCCCGCACAGTACCTGAGATGCAATTTGATGATACCGCAGAATCGGACACGATTCCGGTTCTGCGGTGTATCAGAAAGGAGTGTTATGCTGCATGAAAAAGCACAACCGCAAGGGCTTTACACTCATTGAGCTGATTATCGTGCTCGCGCTGTTCTCCATCGTCATGTACAGCGTTGTGCGTCTGATCGACCCGGTGACAAAGTTCTTCGTGCGCAGCTCGAATTTTGAAAATACATCGGCTTGTGTGGATAACATGAAGCGCTGTATCGAAGGAAATCTGAAGTACGCGAACCGTGTCAGAGCTTACAGCGGCTTTTCGCCGTACACCTACACGACCGTCAATGAAATCGAGACCTCGAGCTATGACCCCACTGCTGACCTCACGGCAAACGTGCAGTCGTTCTACAACGAGTTCTTCCTCGACAGAAAGTTTCTTGATTCCTCCGGCACGATCTATGTTCTCGTGTTCGACAACACGCAGATCATCCCGGACGGTATTTTCGATGTGACTCCGCCGCATGCGGGGTCGACCGGTCTGCACAAGTTCAGTATGCTGTCGGATATCGCCGACAATCAGCTCAATTCCGGTAAGATCGTCCTCTATGAGTACTCGTTCAACAACTACGGCTCGGGACTGGATATGACGCCCACCGTCACACCGTGGTATGTCAACCAGAAGCTGTACGGCGCATTTGAGTATCACTTCACGCTCGGCTCCTTCGCTGCAGCGGCAACGACATCAACGTCTGCCGGCGGCGGCGGCGGTACCCCGGTTTCGACCTTTGACCCGTCCGACTGCACGATCACGATCACGATGAACGAGATCCGCAAGGACAGCACCGGTCTGGTGCGCCAGGAAAACTACGAGAGCCAGACTGCATCGTTCGCGATGAAGAATGTGCTCGATGCGACCAAGAAGTACACCACACCGCTCGCGGACTACATCACCAAGGAGAGCGCGACCTACACCAGCGTCGCTGACAAGTATTACGTCGATCCGACGCCGATCCCGCGTTATACCGCTCTGAACAGATATTCCGGTGCGGATGCGTTTGACGGCTTCTACTTCATCTTCACGCTGGCGGAGACGACGAATGACTACGTCGACAACTCCGGCAACGCAGTCGATCAGAGCTATATCAGTGTGATCAACTCCATGTACCCGCAGTAAACATGTATGAAAAGAGGCAGCCGGTGTTGCCCGGCTGCCTCATACATGAATCAGAAACAGGTTCGGATCACTGTCAGCATCGCGGTTGTGTACGACCGCACCTGCTCGGGCTCGGGCAGACGCCGGATGTACCATTCCGTGATCTCCTCGCCGAATATGGCGCCGATCCAGAGACCCATTGCAAGAAACGGTCCGAAAGCGAATTTGGAGCTGCCGGTCGCCTTCTTAATGATAATTCCGCCGATTGCACCAAGAAGAATGCCGATGAACGCGCTCGGGATCATCGCCTTCCAGCCGAGGCAGAGCCCCGCAGCCGCCATCAGGTAGGTATCGCCGAGCTCGATGCCGCGGTAATCTTCGCCGGTATTCTTTTTGATGAAAATCCTGCTGACCTCGCCGATGATGAAGAACGGCAGTGCGATGCAGACCGCGCCGATCAGACGCTCCGGAATTGTGATCCAGTGCTCGCCCCAGAGGTAGAGCGGGATGCTGAGCAGCGCCATGATGCCGAGCACGCGCAGGTCGATCTCCAGCGTGTCCCAGTCCATGAAGCCCACGACCACCAGCAGCGATGTGAACACATCCATGATGACCATGTTGACCGTGAACCCGAACGCGAAGAAGTTGGCGACATAGAGCAGACCGTTCAGCGCTTCGACGATCGGATAGCGCGCGGAGATCTTCTCGCCGCAGCTGTGGCATCTGCCGTGCAGGAAGAGCCATGAGAAGACCGGGATCAGGTCGATCGCCCGGATCTTTGCGCCGCAGGTCATGCAGTGCGATGACCGCCTGATCAGTGATTCACCGCGCGGCAACCGGATGATCACCACATTGAGAAAGCTCCCGATCGTGATGCCGTAGAGGAAGATGATCGGAAGCACACAGAGGAAGAAGCCGAGATCATAGAATTTGATCTCCTTCCACCCTGTCTGTGCCGCAAGAAGCACAGGCTGAAACATTTGGTACATAACGGTACCTCCTTTTATGGTTTGTACTGTTATATATTCTACCACACTTTTGCATATTTTTCAAGAGAATTTTGGAGGTTGGAGTATGAGAAACATCCGAATCGGTGACTATCTCGTTGAAGAGGGTCACATCACCCAGGAACAGCTGCAGCAGGTCCTGCAGAAACAGCATGAGTCGACCGAGCAGAAGCGTTTCGGCGAGGTTCTCATCGAGCTGGGCTTCATGTCTGACGTGAAGTTTGCGCAGGCGCTCGCCGGCAAGCTCCGCGTTCCGTATGTTGACCTGAACAGCGTTGAGGTCGACGGCGAGATCGCAAGACTTGTCCCGCAGGATCTGGCAGAAAAGAACTGTGTCATCGCGATCAACAAGACCGGACGACGTCTGACTGTCGCGACGGATGACCCTGTCAACTTCAATATTCTGGAAGATATCAAGGTGAAGACGGGCTTTGACACCATCCCGGTGCTCGCAACCCGTTCCGCCATCAAGAAGGCGATCGGTAAGGCATATCAGATGTCCGATCTGGGCGACCTCGGCGCCGACCAGACACAGGGCGAGATGATCGACGATGAGGAGTCCAAGGACAGAGTCGAGTCCGCGCCGATCGTTAAGCTGGCAACGCAGATCGTCGAGAACTCCTTCCGCATGGAGGCAACCGATATCCATATCGAGCCGTTCGAGAAGTATACGCAGATTCGTGTCCGTGTCAACGGCGACCTCGTGACACTGATGAATGTCTCCTCCAATGTCCAGAACCAGCTCGCAACCCGTCTGAAGCTGATCTCCGGCATGAACATCGCTGAAAAGCGTGTCCCGCAGGACGGCCGTTTCTCGCAGACGGTCGACGGCATCACGCTTGACGTCCGTGTCTCCTCGCTGCCGATGGTCCACGGCGAGAAGATCGTTATCCGAATCCTCTCGACCGGCGCGATCAAGACCAGAGGTCTGAAGGAGCTCGGTATGTCCGACTACAACCTCGAGCTGTTCCAGAGCATGATCAAGTGCCCGCACGGCGTTATCCTCGTTACCGGACCGACCGGTTCCGGTAAGTCGACCACGCTGTACGCAGCACTCGGCGCAATCGCCCGCCCGGAGGTCAACGTCGTGACGGTTGAGGACCCGGTCGAAAAGCAGATGGACGGCATCAACCAGTGCCAGATCAACGTCAAGTCCGGTATGACCTTCCCGGCTGCACTTCGCTCCATTCTCCGTCAGGACCCTGACGTCATCATGATCGGTGAGATGCGTGACTCCGAGACCGCTGAGATCGGTATCCGCGCCGCTATCACCGGACACCTCGTTCTCTCCACGCTCCACACCAACGACGCCGCTTCCACGATCGTCCGTCTGGTCGACATGGGCATCCCGGCATACATGGTCGCGTCCTCGCTGATCGGCGTTGTCGCACAGCGTCTCGTCAAGGTGCTCTGCCCGCGCTGCCGCAGACAGAGAATGTCCACGCCGGAGGAGAACAAGC
>JAEEGL012696417.1_pt1 | contig 20851 bp, 17 predicted proteins | sample 9134231 | NCBI WGS metagenome assembly JAEEGL01 (sample SAMN16246548, study PRJNA631951) | gut metagenome | biome: gut microbiome; feature: rumen; material: fiber-attached | host: Bos | place: Iran: Karaj | collected 2018-10
CAAACATAATGATTGGTTTTAAAGAGATTAAGTTACCAAAGAATGCAGCGGCACCACTGACTCTACCCGCGGCCTTTAAATAAGTAAGAGTTTCAACAGAACCTGTTTCGTGGAAATATTCTTTATTGTTTTCAATCCAATCAACGACTTCTTCAATTGTTTTACCTTCATCTCTAAGTTCTGCGGCGTGAATAACCATTAAGCCTAAAGCCATATTGGCTCTTTTAGAATCAACACCAATAATCTTTCTATTTGGATATTTTTCTTTCAGTTCTTCCGCGACAAGTCTAAATGTATTTAAAGAACCAGATAAAGCGGTTGTACACGCTAGATATAAAACATCTTTACCTTGTTTTAAAACGGCTTCTGTTTTTTCTAAATATTCGCCATATGTCACTAAAGATGTTTTGCAGTGATTAGATAAATCTTTAATCCAACCATATAGTTCTTCTGGGGTATATTCTTCCCAGTCCATATCGGCATTCTTAGCTTCGCCTTTGACCACGATGCCCATTTTAAAATAATCAATATCATACTTTGTTCTCAACTGTTTACTTAAATCAGTACTAGAATCTGTAAATATTTGAAACGCCATAACTTATATTTCCTTTACTATATTTTATTGGGCAGATCATTCATGATCTTTCTTAACTCTTGAGCGATAGTATTAAAGTCACTACCATATAGTTCTTTAATCTTGGAATATCTGATTGGTTCCGCAATAACAAATGTATTCTTTTTCTTTATGAAATAAGAAACAAATACTGGCATATCAGTTCCTCTTCTATATAAGGTTTCAAGCAAAGAAACAAAACCAGAAAAGAAATATTCTAAATTATCTTTATAACCAGTAGAGCTATCTTCTGGATAGATAACAATATCTTTACCTTCCTCTACCGCTTCTAAAGATATTTTCGTGGTAGATAAGAATCTATAGTCAGGATAAGTTGGTATTAATCTCATTCCTTTATAAAACATATTAGCGAAAGGTGCCGCTAAAGAGGCGACAACACAGGCAAACCATTTAGGTAAATGTTGTTTATTATGATAATAAGTAGTTCTTAAATATTTATGAACGGCTTTAAAGCCTTCAGTCATTTCGTGAGTACCCCACATCCTAAAGTCTCTTGGATAATATAGTTCTATTTTAACTGGTACCTTTTTACCAACATGGTTGGCTAAAAATAAGATTGGTTCATCAGGAAACTTATCACCTAAATATTTAACTTTAGGTTTTCTATTCATCACCCAGTTCACAAAATAAGAAAACTTAAAAGATAATCTCTTACGATTTCTTTCAAGATTATCTAAATTAGTGGGTTTCTTTACTTCAGACATATAAGTATCACTTTGTATTCTATATGTTTAACAAACAATTGAAAAATAGAGAGTGACAAAATCACACCAATGATAATAAAAAAGAATAGCCAATGTGGTTATTCTTCTTTAGCGTCTATTTTTAGATTACCTAAATAAATATTCTTAATAATGTCGTAAATAATTACTGTGCCCCAGGAGTCAATCTTACAGTACGCTAGAGCTTCGCCTAATAAGTCTTGCGTAGATGGTCCGATATCTTGTTCATTTAAATGGCTTCTCACTAATAGTGATTTATATAGGTCTAAACAAATACCACCATTATAGACAAGACACTTGTCACCTTTGTGATAATCCAAGGAATAAGTTAAATCAAATGGGAGCTTTTTATTATAGAAATCTAAAACGTCTTTATCTGCCGCTAAAGTTGGTTGAACCACCTTTAACGAACCACGTCCATTGAAATCAACACAATAGATACTACCTGATGTAAAGAAATCAAGCAAATCAACAACGTTGTTATTAAAGTTATTAACAAATCTTACTAAATCATCATCACACAAGCCATTAAAGTCTTCTGCGAATTCATTCATTCTGGTTTTTTCAAAGTTTTGGTTAAAAACCACCACTCGATAATTACTAGCGTATGGATCAATACCAAAGTCTTCTAATTGCTTATATAGAGTCTTATATAGTTCAATACTAGGATTTTCATATTTAGTGATATCTGGATTAGCAATATATTCATAGTGCTTAATATCACCACCCACTCCGTTAGCAAAGTCATGTTTAGCTAAATCATAGCCTTTTTTAACTATATGCATTGAATATTGAGAAACGATTTGTTTCCAAGGATGAGAGTGTTCCACTAATGGGATTGGATATTGGAATGATTCAAAGTCAAAGAATAATAAATAATCAATATCTGAGTTATAGTAATCTCTTTCAATAATGTCTTTTATGAGATTGTGAGATAAAACATATTTCTCTTTAATAGATTTTTTTTGATATTCAACTTGTAAATAAGCACAAGAACGTTCACCGTTCTTTTTAGCGGGACTAAATGGGTTAGGATTTATATCGCTTATCTTAGTAACCCCTGAATCAATTAATTCTTTGGTTCGACCAAAATAACCACCGTAGAGATTCCAGTTGGTTAATCTAAATATAGAATTAGGATCTTCTGCGTCATTAAAACACATGTCTATTAATTCACATCTAGGTCCTTTTCTACATGAATATTGTCTCTTAGGAGATACGTCTTTATCTTTAGAGAACCTATCAATATCATCCAAGATATATTCAATTGTTAAATCAACACTCTTTGATAGATATAAATTGTTATCAAAATAAAGCTTTAATGGTAATGTACCATCTTTAAGATTTATTTCTCTTTTGATAACAAATAATTTATACAGTTCGCTTCTATCAACTGGATATGTTAGTTTGCCTAGTTCAAAGTCTCGGTTAGTAAACATATAACCAAGCTCTCTAATTTGATAGCCGGCTTTTTTATAAACATAATATTGGAATAATAAGTCGTAGAGATACTTTTCTTTAATTCTTGTATCGACAGCATAGTCATAAACACCATCAATCTTAGGATGGACAAATACACTATTGGTACCTTTGACTTCAATTAGCTCATACGTGTCATCGTTATTCTTGAGTAAGATATCAAATCGTGCCCTTAAACCATCTACTTCTATTTGCCCTTCAAAGATGACTTTAATATTAGGGTCGTTAATATATCTAAAAGTTAAACCAAGGATTTCTTTTTGATCTAATAACTCATTACCATCTTTATCAACATCACATCTACCACAGTGTTCAGCACCGTATAGGTCTTCATAGTACTGTCTAGACAACTTAGAGATTAGTTGGTTGTCATTATACTTCTCTATTAAGATTTCCGCTGGATTTTTATTGATTGTTTTTTCAAACTCTTCTATTTCTTTTCTTAAATACGGATAGTCTTTTAATGTTTCATATAAATCAAAAACATCATCTGATTCAGATTCTTCGTTTTCTTCTTCCGCTAATTCGCGATATTTGTTTTGATTTTCAATAGACTTTTTTAGAAGCGCCACTAAAGATTTATCTTCTAATTCTAAAGACACTAAATAAGGGCATCTTTTATTAACATAGTCTTTAATAACTGTTTTTGTAATCATGCTATATTTAAGTTTAACCGATTAATCGGTAGGCAACAAATAAAACCACTTGACGATAGAAATGAGCAACAAGTTTTTTCCATATTTATGTGATTTGATATAACTATGTTATATAAAGTTGATAACATATTCCTTGATACGTGGTGTGGTGTGCCCCATTCTCTTGTGATTTTTGAGGCAATTAACTCTAAAGAGTTAAAGAAAAGTGGCACATGGCCACACTCTTTCTATTCTTTAATTAGAATTGCGTTAAGCCACATCTCGCTGTGGTCTTTTCTTACGTCCTCTGTTATTTTAATTTCTTCAATTTTTAAGCCAGAACCACTCAGATAATGCCTTAAAGTGTTTTCGGATAAATCCAAATAATAACGCCCACTTCTTATTCCTTCAAAATCCCCTTGTTTAAAAGAAATATACATGACGCCATTTGCCTTTAACGCAACACAACATCTTTTGAACACATCATTTAATGCCTTCGATGAAACGTGAAGCAAAGAGGCGCAAGCCCAAATGCCGTCGAACACATCTTTGTAATCAATGTCTTCTGCTTTCATAAGAGCTACATTCTGCAAGCCTTTTTCTTTAGCCAATTTAATAAATTCATCTTCTGGGTCAATGGAATAAACATCATATCCTTTTGAAAGGAAATATAAAGTGTCCCTCCCACTGCCAAAACCAATGTCTAAAATCGTACCATTACCATTTAAATGATTTTCAAAAAAATGATATTGTTCTGACATATCACAGTTAATTGTATTTTCAATAAATTCCTTAGCATGTTCTTTGTAGTATCCCATTTTACATCCTGCACTCAAAATAGAACTTATCGACTAAGTCCTTTTCAATAGATTCTTTTATTTCATTATCAAATTTGGTGGCTAAAAGCCCAACTAATCTAGCGTTTCTTTGTTTCAATTTTTCAATGACTTCTTGAGATGGAATACTGTTTGACTTTGATGAGTTATTGCTTTTGCTTGTTAGAACAAGATTCCAAATGTCATCGCTATACATAAACGACCAAGGGATGACATGGTCAACACTAATGTCGCTATCAGCAAGAGGCTTACCGCTATAGAAATCAATAGCTACGCCATCATCAAATTGTTTCATAAGTTCATTTTTATATTTCGTTAATGATTCTCTTCTGAGTTTTGTTTCAGAAATGCTATTAACCTTGTTAACAATCTTAGGAGCGTAATTATACTTTTCTAGTAATTGAGCCCATTTGTAATTCAAAAGTTTAGAAACAACCAATGCATACTCTTTCAGTAATTCTGCATCTTCTTTGTTGAAAACAACTTTTTCTGAGCGGCCTATATAATCGTATTCATAGATTTCGAGAAGTTCGTCGTCTACTCTTTTAAATCTCCAAGCAACATTTTCATGAAGCCTATCTGCAACTTTTTGAACAGAAACATTTAATTCTTTGCCAAGTTTTTCTTCTGCTTTGTCAAACCAAACAGGAATTAAGCTACCATTCAGCTCAACAAAGCGAGCAATTATTTGATTTGTTATCTGAACAATAACTGGGCTTTTATCTTCATATGGCGATTGTTTTAGAGCGAAGAAAAATGTTTGGTTCCAATAATACTTGAGCATACATTTTGCTATGTCGCTCAGCTTTACTATAACTTTATCGTTTTGAACATTATATTTTCCATAGTAGACACATTCAACTAAAGCACGGCCCCACGCTAATTTATAGGTGTTGTCATTTTTCATCGTTTCTATGATGCGTAGCCAATCGTTTATATATTTAGGAATCATTGTTTCAAAACCTTTAGAAGATATTCTCTGAGAGCTGCGTCCTCACAGTAAATATAGCATCCTTTCATACCTCTACTTAAAAGTACGCGATAAGTGTTGCGTATAAATCTATCCGCTTGATCTTTGTCTTTGCATTTTCTAATGCCAGAAGTGTTATCACTGTCTGATATTGCGCTTTGATTTGTAACTATTTCGCCATCTCTATATTGCAAGTCATTCCCAATAATGACACCGACATATTCAAACTCCATCCCCTGGCATGTATGAATACATCCAATTTCTTCGAATCTATTTGGCTCAACCGCCCAAAGTTCCCTTTTTGCAGGGTTATTCCATTTCTTTTGGAAGAGTCCGTGTTCAGACTTAATTATTACATCAAATTTATTTTTGTCATTTTGCGAATTCCAATCATAACAATAACCAGCAACGATTCTCGCTCTGTTTTCAGTGTTTTTAGCTTTAACTGCTTCATACATGTCTTGAATATCATCAATAACTCTAATGTCATAATCTTTTGGTGGAGTGAGCATTTGACTTTCATTGCTTTTTATTCCTAAGAGGTGGTCTAAAAATGACACGTATCCATCTGAACCGTTACATCTAAATTGAGTATCAAGCGTAAGATCGTCATCGATAAAAATGGATCCTTGAGCAATTGCTTCCTCTTTAATTCTTTTAACAGAGCCGATGTCCTTAACAGTAACAAGTTGACTTTCATCTACGAAGAAAACAGAAACAAGCGATTGGTAAATCAAATCACTTAATAAATTCTTTCCCTTATATTGATATGGCCTATCTTGAATTCTGTGCGCCTCGTCAAACAAACCCAATGTCACAGAGTTTTCTTTTAAAGCATTGTCAGCAATACCAATTTGGCTAGGAAATAATTCTTTAAATCTAGCCATCATCTCGACATCGCCTTTTGCAGCCATATATTCGTAACACTTTCTTGGTGTTGAATTCTTTGTGTAGTAAATGGCTTTGTAATATTTATTTTTGTATTTGGTAGATGCCCATTTTGCAAGCTCTTTGACTGCTAAAACAGATTTGCCAGTACCTGGACCACCTTTGATTATTAAAGTTCTTTTCTTGCCATCTTTGAGAGAATCGCGAACTGTTTTATCAATAACAGCTCCTATCGCGTCTTGGTTACCACGTAATATGAAAAACTTGTCGTTTCCATTCAAAATGTCTTTTAATGATTCAACCAATTCTTTTGAAGGAGAATATGCTCCTTCGTCAATTTCTTTAAGCGGATGTTTAGATAATGCAGGCTTGCTAACGATTGATTCTAAGTACTCAGCCATCCTTTGTTCTTCATCGTCACCACCCAAGAAAAGAGGTATTTTTTCCCATCTTGTGTATGGTTCTCCTCTTAATGTTTCTCTATAGGATTCATCTAAATTAAAACAATATCCTAGAGGATAGATGCTTATTTGTTTGTCCTGAATGGTTTTGTTCCAACTCTCCAAATCATATTTATATTGCGCAGCTTGATAGCATGGGTGCTTGCTTGGCTCTCTTCCGTTGCACATGTCACTTTTAACTGCAATAGAACTGTTTTCGTCATAGACATAGGCCTCAGACCACGCCTTTAATTCAACAACAACAAGATTTTCTTGCTCATCTGCAAAATTATTGTCTCCAAGCATTAGAAAATCGATTCTTCCCCCATAGGAAAGATGATATTCGAGGCCGATAGTTACATCATCATGAATTTTACTATTCAACAAAACGTCTCTCATAGGCTTAAGAGAAGAATACCACCCTCTAGTTTCTTTGTTATTAGGGGCAGACATGCCTTTATCTAAAAAAGCCTGAATAAGAATGTTTTTAATATTGGGTGATGAACAATCTTCAATAAACTCACGTTTAGTTTTTTCATATATAATCATAATTTATTATATTTATCAGCCTTTCCTTTAGCTTTGCTAACAGGATACTTTCTTTCGTTTTGTTCCATTTTGGCGTTAACTATTTCGTCCTCGTCTAAATTAAGTTTATCTAACATGTTTCTACAATAAACAAGTACGTCGGCCAGTTCTTCTTTGACCTCATTTAAATCGTAATTGTTCTCATCCCATTGGAAGCACTCCAAAAGCTCATTAGCTTCAATTGAAATGGATTTTGCTAAATTTGCTGGACTATGAAATTGATCCCAGTCTCTATCTTCTGAGAACTTTCTAATTCTCTCAATAGTTTCTTTCTTCATATAAATCACCTATTGTAAGAATTTTATCACAAAGTGATTAGATATACATAAAAACTCGTTTAGGATAAGAAAAAAGGTAGGCTATTCAGCTACCCTAATTCGTACCCTATAAGTCATTGGTGACAAGTAGTCATTTTTGAAGAAATCGTATTTATTAACTTCGTGCAATTTATAACTTCTCCCCGATTTAATTAGACAGTAAATCTTATGATTTGAATCATTTTTAAACTTGTTTAATTCGTTTTCGCTAATGAAAAACTCTACATATTTTCCTACTAGTTTTGCAGATTTGACTTCTATATGAGTTTCAATAAAGCTACCATCATCGTTAATGTCATAAGATTTAACATCATATCCTGCGGCTGAGTTTTGTTTAGATACTTGGCTAACCAAATCCGCTAACTCAGGATGACCTAAATTGTTTAATTTATCTCGCTCATAATGAATGACAGCCTGCTCAGCACACTCTCCAGATTTTTGTTTTGACTTTTGAGACTTTTCATAATCCTGAACAGCTCTTACAAGGTCTTTGTTGTTTGGCTTAACAGCTTCAGCTTCAAAATAATCAAATTGAATTGGCTCACCATCGATTCTTTTTGGCAGCGAATCAAGATAAGTGTCTACTATTGGTTGGTCGGCTTCAGCCCAATCTAAAGATTCCATCTCATCTGGTCTTTTCCATCCTAAAGCCTGATGTTCAGTATCATTTATTTCACCAGAAATGTATTTACATTTATACACTTTTAAGTTGATGTTTTTGTCTTTATATTCGTTATAGTTCTCATCGATAAGTTCTTCGACTTCAACTTCAACATTAAGTTCTTCTTTAATTTCTCTTGCTAGAGCAATTTGATCAGTTTCACCTTTTTCAACTTTACCACCAGGGAATTCCCATTTACCAATTAATGAGCCATATCCTCTTTGAGCGCATAGTACTTCACCTTTATCATTGATGATAGCCGCTCCCACTACTTGGATAACTGGTTTTTCCATTGGCGTAATTCCACCTGCAACAATATGCTTCATTTCATGCTCTGTTAACTTCCTCACAGACGTTTTTTGCATCATAGGAAACTTAATAACCTTACGCATGTCTCCTTTAACATCTTTTTCGTTTGCAAAAAATGGTTTATCAACTACTTCAACTTCACCGTAATACGTATATTCAGTTTTCTTAAACACAACAAACAAATAGATAGGAATGTTTTTGTCTTTAGCTTCAAATATGGCTTTATTACCAAAGGTAAGGGTTTGGTTTCCCTCTTGGCCTTCTCCGGTATAATACATGATATCACCTTCAAAAAGCTTGTCATCATAAATACGATTTCCAGTATGTTTTGAGGTAATAACGATTGTGTTAGTTCTTTTACAAATGTTGATTCCTCTCATAAAAGAACCGCCAAAAGCAGCAATTAAATCATCGCGTTTGTATCTTTTGCCTAGCTCAAAATCCTTAATTTCCATCACTTAGCAGCTTAGCAGCTAAGAGATCCCAGATCAAACACTTTCAACAATTTGTGCTAAGCCTATTTTTTAAAAATGTTGCTTCTATGATATTTAAGATATCTTTCGTTTTTATCTGAAACATGAATCTTCATTTCTTTATTAATCCCCATTAAATGTTTTTCTAACTCAGATAATTTTGGTGAAACAATAATTGTCCCATCACTATCAAAAGAAATATATCCTCCGTCAAATAAACGGTCATGGTTGGGACAGAGCAAAATCCCATTATTCACATCTACTTTTTCACTCGGATTGCTTTTACACCACGGTTTTATATGACTAGCAACTAATAAATCTGGATTAGTAATGCCACACAAACAACACTTATGATATTTATTTAAAAGTCTATCTCTGAAAACAGTCTGATTGACACGTACTTTAACATAAGATTCGACATCTTTTCCTATTAACCCAATGGTTTCTATTTCTTTGCTAATCTCTCCAACAAGGGAGCGCAAATTCATGTTTTTAACATTATCATCTTGCTGGATGAGCGATAAAATGTCATTTAAATATTCGATCGGAACAACTTGTTTTGATTGATTAAACGAAATAAAACCAGGGTAGACATTTTGAAGGGTTTGGCTGTCAATTGGCAAGGCGAGATAAGTTAAAGTAGCTATATCAAATTTATAATATCCCCCATAGAGAACATTTTTTTCATCTGTCGTTGGCACTTTTTTTGCATCTATCAAGATTCCAACGGCTCGTATTTTACCGTTATATTGAAACAACGTTAACGTATTAAAGTTGCACACCATCATCTGATTTGGAAAATAATACAAACCACCTCGCTCAATCATTGTTGATTCAATGAAAAATCTGAAATCTTTTTCAGAAGGAAATGTTTTTGTGTCACTAGGTAAAATCCTGATTGATTTGATGTTCAATAATGCCTTTTCTATCATAAATGCTCCTTCTTATTTTTCGGTTGTGTCACAGATTACTAACCACTCTCTCAAGTATTTGAATGGATATGGCAAAACTGTGAAGTTATTGTATTTAACGAATTGAACTCCTAATGTTTCAATCAAATCAAATATTATGTTTCTACCATTTTGGAGTTTAATATTATAGATATTTGGTGCAGACGGAATGCTCATATTAACACCCTTACCGATTGGTCCGGCACTGTATTGCAAGCCGCCCTCATAAGAATTAACATCAAGAACACCAGCAAGGTATTCGTTTCTGGATTCCTTGCTTCTAGGAGTTTCTGTATCAAATAATTCTTTTCTTGGAAGAGGTATGAATCCAGAATTAAAAACAATATTGATATTTCCTTCCTCATCAGAAACAATCATTTTTTCTTCGTTCTTAATGTTAAACATAACTCTTTCGAGACTGTTATAAATATCTTCTTTGTAAGAAGAGAAAACAGAAGATTTTTTAATTAGTTTAAACTCTCCAGATGGCATAACTTTCATAAAGAATGATTCATTATCCATCATCATTCCAAAAATCCACGCCTTTGAATAACCAAACGATTGCCAATTATCTATTCCGAATTTTCTAGAATTGATTATTTCATTTTTAATTTGGAGTTCTTTAATAATTGTCTTATAAATAACATCACTATTCTTCTTACACGCATCTTCAAGAGTCACACATTGAATTGGAGTGCTTCTATCGAAATCGGCGTATGGGTCTTTAAGATTGTATTCTTTGTAGTACTCTTTGTTATGAATAAGAACGACATTTAATTCTTTTGATACGATTTTGTCAGAAATCTCGATATTGGTTAGTGGGAGTAACTCTTGTATCTTTTCAACCAAGATTTTAAACGATTCAGTATCTTCTTGTTCCTTATCCATATTGGTTAAATAAATAGTCTTACCAATTAATAATTCCACTACCGCAAGAAAGAAATGCTCATCTCTTTTAACGTCTATCTTTTTGATTATTTCTTTTTCTTTTAATTGAATCTCAATTAATCCAGAGAACCTTTTATTTAAATCTTCTATAATATTTAAGAGCAAAAATGATTTGCATAGATTTTTATCATTCTTTCCGAAAGAAATAAATGGAATCTCTGCTTTCTTTGCCTTATACGCTTTTCTTATATAAGCATTGTCGTTTTTATCAAAAGTCCTTTTTAGTGCATTTTTAATTGAAAATACATATCTGGGATAAGTCTCTGTAATCTTCTGAGATTTAAACAATTTTATTGATGAAAACGAGCAGGCGGAAGCAGTTATTTTTGTCGACTCTTCTCCTAAAGATTTAATGTCTATATTTAATGTTTTTAATGTTTTTCTGTTTTTGCTTATCCATTCACTTTTAAATAAATACAGTTTTCCAGTCAAGTTTCCAAAAGAGAAATCATCATATTCAGAGTTAGCTAAATTAAACAAAAATAAGCGAGCAAGTATATATGGTTTTATCTCTGAAGCATTAAGCTTTTTAACACCTATTGAATCATCATCAATCATTCCTTGTAATTCAAAAGTTTTATAAGAATACTTTTTCGTCATAACAAAAGCTGATGCGCCATCATCAAATGCTATAGACCTAATATCATCAAGGCCTAAGTCGAGGATCTTAGAGCCTCTTGAAATGTATTTGCCGCTGCTTCTAAATTGGAAGAAGTCATACTGTTTATCGATAGCGGTAAAGTCGCAGTTAATCAATATTTCGTTAGTTAAGGTTTTCATTTGAGAACCTCCACTATCATTTTTTTAACTTGTTCACACCTATTTGGCCTGAATACAGGTCCAACAATCGGCAAATTGATTAACAGCCACGGGATAACAATTATGTCTTTGTCACTCTTGCATCTGTAACTCTTGTGTTCTTCGCTTTTGCCCATAACATTGATGACAAAAACAGCTTTAGCATTAATCTTTTTCTTCTTGGCTATTATCTTTGCTAATTGTTCGTCATCATCTTTGTTTGAAGATGACCAGTGTTTGAAATCGATATAAATGTCATTGTTTTCTGCTAAGCAGTAGTCAAATTTTTCAAATTTATATAAGTCGGTTATTTCTTCAAGTTTAATTCCGAACTTGTTCTGGAAGATAGCATATCCAACAGCCTCACCTAAAGCACCACGGTAGATATCGTCTAGAACATTAGGAATAAGAATATAGTCATTTGGTTTGAATTCTGTCGCATAGCCACATTCAGCAAAGTGGTCTTTGATTTCTTTAATTTTCATGAATTCATCTAATCTCACATATTTGGAATTAGCTTCTAGACATCCAGAGACCCTTTCGTATGAGATTTTCTCAATCCTATAATCTTCATCAAAACTGCTTTTTCTAAACCAATAGGAAACGATTTTCTTTCCTTCCGGCGCCTTGAGATAGAACATTCTCATGTCACTGTTTTTAGCTAGAATCTCTTCAGAAACAGTTGGGTATTGCAACACAAATTGTCTAATTTCTTTCCATTTCTTAACGTGACTTTCAATCCATTTGTCTTTGTCTGTTTTTAACAACTTATTGATATTGCTTCTAGATATAGCACAGTTATTTAAAGCCGCTGTTATTTCCTCATCTGCTTTTTCATTTCTTCTGACCGGAGCGGTTGCTTTTTCTACAACAGCTTGGAATTCTAATGTGTTGAATTTGGTTTTTTCTTCTTCAAAAGAGAATGCATTAAAGATCTCTTTATCGATATAAATAAATTTATCTTGAGGGACATTACTTCTATCATCAGTTCTGCTAATTCTACCAATGGCTTGTTTAACAATAACTACCCCAGCATTATTAACCGAATCACATTCGTAATTCTGATAATAAACAGTATTTGCTTCCATTTCGCTTTCTGTTTGTTCCTTAACCTGACAAGCATTCTTAATGAAGCCTTTTGCTTCTTTAAATGTCTTTTCATTATTTGTTGCCAAAGCAAGATTTTCATAAATCAAGCCAGATAATTCAGCTTCACCCATATTTCTTTGAGGTATGGAAAGTATGTATGTTGGCTTTTCAAGATAGATGGTATCGATATCTACTTCTTTAGCAATACCCTCTTCATCAAAAATGGTGTATTGCAAGTTTTGTCCTGTGCCTGCAGTACTATAAGATGAAAAAATAATTACTCTTTTCTTATCTGCAATCGCATTTCTATATTTTTCAAGGAATGTCTTTGAATTTTTGCTAGTAAGCAAAAGAATAACAGGTCTGTCTTGAGATTTTTTCTTTCTGCTAACTATATCAATGACCTTTTCAACAGAGTCTTGGTTATAAATATTTGTTGCTTGAAGTTTCAATAATCTAGGTGTAAGAACGAGCATGACATGTCCTTTTTTATTTTGAACAAAATTCTTAACCGCTATTGCCGTTTTAACAAATAGTTTCTTATAGAAAAGAGGGTCACCTTTATAATTGTTAGAATATGAATCTAGTAGCAATTGAAATTGCTCTCTTTCAGCAGCAGCGCCTGAAAAACTATCAACAATGTTATCTGGGTTGACATCAATTGTCTCAACGGTGATTTCCGTTTTTGTTTTCTCTCTTTTTTTCTTATAGTCGTTCTTTAATCTAGCCAGAGTATCTTCAGGGATGTCGCTCATAGAATCTTTGAGAATTTCTTTCAAATATACTCTATTGAAGTTATTAAGAACTGTCTTTGCACTAGCTGTAGCTGAGATACACGCCACAGCAGTGTTACATGCTAAAGTCTTAAGAAACTTCTCAGGCGTGTCATCCAGGAAAGACATCATTATTTTCGTATTAAAATCATGTGATTCGTCATTTAAGAAAGAATAGAGTTGGAATCCTTCTTCATAGAGATCGTAGCCAAATATTTTATCCTTTGGCTGCTCAATCTTTTTACCGATAATCTTGTGTGTATTCATCACTATTCTTTTTAGTGTTTCTAAACTTCTATCTTCGATACCGAAAACAGATAAAACAGAAGAAACAGAATCTTCAAGCTCTATTTGTTGATCCAAAGGAATATCTTTGTTTTTGGCTTCCATATAGTTATCAGCAGCCATAGAAACAAACTGCACAAAATAGTTTAAAGAGCCAACTAAAGCACCAATCAATGAGCCTAGTCGGTCAGTATGTTTCTTTTCATCTTTTGTAATAATGTTTAATTTGTTTTTATCGTCACGTTTGATAAAGATGGAATTGGTTTCCTTGGACGACGAAATAGTCATTGGATCAAAGTCATGGAAAATGAAAAAGTTTTTAGAATCTGTATCGGCTGCGAGTTTGAACTGTAAATGGAGATTGTGGTCAATAAATGTTTCTCTAAATACTTCTTTGGTTTTTTCAAACGCTCTTCTGGTAGTCTTTTCTTTTTCGTTCTCATCAGCTTGTATAAATAAAGCTTCTGGCTTATCGTCAGTTTCAAATGATTTATGAATGGAGCACACTACTTGTAGTAAATCTAATTGGTAATCCGTTGCGTTCTGGATTTGATGGTTCAATAAATGCATTTTTGCTTTATCGGATTCATCTATTACAATTAACGAATTTTTAATAATTTTATTAGTCGGGAAACGATAAGCTTTGGTAACAATAGGATTGTTTCCCGAATGGAATTTGTCTGTTGTTATAAATAAAACTTTTCTTTGAGAAGTTAAAATTGCAGGATATAAATCAATTAGCCAAGGGAAATCCTTCTTAATTCTATTAATTTTTTGAACTTCTTTTTCACATTTTGTCCATTTGGATATATATTTTTCCAAATCTGTCCTAAATGCCTTTTCATATTTTGTTAAAACTGTTTTCTTGAAGTTCTCAATTGATTCTTGAGTGCTTCCTTCAATCTTTTCTAATTCTAACAGGAGTTGAACATTGCTTTTGAGATTTTGGAAAGACATCATTTTAGTGATATCATCATCGGTCTCAACTTTTAGAATGTTTTCAACTACACAATCTAAATTAGCGGTGATTTTTAAAACATTTGCATAAAACAATTCCTCGTTGCCTTTAAACATTTTGAGAAGATCACCATATGTTTCGTTTAGATTTGTTTTAATGTTTGTTAAATACATGATTCTCTTTATCCTAAAATCCTCTGGGTGAAGAATGAAATCACGCATAAATTCTTTTGTGCCATAAGTTTTACCAGAACCTGTTGGCATTTCAAAAAAACGAAGACCATGCAAGTCTTCGGGTAAAGATTCAATAAATTGCTTTAGAGCCTCTTTCATCCCTAATACCTCCTACCGCCCAATTGAAATTAACAGCGGTTTTCTTTTTTTAGTATAACAAGAGATGATAGGGATTGTGAAGTGCGGTTTAATCAAACTTAGTTTTATTAATACTAATCACATTTTGAATTGGAACTATGACATTAATGTGCTCCTCAATCATTAATTTGACTTGCAAATCTTTTATATCACCATTCGTGACTCCAATGGAAATTCATTATAATTTTTGCTCTTTAATATAGATGCAATATTCATGAGTTCAATGGCTTTTTCTATCCACACTACAGCGTTACTTTCTTGCTCGTTAAATGGTGAATAAAAGGACATACCATTTTCTTCATTTATCTCAATTTCAATAGACGCACTAGTAGCTCTTCCTTTATTGGTCCTTATAGCTTTTTGTAAACCAAGATTATCAAGGATTGAGTTAAGCTCATCTAATTTTGGACCCATTCCTTTGAATTCCAAATCTATCTTTCTAGAATTAATTTTCATGACAATAATGCATCCAGTAATGTCTGTTTTAAACTCTTGCCACATTGAACCAGATGGTTTATCTTCTGCTTTGCCTTTCATGATAAGTTTGTCGGAATAATAAGTATTGATAAATGTGCGCAGATTCTTCCAGAAATTTGTAACGCCTGCATCAGCTACAGTGCATGAGTCACTTAAAGCAGCCTTCTCTAATATGCTCTTTTCAACTCCTTCTGGTAACAATCTGACTATAGCTTCATAAGGAACTTTATACTTGTATCCCACTACGTTTTTAGAATCTTGATTCAAGTATCGGTTTGGAGCGCACAGGAAAACTCTATAGTCGTCAAACTCTTTATTATCTTTAAGCTGATTGGCTCTAACCACATATCTCTCGGCTTGGCTTGGTTGGGCATTAGCTTTAATTTTGTCCTCAATGAATATAGCAAATTTGCCATTATCATCTTCCAAAATAAATATAATGTCTGACTCGCCAATACCATATCCAATTTCTTGTTGCATATAAGAATGTCGGACTTCAAGCAATTTGGCATTAACGTTTCTAAAGCTTTCCAAGAATAGTTTTCTTACTGTTTTATTCTTTTCGAACGCACCAATAATGGCAAAATCCGCATCTCTTTCAACTAGATATCTAAATCTGTGTTCCACGATAAGTACCCCGCATTATCTATTAAGATACCAAACAAAGTGGTCAAACTTTCTTCTTCTGTCTTTGGTGGTAATTCCTAACTCATCTAATTTTCTGGTGATGTAATCATTATATGATTTGTAATCTATATTTCTTCTCCAATTTTCAATATCAGATTTTCTAATGTCATCAAAATACTGCGGAAGCGTATTCATTAACACTGTATCTAATATTGCATAATCGTCTCGTTCATAAAGATTGTGATTATGGTAACAACAGTATTTACTCGCAAATGAGAAAAGGTTTATTTCACCATTTGTTCTAGCGATTTCATTAACAACCTCAGGATCGCCCATTGCTATTCTTTCATCAACATTACTGATGCCAACAATGATTTCAGCAAGATCTGCGATACTTACCTTTTGTTTGTGCTGAGAAATATGAGTGGAATTGGTTATATCGATTAGAGCTATTTTCATTGCAACAAGTGCGACATTATCATTCTTTGGATAGGCTTTCAATGAAGCAGTAATAACATCATTTTCTCTTCCATATTTAGGGTCTTTGAGAACAAGATTATGAACTTTGTCCAAATTCTCATTCGTGATTTCTAAAAGCGAGCTATTTTTTTCTGTTTTCTTCTGTATGACTTTGGCTGGCTTTTGTGGTTTTTCCGGTATTACGACTTCCTTACCAGAAAGAGAATAATAAGCAGGGCGTTCACCTGTTCTGATAACAACTCCCTCTCTCACCAAAGCTTGAAGTGATTCATTGATGTTTGATAAATGGATGCCGTCTCCATACATAGCAATTGATAACTCTCTATGAGTCATCGTTCCTTTTTCAGTTAAATGAAGAATAATTTCATCTTTTTGTGTCATTTCAGGATGTAGTCTTTCAACAACGGAGGGCTTTTTCCCAGTTCCTGGATTTCCAATTTCTCTTGGAGAATGGCCATCGTTGATAATTTTGTTGATTTGTCTTTCTAAATCATTGGTGATTCGGCCAACAAACATTTCCTCGGTCCATCCATGCATTCTCAAAAACTGGCGACAGACTTCTTTTCTATTATCAATTTGTCCACCATCAACTTGAGCAATCATTGGTCCATTGGTATGTGGATTTCTAACAATTTTATATTCGACACCATCTACTACAAACGTGTTCATTTAATCATCCTCCACCACTTCTTCGATGAACATCATTTCATCGTCTTCCTCTTCTTGTTCTTTCCATTCTTCTTCGGTCATGAATGGCTTTCTATTCTTCCTAGTTTTGCGCTTAGCTCTCTTTGGTTTTGGTTTCTTTTCTATAACAATCGGAGTGCCATCTTCATTTGTTTTAGGCATGATTATGATAGAAAAGATAGAAGCCGCAACAGCTAAAATTGGTCCAACAAATGAAGTCCATAGTAAACCCATTTGTGAAAAGCAAATAGCCGCAATAACGCATCCTATTGCCCATAGGAACAGCCCCACCGATATACTGACTCTAACTTTGTGTGGAATCTTTTTCATTTAATAGACCTTAAAGTTTTTATAGCAATTCTCAAAGTTATCTGTGCTTTTCTTAAGCTCTGCGTCTTTAAGAATTTTATAGTGCTTGTTGATTTCGGCAATTATGTCTAAGTCGTCAATCTTTGTATCTGAGCCTATCTCATTACAAGCTGCAAAATATGCATTAACAGTAACGTTGGTAAGAATCGACGTGATTTCAAAATAATGGAGAAGCGGGTATTTAGAATTCAAAATGCTTCCATGAGCGTAGCCATGACACATTGAGTGATAATAATCCAGCATTTCATATTGGTCTTTATCCACATCGGTGAATTTCTCAACAATAAAATTCTTAACGCCACCAAATGTATATGGGAGTTTATCTACTATTTGATGATAATCAGGAATCACATCAACCCATCCGTAATGAAGGAACTCAATTTTATTTCTGCATGATTTATTAAGCCTATTATTAAATTTGTCTAAGAACTCGTCATCAAATTCATAACCTAAGCTTTGCTCTAGTTCATATTCACTAAATTTATAAAATTCTTCCATTGCCTCTTTGCAATTATGGAAAATTGTGCCACGGATGTAATCTTCGATAATGATTCTGCAGCTAGAGTAAGCGCAATCAGAAAAGTTGTCTTGTAAAAGCGATAAGATAGCAAGTGATTTGTTTGCTATGTCTATATAAACAATCGGCATCTGCTTTGTTTTAGGAGCAACCTCTAATAGCTTTAGGGTCAAAATGGTTATGTAATAAGGAAGTGGGAATAAAATAAATCTATCGCCACGTATCAATTGCCCCTCACGAATAAACACACCGGTTTGATATCTAAGTTTTAATTCCTTATAGACATCTTCCATGAGTTCGTTTTTATACTCTACACTATCTTCCAACTTTGAGCGTTCAATATCAGAGAGAAATATCATTTTTGATCTATGTACACCGATGATATGCTCACAAAGAATGTAGAAAAGATTTTGCACTCTTCCGCTAAGAATTGATTGAATATCATTTGGAGCAGGGACGTATTTTTGCAAATCAGGATATCTTGTAATCATTGTGTACATGATATCGAGCATAAAGTTCTGAGTTATTTGACCAGCAAAAAGCTTCTTTAACTCTTTGTTGAGTTCTTTTCTACTTTTTTCAATTGCTTGAAGCACTTTTTTATTAACCATTTCGTTCATTGGCATATTTCTATTTTAAAGTAGTTTGAATTACAATTCACTTTCAATCGAGAAAGATTCCACTGAACGCAAAAGAATATCATTTTACTTTAAGGATGACATTGTCGTATAGCGACTATAAAATAAAATCATTCAGGGAAACATAATGAGTAATAACAAAGACACCTTGAAATCCTATAATAACGCAGTTAATTACCACACCTTATTAGCCCATATGAGTGCCGGAGTAACGAACGTTTTTGATGTTATCGGATATCAGTTAAATTTTGAATGCAGGCTTTATCAAAAAATATGGAAAATATTGTTTTTGTTACCCGTCGTAATTTGTGAGCTTGCGCTAGGAATTGTTCTATTTATCTTGGCGTTAATAGGGAAGATTATCTTAATCATTCCTTTGATTAACTTTGTTTTTGTTTTTGTTTTTGAAATAATACATTTCATCGGTTTCGTTATTGGATTAATAGGTAATTTATTGGGCGCCAAAAAATATGTTTTATTTTTTAAAGAAGCCTATATAGATGAATTTTATAACGCTCAATACAATTATTAATATATTTTAACTAGCTTTGGTATTTTTTGTAGAGCACAACACCGGCCACAACAACGCCGCCAACAATTAAAAACCAAACCCAGCTATTATCACTTTCGTTTGAAGAGGAAGACGATGAACCAGAGTAGTTATTGTTTTTCCATGCCGGACATCTTGGACAATCTGAATCACAAGCTCCACAATTGCTACAAATGTACCAACCACATTTTCCACATCTGCGGTTGACATTGCTATTGATGCTCGAACCACATCTCCAACAATGATTTTGATACACGTTTTTAATAGGGATGCGAGAACAATGTTCTTCTTCGCATTCGCAGCATTCGACTACAACCGCTTCTTGATGCAGGCGCGCAAAAGTGATTTGGCCTGAGCCAAATGCAATAGATCTAAGACCAAGCAGAGCACAAACAAGAAGCTTTTTTAGCATAGACTAGACCGTGTTTTAGTTTGTGCTATCGAGAAGTTCTTTCTTCTTAGCATCAAATTCTTCTTGGGTAATTATATTCAAGTCGAGAAGTTCTTTATATTTCTTAAGTTGTTCAAATTTATCGTTCTCGTCCGCTTTTTCTTTTGAAATAAAGTTAGGGTTTTTTGTCTTAATTAATAAGTTATATTTAGATGTTGTGGCGCTAAAGTGCATGAAACCTTTGTCAACATCAATAGTAATCATGTTCCCATCAACCGAAATAACTTCACATGTATCTCTGGGTTCTGCTCTTCTTTCAACCGAAGAGACATAAAATCCATCTATAATTTTAACTTCAGAGCCAACCGTAATAGGGTTATCTATTGTTGGCTGAACAAAGATAAACTCAGAGATTTCTTGTGTCTGTGTTGATGAATTGTTTTGGGTTGAATTAATTGGTTGGCTGTGAGCTTTGTAATTATTGAAAGCTGTTGTGGAGCTTTTCATATGCGTATAACCATAAAGCTGACTATCTGGAATGCAGAGTGTGAGAATTCCGCCTATCACGCTGGCGAAAATCAAAGTGAAAACTCCACATCCAACTTTGTTCCCTTTAGAAACTGCCGATTCTCTCCAAATCAAAATGAGCAATTCAATGATTGTATAGATAAGTGGTATCCAGTAATATGGTCCGTAATTAAATAAAGGTGCAAAGTTGGCCCAAATAATGATTGCGGTTATCAAACCTCCAAGCCAACTAAAAATAGAAGCAGCTGTTTTCATATCCATTTCCCTCGTCCTTTCTAATTATATAATAAAGAATTCGTTATCAAAGAAAAAACCGGGGTTATGAAGTGAACCCCAAAGCGAACACACTTCATAAAAACCGGTTAAAGACAGGAATCAACTAAGGTTCCTGTTTTTTAATCTCGTTGAGTTATAGAAAGTAATCCATTCTTCTACCAGTTGAATGTAATGTTCTAAAGATGTG
>JAEEGL013784584.1_pt1 | contig 20851 bp, 19 predicted proteins | sample 9134231 | NCBI WGS metagenome assembly JAEEGL01 (sample SAMN16246548, study PRJNA631951) | gut metagenome | biome: gut microbiome; feature: rumen; material: fiber-attached | host: Bos | place: Iran: Karaj | collected 2018-10
TTGACAATAATAATATATCATATTATTCGTTTTTTTTAAAATTATTTTTATATTTAACGAGCAAAAAATGTGCATTTTCTAATGAAAATACACATTTTGGGTCGTAATGCACTTATTTGTGCACTTTAGATTGAATCAACGGCTATTTAATAGCTTCTTTTCTTGAAAAGTTTAATCTACCACGATTATCATAACCTAAACATTTTACAATTATTTCGTCGCCTTCTTTAACTACATCTTCTACTTTAGCAACTCTTTCAGGTGCTAATTGTGAAATATGTACCATACCTTCACATCCTGGCCAAATTTCTACAAAACAACCTTTATCACTTAATATTTTAACTACTTTAGCATTATATATTTTATCTACTTCTGGTTCTCTAACTATATCTTTAATCATATTAGCAGTCTTATCAATTATTTCTTGATCAGTATGATATATAATTACTCTACCATCATCTTCTAAATCTACTTTAACAGCATTAACATCATTAACTGCTTTAACATTACTACAATCTAATATAATCTTTGTAATAGTTTCTCCACCTTTACCTATTACTTCTTTAATCTTATCTGGATTAATCATAAATGATACAGTTTTTGGAGCATATTTACTAACTTCTTTACGAGGTTCAGCTATTTGATCATGTATTACATCTAATATTTGCATACGAGCTACTTTAGCTTGTGCTAATGCTTCTTTAAGAATTTCTCTAGTAATACCCTTTATTTTAATATCCATTTGTAATGCACATATACCATCTCTAGTACCAGCTACTTTAAAGTCCATATCACCTAAATGATCTTCCATACCTTGAATATCAGTTAATATTTGATAACTATCTCCATATGTAATTAATCCCATAGCAATACCTGCTACTGGTGCTTTAATAGGTACTCCTGCAGCCATTAAACTCATACATCCAGCACATATACTTGCTTGAGAAGAAGAACCATTACTTTCAAGTATTTCACTTACAACACGTATTGTATAAGGAAATTCATCTTCACTAGGTATTACTTGTGCTAAAGCTCTTTCACCTAAAGCTCCATGACCTATTTCTCTTCTACCAGGTGCTCCATACCTACCAGTTTCACCAACACTAAATTGTGGGAAATTATAATGTAACATAAATCTCTTTTCAGTCTCTAAATCTAATCCATCTAATATTTGATGTTCACCTAAAGCCCCTAATGTAGTAACACTTAAACTTTGTGTTTCACCTCTAGTAAATAATGCAGAACCATGAGTACGAGGAAGTAAATCTATATCTGTAGATAATGGTCTAATCTCATCCATAGCTCTACCATCTGCTCTTGTATGTTCTTTAACTACTATAGTTCTAAATATATCATATTCAACATCTTCTAATATTAATTTAACTTTAGTTAATAATTCATTTAACTCATCATCACTTAAATTACTATTTTCTTCTTCATACTTCTTAACTACTTTTTCTTTAGCAGCATCTACAGCAGCATATTTTTCTAACTTACCCTTAATACGAAGTGCTACATTAAGATCATCAGTTACTAATTCTCTTACTTCATTTTTCAATTCATCACTAATATCTAGTACTTCATATTCCATCTTTTCTAATCCAATTTCAGCAATAATCTTCTCTTCAAATTCTACTAATTCTTTAATAGCTTCATGACCAAACATTAATGCTTCTAACATATCTTCTTCAGAAACTTCTTTAGCACCTGCTTCAACCATATTAATAGCATTCTTAGTACCAGCTACAGTAAGTTCTATATCTGATAATTCTGCTTGTTCTGCAGTTGGATTAATAATAAATTCTCCATTAACACGTCCTACTTTAACACCAGCTATTGGACCATCAAATGGTATCATAGAAATACTAGTTGCAAGTGAAGAACCAAACATAGCACTCATCTCAGGTGAATTATCAGGATCAACACTTAATATTGTATTTACTATTTGTACTTCATTTCTAAAATTTTCTGGAAATAAAGGTCTCATAGGTCTATCAATCATACGTGCTGCAAGTGTAGCAGCTTCAGTAGGTCTACTTTCACGTTTAATAAATCCTCCAGGTATTTTACCTACTGAATATAATTTTTCTTGATATAAAACCATTAAAGGAAAAAAGTCAGATAATATATTAGCATTCTTACTAACTACAGCAGTACTAAGTACAACAGTATCTCCATATCTAACTAATACAGCACCATGTGCTTGTTTAGCTAATTCTCCATGTTCAACAACTAATTTTCTACCCCTAAAATCTAATTCAAATACTTTTTTCATATAAATCTCCTACTCTTAAATCTCAAATTAAAGACACTCAAAAAAGAGTGTCTTTGTTTTTTCCTATAAATTATTTTCTTAAACCTAATTCTTTAACAACAGCACGATATCTTGTAACATCGTTCTTAATTAAATAATTAAGTAAGCTTCTTCTTTTACCAACTTTCTTTAGTAAACCTCTTTTAGAATGATGATCTTGAGGATGCTCTTCAAAATGTTTAATTAAAGAATCTATTTCTTTAGTTAATACAGCTATTTGAACTTCAATAGCACCTGTATCATTTTCATCTTTACCAAATTTCTTTACTAATTCTGCCTTTTCTTCCTTAGTTAAAGCCATAATATCTCTCCTCTCATTAAATATTCGCTTATACCTAGATAAAGTTGGAGTTTCTTCATCCAAGAATAAGTAAGTATACATATAATATACACTATTTTATCATTATAATCAAGTATAATTAATGATTATTTCTTTTTATATATGTTTTATTATTACCAACTTGAGTTATACGAATTTTATTAGTTAATGAATTAAATGCTATAGTTTGTGCATCAGTAATCATATCTGATATTTTATCTTTATCATATGTTTTAAAATATTCAATAATATTATTTACTTCTTCAAATGGTTTAAATACTACTTCATTATCTATTTTAAAGTTTTTAGCATTATTAAATGCTGATGTCCAATATGCTGCAGCACCTACATAATCAGTTATAACTCCATTTGAAGGATATGTTACATCCATATTAAAGTCTATTGAATATTTAGAAAAAGCTTTATCTTGAATTGCAATTAAATACTTAGAATACATTAATATTTGAGTAGCAAATTTAATAGCATTTTCATAAGACATATTTCCATTTCTAAACTTTCTATCAAATTGTGCATACCATTCAGTATATATTTTGATTAATTTAGATAATTTTGATACTTGAAATTCTTCTTTTAAATTATTTCTATAATTATGTAAAGAAGACTTAAAAATAACATTACCATTACTATCTTTTACCATTGTAACTAATGGAGCAAAATTATTTTCATCAGCAAAGTTATCTAAATAACTATATATATCCTTTGTAAATCCAAAATCTTCACATGTAATAATCTTTTTATTACTATCTAATACAAATCCACGTATAAACATACTATCATTATCATCACTTTTTATAATGTTAAATGATCTATCAGTATATTCATTATTTCTAATAAATACATTATGTCTATCTATTATATTATTTGATTCCTCTACACTTATAAAATTCTTATTAAGTTTTAATATTTGTTCAATTAAAGATCCTTCTACAAATAATCCATTCATAGGTGAAGCGGAAAAACTACTTCTATTTGTATTAATTACATTTTTTTCTTTTTCACTAAATAATTCATTAGGTATTAATTTAATACATACATCAACAAATGTAGCACCACAAACAAGAATACCACTTACATATATTTCACTATCTATATTCACACTATTCATTAAATAATTTAATAAATTTTTTTCTTCGGTATTATTACCCATTAAAATCCCCTCTTTTCAAATTTAAGACAGTGAATTTAATATTATCATATATATACTAAAATGTCAATTCAAAAAAAAGAATGATTTTTTAAATCATTCTTAAGCTTGTTGTTTACTTATTTTAAACATACTGAAACCTGCAATTAATACTGTGGCAAGTAATCCTACTCCAACTAAAACAACTGGTATATCTGCTGTTTCAGGTATTGGAGAATTATTCATAACAATAGTTTGTTCAACACCATCATTAGTTACTTCAAAATCAATTACTTCTTCACTTAATCCATATCCATCAGGTGATGTAATCTCTACTAAAGTATATTTGCCTGGTAATAAATTAACATAATGTGGTTTAGTAGTTGAAATCCACTCATCTACTTTTTCACCAGTTTCTTTATTTTTTATAATTAATTTTGCTCCAGGTAATTCTTTTCCTGTAGTTACATCTTGTTTACTAATTTTAATACTTGTTTCAGGTTCATTTTTCATAACAACTGGAGTATCAACTCCACCATCTTTATTAATCTCAAAACATTGTTTTGTAGTCTTCTTTTGATATCCTTTTGGAGCAATTGTTTCAATTAAGCAATATGTTGGATATTTAGGATCTAATTTTGCTTCTACAATATGTGGTACATTTGTTGAATCCCATTCTTCAATTAGTTTTCCTTGTACATCTACTAATTGAATATGTGCTCCAGGAAGTTCTTCACCTGTTGTAGCATCTTGTTTACTTATCGTAACACTTCCTTCTTTAGAATTCTCAAGTGTAACAGTTACAGTCTCACCAGCCTTAACTCCAACATTAATATCTTGTGACTTTATATATCCCTCTGGTGCATATTCTTCTATTACTTTATATATTCCTACAGCTAAATTATCTAATTTCTTAGGATTTTCATCCTTAGTATTCCATGTCCATTGTTTACCATCTGGGGCTTTTACTGTTATCTTAGCACCCTTAAGATCTACTTTTTTACCATTCTCAGTAGAAACCTTTCTAACAATTAATGAACCTACTGGGTTTAAAGATGCTTTTGCACTCTTAGTCATTGCATTTGGTGTTGAATATGGTACACCTACATTTTGATAATTAGGTGATGAATGTTCATATATAACCAATTTCTTATTTTGTGATCGCGCACTTACTACAACAGATGCAGTAGTAGATTTTGATGCTTTACTAACTGGAATTTTTAAATAGAACTTAGTACCTGCATCTAATGAAGCATTCGGAACATCATATTCCTTATTATTTGATGAAACAACTATCTTTGTACCAGTTGGAACATTTGTAACATGAACAGTATATTTACTAAATCCACTTCCAGAAACAGTATAATCATCAGTTCTATAATATGCAGAATCACCAGTCCCAACAAGTTTCATAGCACTATTTGCTGGTGAAATAGCTAAAGAACCTTTTGCTGGAGTATATTTAATTGCTGCGTTATATAATTTTAATGTAGCTTGTCTAATTAATTCTTTTCTTCCAGTTTGTTGAGGTAAACTTGTAATACCACCATCATTACCTTGAACTAACCAAATAGCTAATTGTGTTATATAATATTTTTCTTCTTCAGTAAAACTACTATCTAAACTCCAATTACCACCTAATCCATGTTCAAGAATATATGTAAATGCATTTAATTTTTTATTTTCTGCTGCAGTTAACTCTCTTTTTGTTAAAATAGAGTTAACTGGTGGAGCATCTAACTTATGATTAAAGCAAAATGCATAAACTTCATCTCCATTTGCAAATTTAGCCTTTTTATATGTAGTACCATAAGAATATGTAGTACCATTAGTATCATTCAATAAAACACTACTGTAATTATCAAAGGTTTTAGACTTTGTAAATGTAATTTTATCATCTATTGCATACGAATTTGTCGCTAAACAAAGTAATAAAACTCCAAATATAAAAGTAAAAAATCTTTTAAAATATTTCATTTTCTTCATTGCATTCTCCTCCTACTATGCTATATAAATAATATCACGTTGTACATATTTTGTCAATGAATAATAATTTTTCAAAATACTTAATTTACAAAAAAACTTAGAAATTATACACTTCTAAGTTTATTCTTCTACATTAAAATTTTCTAATTGTCCATTTTCCTTTACTATTTTATTTACTTGTTCTTCAATATTTTTTAATTTTTCATCACACTCATGTACTAATTTCATTGCTTTAGTATATTTTTCTATAGAAGATTCTAAATCTATTTCTCCAGATTCTAATTCATTTATAATATTTTCTAACTCTTTTATCTTATCTTCAAACTTTATATCTTCTTTCTTACTCACATTTATCCTCCTTACTTATTTCAGTTACTTTAGTAATTATTTTACCATCACATAAATCAATATTAATTATATCATCTTTCTTTATTCCTTTTACTGTCTTAATAACTTTTCCTTTATTATTAGTTGATATACTATATCCTCTTTTTAATACATGTAATGGACTAACTAAATCTAATTTATTTATTAAAATATCTAAATCTCTAATTTTATCTTTATATAATAAATTAGGATTTCTAAGTATATGATTAGACTTTATATATTCTAATCTTTGATTATAATTATTAATCTTATTATCAATTATACTATTTATTTTTTCTACTATTATATCTAGTTTTTGTTTTTTGTTATCATACATAATCATTGGAGTCTTTATTACATATGAATTCTTTAATGAATCTAACAATAACTTTTGATAATTTACTTTCTTTAATATAGATTCATTAACTCTTATACTTAACTGTCCTATATACTTATTTAAATCAGTTAAATTTGGTACTGCTAATTCAGCTGCACCTGTAGGAGTAGGCGCTCTTAAGTCTGCAACAAAATCTGCTATAGTAAAATCTATTTCATGTCCTACAGCACTTATTACAGGTATTTTAGAATCAAATATAGCACGTGCTACTATCTCTTCATTAAATGCCCATAAATCCTCTATAGAACCTCCTCCACGTCCTACAATTAATACATCTAAATCATAATCCTGAGCCATATTTATTTTCTTAACAATATCTTCTTTAGCATATTCACCTTGTACTAAACAAGGAAATAATATAGTTTTACATATAGGATATCTTCTTTTAATAGTAGATAATATATCCTTAATAGCAGCACCAGTAGGTGCTGTAACAATACCTACCACCTCTGGATACTTTGGAATAGCCTTTTTATACTTCTTATCAAATAAACCTTCTTTTTCTAGATCTGCCTTTAATTTTTCATAAGCTAAATATAAATTACCTACACCATCTTCAACCATATCATCTACATATATTTGATAACTACCTGTTGCCTCATAAATACCTATTCTACCAGTAACTAATACTTTTTTACCATCTTGTGGAATAAAATTTAATTTTTTTGCATAACTTGAAAACATAATAGCACTAATTCTACTATTTTCATCTTTTAAAGAAAAATATAAATGTCCCGTTGTATGTCCTTTAAAATTAGATATCTCCCCTTTTAAAAAAACAGTTCTTAAATGTTCATTCTTATCAAATACATCTTTTAAATATCTATTAATAACAGAAACAGTTAAATACTTATTATTATTCATTATCCACCTTTTCATGGTAAACTTTATCAAGTACTCCATTAATCATTTTCTTAACATCATCATCACTATATACTTTAGCAAGATCTACAGCCTCATTAATAGCAACTATATCAGGAGTATCAGTATATAATAATTCATAAATACCTAAACGTAAAATAGCTTGATCAGTAAAACCTAATCTATCTATAGTCCATTTATTTAAATACTTATTAGCTTTTTCATCAATAACATTAATATTAGTTAAAACACCATATACAGCATCCTTAACAAAATCATTATCTATATCTAATACTTCATTTATAACATCATCCAATTTATAATCAATTTTATTATTATTATAAACATTTACTTGATATAAAATAGTCATAATTTTCTTTCTTAACTCACTACGTGTAATTTTACTCATAATATCACCCGAATACATTTTATCATAATAAAAACAAAATGAGAATATCATTCTCATTTATTTTAAAATATCACTCAAACTATTTCTAATACTTTCAAGTTCCATAAATCTCTTATTTCTAATTTTTCTATCACTTATTAAAGTCTTAATCAATTTATATACAGTAGCTAAAAAACCTATTAATACAAATACAATACCTAATACATAGTCATTAGTTACAAGTAAATAAATACCTATAATTATTAATACTAAAGATAATACAACAGTAACAAATATAGTCATATTATTTTGATATTCAGTTTCTAATGTAGTAAGTTTCAATTTTAAATAATCTACTTGTTCTTCTTTACTCATTTTTAATCTATCCATAGCATCTACTACATTATTATATACTATTTCATTTTTATTTTTCTCATCACCACTAACAGCAATCTTTAATATATCATTTTCCATAACTACCTTGTATGATATATATAGTCAGTTACAAAGAGAGATTTTTGTATTTAATACTGACTAGTATATTATCATTTCTCCTTTTGATTTTTCTCTCTAATTTTATATAATATACTTAAGATAACTGTGGATTGTATATTTAATACCTGTAGCTTTGACTACTTTCTTGGAGTTTACAACCACAGTTTTATCTTTAATTGCTTATTGGTTGGTTGAAGCTTAGACTTCTTATAACAAGCAAGGCTGTAATAGATAAAACCTGTGGGGCCACATTTGTTATCTAAAATATTTTATTGTGAGGTGTTCTTTTATGATTTATGTTGGTATTGATATTGCCAAAACAAACCACTATGCATCTATCGTTAATTATTCAACTGGTGAAGTTATCGAAAATCCTTTTTTAGTCACTAACAACAAACAAGGATTTAATCTGCTTTATTCAAAAATCAAAGACTTTGATAAAGAAAAAGTTCTAATTGGTTTAGAATCTACTGCTCATTATGCTAACAACCTTATTTTCTATTTTCATGAGAAACAATTTAAGTTAGGTATTATTAATCCTCTTCAAACTGCTAATTTAAGAAAAACTAGAATTAGAAAAGTTAAAAATGATAAAGTTGATTCTATACTTATTTGTGAAGCATTATCTTTAGGCTATTATAATCTACTTTCTGACTGTGATATTGAATTACTTGAAATCAAATCTTTATGTAGATTTCGTAAAGAACTTAAAGACAAGGCATCTGATGCCAAAATTCAATTAAAAACTTATGTTGATCAATTGTTTCCAGAATTAAATGGTTTCTTCAAGGATAACATCGATATTAAAACAGCACATAAACTTTTAAAACTTTATCAATCTCCACAAGATATTTCTAAAGTTAATTTAACTAAACTTTCTAATTTATTAATTAAAAGTTCTCGTGGTAGGTACGATAAGAATCGTGCCATCGAGCTTAAACAATTAGCTTCCAATTCAGTTGGTATTAACAATAATGCACTTTGCATCCAAATTAAAATGACTATTGATTTAATTGAACTTCTTGAATCCCAAATCAAAGATATTGAAAGCCAAGTTGGTGATTTCATAAAAAAAAGCGACAATGTTATTACTTCAATTCCAGGCATTGCTGATACAACTGCTGCCATTATCATATCTGAAATTGGTGACATTAATCGCTTTAATAATTCAGGTCAAGTTTTAGCATTTGCTGGTTTAGATCCATCTGTTAAACAATCCGGTACTTTTAATGCATCATCTACTAGAATGAGTAAACGAGGTTCTTCATTACTGCGCTATGCTCTAATATTAGCTGCTAATAACGTTCAACTAAATACTAAAACTTTCAATAGTTATTATAGCACTAAAAGACTTCAAGGTAAATTACATTACAATGCTTTAGGTCATTGCGCTGGTAAATTAGTTAGAATTATCTTTTATATGCTAAAAAATAATGTCACATTTAATTTAGATTAATTTTTCAAAGAACTTTGCTTATTTTAATGTCTTCATTGACATGAGGATTTCAAACCGTAACCTCACTTACGGTGCGTTGCTGTGCAATAATTTTTAATTTTTAAATTATTTTATTTTTTTACTAAAAACTATTGACTATTCATAGTTGGTCTCCATAAAATTATTTTCTATTGTATCATAAACAATATTTTTTGTACATACTATTCTGTTATAAATTTAGATATTACCTTGAAACACTTTGTTAAAACCTTACTCATAGAAGAACTAATTGTAAATGATAATCTTTTACCAGTATTAGCAATCTTATTATTATGATTACTATTTTCTTCTATTATATAATCTTCTACATTTATTTCTTTTCCCTCTTTTACATCTTCTTCAAACTTATTAATTTGTTCTTCTGTTAATACCATTTTCTTATAATTTTTATATTCATAATAACCAGATACACCAGCAAAATATAATGTTAAATATGTAAGCATTAAAATACAAAACACTATTTTAAATATATTATCCTTTTTCATGTAAATATTCTCCAATAATAGGTGCTAAAAGAGTAATAGTATTTTTTACTTCTTCAAAACTAGAAGTATTACTACCCAACTCTAATAAAATCATATCTTTACTAAGATTTTGATTATATACTCCATTTACATTCTTACCTGATTTAATTATAATACCTCTACTTATATCTGGATATTTAGATACAATCATATTATTTAAATGATGACTTAAAGAATAATTATCTTTATAATTCTTATTTTCTCCACCTACAACAAATAATATTTTAGCATAACTTTTACCATCTATTTTATATGTTACTAACTTTTTATCTACTGAATCTCTATGTAAATCAATTATTAAATCTAATTTATTTTTTGACATAACATCTTCTATATAAAACTTACTAGCATAATAACTATAAGAATAACTAATATTATTAGTTCTCATAAACTCAGTAATATCTCTTTTCTCAACAATAGTCTCTACATTATATTTTTTTAATTCATCTTTAAATACTAATGAAGCATCTAATACTGTTTTATTATTTAAATATTCCTCTTTTTGATGAGTATTATAAATATATATTAAAGATTTATTATTAACAGTATAATTTGTAGGAATTAATATATCAGCATTTATATCATTATCTTTATTTGAATAATTAAGTAAAGATAATGGTCTATTTATTGTTGAATCTACTACATATTTTCTAAACTTACCTATTTTATCAGACTCAAATATATAATTAAACAAAGATAATTTTATAACAAGTAAAAAACAAATACGTATAATAACTATACCTATAATAAATAAAACTAAATACTTTATTAAAATATCATGTCTTATCTTTTTCTTTGATCTAAAACGTTTAGACATATCATCACCATTATATATATACAATAATATATATAAAAATAATGTCAAAAAAACTATATATTTTCATATATAGCATCTAATTCTATTTTTTCTTGTTCATTAAGTAAATTATTAATAAATACTTCTAAACTCTCTATTTCACCTTTAGAATATTTTTTAATATCTTCACAACAATCTTTATAATTATATGAAGTAAACTCTTCCATTACTTCTAAATCCTCAACATTTTTACCAAGTACTATAATATCTTCTTTATTTAAATGATATGTATTAATTATATAATTTAAAGCAATTTTCTTATTAACATCTTTATCTAATATATTTAACCAATTATCACTATTATAACCATATATATCTGGATACTTCAAACATATTGTACTAACAATCATATCAGCTTTAGCTTCATCAAAATAACGTGCTACTATACCATTAGCGATCTTAGACGTATCCTTAGTAAAACCATGAGATGTATCAACAAATGCTTCTAATATATTATCATCTTCTTCTAACATATTTATTATAGGTCTAACTAATTCTTGTTTAATATCTTTTCTATATAATACATTATAATATCTATCAAATATAACAGCACCACCATTACATATATAGTATTCACAATCAATACTTAATGTAGATAATAGTTCAACAATATAACTAATAGATTTATTTGTACAAATAATTAGCTTATTACCTTTATTTATAAACTTATTAATTGTATTAACTACATCATCTTTTATAATACTAGAATCAATATCACATACAATAATCTTCATAAAATCACCCTAACTTGTTAAAAAATATGAAATCATATCCCCCAAATTCAAAAATGAATCAATTATTAAATAAAACTTTTCTTTAAAATATTTATATTTAGTACCCTTACAATCTACAATAACTAAATAATCATTATCTATTTGAATACACTCTATATTCTTAGTATATCTTTTAAACTTCTTTCCTACATCTTTAGCAGTTACATAATCAGAATTACCATAAATATATATCTTTTTATTACAAATATATATACTATTACTAGCCATATATTTATAATAATCAAATACATTATTTAAATCTATTACTAAATAATCTACACTTTTCTTTTTAAATATTTTTCTAAACTTCTTTATATTAACTTTCTTACCACTACTTGATTTTAATTTTTTCTTCCTTGAAAGTATCTTTCCTCTTTCTGGTCTATTAAGTTCAAATATATTAATATTATTATTCTTAGATAAAACTCTTTTTATCTTATTATCATTAACTGCTACTAAAGTAACACTACCTTCAAAAGCCTTAATATCATCTAATAACCTTTTCATACCCACCTACTTAATAACATCATTTATAATAAAACTAGTACATAATAAACCAGCAGTAGCTGGTACAAATGAATTAGAAGGTATAGTAGTAATACTATCTACTACCTTCTCTTCATCACTACATACTACATATATATCATCTTTTATATTATTATCACGTACATACTTTCTAAGACGCTTCGCTAAAGGATCATAACTAGTATCTTTTAATTTCATTATCTTTAATCTATCTGGATGTAACTTATTACCTGTACCCATAGAACTAATTAATTTTATATTATTACTAGTACAATACTTAATCATAGCCTCTTTAGTCTTAACTGAATCACAACAATCTATAGCATAATTAATACTACCCTTAAATATAGTATCTATATTATCAGGAGTAATATAATCTTTTATAGTATTAATCTTTATACTAGGATTAATATCAAGTAATCTATCTTTAAAAGCATCTACTTTATACATACCAATAGTCTTAGTAGTAGCTATTATCTGTCTATTAATATTAGTTATATCTATCTTATCATTATCTATAATAGTAACCTCTTTAATACCACATCTAACTATACTTTCTAAAGCATATCCACCTACTCCACCTAATCCTAGAATAAGTACATGTAAATTCTTTATATTATCTATTTTATCTGTCACCAATAATTCTAATCTATCAAACATATAAATCACTATATTAATTTTATCATAATTTATAAAAAAAATACACTAAAAAATTATAGACTATAAAATCTATAACTTTTTATTTTTATTATCTTTATCACTTGATAAATTATTAATAAAACTCACATTTACTAAATTTTGATTTTGATGACGCGTTTGGCATTTCTCCTATTTTTTTACATTAACTTTAAATTCATCTGGTATTTTATCATATATCTCTTCTGTAGCATCAATTTCTTCTTTCTCAGTGCTAATAATCTTTTCTTCATGATTATTATATATAAATGTTTCATATATTTTTTCAACTTTTTCTTTTTCAAATATTTCATATATATCTTTAGGCAATATATAATTAACATCACTTATATTATACAATTGTTCATATAATAAAATATTAAGTGGAACTAATTTATAATAACGTCTATATGTAATATTATCTTTATCTAAATTAAAATATGTTGTTTTCTCTACTACTCTATCTACACGTAATATATCATCATAATATTCACTTGGTATGTATTTAATTATACATTTTATTTGTTCATATGGTGCATTACCCAAAAATTCAAATAAGAGTTCTTTAGTTATTAAATCTTTGGGAAGATATTTAATATTTTCTCCATTTCTTTCTAATATAGTCACTAATATATCATTATCTAATAATTCTTTAGGCACTACTTTAAATGCATTTTCCATTTCTCTAATATCTAATAATTCAAACGCTCCATAAAAACATTTTAAAAACTCAATAATTAATTCTTTTGTATAAAAACTAGTTGGTATATTTTTAAATAAATCAAATGATATATTAAAATATTTAATAATATCTAATACATATTCATAATCAGTTTCTTGTAAACCAATTAACTCTCCATTATCAATGTATTTTATATCATAAACATCACCAATTTCATCTAAAATCGCATACATTAATAATACCCTTTTTTTATCAAGATTAGCCAATCTATCTAAATTATTATCAACATTATATATATATATATCACCATATACTTTTTCTAAATTATCTAAATTAGAATATCTATAATCTATATATATTTCACCATATACATATTGTAAATTGTATGTTGGTATATTATCATCTATTGTTAATTCACCAACAAAGCAAATAGTATTTTCATCTATATCATTTACATCATCTGCAATATATTTTAAATCAAATATTTTAGACAAATCATTAAAATGATTATCTCTATCTATTTGATATTCTATAAATTCTTCATCATATTCATAATCAATACCATATAATAATTTAATTTCTTCTATAGATAAATCACAATTTATATTTTCATTTAATTTTTTAATTAATTCTTCTTTCATATTATCACTACCTATAATAATTATATCAAAAAAAATAGATAATTTAATATCTATTTTATACTTTATAAACATTTGTTTTTATTAGAGCATAACTCAACTAATTTATCATAATTTGGTACAGATTCAGGAATTAAATGTATATAATATTTATCTTGTTCAATAATTAATAAGGCTAACTCATATGTAAATTTATCTTTGGGTATGCATTCAATTATTTCTTTCATCGTCGAGCTATAAAAAGATTCTTCGCATTCATCACCACCTGGCATAGTATTATAAACATATGTATATTTAAGTTGTGGATTATTTATTATTATTCTTTTTGTTGCTTCCTCATCATATTTTTCACGAATTATTTTTTCATATAGTGCAAAATTAAATGGTACAGATATATCGCTTTCAAAAATCTCCCATGCATAGCTTGATATATCAGTATAGCCATTTTCATCATAATTTCTGCCAAATACATATTGATTACAATCTAATAAATCAAGATAATTATTTGAAATATATTTTTCAATAACATCATAATAATCCTTTTCTCCGAATAAGATTTTAATTACATCTTTATTAATATAAGCATTTGGAATGTAATAAAATGAATTATTGTTTTTAGATACACATTTTTTTACAATTTCTTCATTCCATTCAATTTCACCTAAATAGAATTTAAAAGTAAAAATAAAATTATTTATTATTATATCCACGTATGAATCAATATTAAAAAGATTATCAATTAAACAATTAATATATTTTTCTGTATTTTTTATACTTTTCACATTCCATGGAGATGTTTCTATATTTCCAAAAACTCTCATTAAATTTTCTAAATTTATATTATTTTTTAAAACCATATCTCCATTTATTGATAAATTTCCATATATATATTTTAAATTATATGTAGGTATATTATCATAAATTATTAAATCACCATCAAAAATATTAGTATCTTCATTTATTTCATCTGTAGTGCGTGCTATTAATTTAGGATCATATATTCTACATAAATCTTCATAGGTATCCCTATTATAGCGTATTTTTTTGAATAATTCTATATCATCATATAATAATTCAATTTCTTTATCAGATAAATCACAATTTATATCTTTATCTAATTTATTAATTAATTCTTCTTTCATATTTATCACTACCTATAATAATTATATCAAAAAAATAGATAATTTAAAATCTATTTTTATTAAACATTTTTTTTACTTTTTCATTTTTAACTAATTCAACTAATTTACTATAATTAGGAACATATTCTGGTATATATTTTATATATTTACTATCTTGCATAATAATTAGTAGTCCTATATCATATGTAAATCTATCTTTAGGTATACATTCTATTATTTCTTTCATAGCAGGTGCATATTTTTCATCTTTATAATCATTATAATCATATTTTAATGTATACATTATTATATATTTATTATATGGATTATACTGTATTATTCTCTTTGTTAATTCTTCATTATATTCTTCTTCCATTAGTTCTTTATATATTAAAAGATTTAATGGATAACTTATATTTATAGAAAAATCTTCAACATTATGAATCCAATTAATTTTGTTTAATAAATCCTTTTTTTCTGAAGAATTATCATCCCAACCATATCCAGTAACAAAATAATATTTTGTACAATCTAGTAAATCAAAATAATATTTTTTAGGAACATATTTTCTTATAACTTTCATATTATCATTAGTATTCGCTATTGCAATACTAATTTTACTATCAACAATATCTTTAGAAACATACTTTATAGAATCAGGAAATTTTTCTAATGATAAACATACTATATCGCTATAATTATTTAATGTATGTGGTATATATCCAAGTGAATCACTAGAATTGATTACACATACTTTAGCAATCTCTTCGTTCCAAATAATTTCACCATAAGAAAGTTTTAACGAAACATATTCTTCATAACTAGGTAACCAATTATTATCTTCTATACAAAAGCAAACATAAGAATTCATATTTTCAAAATAATGAATATTATTATTAATAAATTCAACACATCTTGAATGATAAAATAAATCATCACATTTAATTGTTATTATTCCATATACTTTTTCTAAATTTTCAAAATGCATATGATTGTCTAAATCATTAATATATAAATCACCATATACATATTTCAAATTATATGTAAGATAATTATTATCCAATTCTAAACTACCTATATAAATATTAGTATTTTCATTTATTTCAGATGGAGTACAAGCTATTAAATTTGAATTATATATTTTACATAAATCTTCATACTCTTTATTTCTCTTTCCTCTTAATTTATATAATTCTTTATTATCAAAAATATCAACACTATATAATAATTTAATTTCTTCTATAGATAAATCACAATTTATATCTTTATCTAACTTTTTAATCAATTCTTCTTCCATATTATCACTACCTATTATAATTATATCAAAAAAATAGATAAATAAATATCTATTTTTCAAATTGAGAATTATATAATGAAGCATAAAAACCTTTTTTATCTAATAACTCTTCATGTTTACCTTGTTCTACTATATTACCATCTTGCATAACTAGTATTAGATCAGCATTTTTTATAGTAGATAGTCTATGCGCTATTATAAATGAAGTTTTACCTACAGTTAATTTATCCATAGCTTTTTGTACTAATTCTTCAGTCCTTGTATCTACATTAGATGTTGCTTCATCAAGTATCAAGAATGGTGCATTTTCTATCATACCGCGAGCTATAGTAAGTAACTGTTTTTGTCCTTGAGATATAGAATCATTATCACTTATTTTAGAATCTAATCCACCAGGTAATGTTTTAATTAAATGATCAATACCTACTTTTTCACATGCATCCATTATTACTTCATCTGATACATTCACTTTATTATATTTTAAATTTTCTCTTATAGTACCATCAAATAGCCATGTATCTTGAAGTACCATAACAAATAAATTATGTATATTTTCTCTAGTTAATTCTTTAGTAGATATACCATCTATAATTATATCTCCATCATTAATATCATAAAACTTCATAAGTAAGTTTACCATAGTAGTTTTACCTGCACCTGTAGGACCTACTATAGCTATTTTCTCACCAGGTGATACTTTTACATTAAAATCTTTAATTATAGTTTTATTTTCTTCATATCCAAATTTAACATGTTTAAACTCTATAGAACCTTTAGCATCCTTATTATTTAAATACTTAGTCATATTACTTTCATCAGTCATTTCTTTTTCTTCTAAAAATTCAAATACTCTTTCTGATGCTGCTGCAGTAGATTGTAAATTAGTCATAGACTGAGCTATTTGAGAAAGTGGAGATGTAAATAATCTAACATATATCATAAATGCTACTATTACTCCAAAAGATATTATATTATTCTTTACTAATATAGCACCTACTACACATACTGCTACATAACCAAAATTACCAATAAATCCCATAAATGGATGCATAAGTCCTGATAAGAATTGACTCTTACGATTACATTCATATAAATTATTATTTAATCTATTAAATTCTTCTTTAGCTACTTTTTCTCCATTATATGCTTTTACTACATTATGCCCAGAATATATTTCTTCTATATGAGCATTTAAATTACCTAATTCTGTTTGTCTTCTAATAAAATATTTTTGAGATTTAGATAAAATACTACCCATAAATATAAAACCAAATACACTAGCTGCTATAGCAGTTAAAGCCATAATCCAATTAGTATAAAACATCATAATAATAGATCCTATAAATAAAGTAATACTTGTTACCATAGTTGCTAAACTTTGATTCATAGTTTGAGCCATAGTATCTACATCATTAGTAATACGTGATAATATATCACCTGTTTCATGACTATCAAAATATTTAAGCGGTAAATTATTTATTTTATCACTAATACTAGTTCTTAATTTTTTAGCAAAACTATTTGATACTATAGCCATAATAAGTGATTGTATATATCCAAATAAAGCACTTACTAAATATAATATAATTAAAAATATAGTAATATTTTTTATAATATTCATATCCATAGTAGGTTTAATTATTTCATATATTGGTTTAGGTAATTCATCTAATTTAACATAAAAATTATTTTGAGCATTAGAATCATCTTTATTCATATTTTTAGATGCTTCTAATACTTCAGTAAACTTAATTTTATCTTCATTAGAAATATCAGGATTACTCATAATATTTGATATATTTTCTTCAGTAATATTAGGTATTAATCCTTTAGTTATTTCATTAGTTATATCTTTTAATTTATTAGGCGCTATTAAAGACATTATTGCACTTATCATAGCAAGAGTTAATGATAATATAAGTAAAAAATGCCATGGTTTTAAATGTATTATAAGTTTTTTCATAGCACCATTAAAATCTTTTGATTTTTCTGGTACACCTTTTCCATGCCTATTATGCATTTTCTAACTCCTCCTTTGATAATTGTGATAAAGCAATCTCTTTATATACTTCACAATCCTTTAAAAGTTCTTTATGAGTACCCATACCAACACACTTACCTTTATCAAGTACTACTATTTTATCAGCATTAAGTATAGTACCAATTCTTTGTGCTACTATAATAAATGTAGAACCTTTAGCATATTCTTTTAATGTCTTTCTAAGTGTAGAATCTGTTTTATAATCAAGAGCACTAAATGAATCATCAAATATATATATTTCAGGATTTTTATATATAGCACGAGCTATAGATAATCTTTGTTTTTGTCCACCAGATACATTAGTACCACCTCTAGCTATATGGGATTCACACTTATCATCCATATTAGATACAAAGTCATATGCTTGTGCTACTTCAAGACTCTTAATTACTTTTTCTTCATTAAAATAACTACCATAACTAACATTAGAATTAATAGTACCATCAAACATAAATGCTTTTTGAGATATATAACCTAATTTATCATGTAATAAATGTAATTTATAGTCTTTAACATTAACTCCATCAACTAATATTTCTCCATCAGTTACATCATAAAATCTAGGTATTAAATTAACTAAAGTAGATTTACCACTACCAGTAGATCCTATAAACGCTACTGTTTCGCCTTTATTAATTGTAAGTGATATATTTCTAATTAAATATTCATCAGCATCAGGATATTTAAATGATACATTTTTAAACTCTACAGTACCCTTAATACCATCTTTACCCTTAGTAATTTTACCATCCTTAATACTAGAATTAGTTTCTAATACTTCAACAATACGATTAGCAGATACTTGAGCACGAGGTATTATCATAAATATCATAGCTAAGAATAAGAAAGACATAATTACTTGCATAGAATAACTAGTAAATACAACCATATCACTAAATAAACTTACTTTATCTACCATAGATGCACTATTTATTAATACTATACCAATTAAATATATAGCAAGAGTTAAACCATGCATAACTATATTCATCATAGGACTCATAATAGCAAATCCTTTTTGAGTAAATAACTGTATATTAGTTAATTCACTATTTACATCTTCAAATCTATCTTTTTGATAATTCTCTGCATTAAAAGCTCTTATTACTCTAATACCAGTTAAATTCTCCCTAGTTACATTATTCATCTTATCAATTAATTTTTGTACTATCTTAAATTTAGGTACTACTATTAACATAAGAGTAATAACAAAAGATAATAGTATTACTACTCCTACTCCTGTAGCAATAGTCCATTCTGTACCTTTACCCAATATTTTAATTAATGCCCAAATAGCCATAATAGGCGCTCTAAATATTAATTGTATACCCATAGAAAGTAACATCTCTATTTGAGTAACATCATTAGTAGTTCTAGTAATTAAACTACTAGTAGAAAACTTCTTTATCTCTTCCATACCATAATCTTCTACTTTATTAAATATTTCTTCTCTAGTATTCTTAGAAAAAGTAGCACTTACTAATGAAGTAATATACCCTACTATAACAGCAGAAAAAAGTGATATAAAAGCACATCCCATCATAAATAAACCTTGTATTAATATATCAGACATATTACTACCAGCTGTTTGTACTAATTCAGTAATCTTACTCATATAATCAGGTATTTTTAATTCTAAAAATACTTGAAAAGCAATTAATATTACAGCACACACTATTAGTAATACTTGCTTATAACCCATTTTCTTTAATAACTTGATCATATTTCCTCCTACCCTTTAATATATGTATTATTAATAATTAATAGACAAAAACATTATACTTTGATGATAAATATTAGTCAATACTTTTAAAGAATAATTTCGTTTGTTAATAAGCATAGTAATTTAAATAATAAAAATGGGGTAAAAATAATTTTCGCCCCATTTTTTGTATGTTTTTGCCTATTTTATCAATGTTATTTAAAATTTACGTCCAGGTATTATGTATAAAAA
>JAEEGL010459872.1_pt1 | contig 20850 bp, 21 predicted proteins | sample 9134231 | NCBI WGS metagenome assembly JAEEGL01 (sample SAMN16246548, study PRJNA631951) | gut metagenome | biome: gut microbiome; feature: rumen; material: fiber-attached | host: Bos | place: Iran: Karaj | collected 2018-10
TGGAAGTTGTCCATTCCGGTATATTGAGGCATAAAGTTTACGCCTACATTGAAGTTTGATTTCTCTCCGTTATAGCGGAACTGAAGCGTAAGGGTATGGTTACGTGATACATTTGTAGCGCTTCGGCTCAACTCACTGTTCCTGTATGCCTTATAATCCTCAGGCAACCACCAGTCATCTTCCCAGTTATCATAATGCTCACCGTATGACGGCAGAACGTATGTCTCACGGTTCTGGTTACGGTTATTCACCTGAATCTGATAACTCAGCTGCAGGTTACCGCGCCCTGAATCAATAGGTTCACTCCACATGATACGGCCAGACCAGTTGCTGTTATCAGTAGGACTGGCATTGTAACGGTTCATGATGGTGTCACGGGTATGCATCTGATAATAGACCTGATTGGAATGAGAGTAACTGTCATTGGTACCTCTGGTGGCACCGAATGTGAATCTTACGGTAAAGTTACGACCCAGGTCATTGAACCTTTTGTTGAACTGGAACTCACCGCTTATCTGATTGTTTGTACTTTCACTATGACTTGAACTTGTCTGAGAGTTAACACCTATTGAATCCATAATGGAATCAGCCAGACTCTTGTAACCGTCAAGGATATCAATCAGATCTGTGGCAATATACGGATCCTGGTTAAAAGTTACGTTATTTTGCGTGGAGTTGCTGTTGTTCTTGCTCAACTGGAAGCTTGGACGGAATATGATATTCAGTGAAGAATCAGGTTTCCACTCCATACGGAACTCACCGTTCACGCTACCGCTGCCGCTGTTACTGCTGGAACGGTTGTTGCGGAATGATGACGCCTGGCGTGCCGTAGCGAATGTCTCTGATTCCGATTCACTTATGGAGCGTGAAGTAGAACCGTTGAACCTTACGTTACCGCCCACCACTAACGGGAACTCATTACGACGGCGTGGGAACGGCTCACCTATGTTCTTTGAGAAGTTCACACCAATCTGCGTATTGTAGCTCACGCCGTTGCCACGACCGGAGTTCTGGGTATTGGCATTGATGGAGAGCTGTGTGTTGGCCTGGAAACGGTTGAGTGTGTATCGGCCTGACCAAAGGAACTTGATCCATTCACCATAGTCATTGTTACCTACAGGCTTACCTATACCGCCGTCTATGTTATGCAACCATCCGTTACGCATGTTGGGCTTTATCTCAAGGTCCATAACCGTCTCCTCCTCACCGTCATCAATGCCGGTTATACGTGCCAGGTCACTCTTGCGCTGATAGGTCTTGATACGGTGTATGATATTTACCGGCAGATTCTTTGTAGCCATCTGGCGGTCATTACCGAAATACTCCTGTCCGTCAACAAGTATCCTGGAAACAGTTTTACCATTTACCGTTATGCCTCCGTTTTCATCGACCTCAACACCGGGCAGACGCTTTATGAGTTCCTCCAGCACGGAGCCCTCAGGTACACGGAAAGCGCTTACGTTGAACATCAGGGTGTCATCAACCACCTGAGTGGGAGGTAATGCATCCTCAATCACAGCCTCAGTAAGCATGATGCTGGTTTCATACATCTTGAACACACCAAGCTGACGCTCACGGTCCTCCTTGAGAACCTTGAAATCAAAGTCAACGGTGCTATAGCCCATGAAGGAGTAGCGCAACAGGTATTCACCCTGAGGAACCTTCTTGATAGTGAACCAGCCTTCATTATCGGTGATACAACCATATATAAAGGTGGTGTCAGGCAGTTGCATAAGCTGAACTGTCACCTGAGGCATATACTCAGTTGTGGAACCGTCTATTATACGACCGGTAACTGAAGTCTTTCCGGTGAGTTTGGACTTTTCTTTTTCTTTCTCGGAGTTGTTCCTTTGGGCCTGACTTAACTGGGGCACTGAGAAAAGGAGTATGGTCAGTAACAGGATAGCTTTATTCATATATCACTAAATGTGGAGTTTGGACTGCGTCGGATACAAATGGTTTAATCTGTTTTACATTATTACACATATACCTTGTGAAATTATTTTATTTTTGCAGTCTATGCAACAGGAAGAATTCTCCCATATTCTTGAAAAAGCTTTCCGAGAGGTGGCTGCGGAACACGGCCGGTATTATGCTGACGGAGCTGCCCGGTCATGGGCAGAAGTGGGAGCTTCTTATCTGGGGTTTGCCCTTTGCGGCCTGCCCTCAACAGAACTGCGCAAGGTACAATATCTTACAAGGGAACAATACGGTCCGGTGATTCTGAACTGCAAATGGTATGACAGTCTGAAAGCCATCTGTCTTGACAGGAAAGAATCATTACAGACTCTGTTGCCCGGGCCCGATGGAACTCTGTGCCGATGCTCTGTCACTGAGGACCTGTTTCTGGAGATGCTGGATTTCTGCCGCGAAGGTTAAAAACGCCGGGATACTTGACAAACGCAAAACTTTACATTATCTTTGGTTTGATTATCCAATCAGATGCGCTTATGAGAAAGTTTTTAGCAATATGCATCGCCGCCATGATGGCAATGTCAGCACAGGCACAGTTTATCAGCTTCCCTGATTTCGGTAAGAATATAAAGATGTGCAGTGACCCCGAGATAGGACTTAGGGGGCTCTCAGTTGGGGATGAGGGTTATGTAACATTTGAGGTTACCAATCAGGGTGACAGCATTTATGTCGGCCCCATATTCCTGAGGATTGTGGAGAGAGAGCATAGTTTCCAGGTAATGGCGGTAAAAAAGATCAAGATCAAACCCGGCAAGACCTATCGGATAACCACTGTGTTCCCCACAGACCGTTTCCAACCGTACGCAAGATATTTTGTGGCATTTGAATATAATGAGAACGGACATACCGTCCCTATGGGATTCACAGATGCCAAACCTCTCAAGAGTTTCATGCTGTTGCCGGAGATAATAAACAATCCGCCCAAGAAAGCTCCGGTCAAGGCAAAGGTAAAAGAGGTGAAAAAAAAGCGGGAATAATTGGATAATATAACAAAAAGAGATACCTTTGCGCTCGGTTTTGAAAGCCGTAAGGCCTGAAACCATCAGCGGGGTGTAGCTCAGCCCGGCTTAGCGTCCGCGTCTGGGGGGCGTGTGGTCGCTGGTTCGAATCCAGTCACCCCGACTGGAAAAAATGTGCCATTGGGGACAGACCCCTTTGGCACATTTGTTTTATTTACAATTCTGAAACATTCTCAAAATGTGCCAAAGGGGTCTGTCCCCAATGGCACATTTTTTGTACCTTCGCACTATTAGAATGTTTTTTCCGTTATGAATAATATCACATATTATATATGTGCAGCTGTATTGTTGCTGATGTTCGTTCTGTTCTATCTGGACAGGTACAACAAAACGCACAACGCTGACAGCAGCGCCAGTTCAGGCAACAGTTCAGGTGATGCTGATCCCACCGTCCCTCAGGGCGAGTGCTGCGGCAAGCATCTGGTATGTGAGAAGCAGAAACTGGCAGAGGCACGACTGCGCAGCAAGCAGTACTTTGATGATGAGGAACTGGACCGGTTCAAAGGCCGCAGTTCTGACTCATATGATGACAGTGAGGTTGAAGAGTTCCGCTACGTGATGTACACCATGCAGCAGAATGAAGTAAGGGATTGGATGGAGTGCCTGCAAGCCAGAGAGATAGAACTGCCCGATGAACTCAAGGAGGAATGCTACTCCATGATGAATGAGATAGAATAAGGATAGAAATGAAACGACTTGCCGGATATGCCTGTCTGATGCTGCTGCTGATAGCTGCGGCAGGCTGTTCCACTAGTCATAACACCGTATTCTCACGCTATTATCAGGCAACCGTAACCAAGTACAATGTCTATTTCAACGGAAATGAGGCATACAAGAAAGGCTATGAGGCACAAGAGAAGAGCAAGAAAGATAACCTGCTGGAAATACTTGACCTCTATCCTATTGATGATGAGAGCGTACGCAAGACAGGTGCATCAGATTTTGACCGCGCCATAGAAAAGGCGCAGAAAGGCATAAAGCTCCACTCCATCTCAGCCAAGCCCAAGAAGAAAAAAGGCAGCACTCCGAGTGAATCGGAAAAAAAGATGCAGGCCAAGAATGAGTATAACCCGTTCCTATGGCACGCATGGTTCCTTATGGCCGATGCGCAACGCCAGAAGGGTGATTTCATTGAAGCAGCAAGCACATACTCATACATTACAAAGCTCTACTTTGATGAGCCGGAGATAGTGGCTGAGGCCCAATACAAGATGGCCCAGTGCTACTCGCTTATGGACTGGAACTATGAGTCAGAGGAACTGTTCCAGCGTTCCGCCCAGACCAAGACAGGCTTGGCCCGGCAGCGTGACTATCAGGCAAGACTTGCTTCACATCTGATTAAACAGGAACGCTATGAGGAGAGCATTGCCCCGCTTGAGGAGGCCATCAACCGCAGAGGCTTAAGCAAAACGCAGCGCATCCGTGAAAGATATCTTCTGGCCCAGCTATATAAGACCACCGGAAGGAATGATGATGCCTACCGCATGTTCGGCAAGGTTATCCGTATGAGCCCGCCCCATGAGATAGAGTTCCACGCACGCATACAGCAGACTGAGACCATGGCTCAGAATGACAATGTTCGCAAGATCATGAAAAAGCTCAATCGGATGGAGCGTGACCCCAACAACAAGGAGAGCCTGGACCAGATATATTATGCCAAGGGTAACATCTATCTGCTTAGAGGTGATACTGCTACAGCATTGAAACTCTATAATGAAGGTGTAGAGAAATCAGAGAAATCATCACCTGAAAAAGGAATTCTCCTGCTCACTATGGCCAATCTGTATTGGGATATGGCCGATTATCCCAACGCCTCAAGATGCTACTCCCAGGCTGTGGGCATGATTGGTGCCTCACACAAGGAATATTCTACCGTAAAACTTCGTTCTGAGGTTCTTGAAGACCTGGTGAGAAGCTCTGAAACCATCAAACTCCAGGACAGCCTGCAATGGCTGGCCACCCTGCCTGAGGATAAGCTGTTTACCTTAATAGATCAGATCATCGAGGATGTAAAAGAGAAGGATCGTCTTGAAGAGGAGCGCCGCAAACAGGAAGCCAAGGATCAGAGCATCAAGGAAGCCGCCTCTCAGACGTCTGTCAAAGATGATGACGGCGCAGCATCGGGCGGATGGTATTTTTACAATGCCAAGGCTGTAGAGCGAGGCAAGAAGGACTTCCGCAAGCAATGGGGTGACCGTAAGCTTGAGGATAACTGGCGCAGGTCAAACAAGACAATGCTGGCCGCAACACCGGATTTGACAGAGAGTGCCAGCCCATTTGACATAAACGATTTACCTGCAGACTCAACAGCATTAATCTCTGATTCCATCACTGTCACGCCATTGGGAACAGACCCTTACAGCCGCGAGTATTACATACAGCAGATACCATTCACGGATGAAGAGAAGATAAAATCAGACAAACTCATATCAGAGGCACTCCTGGAACAGGGAATCATCTACAAAGACCGTCTTACGGAGTATCCTGATGCCGAGAAGTCATTTATGCGCATAGCCACAGACTACCCCCAGTCCGATGAGGCCGATAAGGCCATGTACAACCTCTATCTCATGTACTCGCTATGGGGCAAGACCATTGAGGCTGACAGTTGCCGCGCCCGGATGCAGCGGTTCTACCCTGAGAGTGACTACACGGTGATGGTATGTGACCCTGACTACATAGACAACGCCCGTTACGGAAAACACCGTGAGGATTCCATCTATGCCGTTACATATGAGGCATATCGTAAAGGTGACATGTTCACTGTAAAGGAGAACTGCCAGGTATCGGCCACAAAATATCCTATCGGACAACACCGCGCCAAGTTCATGTTCCTGGATGCCACACTTGACCTCCAGGACGGTGACACCAATGCTTTCTTAGAGAAGCTAAAGGAGATAGTGGCAAAATACCCGGATAATGAGATAAGCCAGCTGGCCGGTCTTATTGCCCAGGGCATACAGAACGGAAAGATACTGCAATCCACATCATTCGGCTCAATATGGGACCGCCGCAACGGTACAACCGATGAGACCTCCGCCTCAGACACCATCAAGCCTCCATTCAGTGAGGACCGTTACCAGCCGTTCCTGTTCATATTGGCCTATCCCGATGGTGAGTTGAACCGCAACCAGCTGCTGTTTGAAGTGGCCAGATACAACTTTACCAATTACATGATGCGCAACTTTGACATGGAGTTCCAGACCGAGCAGGGCATAGGAATGCTCAAAGTGGGTGAGTTCCTAAACTTTGATGAGGCATTTGTGTATAGCCGTAACCTGTATGATGATGCCGATATGGCCGCCAAGCTGAGCGGCATAAAAGCCGTCATCATCAGCCCCAGGAACCTGGAGATACTGCTCAAGCACTATAGTTTCAATGAGTATCAGGAGTTCTATGAAGAGCATTTCCTGAATATCCCCGAGTTTGATATAGACGGAGCCACACTCTTTGAAGAGTATAACCAAAACACTGACCAAGACGATGGAGAATAAACTGGGTACACTTTTATGGGTTGACGATGAGATTGACCTGCTCAGGGCACACATACTGTTCCTTGAGAACAAAGGCTATGAGGTGGACACCACAACCAACGGCCACGATGCGCTTGAGATGTGCCGTGCCCGCCAGTATGACCTGGTGCTGCTTGATGAGCACATGGTAGGCATGAGCGGCCTGGAAACGCTTCAGTACATCAAGGACATCGACCCCAATATCCCGGTAGTCATGGTAACCAAGAGTGAGGAGGAGAACATCATGGACCAGGCCATAGGCTCCAAGATAGCTGACTACCTGATAAAGCCGGTGCACCCCAACCAGATACTGCTGTCACTCAAAAAGAACATCCACAAACGCGATATAGTAACGGCTGAGACTGACCGCAACTACCAGCAGAACTTTGGTAAGCTGAGCATGCAGATAAATGACTCCCTCACTGCCGATGACTGGATAGAGGTTTACCGCCAGCTGGTATATTGGGAGCTTGAGCTCAAGGAGGCCGACAGCTCCATGCATGATATGCTCAAGATGCAGAAGACAGAGGCCAACGCCGCATTCGCCAAGTTCATAAAGCGTAACTACATGAGCTGGATGACTGGCCGTGACAAGAGCCCGGTCATGAGTCCTGACCTGTTCAAAAAATACATATTCCCGGCTTTGGACAGTGAAGAGAAACTGTTCCTGATTGTGATGGATAACTTCCGTTATGACCAGTGGCGTGTGCTATCGGCAGAGCTTGCGGAGCTCTATACATTTGATGAGCAGCTCTACTACAGCATACTGCCCACAGCAACCCAGTACTCCCGTAACGCCATATTCTCAGGCCTCATGCCAGAGCAGATAAGCCGTATGTTCCCTGACCTTTGGGTTGATGAGGATTCTGAGGAGGGCAAGAACCTGAATGAGGCACCGCTCATCCAGACTCATCTGGACCGCTACCGCCGCAAGAACACTTTCTCTTACAACAAGGTCAATGACTCCGCGGCAGCCGATAAACTGCTCAGCCAGTTCAACAACCTGCTCCCCAATGACCTCAATGTAGTGGTAGTAAACTTCATTGACATACTCTCACATGCCAAGACCGATTCCCGCATGATGCGTGAGCTGGCCAATGACGAGGCAGCCTACCGCAGCCTGATACTGTCATGGTTCCGTCACTCATCGGTACGTGAACTGTTCCGCTCCATGGCTGCCACAGGACGCAAGGTGATGATTACCACTGACCACGGCAGCATACTGGTGAACCACGCCATCAAGATAGCCGGTGACCGTACCACCAACACCAACCTCCGCTACAAACTGGGCAAGAACTTAGGGTTCAAGCCCAAGGATGTATATGAGATAACGGAGCCGCTCAAGGCCCACCTGCCCTCACCCAACGTGAGCACATCATACATATTCTGCACTGAGGCCGATTATTTTGTATATCAGAACAACTTCAACAGCTACGCATCATTCTACAAGGAGACCTTCCAGCACGGAGGCGTCTCACTTGAGGAGATGATAATACCTTTCATAACCCTTAACCCCAAAAAGAAATGACAATCACAATAAAAGACCTGGACCATATAGAAGAGGCCGCGCGCGAGTTTATCGGCCAGATGGGCGATGACACAGTATTTGCATTCTACGGCAAGATGGGTGCCGGCAAGACCACATTCATCAAGGCTCTGTGCAAATTGCTGGGCGTGGAGGATGAGGTAAACTCCCCCACCTTTGCCATCATCAATGAGTACCGTTCAGAGACCACCGCTGAACTTATCTACCACTTTGACTTCTACCGCATCAAGAAACTGGAGGAGGTCTATGACCTGGGGTATGAGGACTATTTCTACAGCGGCGCCCTCTGCTTCATAGAGTGGCCTGAGCTGGTTGAGGAGCTGCTCCCCCTGGACGCAAAAAAAGTGACCATCACCGAGAACAGTGATGGCTCACGTACCATAGTCATTTAATCAAAAACGGTACCAAAGGGGTCTGTCCCCAATGGTACCATTTTGCTCTATTCTCCCAGAGAATCAACGTAATCAGCCTCGGCCTCTACGATGAGAATGATTTCATCGGCAGGGAAAGAGCCTATCTTGTCGCGTTTGGCCTCCTTAATGATATACTCAACAAGGGCATCGTTGTCAATATTGATGCAGCCGTCAGCATCGGGCTCCTGTTCCAACACCCCGCTTGTGGTGAAGTAGTCATTTATGACATCAAGTATATAATATAAGGTATCATCAGAATACTTCTCCTTAAGTTCCTGCGGCAGGGTGTTCCTGATATATTCAACCGTTTTCTGATCGTCTATATCATCCTCCAGAAATTCATCCTGTGCCATAATCAGATAAGAGCGTTAAGTTTCTCCTGATAGACATTCTTCATAGCCAGACCAACCACGCGGTCCACCTCCTTTCCGTCCTTGAGGAGCACAACGGTGGGAACGTTCATGATTCCGAACTTCTCCGTAAGGTCATCATTCTCCTCAATGTCACACTTGCCTACAATGGCCTTGCCGTCATACTCTGCGGCAATCTCCTCAATGATGGGGCCCAGACGCTTGCAAGGTCCGCACCATGTAGCCCAGAAATCCACCAACACAGGCTTGCCCTGTGAGATGATTTCATTAAAATTCTGATTTGTAATCTCAAGTTCCATACTCTTTGGTGTTATTTATTGAATAATAATTCTACTGATTCCCTGCCCTTAAGGTAACTCACAAGTTCCTGAGTGACACTGATTCTCCTGCCGGCCGATGCCAGACTCACCTTGTTACTGCCGTCTGTCATCTCAAACTTAAGCGTGACATTACCCTCTTTCTGAGTCAGGGTGTCTATATCGCTCACAAACTCCTTGTCAAGAGATGTGAGAGGCATGGATACGGAGAGGCTGCTGATAGCCGTATCCTTGACATCCTGCAGCAACTCGATGGAGTTAATCACAAAATCTATTCTCTCCGGCATATATCTGTTCTGCAGGCACTTGGCTTTGATAAAGAGGAAATTGCCCACCTTCATCATATTGCACCATTTGAGCCACGGCTCACCGAACAGGGCAATCTCTGACGAGCCTGTAAAATCCTCAATCCTGGTAAAACCGCACGGCTTGCCGTTCTTCATGCGTGACTCACGTACATTTGTCACCACGCCGCCCAGTATAAGGTCCTTGTTAAGTAGTGACTGCCTGTCATCAAGCTGAGCCATCCCCACATTGCACACGTTCTCCAATATGACGCGATAGTCATCAAGCGGATGGGCCGATATGTAGATGCCCACCAACTCCTTCTCCTTGTTGAGCTTGTCAAGAGCTGACCACTCAGGAGCCTCCGGGATTGATGGTGTGGCAATCTCCACTGCCTCCCCCATATCGCCGAAGAGTGAGAACTGAGTCTCCATACGGTCTGTCTGGTACTTGGTGCCGTAACGTACCAGGACATCGGCAAAGACCTCATTCTTGCCGCAGGGCTGGAGGAACTGCTCGCGCCGTATCTCCGGGAAACAGTCAAACGCACCGGCCAGTGCCAGGTTCTCTATGTTCTTGCGGTTGCAGGCGCTCAGGTTCACCCTCTGCACAAAATCAAAGATGCTCTTGTAGGGGCCGTTAGCCTTGCGTTCGCTTACAATAGCCGTAACCGCATTCTCACCCACTCCCTTGACCGATGCCATACCGAAGCGTATATCACCCTTGGCGTTGACACCGAACCGGGGCACACTCTCATTTACATCAGGACCCAGAACGTTTATGCCCATGGCCTTGCACTCATCCATCAGTTTGGTCACCTCAGTTATATCACCGGCACGGCTCAGCACGGCAGCCATATACTGTGAAGGATAGTTTGCCTTAAGGTATGCGGTCTGATAAGCCACCCATGAGTAGCATGTGGCGTGTGACTTGTTGAAAGCGTATGATGCAAACTTCTCCCAGTCGGCCCATATCTTTTCAAGCACCTGCGGATCATGACCATTGGACTTACCGCCTTCAATGAACTTAGGCTTGAGGTGATCCAGCTTGTCTTTGAGTTTCTTACCCATGGCCTTGCGCAAAGTATCACTCTCACCGCGGGTAAAGTTGGCAAGCAGACGTGACAGCAACATCACCTGCTCCTGATATACCGTAATGCCGTAAGTATCCTTGAGGTACTTCTCCATGATGGGGATATCATACTCAATAGGCTTGCGGCCCAGCTTACGGTCTATGAAATCAGGTATGTAATCCATCGGACCCGGACGGTAGAGGGCGTTCATGGCTATGAGGTCCTCAAATACTCCCGGCTGCAGTTCACGCAGGTATTTCTGCATTCCGGGCGATTCAAACTGGAACGTTCCTATGGTACGGCCATCGCAATACAGCTGGAATGTCTTTTTATCATCAATGGGAATAGTGTCAATATCCACATCAATGCCCAGACTGCTCTTGATATTCTCAACAGCCTCCTTTATGATTGACAGGGTCTTGAGCCCCAGGAAGTCCATCTTGATAAGGCCGGTATCCTCAATCACGCTACCCTCATACTGCGTTACCAGCAGACGCTCCTTGGTATCCTTATCGGTAGCTATGGATACCGGCACCCAGTCGGTAATGTCATCACGGCAGATGATTGTGCCGCAGGCATGTACGCCCGTACCGCGCACGTTACCCTCAAGCATACGGGCAAACTGTATAGTCTTGCGCAGTTTCTCATCCTCTGATGCCGCTGCCTGCTGTATCTCAGGCACACACTCCAGCACATTGGCCAGATTGGTCTTGCGTGGCTTGCCATCGGGGGTATCGGGCAAACGGTCAGGAATAGCCTTGCACAGGTTGTTTGATATATCAAGCGGCACCTCAAGCACGCGGGCCACATCCTTGATGGCCATCTTGGTCTGCATGGAGCCGTAGGTTATGATATGTGCCACCTTCTCCTGTCCGTATTTCTCAGTCACCCATTGGAGCACGCGGCCACGGCCGTCATCATCAAAGTCAACGTCTATATCAGGCAGCGATATACGGTCAGGGTTAAGGAAACGCTCAAACAGAAGGTCATACTTGATGGGGTCTATCTGGGTGATACCCAAGCAATAAGCCACAGCCGATCCGGCAGCCGAACCACGCCCGGGACCTACTGATACACCCAGCTCTGTACGTGCGGCATTGATGAAATCCTGCACAATGAGGAAGTAACCTGGGAAACCCATGGTCTTCATGATGTGTAGCTCAAACTTGAGCTGCTCCATGACATTGTCAGGGATGGGATCACCGTAACGCTTTTTAGCGCCTATGAATGTCAGTTCTGCCAGATAATCGGCCTCCAGTTTTATGCGGTAGAGCTTATCATAACCGCCTAACTTCTTTATCTTCTTGTCAGCATCCTCCTTTGACATCACGGTCTCACCATGCTCATTGCAGGTGAACTCCTTGAAAAGATCCTCTTCTGTGAGACGTTTACGGTATTCCTCCTCCGTCCCGAACTCCTCCGGAATGGCAAAGTTCGGCATGATGGGTGCATGGTTTATGGAGTACTCCTCAACCTTGTCAAGTATCTCCACCGTGTTAGCCAGTGCCTCAGGCTCATCCTCAAAGAGGCGATTCATCTCCTCCGTGGTTTTGAACCACTCCTGCTTGGTATAACGCATCAGGTTGGGATCATCAGGAGTACGGCCCGTAGAGAGACATATCAGCAGTTCATGGGCATCGGCATTCTCCTCATCAAGGAAATGTACGTCATTGGTGCAGACCATCTTAATGCCGTACTTCTTTGAGATCTCCTTGAGGTGGTTGTTCACGTTCACCTGGGCGGGATAGGTCTCATGGTTGGCATTGGTAACCGTGGCCTTGTGTCTCTGCATCTCAAGGTAATAGTCATCACCAAACAGGTTACGGTACCACTGCACCACCTGCTCAGCCTCATCAAGGCGGCCTGCAGATATCAGCCTTGGCACCTCACCGCCCAGACAGGCCGAGCAGCATATTATACCCTCATGATACTTTTCAAGGTCATACTTATCGGTGCGCGGATGTGAATAGAAACCGTCAGTCCAGGCACGTGACACTATCTTGATGAGATTATGATAGCCTTTCTCATTCTTGGCCAGCAGGATAAGGTGATAGTTGGCACCGTCCAGTTCCTTGCTGTCACGCTGTTCCTTATGGCGGGGGGCCACATAGACCTCACAGCCTATTATCGGCTTGAAATGCTTGCCCTCTGCCTCCAGTTCACCGTTCTTCTTGTCACAGTAGTTCTTGAACTCCTTAATGCCCATCATATTACCGTGATCAGTCACGGCAACACCCCGCATACCATCACGTACCGCCTTGTCAACCAGCTTCTTGATATTGGTCTGGCCGTCAAGCAGAGAGTACTGCGTATGCACATGTAGATGGACAAATTCCTGCATAAAATCCTTGAGCTGAAAAAGTTTTTAAAGTTACTTCCTCTTATCGGCTTGCGCAAGAGTAACTCGGGAGAAAAGTTTTCAACATAAAAAATACACTGCAATAAGTATGCCGTTATATCATCAAAAGACTTATCTTTGTAAAATAAATACTAACGTAATGGCTGAGAACAACGGAAAGCATACCACAATAAACCCCGAGGGAAAAACTACACTCACCATAGTGGCAGTTCTTTTCTTTGTAATTAACCTGCCCCTTTTTCTGATTACACCCATTTACGGATGGTGGTCATATCTGGCATTAACCATAACGCTCCTGTTCGTATGGTTTTTTCTGCATTTCTTCAGGAATCCGGTAAGACGTTTTCCAAGCGATGACACTGAGAAAGTGGTAGTATCACCGGCCGACGGCACCATAGTAGCCATTGAAGAGGTTGATGAAACAGACTACTTCAAGGACCGCCGTATCGTGGTATCAATATTCATGAGCGTTTACAGTGTACACGCCAACTGGTTCCCCGTAAACGGAACGGTAACCAAGGTGGAGCATCAGGACGGCAGTTTCTACGCCGCTTTCAAGCCTAAGGCCAGCACTGAAAACGAGCGTTCACTCGTTGTGATAAAGACCCCTGAGGGTAAGGAAATCATGCTCCGCCAGATTGCAGGAGCCATGGCCCGCAGAGTTGTAACATACTGTAAACCCGGTGATGAAGCCTGCATCGACAAGCATATGGGATTCATCAAATTCGGCTCCAGGGTTGATGTATATCTTCCGGTCGATACACTGGTTTGCGTCAAGTTAAACCAGAAAGTAACCGCCGACATTTCCATTTTGGCAAAACTATCCTGAAAAAATGGCAAACCGCATTACAAGACATATCCCCAATACCATTACATGCTGCAACCTTCTTTCCGGCTGCATGGCTGTAATGGCAGCTTTCAACGCTGATGCCTGGCATACCCTGCTTTGGGTAGTGGCAGGTGCTTTGTTTGATTTCTGTGACGGTCTCTCCGCCCGTGCCCTCAAAGCCTACTCTCCTATCGGAAAGGAGCTTGATTCACTGGCAGACCTTGTCACATTCGGACTTGCCCCTGCTATGCTCTGTCTCATGACTCTGCGTGGTCTTGACTACTCATGTTCCACCCTGGCAACTATCTATCCTTTCATTGGACTGATACTGGTAGTATTTGCAGCGTTGCGTCTGGCCAAGTTCAACACCGATGAACGTCAGACTTCATCATTCCTGGGCCTGGCAGTCCCTGCCAACGCCCTCTTCTGGTGTGGCCTGTTCCAAAAAGACTGGACCGATGTAACCTTTGCGCCCTGGATCATCGGAGTTCTCGTACTGCTGTTTGCATGGCTCATGGTAAGTGAGATCCCCATGTTCTCACTCAAGTTCAAGAATCTCAAGTGGGCTGACAACAAAGTCAGGTTCATGTTCCTTATCATATCGGTTGCGATTCTTGTTTCAATGCATGAGAAAGGGCTTGCCGCTGTCATAGGATGGTACATAATCCTGTCAATTCTGACAAAAGGACGTCACTGATCCTGTTTGGCATATTATTTGCCCTTCACTATAAAAACGGACACAAATGATTATCGCCACACTAATAATACTGTTTATCCTGCTGTTCGCAGTGATTGCAGTGCTGACATTCGCAAGAGATGTGCTTGTCACCATACTGGAAGCCATCGTAGGCTTTTTCCGTAAGGGTGACCGCAAGCAGAAAAACACAGAAGGGAAGCAAACCGTACGCAAACGCGCCAGAACAAGGAAAAAGGTGCTTTCAGATACTGACGGAGAATACGTTGATTTTGAAGAGGTAAAAAATAACTGAATATGAAAGGTTGGCTTCTTATCCTGTCATTATCTGTATTCCTGTTTTTTACCGGTTCTTGCAGTAAGGATGGAGAATCTGAATATATCCCACCCTATGTTGACCTTGGCCTAAGCGTAAAATGGGCCACATGTAATGTCAGAGCATCCCAGCCTCATGAATACGGAGACTATTACGCCTGGGGTGAAACCAGCACTAAAGACCGTTTCTATTGGTCAACATATAATTACAATGTGGGTGAATATGATGAGGACAATATGAGTAGTCTGACCAAATACTGCCCCAAGAATGGTTTTGGATATAATGGCTATACGGATACTCTTTCCGTACTTGAACTCTCTGATGATGTCGCTCATGCCAGATGGGGCGGAAACTGGCGTCTCCCTACCTCAAAGGAGTTCCAGGAACTGCTTGACAGCTGTGATTGGGAATGGACTACCCTGAATGGTGTAAAGGGGTTCAAAGTAACCAGTAACGTATCGGGCTTTACGGATCAGTCCATATTCCTTCCTGCCGCCGGATATAAAAGCGGATCCAAAACATTCAACAGCAGCCCTACGGTAACTTACTGGACAAAATCCCTCTATTCCAAATGGCCATATTTCTCATATTGCATCACCTTTCATTTTGAAGAAGACGTTAATATCAATAACGCCATTTATATAGGTAGTTCAGGCCGATATATAGGACGCCCTATCCGGGCCGTATGGGATTAGGAGCCTGAATGGCATCCATCCTCCTGATTTTGAACAAAAAAAAGAGAAAAAATTATACAAAATAATTAAAAAGCAGTATCTTTGACACTGCAAACAAGGATTTCAATTATTGGAAAAGGACAAGAATCCGCAAGGATTCGCGGGAGAGGCTGACGCGGGAGCGTGGGCCTTTTTTGTTTACGCAACGCATTAGGGACGGTTCTGTTCGCGAACAGAACCGTCCCTAATGCGTTTTAGTCTTGCTTATCCCACTTCTTCTTTGTGAGAGCCAGGATAATGATGACTACTGAGAAGACAGCCTCTGTGACAATACAGATATGATCTACTTTTGGCAGATTGGGACCAAAAGAGTTATATAGCCATATACTGGTACAGATTGCTGCAGCAACAATGGAAAAATTCAAAATAAACTGTAAGGTTCTTGTTTTCATAACGGTTAGAAAAGGATTAGTTTCTGCAAATTAAGGAATTATCCCCGGCATATGCAAGAATACCCGGAAGAAGAAATGAGTACCTTTGCCAAAGATATGTCACAATAGGGACTGTCCCCTTTGTGCCAAAATGAGTATATTCGCGGAAACAAATTAATGAATATGACACCACAGCAGCAAAGGAATGAGCGGGTGGCCCAAACCATCATCAAGAACCTGAAACGACGCCACATTGAAGGGTTCTATTGTGCATCGGCCCAGGAGGCAGTTAAGAAGATATCTGAACTCATTGAGGACGGAAGCAGTGTGACATGGGGCGGAACAATGAGTGTCCGCGACCTTGGCATTCCCGATTTTCTGAGAAAAAGGGGCACACTACAGGTGCTGGACCGCGACCTGGTCAAGACTCCGGAGGAGAAACGGGATATGTATCTAAGGGCATTCTCGGCCGATGTCTATCTATCCAGTGCAAATGCCATATCGGAGGATGGCGTCATAGTGAATATTGACGGCAACGGCAATCGCGTGGCAGCCATCACCTGGGGGCCCAAGAAGGTGATTTTTGTTATCGGCCTTAACAAGGTTGCCCAGAATGTGGAGGCCGCTTTGGCCAGGGCCAGGAGCACGGCATCGCCCACCAATGCGGCCCGATTCGACATTAAGACCCCATGCCAGATTGACGGTGTATGCCATAACTGCAACTCACCGGAATCTATCTGCAACTACGTTCATTTCTTGAGAAACTCACCAAATGGACGCCACACCGTTGTGCTTGTCGGCGAGAACCTCGGATATTAAAAACTGCAGCAGTAGAGTTCCCTTTGTGCCATCTACAGTAGGCACTTCATTATTGCTTCTTCGGCGTCTTCAGATATAATCTTGAAACCGGCTTTCTGGTACATTCTCATGGCATAGTTTGCTTTCTGGACTGAGAGGGAGACGCTCTTGTAGCCTTCTTTGCGGAGCAGGTCCAGCATCTGATTCAGCATTTCTGTGCCTATTCCTTTATTCCGATGCTCTTTGTACAATGAGATTGCTATTGATGGCGTATGGTCATCGATATGACCATAGTCGTTCATGATTCGGCTCCAGATGGCACCAACCACCTTATCATCTACCACTGCTACAAGACAACGGTCATCGGGGAGCTTACCATAGTCTCGGATGTAAACCTGCAGGCTTTCATCATCAACAATGTCAATGGGAGGTGCAGCAACATCTTCTGGGATGAAGATTGCGTTGTATAGGAAATCTCTTAGGAAAGGTATTTCAGCTTTGTTTATTGATCTGATTTGGTAATTCATATTTTGTGTTAGTTGTTCTTGTTGATCAAGTTCACTACAACTTTCACCATAATATCCTTTTCCTCAGTACGGCTTTCAGCAATCATTAAAGTCAAGGCCACAAGCGTGTTATCGGCTATACGTTTTGTATGATCGGGATTATATAAAACGTTATTGTTGTTCAGGAACCACAAAAACAGAGTTGCGGCAATACGTTTGTTGCCGTCGCTGAAAGAGTGATTCTTTGTAACCAGGTAAAGTAGCATCGCGGCCTTTTCCTCAACACTTGGATACAGTTCCTGGCCACCAAAAGTCTGGTATATCTGTCCTATACTGCTCTTGAACGATTCATCCTTTTCGTTTCCAAACAGAGCCGAACCTCCAAACCTACTCTTAAGGCGGGCTATTTGCTCCATCGCGTTGTCATACGTGGCGTGGAACGGCTCTTCTTTAGTGGTATTACCGATGGTTAGACGTTGATAATCATAATCATCTAGCGTATCCAAAGCATAGGTATAGTCAGTTACCACCTCAAATAACGCCTCACTCTCTTCAGTACTGAGCGCCTCGTTCCGATGCACACGACCAAGCATACCTACCAGTTGACGCAACTCACTTATTTGCTCACTATGTATTAGTTGATTTACAGCATAACCTTTAACAAGATAATCTTTCAGAATTTGTCTCGCCCATATACGAAAATTTGTGCCACGCTTGCTTTTTACACGGTATCCTACAGAAATGATAACATCAAGGTTGTAATATTTGACATTACGAGATACCTTTCTATTTCCTTCCTGTTGAACTGTCAAGTATTTCTTGACTGTTGCCGTTTCCTCTAGTTCACCTTCTTTGAATACATTTCCAACATGTAAACTGACATTCTGTTTGGTGGTTTGAAATAAATCAACCATTTGTGCTTGTGTCAACCATACAGTCTCACCATCCAGCCGGACATCAATCTGAGTCTGTCCATCCTCTGTCTCGTAAATCACGATCTGATTTGTCTCATTGTTTTTCATAATTCAATTACATTTTAAATCAATTGTACAAACATTAGTAAAGAATTAATTCTCTTGTATTGCAAATATAGCCCAAACAAACATCCATTGCAAATCTTTGCAAGGTTAGCAGCACACAACAGGGACGGTTCTGTTTGTGTTGCGGCTCAAAATGAGGTGAAAAAGATTAATTTACGGCTCATTATTTAGAACGATGAGCTGTATTATGTTTATACTTGAGCTGTAAAACATTGCTTATATTTGCAATGTTACAGAATGGAAAGGCCTTACCAACTGTTAGCAATGAACATTATTAACCAAGAAATACGAACTTATCTGTACACATACGGCCAGGCGTACCGGTGCCACTTTGATGTATCTGGATGGCATTGCCATTTATGACATCATGAAGGTGACGGGACACAAGAGCGTTACCACTCTGGAGAAGTACATCAGAGCTGATAAGCTGGAGGTGGCTCAGAAGCTGGTGCTTCAGTATGATTACTTTAAGTAGAAATGCTTTAGATTACCCTTATACACAGGGAAATAGGTGCCTGTTTCTTTAAGAAAAGGACTGTTTTCTTGCCATTTCGCCTAAAATATTGTAATCTTGCAGCTGAAAAAACAGAGAGCATGAATAAATCTTTCTTGAACGCCATAAAGAAATATAGCCGCCAGTTGATGCCCAAAGGCACAAGGGTGGTTCTATTCGGGTCGCAAGCTCGCGGTGATGCCAACGCTGAGTCTGACTGGGACCTGCTGATTCTTATGGCCAAGCCGGAGATTGAATATGCTGATTTTGATATTTACGCCTATCCGCTTGTAGAACTGGGATGGAAGAACAATGAGCAGGTATCACCTATCATCTACACTTTTGAGGAATGGCAGAAACGCAGACCGACATCTTTCTATCACAATGTTGAATCTGAAGGAATAGAGCTATGCCATTTACTCTGAAATGAGCTGTTTGAAGCGCTGACAATTACAGAATTTTTATAGTACACATAAGTAACGGAATAAACAGCCGGGCGGGAAGCCTGGCTGTATTTGGTTTGTGTTACGTAACGCGGCGTTACGGTTTTCTTGAAAAGCGTGACAAGACCGCATTATTGCCGTGAAGGCTTGCCTTTGCCATTACCGGTACTATCTGATTGGTTTGGACCATGAACAGTACGTGGAGTGTTGGGACGGTGGTTAGAAATGAGTACCTTTGCGAAAAAGAAATGAGTATGAAGTTGATTGCAATTCCTACGCGTGACGGGATGGTTGATGACCATTTTGGACACTGTGCGTATTATACTGTTGTTACTCTGGATGAGGAGGGCGAGATACTGAAGCAGGAGCGCCTGGATTCACCCGAAGGGTGCGGATGCAAATCAGACATTGCACGGGTGATGCAGGAGATGGGCATTAGTCTGATGCTGGCCGGTAATATGGGCATGGGTGCGTACAATAAGCTGACGGCCCATGGCATAGCCGTTATTAGGGGATGCCATGGTAAGGTGGATGATGTTCTTGGAGCTTACCTGAATGGTGAGCTGAAGGATTCTCTGGAGGCATGTGACCACCACGATTGTGACAACCATGAGGAGAAGCCGGTGTTCATTGTTCCTAAGCTGGGCAAATGAGGTGGACGGTATTGGTTGACAACAGGACGAATGACAGCCATCTGGAGACGGAGCATGGCTTATCGGTCCTGCTGGAGACGAAGCGTCACCGGATACTGCTTGACACTGGGGCCAGCGATGCTTATATAAGTAATGCCGAGCGTATGGGTATTGACCTGAGCGAGGTTGATTACGTGTTTATATCGCACGGACATAGCGATCATGCAGGTGGACTTAATCATCTGGCAGAGGTTAACGACAAGGCAAGGATTATAGTTGCCGAAGAGGCTGTACACGGTAGGTTCTTTTCAAAAAGAGTACAGCTGCACAGCATTACTGCAGAGTGGCCACAAGAGATACATGATAGACTGTTGTTTGCAGATGACTGCAGCCGGATATGTGACGACATACATATTATGACACATATACCGCAGATACGCCCTATTCCTGAGGGGAACCGGTATCTGCTGGCAGAGAATGGGGATGGCGATTATGTGGCCGATGATTTTGGCCATGAAACAGCTCTGTACACGGACGGGCTGCTGTTTACTGGTTGCGCTCATAGCGGACTGGAGAATATCCTGGCGGCCTGCCACTACCCTGTTAAGACTGTTGTGGGCGGGTTCCATCTGCTTGATGACCATGAGACTGAACAGGAACTTAATGATTTGGCCCACAGGTTGACAGAGGGCTACCCTGATACCTATTTTTACACCAGCCACTGCACTGGCGACAAGGTGTTTGCCACACTGAAAAAGATTATGGGTGACAGGATTGATGCTTTCAGTTGTGGCATGACAGTTATGGTTTGAAAACAGCCCATATTTGTATGATGACCCCTGGCTATCTGCTCGGAGTTATCACCAAATATGTCTTGATTCTCAAGCCATATTTGTATGATGACCCCTGGCCCGCCACGGGTCATCACACAACAAAAAACAAACTCAAAACCCCTTGAAAGCAAGCTTTCAGATGATTTTGAGTTTGTTTCTTGTTGGTGATCCGCTCGGGATTAGTATCGGCGGTTTTGGATGGTTAGTGAATTGGGTTAGAAGTCTGATATATAAAGAGATAGCGATTATTGAGGAAGATTGAAAATTATTGGTGGTTGAAAAAAGTGGTACAA
>JAEEGL016022812.1_pt1 | contig 20850 bp, 16 predicted proteins | sample 9134231 | NCBI WGS metagenome assembly JAEEGL01 (sample SAMN16246548, study PRJNA631951) | gut metagenome | biome: gut microbiome; feature: rumen; material: fiber-attached | host: Bos | place: Iran: Karaj | collected 2018-10
CAACGCGCTGATTGATAGAATCAGCGACTTTGTCTTCGTATCCGCTGTAGGTAGAAATTGCGTACCATGCGCGGGTGCTATCATAACGGTTTACTGCCATTTTTATCTCCTTATCCTAAGATTTGTTTAAAAATAAATGAAAATAGTAAGTCTAATAAGACGATGATGACCACGAAAATGGCGGTATAGATTACAACGGCAAGAACCATTTTCCAGGTGGCTTTACGATTTGGCCAGCGAACTTGGCGAAGTTCACGCCAGGAATCGTGCAGATAGCGATGAAAATAGACGAATGGGCGGAAAAGAATGAATGGTTTTTTGCCCGAATTAATCTTTTCTTCACGAAGTGCTTCCTTTTCGGCTTTTTTCGCAGCTTTTAATGCTTTTTTGTCTTCTTTTGAAACTTTTTTGTCTTTTAATACGACTTTTTTCCGAGTAATTACTGGCTCGTTTGAGCTTTTTTCTGATTCGGAATCTTTTGAGTCATTGGCTTTAATTCTGGTAATTTTTGCCTTAGCCATTTAGCTCCTTCCATTAAAAAAAGTCTGATACCAGACTTGTCAATAGTATAGCGTAGATTTAGTTTATTGTAAAGGGATTAGTTTACTATTTTCTCAGGAACTTTTAAAAAATAACAAAGCAAGCACCTAAAGGTGCTTCTTCGTTATTTTTTTATTGGTTAGGTTCCTTCGCAAATAGTAAACTAATCCCCGGGAAACTAAAACTACTAGTACCAATATTTTTTTGGTAATTGCTCAGCAATGCGCATATGGAAGTCGTAGTCGAAACCAATGAGGCGATCTGGATTCTTTTTGTCAACATATTTTTCACGGATTTCTTGTGACATGAATGGTTTGGCTGGGCAAAGAGTATACTTCTTGAAGAGATTGAGACTGCGGCCACCCTTCTTTGGTGGGATAACGCCGAGCGGCAAAAAATCGCATTCGGTAGTGGTTTCTTGGATGATTTTGATCGCGAGGACAGACATTGTTGGGATGATGTCTTCTTTTTTGTCGTAGACATCTTTGTTCTTAAAGACGGTGGCTTGGCGGGTAGCGCTTGGGGCAACAAAGATCATGCCCTGGGCGTTGATAGTATTAACGGAACGAGCGGTGTAAACTTTGCGAAGATTGCGCTTTAAATTGCTAGTAACGTCGTAAAGTGGTGAATCTTCTGAAACTTGGAGCTTTTGCCAAGTAGATGGGGTGAGAGTGGGCGAGATAATGATGCCGATTTTGGCAAGATTGTCGTAATCTTTGGCGAGCGCTTCATACCAAGGAAGATTAACTGGCCAAAGGACGGTTTTGTCTGGATAAAGGATGAATTTAAGAGAAAGAATGCGCAAAACTTCGCCGAGGCTTGGGTGGTTAAAACCGATAACAAGGCCGCGACCATCGGACTTCGGAAATTCGGATGCATCATAATCGGCTGGTGCGATGCGACCGAGGGTGCGGGCGATTTTGCTGCGAGCGCGAGAGATGTTTTTGAGATCTTTTTCGAGATCTTCGCGGGAATGATAGAAATATTTGAGTACAATGTGACAAATGCGGCCAATTGGCACCATTTCTTTTCTGAGCTTGTCGCCGCCAAGAGAATTCAAAAGCGAATAGTTTTCGTGATTGATTTTGTCGATGATTTCTTCGGTCGAGAGGGTATTTAGCTGTTCGACGGAAAAAGTTTTCTTTTTTGCCATGCATCTATTATAGCATTTTGGAAGGTTTTGTGATATAATTCTTGTAGTTTGGAGCGTCGCCAAGTGGTAAGGCAGTGGGTTCTGGTCCCACCATTCGAGGGTTCGAATCCTTCCGCTCCAGCCAAAGAAATAACTCTAGCATTTGCTAGAATTATTTCTTTTGTTGAAAACGAAGGTTTGCCCTAAGGGTTCGAACGGAGCGAAGCGACGTCCCTATCCTTCCGCTCCAGCCAAGGAAAAATCCCTAGTGTCTGCTAGGGATTTTTCCTTGGTTATACAATTGCTATTCTGCCAATGTCGCCGTGACTAAATCGCCGTATACGGTATGCTCTACGCCATCCACATCTTTATATATCAAATATGCTTTTACGTATACAGTATCCTCCGGTGTGACGTTGCTTTTACTCCATGTATAGTAGTAATTGTCGCTATTACCATTAACACTGGCTGCCCTTGGATATGTAGCTGTTTGATCGTCAAATGTTCCGTTGGCGATATCTGCATCGAGGGTTGCAACTACGCCGGCCTTTACAATTTCATATCCATCTGGGACATAAGAATATGAGCGCACGACTACCCTATTTTCACTATATTGTCTATAAATATCCGAAATATATGTGCCCGGCTGCTGACTCTCTAAATCACTTTCGCTTCCATAGATAGCTCTGATTGTTAAATCTTTACCTTGGAACATGCGCATCGAATAGTTCTTGTTATAAGCTTTCTTTGCGCCATCTACTTCCCAATATAAGAATTGTTTACCGGCAACATCTTGAGCATTTAGATATACTATATTGTCTGTTCCGTAGCTTGCGGTTGTAGGCGTTTCCGATTCGCCATTATATACTGTTACGGTAAACTGGCCATTCCAAATTGCGTACAAAGTAGTATCGTCGGTATTCTCGTAAATTGAACTTGAGGTTATAGTATCCCCTGAGCCATCCGCTTTTGTGTTCCATTCTTTAAAACTATATTTACCGCCAAGTATAGAGTTTGCATAGTCATATTTTACAGGCGTTGGCAATTCGCCATATGGCTGTAGATATGTTACCGTCTTCGTGCTTTGAAGCACTTCTCCGCCATTCGCATTGAAGGTGATAGTGTATGGCGCTGCGTCCCATTGCGCATAAAGTTCGAGCGGAGTTTTGGACTCGGCAAGGTCAGCCATAACTTGTTCGTCGGTATATTCGTTGTTATCGGCGTCCTTCCAGCCGGTAAATACGTAACCGTTACGAGTGAAGGCATTCTTCTTGAGCGAGTCGCCCGCCTTGAGGTATTCGCTCGTCATGAGAGTGTAGTTTGTTTCGTCGTTAGTATCGTCACCATCATTGTCGTGGTAGCGGATATAGCGAGCGCCCTTCATAGTGAAGTAGCCCGGATTACCATTGTCTGGGTCGTCTATTCTAGCATAAACACTACTTGTTCCTAGGCTTCTTGATCCTGCCCCACCTACAAGGGTATTCGGCATAGATATATTATTAGCCGGGACAAACAAGTCAGTCGCATAGATGGTTTGTAGGTTAGTGATGTAAGATATCATCCATGCCATATTAGTTACATTTCTAGTATCAAAGCTCGTTAAATCTAGCGTTGTCATAAGTTTGACTGTAGAAAACATTGATTCCAAATTTGTGGCACTTGCTGTACTGAAATTATCTAAATTTAGATAAGTAAGTTTCTGAGCATCCGCAACTAAGCCATGCATATTTGTTACTTTTGATGTATCTATATGGGACAAATCAAGTCTTTCTAGTTTTGAACAGTTTGCAAAGATGGCATCCATGCTTATAACATTGCTTGTGTCCATCTCGAAAGTAAAATCGACTAGTCCAGAATATTGGAACATATAATCCATATTTTTTACTTTAGATGTATCTAATGTTGTTTGTTCAACGGTTGTCAATTTTGAAAGATTCTTAAAAAAGCTTCCTGAATTTTCATTTAGATAAACGGTTTCAGCTTCGGACCACCAGTAAATCGTATCATCATTACTCCATGCATAGGTTGGGACGACGGCGTTCGACAACGAGATTACTCGCTCATCGCCAATCGCATCAAAGTCCGGTATACCATTGTAGTGTGCAAAAGCTACGGCGTCAGGATTAATAGATTTAAGAATTGTGTTGACGCTTGAGCCAGGTTGCAAGACCGATGTTGCTTCAATCCACTGCGCATAAAGCTCGAGCGGAGTCTTGGACTCGGTGAGGTCAGCCATAACTTGCTCGTCAGTATATTCATTACCATCGGCATCTTTCCAGCCAGTAAATACATAACCGCTACGAGTGAAGGCGTTCTTCTTGAGCGAGTCGCTCGCCTTGAGATATCCGCTCGTCATGGTGCCGTATGGAGTCGCGTTGTCTGCGCCGTTGCCATTGTAGCGGATGTAGCGAGCACCCTTGATAGTGAAGAAGCCTGGCTCACCGTTATCTGGGTCATCGATGCGAGCATAGGTCAAGTTTGTAGGAGTAAGGCCGGAGAATATTGTCCCCGCGCCACCGACAAGATTGGCTGACATGTTTTGAAATGCTCCATCATCATCTGTCCCTTCGGTAGCAACTTGGCTTACCACAAAGCTATCACTTGCATAGATAGTAGTTACGGCAGTGTTTCTAAGGAATAGGTTCCTCATAATAGTAACCCTGGAGGTATCCCATCCACTAAGATCTAGTACCGCAGCACCATTATAGCTAAACAAACTCTCTAGGCTACCTTTAAGACTATCGGTACTGAAGTTGCTAACGTCGACATTTGTCAGATTTGGAGTAAATCTAAACATACCGTTCATATTTTCGACTTTTTCGGTATTAAAATGACTGACGTCTACATTGCTTAGGCTGGTTGCCTCGTTAAACATACTTGCCATATTTGTGGCACTACCGGTATCTATATCGTTAGCGAATGTTATCGTTTCTAGAGTACTAGCTTTATAGAACATTTTTGACATATTTCGAACATTGCCAAAATCAAAACCTGTTAAATCGAGTGAGGTTAGGCTTGTAGCCCCTTGGAACATCCCGCTCATATTATTCACCCTGGTTGTATCGACATTGTCTAGCGAAATGCCTTCTAGTCTGCTCATAATACCGTACGAATTATTCATGAAGGCGTTAGACATATCGGTCGGGAATATAGCATCGTCTAAAATAATAGTCTTCGGTTTAGATACGGTTGCGGCTGGATATTTCCCAGGCTGAGAATGCTCTGCTATTACGCGACTGAAGGCGTGGTTAAGCTTAGAGAAATCCCATCCAGACAGATCTAGCTTTTCTAGATTAGGCATGGCAGGAAATACGGTTATCGCATTTGTTAGGCTACTGGTATTCCAGTCACTCAAATCTAGCTCAGTAAACGCCGTTTCCTTAAACATAGATTGCATATTTTCAACTTTGCTTGTGTCGAACTTTGAAAAATCTAATGTAGCCAGGCTAGTACATCTGATAAACATGCCAGCCACACTCGTCACATTTCTCGTGTCAATTTCGCTAACATTTATACTTGTCAATGCATAGTCATTCTGGAACATGGAACCCATAATCTGCACGTTGCTGGTATTTAGGGATCTCAAATCAATTGATTCGACACTATTTAAGTCTGCAAACATTTGCGAGGATGTTTGATTCATGTAGACATCTTCTGCTTCAGACCACCAATAAGTCTTATTGTTTGCCGTCCAGACATAAACTGGAAAATTAGAAGTTGTCAGGGCGATATCCTGTTCGCCGTCGATTTGGCTAAAATCTGGCGTGCCAGAATAATGTTCAAAGGCTGTGGTGTCTGCATTGACGCTCTTCAGGATAGCATTCACATTGCTGCCGGTATCAAGCATCGCGGTGCGCTCTTTCCATTGAGCATAGAGATCAATTGTTGTGCCGTCTACAGAAGCAAGGTTAATGATACTTGCTTGGTCATCATATTTAGCACCAGTACCGTTCGCTACTGTAGTCCAGCCCATGAATTTGTAATGATTCTTAATAAAGGCGTTTTGTGTAAGATTTTTTGCTTCGTCGTAGGTGAAGACCTGACTCGACATATTGCCAGTAACTCCATCGGAGTTCTGATGGAAGGCGATTGTGTAATGAATCGGATTCCACTGCGCATAGAGCGTAATAACCGCGTTGTCCGTAGTAGTGAGATTATGGAATTCTTGCGCATCCGTGAGGCCAAAATTGCGACCATCAATCTCGGTATTCCAGCCGCCAAAATTGTAGCCCGTACGCGTGAAGGCGTTTGCGGTAAGAGTATAATCTTGACCATACTCGAGGTTAGCCATATCTGCCATATCGCCAGAAGCGTTTGAATCGTCAGTATTAATATCGAAGACGATAGTGTAGTGATTAATCGCCCACTGTGCAACCATAGTGATCGTGCCGGATTCAACGATATTCTTCACATTCGCTTTGTCGGCGTAGTCATTGTCACTATACTTCCAGCCGACGAAATGATAACCGGTCTTTTTGAAGGCATTCTCACGAAGAACACATTCGCCGTCATATTCGCAGTTTGTGGTAGCCATTTCGCCAGAAGTTGCGCCATTGCCGTCATAGTCGATACGGAATGGATTGATAGACCACTGAGCATAGAGCGTGACGATGCCGTTGTCTTCGGCGGTGAGGTTCTTTACCTCGGATTCGTTGTTATAATGGACGCCGGAACCATTCGCTTCGGTATCCCAACCGGTATAAGTACGACCCGGGAAATCGAAAGCATTGGTTGGGAGAGTCTTGGTCTCATCGTAGGTTATGGCGAGGTCTGCCATTTCGCCGTTTGCACCATTGCCGTTGAACTTGATTGTGTAGGTATGAGTGCGATAGATTGGATGAATCTTGATGTCTTCCGTGATTGGTTGAGTTGGATCAACCGGATTGCCCTGCTCGTCTTCCCAACCGGTGAGAGTATAGCCATCTTTGTTTTGGTTTGGAATATTGGCTGGCTCGCCGTAGTTTACAATGAGTTCTTGCTCATCACCGTTCTTGTCTGTGTAGGTAACAACAAGCTTATCCTTGAGCGTAATATCAGTGCTAATAGTAAAGCTATTAATCTCTACAGTTACAGCTTTGACTGTGGCGGTCGTAGTGATAGCAGCTACGGTAATAATACCTGCAATAATATATTTACTAGCTTTCTTATGTTTCTTCAGCGCGAAGATACCAGCAACAGTAAGGCCAGCAGCAGAAATAACAAGAGAAATAACACTAAAACGAATAAAGTTGCCGGAATTTGAACTTACGCCCGTATTTGGCACAATTAATATCTCTTCTTCTATATCAGTGAAATGGATGAAGAATTTGACATTGCTAACCTGTGCACGCTGATCAATATCGGTGATGGCGGTGGAATACTTGGCAGTAACAACAAAGACGAAGTCTGAACCGGCATCAATTTGTTTACCCATATGCTGATCGTATTCATAGGAAATGTACGGGTTTATATTATCGTCTGTGATAGATTCGATAATGTGGTCTTTGGTATCTGTATTTTTGAGGGTAATTGTGTATTTTGCGGAGTCGTTGAGTTTGTGGAAGGTGACGCTTGACACGATGTTTTCTTCATCGAAGCTGGAGATGGAGCCTTCAGCGGTAGTGGAGAGTTCACTGAGCTCGGCGTTCTGAATCTTAAAAAGATTGGCTGCTGCAAAAGCAGTTATGGTTGACACAATAGAGGCAACAAAAGCTACGGCAAAAACCGCAGTAATAATATTACGCAGGCCTCCACTCCTGCGTCGTCGAGTATTCTCCACTTAAAACTCCTAATTACTTATGTATATTTTATCATGATTGTGGTTATATAGAATACTTGATTTTTATGATTTTCGTGGGCTTCATTACTATTGGCTAGTTTGGTTAGATGCGTTACGTCTCCTTTGGTGCCGAAGATTAATAGTGTATAATGAAAGTGTAGGTTACAGATTATACTGTATTGGAGGTGATACTATGGGGAATACCACTGATGTCCAGCCTAGGACCTTATCAGTAGAACTAAGTAATAGTCGTTTTATGCTGATCATGCCGATTCATCGATTGGAGTGTGAGAATAAGCCGCCGCATTGGGATTTTATGATCAAAACTCGCATCTCTAAATTGTTGACGGTTTTTCCTGCTGGCAAGATTACTGTTGACTGTGAATGGATTGAGCGTCCACGGATTCAAGAAAGTATTTTAGTGGCTAGTTATTATCTGCCTTTTTCTGAAATAGTGGATGTGCCGTCCTATATTCTTGAAGAGATTGTAATGGTTACTTGTGATTATAGTTTTAAACTTCGTGAGGCTTATTTCTATAATCAATCTTTAGGTTATGCTTACGACGATATTTAGTTTTACACTTTGCCGTAGTTTGACTACGGCATTTTTTTGTGTTATAATAATATAGTTACCTAGTTCTTTTATTTTTTTCTTTTCAAATAAAATTTTGGAGGTAAATATATGGAAAAGAAACTATTTTACCAGATGTATCCTCTTCCTTGGACTTATAAGTGTTGGAATAATCAGACTGAAATCAAGGAACAGGGGCAGATTCTGCCTGCTCTCAAGTCTTATGGGCTTTGGGAGATGAAGGATGAGTTTGAAAAACTCAAAGATCTCGGCGTGGATGTGATATGGCTCTCCGGTGCCTTAAATAGTCCCCGTAAGGATCACGGATACGATGTGATGGATTTTAAACGCATTGATCCTCAGGTTGGTGCGATGATTTCTGAATCGTCGATTTATACGATTCATGATTTCATCAAGGATACTCACAATATAGGCGCTAAGCTGATTATCGACTTAGTACTTAACCACACAAGCACAAAGCACGAATGGTTCCTCTCACGTCGCGAGGATTATTATTACTTCCTTGACGAGCCCAAACTCGGCTGGAGAAATCTGTTTGATGACGGCTCGGCATGGAAATATGACGAGGCTACTAAAAAGTACTATTGCCATATGTTTCACGAGGATCAGGCGGATTTGGCCTGGTTTGATTCTCGCGGCAATATCAACGAGTTGCTTATTCAGGAATTCCGCGATATCGTGAAGTTCTGGCTTAACATGGGAATAGACGGCTTTAGGCTTGATGTGCCTCAGGGTATCAATAAGGATATTAACTCTGATGAGTTGGCCTTTGGTGATATGCTTGGGGGCTCCAGGTCTATGGAGGTCATTAATCGCGTTTTTGAAGGGATTCCTTGTTTATTGCTCATGGAATGCTTTGATTTAGATTGCGGTGATATTAGCAAAAGATATATCAAAGAGACGCCTGTTCAGTATATTATGAACGTGAATGTTAAGAGCCTCAAAAACAATCGCAAAGATGCTGTCTGCCAGATGATTGACAATGTGCCTGGGTTTGTACTTGATCTTGAATCGCATGATTCTTGTAGGTTTTTATCGAGACCTGGTGCCACACTTAAGTCTGAGCTGGATCTACTTTTTAATTCTGGTGCTAATAATGTCTGTCTCTATCAAGGACAGGAGTTTGGGCTCAAGAATCCGAAATTCGGTAAGGCAGCGATGATTGACCTGGACGCCCAGGCGGCAATGCGCCTTTTAAGAGGTGAAAAATTCAAGGACCTAAAAAGAATTTCAAGAGCTAATGCGCGCTTCCCTATTCCTGAAGGCATTTACGAGATGCAAAAGGCCAAGAAAACTTCGCCTTTTAAAAAGTTTAAAAAAGCGATTTCAAACTGGAAAAACAGCTGACGTACTTTAATCAAAAACTACGCTAATTTAGCGTAGTTTTTTAGTCGAACTTACAGTCTGGGCTGGCGGAGCTGATGGTGCCGGTGCGGATGCGCATGTTACTGAGAGTGCCTTTGATGGTACGCTGTGAGGTAGGGTTCTCTAGGTCAGTATTGGCGGAGGCGGCACCAAAGTAGAGTGGCTGGTTGAAGAAGTTGGTGAACGTGCTGAAGTCGTAGTGTCTTTGGTATGCGTCGTTATTAAAGCTGTAGCAAAGGATGCCATTGCGGCGCATGAGGCTGATGTGAGTAATCTGGTTGGCAGTGTAGGTAGAGCTGACCTTAGTCTTTTGACCGGTCCTTTGACCGCCAGTGACTTCGATCTTATTGCCGTTGCGACGTACGGTGATGCCTGGATAATTGTTGGCTGGATACTCGTTGCCGATGATGGTAACTTGGTTTTCTGGCTGAGTTTGCGAGCCGTAATCGGAGCCGAGGTCTACGTCAATGATGAAGTCTAAGCCAATGGTCTCGGCGGTAAATAGGTTGACTCCAGTGTTGATAAACTTACCGTTGGTTGGGCCGTTTGATGTACAGTTTTCGCCAACCATAAGTTCATTACTACCGTTGAATGTACATGGACCCTCTGCGAAGAAGACTTCGGTGAGGTCTTCGTCACCTTGTTGCTGGTAGTTTTCGCCGTAGATTAATTCTTCGTAACTAATGCCGTCTGGCAGGTACTTAAATGAGAAGTCGTTGACATCACCGGTGAGTTCGCGGATTGGCTCGCCGGTAGTTGGATCGATGGCGGCACCAATCGTGATAGGTACGTTGAAAGTAGTGGCCATATTTGTAGCATTGAGTAGGCGGACTGGCGTATTATCGCCGATTTGAACGTAGATGTAGCTGCGGTTAAGATTATCAATATGTCTCATGATGCGAACTTGCTTACCAAATATGTCGGCCGCATCAATATCCATGATGGCAGGATTCTCGGATCTGTAGCCGGTCCTGGCCTGGATTTGGATGAGACCATTACGTACGCGGACGGCAAAACCTGGATAGTAGATTTGAGAGTCGTTGACTTCGTAGATAGAGTTGATGAGTACGCCACCGTAGTTGCCGTTTGGATCGATGACGGAGAGGTCGATATTGTCGCCGAGAGTGAATTTGAGTTCAAAGTTTTTGTTGATGGTGTCAACCGCAAATGGCATTACTCCGGTATTGAGATAACCGGTGCCTTCATCATAGTTGGAACAATCGGTGCCGGTAATAGTGGTATTGCCTGGACCGCTAAAAGTACAGGTTCCTTCATAGGAGAACTCGTCATTTATGGCGACCCAATGTGCGTAGAGGTGAATTGCTGAGCCGATTTGTGCTAGGCGAATTACTTCGGCTTGATCGACATAAATTGTACCGCTGCCATCTGGCTGAGTATTCCAATCGAGGAAGTGGTAGTCGGTTCTGGTGAAGAGGTTACGAGGAAGTTTGGCTTTGCTTGGATATGGCATAGCGGCTGGTGGCATGGCGGAGTTATCTTCTTCGGATGCCCCTTCGGCGATGTAATTGCTATGGAAGATTACATTGTAAGTTTTTGGTGCCCAGATGGCGTAGAGTGTGGTGGTGAAAGTAGATTCATCTATGAAGGACGGAGTAATTTGACTTCCGGCTGGATAGGCTGGAGTGGTGGTAGCTGGGTTAAGGTTCTTGTTGGTGTCCCAGCCAACAAAGGTCCATTCATTGCGAGTTGGAACTGCATTTGATAAGGTAATTGGCATATCGGTACCAATTAGACCTTCTTCTGGGTTGACGGATGGCATGTTGGCGAGTGAGCGGTCGGTAGTGTTGGCATCGTAGTTGATGACATAGGCGTGCTGGTTGGCGACGGCGAGAATCTCTACGGTAAGGTCGTATTCGCCTGGAATAGTATCTAGGCCGGCGCGGACGCCGTAAGTAATGGTGTAGTTGTTGGAGCCGGCGGTGTTGGTTTGAGCGATGTTTTGGCCATTCATCGTGGCGGCGGCAGTAAGTGGGTGGAAATCTTGATTGTTGAGACTGTAGCCGTAAGTGTCGATAGCGAAGTCGGTTGATAGAATACCAGTAGTGTTGCCGGCTGGGAGGGTGATTGGGGTAATTTCGGCGGATGGATAGTCTTGGTTGACGAGATTGAGGCCGGTAGATTTGAGATAAATGCCATAGCCGGCATTATCTGTAGTACCAGCGGTAAACGATACTGAACCACTGCCAAAAGTATTTGGTACTACATGGAAGTCTATAACCTCACTCGAGGTAAGTGTGATGGTGAGGTTGTCCTCGGCGTAGACTCGTTTTGTATCTGTTAGTACCGCTACGGCGCTCAAAAACAAGACTACGAAAAATATGGCCGTAGTGAAAGCAAGGTGTGAGTATTTTGTGTGTTTTTGCAATGCAAAAACACCATCAACAATGGTATCTACTCTATTTATTAACACACTTACCTTTTTTACATTACCATTATAGCATGAGAGGAATCGATTATGTGTAAAAAACTTGAGCTTTTTACACAAAAAAAGACCAAGTTTTTTGCTTGGTCTTTTAAATTATTTTTAGCAGTGGCGCGTAGATGTCTTGCTCTGGTGAAACTTTGATATCCTTCATTGAGGCATCTTTATTGAATCTGATCTTTTTGTAGTTTCTTAGAATTACAATCGGTGTACATTCATTGGACTCGCCCATAATTAGGACGGCCATGCTGGTGAGTGGGTCGATTTCGTTGACTCTAGTGATGTGGAGTTCGCGACCAAAAAGGTCTTTTTTGCCGCGGATGTCGCTAAGTGGCTCGACGCCGGCTAAACCAATGGTGAAGCCGGTGACACCAAGGCGGAGCGGGCTAGAATGCGAATCGGTGGCGACGACGCCAAGGTTTTTGATTCCGGTTTTATTGATAATATGTTCGCGGATTTCTTTGCATAAGTCGTCGACATTTTTTGGCCATAAAATGTAGTGATCTGCTGCGTTACTGGCATCGATACCGGCAGATAGAATCAGATTTCCGTCTGTGATGGTGAGATTAGCGTGAAAATTCTCTTTTTCGTTGTGATATTCGAGGAATCTTTCAGCTTCGCTTTTTGCTAGCTCGTTCTTTGATAATTCTGGAGTGATTTTGACTGTGCGACCTTGGTGAATACTGAGAATTTTGGAAGTGATAAAAATGATGTCGCCATCTTTTATTTTGAGGCCGTCGATAATGTCCCAAATCTCGTCTTTGGGTGGATTCACGATGCGGGTTTTGATCGGAATAAACTCTAGATTCATTATGGGTATTATTATAACACTTCTCTGTTATTTTGGATTTTTATTGGGCTATAATGCTTGTGTTTATTGACTATTCTGGGATTTTGTGCTATAATATAAAGATAGACGCAAAATATAGTATAAGGGGGTGTTAATATGACGTCTACAGAGAAAGAGTATGCCTGTGATACCAAGCAAATTCACAGGAGCATCATTGAAAGTGTTTCGGAGCTTAACCATTTAGAAGGCATTAACGAGTTTGATCAACTCGTCGATCTCGTTGGAACTGATGATTCTATTTTTAAGCAGGATTCGTCGGGTTCTTGGTTGGAGGCATTAAATAAGGTAAATGCCTTGCTGAAAAGCAAAAAAATTACCAATTACGAAAGAGACCAGTTGATTGTAATTCGAAGAAAAATTCTTGAATACTGTGATCTTATTTCGGATGAATAAGGGGGTGAAAAAATGACACAGCTAGACCAGCTAAAATTATGGGGCTTGGAGCTCAAAAATCGTGATGACTTGCGTAGCAAGAGCCAGTTTAAGGCTCTTTTGGGTATAACGTCCAAGATCGAGTCTGCTTTATGGCAGAAAAGCCTTAGACATCAGCTTGAGAAGCTGTCTCGGTGGATCGATTACATGGCTACTTATCATCCTGATAATGGCTTTAAGATCAAAACAATTCATCGGGTTGCAATTCGTATAGCTAAGAAGAAACACTAAAACCGGCATCAGCCGGTTTTTTCATGGAAAAAGGAGCCCTTTTGGGCTCCTTATGCTTTATTGTGTTTCCTCGTCAGGCTTTTTGAGAATTATCCCCAGCATCATTAGCTCTGCAATTACCGTTATTACTACTAGTATCACTCCGACTATTTTCATTTTGATTCCCCCCTTCCCTAATGAATTTTATAGAATAGTGTATTAGCATAATCGTGTATACGCAGTACGCCACGATTATCGTTGTGAATAGAATTTGTTCTTTTGGGTCATATATATATGTTTCTTCGATCATCTTGAATTCGTGGATGATAAAAGTAAAAAATATCCAAAAGCCCAAATATCCGAACGCTTCTTTTTTCATGCTTGCCCCCCCTTATAGCAGATTTTTAACCTTCTCAAAGTACCATTTACAAAAAGTGCTAAAAATATTATAGCATATTTTGGTAAATATTTCAAATACGGACTATTCGCTTCTTAAGGCTTCGACTGGGTCTTTCTTGGACGCGGAGCGGGCTGGGATGAGGCCGCCGAGAATAGTGAGAATGACGCTGATGACGATGAGAATGAAGGCACTTTCAATTGCGAGTGAGGCTGAAAGTGGGATATCGCCGGTGAAGTGGTGAAGAATGGCGTTGATAATTGGAATTAAGATGTAAGTGGTGGCGATACCAAAGATGCCGGACAGGAAGCCGATGATGAAGGTTTCGGCGTTGAAGATGTTGGAGATGTTGCGCTTGGAGGCGCCGATGGCGCGGAGGATGCCGATTTCTTTCTTGCGTTCGTAGACGGAGATGTAGGTAATGATGCCGATCATGATCGAGCTCACCACGAGTGAGATTGATACGAAAGCAATGAGGACATACGAGACGGCGTCGACGATAGTTTTGACAGAGCTCATGAGGAGGCCGGTGGTGTCTGAATATTCGATGACGCGGTCTTCCATGCCAGCGGCGGACATTTTGTTGTTGTAGTCGTCGATGAAGTTCATAAAGTGTTCTTTGCTATCAAAAGTCTTGAAGTAGAACGAAATGCGGGTTGGGGCTTCGAGGTCTTGGTAACCGAGTGAGATGAGGTTGGATGAGGCGGTGGTTTCGGTGTTGGTGAACATCGCAGTGACGACGCGCTTTAACTCGTCCTCGGTGAAGTTGAGCTTGAAGGCGCCGATGATTTTGCTTTGATCTACGGAGAAGGCGTTCGCTAGGGTGCCGGTGAGCTCGGTGGTAATGCCGGTGAGCTTCTGAGCGATTAAAGTTTTGACTTTTGCTTCAACCATGTTCTTCGCGGTCATTTCTTCGGCTACAACCGTGGATGGATTCTGGAAGAATTGCTCCACGATCAGGTCTGGATTCATGATAATTGGCGAAATCTTGGCAGTTGGGTTGGTCTCGTCTGTAGTGAGGGTTGGGTCAACGGTAGCGTAGTAATTGATGTAGTTTTCGAGTAATGGCTTGAGAGTTTGGGCGTAGGAAGCCTTAAACATGTCGGCCGGAATGAAGTAAGCCTGTTCGAGTTTAGCTGCGAGCTGGGTGATAAAGTCAGAATTGATGTAGTTTGCGATGGTGGTATCGACGTCGTTTTTGCTGATAGTTTGGTCTTCGAGCGCCGCAAAGAGACCTTTGATGGCACTAGTGAATGATTCGCGGAAATCTTTTTTGGCTGGCTCGAGGTCGGCGGTGACACTATTAATAATATCCATGCTTTTTTCGGCGATTTTTTGAGTCATGCTGGCCTGATCGATATTGATATTGAAGGCCTGCTGAAGCATGTCAGTATCGACGGAGACTAGATCTTCGAATTTAAAATCGAATGGATTGGTTTTTTCGTTAAATTTTTTGCCGGAAAAGACGTCGGTGTTTTTGTCGTTTAATTGTTTCTTGACGATTTCGGATTCGGCAGCTTTCTTTGAGATATGTTCGATGAGCTCTGGCATGTAGGCAACGCCGCCGGTACTAATGCCGAGCAGGTTGTCTTCGGACATATAGGCAACGCCTACGACTTTGATTTTTTCGGCTTTGTTGTAGAGTTCGCGCATATAAGCGTCGTTACTACTCATGTCTTCGTAGACGGCGTATTTTTCGTTGTATTTGTAGAGGTCAGGCGCATTGAATAGACGAAAATCGAGATTTAATAAATCTTCTGGGCCAAGGACGAGTGGGTCGTTATTTAGCTTTACGTTTTCGCCGGTCATGAAGGCGGTCATGAGTTCTTTGAGCTTGCCGACTTCGCGAAGGCCAAGTGAGTAGGTGGCGAAATCTGGGATTTCGTTTTTCTTTGGCAAGACTAAGAGAACTTCGTTGTATTTTTCTGGGTAGGTGCCGGCGATAATTTCGTAGCGCTTCATGTTGTCTTTGGAGATTTGTGCAAAAACGGACATCATGGATGAGTAGGACGAGAACATGCTAGATGTACCGTAAATAGAGGTAAAGAGGTCACTTGGGTTGATTTGGGCGAGTGTGCCGGTGGCGTCGATGGTGTAGATGAGTGGGTCGATGCTGTATTCGTATTCGATTTGGGCGAGGTCGTCTTTGACTTCGTTATTGTGAGTTTCGACGTATTTTTTGAAGCTTCTTAAATCGTTGATACCAACACTATTCATAGTGGAGCCGAGCAAGTTGGATTCGGTGATTTTTCCTTCTTGATGCTTTGTGTCCTTTCCGGCGGTGCCGAGGAGAAGCTGGGCGAGGTCGGCGGATTTTTCGTTGATGGAAAGTGGGTACGAAAGAAGCGTCGTTTCCTGAATGTGGTCGACATAATTATGGAAGCCGGTAGAAACGGCGAGAATCAATGCGATGCCGATAATACCAATGGAGCCGGCAAAAGCAACAAGAATAGTGCGGCCTTTTTTGGTAAGTAAGTTCTTAAAAGATAGGGATAACGCCGTGAAAAATGACATTTTGGTGCGCTTTTCGCGTACTTTTTTCTTGATATCGGCAGATTCTTTGGTGTTGACTTTGCCGTCGTATGGATTGGAATCGGCGATAATTTTACCATCTTTGAGCTTAACGATACGAGTAGAGTATTTTTCGGCGAGCTCTGGGTTGTGAGTTACCATGATGACAAGACGAGTCTTGGCGATTTTCTTGAGCAAATCCATAATTTGGACGCTAGTATCGGAGTCAAGAGCGCCAGTTGGCTCGTCGGCAAGAAGGATTTCTGGGTTGTTGACGATGGCGCGAGCGATGGCAACGCGCTGCATTTGACCACCAGAAAGCTGACTTGGACGCTTATTGATGTGCTTTTCTAGACCAACTTGTCTTAGGGCTTCTTTGGCGCGTTTAATTCCCTCTTTTTTGGAAATGCCAGAGAGGGTGAGGGCGAGACGAACGTTTTGGAGTACGGTTTGGTGTGGAATGAGATTGTAGCTTTGGAATACGAAGCCAATGCGATGATTGCGGTAGCTATCCCAATCTTTATCTTTGAATTTTTTGGTGCTGATTTCGTTGATTTTGAGATCGCCGGAAGTGTAATGGTCTAGGCCTCCGATGATATTAAGGAGGGTGGTCTTGCCTGAACCAGATGGACCGAGGATGGAAGCGAATTCGTTGGCACGAAAATTAATACTGACGTGATCGAGCGCAGTCTGCTTTAAGTCCCCGGTATCGTAGACCTTGGTTACACCTCGTATTTCCAACATAATATTTAATTATTTTAACAGGATTTTGGCTATTTCTCAATCATAAACGGTTTAATAATTTGTAGCTTTGCGCTCGAAGTAGCTCTGTGGATGATTGCAGACTGGGCAGACCTCGGGAGCATCTTTACCGATAATGATGTGGCCGCAGTTGCGGCAAACCCAGATAGCTTCGCCGTCGCCGGAGAAGACTTTTTTGTCCTCTACACTCTTAAGCAATGCGCGATATCTTTCTTCGTGGGATTTTTCGATAGCGGCGACTTGCTCGAATTTGGTGGCGATTTCTTCGAAGCCCTCTTCGCGGGCGGTTTTGGCGAACTCGGCGTACATGTCAGTCCATTCGTAGTTCTCGCCGTCGGCTGCAGCTTTGAGGTTTTCTTCGGTAGATTTGACTGCGCCGCCTTCAAGAATCTTGAACCAGATTTTGGCGTGTTCTTTCTCGTTTAATGCGGTTTCTTCAAAGATGGCAGCGATCTGCTCGTAGCCGTCTTTTTTGGCTTTGGATGCGAAGTAGGTGTATTTGTTGCGAGCTTCGGATTCGCCAGCAAAGGCTTTCTTGAGATTTTCGTAGGTTTTGGTACCTTTAAGTTCCATGTTTACTCCTTTTTGTAATTATATCATTATGGGTGGTTATGGGCGGACGCTCATGAGGCGATTTAAGAACCATGCTCGGGTTTCTTCGTCCATGACTTTTGGCTGCATGGCATTGTCGTAAACGGTTGGAGTGATTTTGGTTTGCAAAAGTTTTCCATCTTTGAAGTAGTGTCCGAGAACTAAGCTTCTGGTGGTGCCTGGCCACCAAACCTGATCAAAGAAAAGATTGCCGAGGCCGTAGTAGATTACGCCGTCACCATACAATTCGTAGGTTTGAGCTTGGTGAGCCGAGGTGCCTACAACCATATCTGCGCCGAGGTCGATGAAATGGCGGAAGAAACCGATTTGATCGCCGGCCGATGAGTTAGCGCGGTCACAAATTGGGTCTTCGTAGGTTGAAGCGTAGGCATTACATTCATAATATTGAATATCGACGATTACGAAATCACCTTTTTCCTTGGCGGCCTTAATACGAGCCACCGCATCTTCTTCGTAGTATTGGTTTGCGCCTGGATAATTACCGAGCGTGGCGCCGCCGGTGGATTGGTTATAAGCGATGAAGGTTATATTGTTTCCTTTTTCGCTGATTTCTAGTGGCTGGGCGGCTTCCTCTGCGTTTTTGCCACCACCAACGATTTTGATGCCGTGCTCCTTGTAGATATCGATAGATTCGCGAGCTGCATCAAAGCCGCAGTCGTTGTTGTGGTTGCCAGTAAGTTCGACAATGTCTAGACCGATGTCTAGGAGCGTATTTACGAAGGCCGGATTGGAGCAGATATTTCTGTCGTAAGCACCATTAGTGAAGGATGATTCGTTGGAGGTGTGGGTGAGGTCGAATTTGCTCAAGAAATCTTTGATGTTTTCGGAGAAGTATGTACCGTCGTAACCGTTGTTTTTGAGCTTGGTATGCATTCCGCGAGAGAGTGCGGTGACGCCGGTTTGGGCAAAGGTTAGGACTTCGTCTGAGGTTGGGAAGGTTTTAGTATATAGATCTTTTACTAGTGGCTCGATTTCTTTGGCGTAAGTCTCGGATTCAAAGGTAACATAGCGATAAATTGCGCCTTCATCAAAGGTGTCTAGATAGTAATTATCGTCTACGGCGAGGAGTGTTTGGTTGAACGAAAGATCTTCAAAGTCGATCCAGGTCACTCCGCAGTTGCATTGTTGAAGCTTTCCGTCTACGAAATAAGTTGCCGAGTCGACAGTGGTTTCTGTGCTGTAAAAACTGGTGACCGGAACGAATATATTAGTAAGGAATTGATTTGTCTCTAGCTCTGGTTTCTTGAGAGTTTCGGTGGCGTAGATTGAGAGGTCTTTGTCTAGGATTAGTTCGTCATTAAATATGGATTTAAATTGTTCGATTTCTCCCTCCGTGAGATTATCGGCATATGTGACTACACCTGGAATCTTAAAAATGCCAGTTTTTGTGATAAATTGATAGCCGAAGAAAGCGCCTAGCGAACCTCCGACAACCAAGACTAATCCAAGTACGGCAAAGAGGGTTATTTTTAAGCCTTTGTGGCGTTTTTTCTCTATAATCATTGATTTCTCCCGATATTATTTGATGCTTTTTCGGCCGTGATGATAAGGCGTTTGGTGGCGTCTTGGTTGTCTAGTAATTCTCCGGCGCAGGTCATGAGGGTAATTTTATTTGAACCGTCACTCCTCAAAATATCCTTCATCGAAATATCGGATTTCTCGATAATTTTTTGCGATGAGACGATATATTGATTATCACTATAGTAGATTTTGTCGCCGATTTTTATATTGCCTAAATCCCTAAAGACTGTGGTGGAGTGACCAAGTAGTAAGTGGTTTTTCCTGCTGGTATGGAATTCGCCGGCGATTTCGTCTGGGATAGTAAGTCTTCCGTCTTTTAGATGGATTTTGGCAACTTCGGTATTTAAATCGATGGATGGAATTACTAGAGAAGTAAAGCTTTGCTGAGTGCTGGTGGCGCTGACTGGTTGGAGACCAATAATAATGTAGGCCGCCAAAAATACGGCATAAACGCCTACAAAAATTGCACGGGGATTCGCCAATTTTTTAAACATTCACACACTCCTTTTGAAACTATTTTAGCATAACGATTATAGTTTTTGTACTAGTTCTAATTAAAAATAAGTATACTGAAGACACGCTCTAGGGCGCTACTTCGTACGCCTTCGGCGAGCGCCCAAGCTTATGGTCTTCAGTATACTTATTTTTCAATTAGATACCAGGGCTAAAGCTCTTTAATCTTCGTTCATGTAATTTATAGTTTTTGTCGTGGGAGCCGACTTCGGTCCAGAATGCTTTGGAATGGTCCATGTGATTTAGATGGGCGAGTTCATGAATGATGACGTAGTCGCGTAAAGGCTCCGGGACTTGCATGAGGCCAATATTGAGCGAAATCGTGCGATTGGATGAGCAACTCCCCCAACGTGTGTTGGCATGGGTAAGACGACATTTGTCGTAGGTGTAGCCAAAACGTTTGGCTTGGTATTCGAGGCGATAAGGAAGATATTCTTTTGCCTGCTTCATGAGCAGTTTTTTCTTGTAGTCGCGGGCTCGTTGAGTTTCTGGATCTTTGATGGGTAACTTTTCGCGGATGTTTTTGCGATTGGAGCTCAAAAATCGCTTCGCGAGAAAAGCCGAAGTATACGGTGGAACGGACATCTGGAGGCGTCCGGAAGTCGAGATAGAAAATTTGATGTTGCGGCTAAGTGCGCTTTTTCTAACTATGACTTCGCCAAATTCAGAGTCTTTTATAATCATTAGTTTTTATTTGCTCAAAAATAATACCAAGTGCCAAAGTATCTTTATGCTAGGCCAGCTAAGACGTGCTTAACCTGAGTCTCAAAGGTGTGTTTACCAGAGAGAATGATTGGAGCTTCGGCTTCGGATGGGGCTTCGAGGGCTGCAACCATGGAATCGTAGGTATTTTTGGCTTCTTCAACGTTTTTGTAGCGAGCTTTGAGGCGGCTACGAATAGTTGCGATGTCGGTTTGGATCCAAATGGTAGACGTGGCATATCCTGCTGCACGGAGAACGCGGCGGACTTCTTCGCGGTCCCTTTCGGTATTGAGGCAGCCTTCAATAAGGACAGTCTGACCAGTCTTAGCGATTTGCTCGATGAAGACCAAGATAACCTTGCGGGAAAGATGATATTTGCTCTGGAGCTCTTCTAGATCAAAGAAAGCGAGATTAAAACGCTTTGCGAATTTTTTGCTGAATGTTGACTTGCCGCTGCATGGAGCACCAAATACAAGCAGGGCACGTGGTTGAATTTTTTTACCTTCCATA
>JAEEGL014060144.1_pt1 | contig 20849 bp, 19 predicted proteins | sample 9134231 | NCBI WGS metagenome assembly JAEEGL01 (sample SAMN16246548, study PRJNA631951) | gut metagenome | biome: gut microbiome; feature: rumen; material: fiber-attached | host: Bos | place: Iran: Karaj | collected 2018-10
ATCGTCTGATGGCTGATGGTACCTACTCAAACCTCTCAAAGCGTGAGCTGCTGCAGATCACTCGTCAGCGTGCCAAGCTGGAGAAGAACCTCGGTTCTATCGCTGATCTGACTCGTCTGCCCAGCGCCCTCTTCGTGGTTGACGTGCTGAAGGAGCAGATTGCCGTTCGTGAGGCTAACCGTCTGGGTATCCCTGTGTTCGGTATCGTTGATACGAACTCTGATCCCAACAACGTAGACTTCGTAATCCCTGCCAACGATGATGCTAAGGACAGCGTAGAGACCATCCTCAACGCTTGCTGCGCTGCCATCGCCGAGGGTATCGAGGAGCGTAAGGCTGAGAAGGCTGACGAGAAGGCTGCTGAAGCTCAGGATGAGGCCGATGAGGAGGCAAAGCCAAAGCGTGCTGCCCGTCGTGCCCGTAAGGATGCTCCTGCCGCTGAGGAGGCTGCTCCTGCAGAGGAAGAGGCTCCCGCCGCTGAGTAATACATTAACATTAAAGATTAAACATTTAAGATAATTATGGCAATTTCAATTGACGATATCAAGAAGCTTCGTGCCATGACAGGCGCAGGTCTGGCTGACGTAAAGAAGGCTCTGACCGAGGCTGAGGGCGACTTCGATAAGGCCAAGGAGCTCCTCCGTGAGCGTGGCCTCGCCATCGCTGCCAAGCGTAGCGACCGTGAGACATCTAATGGTTGTGTTCTCGTAAAGGCTGTTGACGGCTTCGCCGCCATGCTCGCCCTGAAGTGCGAGACCGACTTCGTGGCTAACGGTGCCGACTTCATCGCTTTGACACAGAGCATCCTCGACGCTGCTATCGCTGCTAAGGCTGCCGACATTGAGGCTGTTAAGGCTCTGACTGTTAACGGTCAGACCGCTCAGGAGGCTGTTACCCAGCGTTCTGGTATCACCGGTGAGAAGATGGAGCTCGATGGCTACCTGACTCTTGAGGGTGATAACATCGAGGTTTACAACCACATGGGTAAGAACACCCTGTGCACCATGGTTCAGCTGAACAAGAATGCTGCTGAGATCGGTCACAAGCTGGCTATGCAGGTAGCTGCCATGAAGCCCGTAGCTCTGGACGCTCAGAGCGTTGACCAGAAGACTCTGGACGAGGAGTACAAGACTGCTGTCGAGAAGTCAAAGCTGGAGCAGGTTCAGAAGTTTGTTGACAACAAGCTGAAGAAGGCTGGCATCAACCCCAACCTCGTTGACTCAGAGGATCACATCGAGAGCAACATGAATAAGGGATGGCTCACTCAGGCTCAGGCTGACGAGGCTCGCAAGCTCATTGCCGAAGGTAAGGCAGAGGGTGAGGCTCAGCTGAAGATGCCTATGATCGAGGGTATCGCCAAGGGTCGTGTACAGAAGTTCCTGAAGGAGAACTGCCTGGTTGACCAGGAGTTCCAGTTCGGCGACGGCGACAAGGCTACCGTTTCTCAGTGGCTTGCCCAGCAGGACAAGGAGCTGAAGATCGTTGCCTTCAAGCGCTTCACTCTGGTTGCTGAATAATTCATTCACATGATAGAAAGTGGGGTTGTCGTTCGGCAGTCCCACTTTTTCTTTTTTTTATTTTTGTCAACGCCAATGAAACTGATTCGATTTATCAAGGACTGGACGCTGCCCGTATCCATTGCAGTAGGTTCTACGTGCTATCTGCTGTTCTACTGGGTGCCTGCGCTCGACGAGGCAGGCGACACGCTGAGGCCGGTTTTCGACGTGATATTCCCGTTGTTCGTGTTCCTCACCTTGTTTGTCACCTTCTGCAAGGTCGACTTTCATCAGATGAAGCCCCATCGCTGGCATGCAGGCATTTCAGTGGCGCAGCTCTTGTTGATTGCTGTCAATATCGGTATCATTTGGTGGGTGAAGGACAATGCTGAGCAGAAAACGCTTTGGGAAGCTGTGCTGACTTGTATTATCGGCCCTTCGGCATCTGCAGCGCCTGTGGTCGTGGGTAAGCTGGGTGGTAATATCTCGACGATGACCACCTATACGCTCCTCTCGTCGTTAGGCTGTGCCATATTGATACCATTGGTGTTCCCCTTGTTGGAACAGACGGTACATGTCGACTTCCTGTCCGCCTTTCTCATCATCCTGGAGAAAGTGGCTATCGTATTGTTGTTGCCACTGGTTTTGGGCTGGATTGTGCAACATTATATGAAACCGCTGCAGCGCCGTATAGCATCGATGCCTAACCTCAGCTTCTATTTCTGGGCTATCTCGCTGAGCATCACCACAGGTATCACGGTGAGGAACATCGTACACAGCAACGCCTCGCTGACCTTGCTGTTGCTCATCGCCCTGTTCACCTTTGTGCTTTGCTTCATCCAGTTTGGTATCGGACGTGCCATAGGTCGTTGGCTGGGCGAGGAGATTAATGCCGGACAGGCGCTATTCCAGAAGAATACAGCCCTGAGCATCTGGGTGGCGTATATGTATCTGAATCCTGTGGCTTCTGTTGGTGCTGGCTGCTACGTTCTCTGGCAGAACATCATCAACAGCATAGAAATCTGGCAGGAGAGAAAGAAAAAAGAATGAGTGCTCGTTTTAAGCACTCATTCTTTTGTTTTATAGGTTGGCCAACTCAATGACCTTATCTACTGCTGCAGCAAGACCTTCCGTGTTCTTACCGCCAGCCTGTGCGTAGTGGGGCTGACCGCCGCCACCACCTTGTATCAGCTTGGCAGCCTCGCGAATCATCTGGCCTGCATTCAACCCATGGTCCTTTACCAAGTCGTCGCTCATCATGATGCTGAGCATAGGCTTGTCCTGGAACTTAGAGCCGATGGCGCAGAGGAATGGGGGCTCTACAGCGGCACGCAGCTGGAAGACGAGGTCTTTCACAGAGGCAGGCTGCATCTCGACAACGCGTGTGATGACATTTACACCGTTGATGGTCTGAATCTCCGTCATCAGGTATTGCTTGGTGCGTTCTACGGCCTGAGCCTGGAACTGTTCGATTTCCTTCTTCATCGAGTCGTGCTCCTCGATATACTTCTGGATGACACCCTCCAGGTCCTTAGCGTTGTTGAACAACTGCTTGATGGCCTTGATATGGTCTTCCATCACGTACATCAGGTCTTCACACTCCTTGCCGGTCTTGGCCTCGATACGGCGAATACCTGCGGCTACAGAGCTCTCGCTGATGATCTTGAAGAAGCCGATGCGACCCGTTGAAGCAGCATGGATACCACCACAGAACTCGCACGAAGGTCCGAAGCGAACCACACGTACCTTGTCGCCATATTTCTCGCCGAACAGGGCGATAGCACCCAGCTTCTTTGCCTCGTCGAAGGGAACGTCGCGATGCTCGTCGAGCACGATGTCCTGACGAATCATATCGTTCACCATGCGCTCTACCTGGCGCAACTCCTCATCGGTCACCTTCTGGAAGTGAGAGAAGTCGAAGCGCAGCGTGTCAGACGATACAAACGAACCCTTCTGTTCTACATGGTCGCCCAATACCTGCTTCAAAGCATAGTCAAGCAGGTGGGTAGCAGTGTGGTTGGCTGCAGAAGCATCACGCTTGTCAGTATCGACGCAAGCCATAAACTGTGCTGAGGGATCCTTGGGCAACTGCTTCACGATATGGACGGTCTGACCGTTCTCGCGCTTTGAATCGATAACCTCAATGCTCTCGTTCTCTGAAACGAGTACACCCTGATCGCCAACCTGTCCACCCATCTCACCATAGAACGGTGTGGCAGATAATACAATCTCATAGAATTCGTTCTTCTTTTGGGTTACCTTGCGGTAGCGCAGAATCTCGCACTCGTACTCCGAGTAGTCGTAACCCACGAACTGCTGCTCGCCAGCTTTCAGCTCTACCCAGTCGCTGTTCTCAACGGCAGCGGCATTGCGGGCACGCTCTTTTTGCTTCTGCATCTCGACATTGAACTGTTCCTCATTAACGGTAAAGCCGTTTTCGCGGCAAATCAGCTCTGTCAAATCGAGGGGGAAACCGTAGGTGTCGAATAAACGGAAAGCCTGTTCTCCATTCAACTCCTTCTCTCCTTTACTTCTCATCTCCTCCATGGCCTTTTCAAGCAGGGAGATACCCTTGTCAAGAGTGCGCAGGAAACTGTCTTCCTCTTCCTTGATAACCTTGGTAATCAGCTGCTGCTGCGCCTTGAGTTCAGGGAAGGCATCGCCCATCTCATGTACGAGGGTAGGGACAAGTTTATAGAGGAAACCTTCCTTCTGTCCGAGGAAGGTGTAAGCATAGCGTACGGCACGACGCAGGATACGACGGATGACATAGCCTGCCTTAGCGTTAGAGGGCAGTTGACCATCAGCTATCGAGAACGATACGGCACGAAGGTGATCGGCGCAGACGCGCATAGCAACATCGGTTTCATCCTTTTCACTATATTTCATGCCACTAATCTGTTCCTCAGCTTTGATGATAGGCTGGAAGATGTCAGTATCGTAGTTAGAATGCTTACCCTGAAGCATGCGGACGAGACGCTCAAATCCCATACCCGTATCAATGACGTTCATGGCCAGCTTTTCCAGAGAGCCATCAGCCTTGCGGTTGAACTGCATGAACACAAGGTTCCAAATTTCGATGACCTGTGGATCGTCCATGTTGACCAATTCACGACCGGGCTTTTTTGCCTTTTCTTCGGGCGTTCGGCTATCAACGTGAATCTCAGAGCAAGGACCACAGGGACCTGTGTCGCCCATCTCCCAGAAATTGTCGTGTTTGTTGCCATTGATGATATGGTCGGCGGGTACGTGTTTGAGCCAGTACTGCTCAGCCTCGTCATCACGCTCCAAACCCTCTGAGGGGTCCCCCTCAAAGACGGTGACGTAGAGGTCTTTAGGATCCAGGCCGATGACATCGACCAGATATTCCCAAGCCATGTCGATGGCACCTTCCTTGAAATAGTCGCCAAACGACCAGTTGCCAAGCATCTCAAACATGGTGTGGTGGTAGGTGTCGTGTCCTACCTCTTCCAAGTCGTTGTGCTTACCGCTGACGCGCAAACATTTTTGGGTGTCGGCACGACGACGAGGCTCTGGGTCGCGTGTGCCTAAAATAATATCTTTCCACTGGTTCATACCCGCGTTGGTGAACATTAGCGTGGGGTCATCCTTGATAACCATCGGCGCAGAGGGTACGATGGCGTGTTGCTTCGACTCGAAAAACTTCTTGAATGAGTCGCGAATCTCGTTGGCTGTCATCATGTTAATTAATGATTTACTATTTACGTTTTTTGCAATTTGGCTGCAAAATTACAATATTTCTGCCAAAAAACACACGTTTCAGATAAAAAATACGCACAATTATATTGTGTTTTCTAAAAATGTTTGTATCTTTGCCAAAGTATTATACACTAAAATGATGTAATAGATGAAAAAAACGTTATTTACAGCGCTAATTGCTTTCGCCTTTGCAATGACAGCACAGGCACAACGGGTTACTAAGGTGATAGAACCCGTGAAGAACACTGCTCCCGAGGGCAAGTTCATTAAGCGTAAGGTGGCTATTGGCCGATTCTCAAACGAAACGCAGTATGCCAAGGGTATCTTCTATGATAAAGAGAATGATCCAATGGGTAAGCAGGCGCTTGATATTCTCTCTGCCAAGTTGGCTGCATCAAATAAGTTCCTGCTTTTGGAACGTGGTGACCTGGCTCAGCTGTTGGAAGAGGCCAAGAAGGGTGATGCTGGTCTACAGCAGACCATTGGCGCAGATTATATGATTATTGGCTCTATTACTGAGTTCGGTAGAAAGAATACGGGTAAGGAGGGCGTCTTTACCTCTACCAAGATGCAGACGGTAGAAGCTGCCGTTGCCATCCGTTTGGTCGATGTGGCAACAGGACTCATTGTCTACTCTGATGAGGCGAAGGGCCAAGCTCAGATTACCACCAAGACTACATTAGGTGTCGGTGGACGTGCGGGCTATGATGCCACACTGAGTGATAAAGCTATCTCTGAGGCAATCGGACAGTTGGTAGAGAATATTATCAATAAGTGTACTGATAAACCATGGCGTACCTTCTTCCTAGTGTATGACAATGATGCTCAGATGATTGCTGGTGGCGCTAGCCAAGGTGTCAAGGCTGGTGATACTTTTGCAGTAAAGACCAAGGGTCGTAAGGTAAAGAACCCGCAGACGGGTGTGATGATTGAATTGCCTGGTAAGCAGATTGGTACAGTCACTGTCACGGAAACAGGTGGCGACACTCCTGAGACGGAGTATTCTTTCATTACTTATAACGGTAGCGAGGCTATCAAGTCGGACAATTTGTCAAACTATTATATAGAGGAGATTAAGAAATGAAGATAAAAGCATTGTTTCTGACCGTTTTGGCAGCATTGTTGCTGGTTGGTTGTAAGTCGAACTATCCTGTGGCCCAGCAGACTGGTAAGGAAGATATTTCCTATCTGTTTTTTGTAGGCCCCAAGGAAACCTATGGTGATGGTCAGTTCCCTGTACAGGTGAAAGTCGATGATACTCAGTTTGATGCCAAGGTAGTGAAGCCTAAGACTGCCAATCGCAAAGGCGTACAGTATGCTATTGCTCCAGGTCGCCGCCAGTTGACGGTTAGCTTCAAGGGGCAGGTAATCTATCAGAAGCAGATATTCCTCTCACCTCAAGAAACCAAAACTATTGAGTTGCCATGAAGAAAGTGATTCTATTTGCGGCAGTCGTAGGTCTGCTTGCATCGTGTGATACACCAAGAGCAGCCTTGTATTCGTGGTATGACTCCGAAGATGCTACATACCAGTATACTAAGCGCAATACTGAGGAGAGACTTAATGCCGCTATGGCACAGTATGAAATGGTTGTCAAGCAGCAAAAGGGAACCCGTCAGGTCGTACCTCCCGGTATCAATGCTGAGTATGGTTTCTTATTATGCAAGGCAGGTAAGAATGAAGAAGGCCTCGTTCTTTTGAATGAGGAGATGCGCCTTTACCCTGAGTCAGAGAAGTATATTTCACGAATCGTTAAACAACTGAAGAAATGAAACAGTATATCACAATAGTTCTGGCAGCCATGTTGTTGGCTTCGTGTGCTACGACATCAGTGACTCGCCATGAGCAATACCCAAAGATGTACGAAGAGAAACCACTCTCTATTGTCATCATGCCACCGATTAACCGCACCAACCATGTTGATGCCAAGGATTTCTTCTATACCACGTTGCATCAACCACTTTGTGAGAAGGGCTACTATGTTTTCTCGCCCTTGTTGACAATGGAGATGTTCCAGACTGAAAGCGCCTATGATGCCGAACCGTTTTTGGAAGGTGGCTTAGCACAGTTTGCCAACGTCTTGGGAGCCGATGCCGCAATGTTCACCATCATTAAGTCATGGAAGCGTAGCAATGTGGGTGGCTCACTAACGGTAGAGGTGGAGTTTATTCTACGTTCTACGAAGACGGGAGAGACACTTTATGAGCGTGAGGGCAAGATTAGTGTTGATACCAGTGTATCTACAAGTACTAAGGGGTTCTGGGGCGCTTTGCTTGATACGGCTTTAACGGCTGCCAATACGGCAACCACCGATAAGATAGTGGCTGGTCGTCTCTGTTCTGCTTATGTGCTTAGTGATATGCCAGAAGGCAGATATAGTCCTCTGTTTGAGCAAGATAGCGAGCAACCTGCAGGAAGCAAACGCGTGGTCGCTACAGTGAAAGAATAATCCAAAAGGAAAGAACAAACTTATGGCTTTAAATCTGAACAAGAACCTGAAGCTCTACTACTCCATCAAGGAGGTTGCAGAGATGTTTGGCGTCAACGAGAGTACGCTACGTTATTGGGAGCAGGAGTTTCCTTATCTGAAGCCCAAGACCAGTGGGCCAGCCAAGATACGTCAGTATCAGGAGAAGGACATTGAGCAGATACGCCTAATCCATAATCTGGTCAAGGTGCGTGGCTTTAAGTTGGCAGCAGCCAAGAAGATTATCAACAGCAATCGTGATGGAGCTGACCGCAAAGCAGAAGTTATTACGCGCCTCTTGAGTGTACGTGATGACTTACAGGCTTTGAAGCGTCAAATGGATTATTTAATGTAATCATTCTCACAACAACAAAGAAGCCGGATGCAATCGCGTCCGGCTTTACTTTATATATTAATCATTGTCAACATCTAATGGTAGCCCATCAGCATCAAATTCAATCTTTAGACCGTTGTCAAGGGTAGCCTCGTATTTAGTGGAAAACCACTCCGTATCTTTCTTTGCCACGACAATGGTGTTTATAGGATATGTTTTATTGATGAAGGTCTGTGCTGCTTCGGGCAGCTCAGTGACAGGAATGGCTTTATCAGATTGGCAACTTACCATCAGTGCCATGCTGACAAAGGTAATCACTAGCAGTTTAACGTTTTTCATATTTGTATTATTATTATTTGGGCTTCTTCTGACCGCAAAGGTACCTTTTTTTTTATGATTCTCATGAGTATGTGCTTAAAAAGTGTTAAAACCGCTTTTGTTTAACACAATAAGACACAAATTGTCGAATGATTTTACGAAACCCTCTATGGATTCTGATAGTTTGTAGAGTTCTATAAGTCTGGTACCCACTCACTATGCAGACCAAATACTTTGCTCAATGTCGTGGCTTTTGCCTCTTTGGGAGACAACTGTCGGCTCCATGAGACACGACGGGAAGTATCGGCACCTTCTCCGGTATTGCCGTATTCTAGGTAACGAGCTGTTTTTTTACGTTCCTTCTGCCAATGATGCCAACCCTCAGGCACTATTTGCGCAGGCAACGAACAGTTCATGAATAACGTATATCCGTAGTCGCGCCAGGGGCGTCCGAGATAGACCTTATTAATGCCTTCTGCACAAGAGATGGTACATTGGTTGAAGATATATCCATACGCCACATCCTTTGGCGTAGAGGCTGCTGTGATGTAACTCTCAGCCTTGCAGAAAATGTCACATTTTTCAAACCATGCAGTCGATGGACCGAAAATGAAGTCGGTGGTTCCCTCAATATAACAGTTTAGGAAAAATAGACGCGTGCGTGCATTACCTGTATATATCGTGTCCTGATTACCCAGGAAGCGGCAGTTGAGGAATACTAACTGGTCGCCTTCGGTATGTATGGCAACGGCCTGCCCAAGCTTTGGCGCATTATTCTCGATGGTCAGATTCTTGAGTGTTATCTGGCAACCTTGAACCTTTAACGTATAGGTACGGAAGGTTCCCATCTTGTTAATGTTGGCATGATCGTCCCACGTGATGACAGTATTATCGCGATCTTCTCCACATAGTTCGATATTCGTAAGCCATTGAGGGATGACGAGTTTCTCTTTGTAGATACCTTTCTTGATATAGATGACTTTATGATATTCCATAAATGCGCGACAAACCTCAATAGCTTCGCTAACATTGCGGAATTGTCCCGTGCCATCGCGTGCCACTACTATGGTGTCAGGATTGTCAAAGGGGTTGGCGCCATTCGAAGCGATGCTCCACCAAATGACACCCATCAATAATAGTAATCGTTTCATTTTTAGTAGTTTGGTGATGTGATAATTCTTCATGATAAATAGCCTACATAATTTGCGTGACATCTTGGATGTCGGCAATCTTTTTCAGTTGGTCGATGATGTCCTTCACGTCTTCACGATCATGGACACGCAACTCGATGGTTCCGTCGAAAACACCTTCTTCAGTGGCAATGGTCAACTTGTGGATGTTGACGCTCATCTGCGAGGATATTATTTGGGCAATATCAAGCAGCATACCGATACGGTCGATACCTTGCAGACGTATTGTGGCATTGAAGAACAACTTCTTGTGCATATCCCATTTGGCATCAAGGATACGGTTGCCATAGCTGGCCTTCAACTTGGAAGCTACAGGACAAGCGCGCTTATGAATCTCTATCTGGTGCTTGCCGTCGATGAATCCCAGGATATCATCGCCTGGAATGGGATGGCAGCAGTGTTTGAACTTATACTGTCCAATATTGCTATCGGTGATGAAAATAGGCTTCTTGCGGTTGAACTTTTCAGGGATGGTGAAGAAATCCTGTTGTTCTTCGGCAGTCTTTTTCTGTTTTCCACGCCCTAGGAAGGGTACGAGTTTACGCCAGCCTCGCTTGTCTATGGCATTCTTGCCTTGCAATTCGTCAACATCTTTCTCGCCAAGCATGATGGTTTTCTCACCGATAGCTTGGAAAAACTCATCACTGTTGCGCATTTCATGGAACTCAGTGAGCAGGGCTGCCGCATTGATGCTATCTTCTATATTGTTCTTTTTCAGGAATTCAGCAAAAAGTTCCTCGCCTTGCTTCTGCAACTCTCGGCTGTCGCGACGTATGATAGCCTGAATCTTCGCCTTAGCCTTCGCTGTAGATACAAAGTTGATCCATGAAGGCTGAACATGCTGAGCCTTGGATGTAAGGATTTCCACCTGATCACCACTTTTCAACTTATGGCTGAGAGGAACCAACTTGTGGTTGACCTTGGCGCCAATACAGTGTGAGCCCAGGAAGGTGTGTATTGAGAAGGCAAAATCAAGAGCCGTACATCCTGTTGGCATGGTCTTGATTTCCCCCTTGGGAGTAAAGACGAAGATTTCTGAGGCAAAGAGGTTGAGCTTGATAGCGTCAAGGAAGTCCATCGCGTCAGGCTGTGGGTCATCGAGGATTTCCTTGATGGTGCGCAGCCATTCGTTGAGTTCAGTCTCGTCCTCTGTATATTCCACATCCTCGCCTTCCTTGTATTTCCAGTGGGCGGCAAAACCTTGTTCTGCGACTTCATTCATGCGGTCACTTCGAATCTGAACCTCTATCCATCGCCCCTGTTTCGACATTAGGGTGACATGTAGTGCTTGGTATCCATTTGCCTTGGGATGACTGAGCCAGTCGCGTAAGCGGTCAGGGTGACTCTTGTAAATCTGCGAGATGGCAACATAGATTTTGAAGCACTCATTGATTTCTTCCTCGCGGTTGTTTGGCGTGAAGATGATGCGCACAGCCAAAATGTCATATATCTCGTCGAAGGTGACGTGCTTGTTCTGCATCTTACTCCAAATAGAGTAGGGGGTTTTGACGCGCTCCTTAATCTCGTATTTGACGCCCATCTTGTTGAGGGCTTTTTCAATAGGTGCTGTGAAAAGGTCAAACAATTCATGGCGTGAAGCCTCTGTGGATGCCAACTTCGACTTGATGCTGTCATATTCCTCAGGATGTTCGTATTGGAAACTGAGGTTCTCCAGTTCGGACTTGATTTTGTTGAGTCCCAGACGATTGGCCAATGGCGCATAGATGTATAGCGTTTCACCGGCAATCTTGTATTGTTTGTTGGCAGGCTGTGACTCCAACGTGCGCATGTTGTGCAGACGGTCACAAATCTTGATGAGGATAACTCGGATGTCGTCACTCATGGTGAGCAACAGTTTCTTGAAATTCTCTGCTTGTGCTGAGGCTTGCTCACCAAAGATTCCACCACTGATCTTGGTGAGTCCGTCGACAATTTGTGCAATCTTCGATCCGAAGATATTCTCAATATCCTCAGTAGTGTAGTCGGTGTCCTCTACGACGTCATGCAACAGTGCTGCACAAATGCTGGTAGAGCCTAGTCCAACTTCCTCGCAGGCGATTTGTGCTACAGCGATGGGGTGCATGATATAGGGCTCGCCACTTAGACGCCTTACCCCTTTGTGGGCCTGACGGGCGAAATTAAACGCTTTGGTGATGATGTCCACCTTCTTGCGGTGGCGTGATGACAGATAGCTGTCCAGCAGTCGTTGGAATGCTTCGTTGATCAGTTTGTCGTCTGCGGCTTCGCGCATCATCTGCTCTTCATCCATAGTCGTTTCCTCCTATACCTTATTTAATATATGCTTATCTTCTCCTTCTTTTTCTTGACTTGCTCGTGCTGCGGCGTTTCGTAGCTGAGCGACGTTTGATAGAACTGCTCTTTCTCTTCGAATAGCGGGCACTGCGGCGCTTGGAATAGCGTTTGCTTTTATGATAGTAAGTCGGCACGTCGTCTTTGACCTCCACTTCAACACGCCTGTTGAGCAGTTCATCGGAACGGTGGTTGAAAATGCTGTCCTGCAAGTCAATGAAGCGTCCGACTTCTGTGATTGGTAGACGGACAGGCATGGGCTCTGAGAGTCCAGGCACAATGTCGCGACGATACATGGGGTTCAACGAGCGCAGCAGGTCGATATTGATGCCTAATACTGCTGCAATCTGTTCCAAGTGCACGTTCTTGTTCACCATAATCGTGTCGGTCTTGGCAGGCAGACGGGTAGTCATGGGACAGATATTGTGCTGTGAATAGTAGGTCATAATGTAGTTGGCGGCAATGAAGGCAGGCACATAACCGCGTGTCTCCTTGGGCAGATAGGGATAGATCTGCCAGTAATCCTTCTCACCGTTAGAACGACGAATGGCTTTGTTGATATTCTCAGGACCACAGTTATATGCTGCAATAACGAGGTTCCAGTCGCCAAAAATGCGGTAGAGGTCTTTCAGATAGCGGGCTGCCGCATATGACGATTTGATGGGGTCGCGGCGCTCGTCAACCAGTGAGTTCACTTGTAAGCCATACTGACGACCAGTGGCCAGCATGAACTGCCACAATCCTGTAGCACCTACGCGAGATACTGCCTTGGGGTTCAGGGCCGACTCAATGATAGGCAAGTATTTCAGCTCCAAGGGCATTTGGTAGGTTTCCAACGCTTGTTCAAAGATGGGCATATAAAAGTTGGATGCTCCCAGCATGTAGCTGATAGAGTGGCGCAGGCGTCCGCTATAGCGATCGATAAATTTCTGTACAACGTCGTTATGGGCCATCTCCATGATGGTAGGCATGCGACTCAGACGATCTACATAATCTTCTTTAGAGTATATAGGATTCACATCACGCATATTACAGTCGCTGGGCTCGTCAAGATAGGTCTTTGACATATATAGGTTGAGCAGACTGTCCAGATCATAGGTCATTGCTTCAGGAAATTCAATGACTTCCTCATTGCCCTCCTGATCGATAACAGTGATTTCGTCTTCATCGGGCGTCTCGTTGCTCTCTTCATTTATCTGTGCCCATGTGGTGGTCACGGTAAAGAGTAGGGCAAGTATCAACAACGTCTTCTTATTCATCAATATGTCTTTTGTAGTTTTAATGTTATAATTCTTTTTTTAAAAGTGCAGGCTACAGCTCACGCCTATGGCCTGGGATTCCAGAGTGCTGTTTCCTGGGCGGCTGGGAATGACGGCTGGCATCACATGTAGACTGAGGTCTTTGGAAATGTCAAATTCTGACAACTCAGCATCGACATAGGCATCAATTACTGATAGGGCATAGATGCCAATCATCACAAAGAAACTCAGATCGCGCCAACGGCGGTATTTGTCTTTACGCCCCTTGAACAGCTGCTTGTAACGCTCGATATTATCGTCAGTAATCTGGACACCAAGATGCAGGAACTTATTGTAACTGTCCGTTTCCGGATCGTTGTCCATGATGTCGAGATAGGCTTGTGAGTAGTCTTTATACATCATGTTGTTCCAAGTCAACGCATAGATGCATCCCATGAATCCACCATAGAATATGGGTAGTTTCCAGTATTTACGATTGTATATCTGTCCTGCACCGGGCAATACGAGTGCCAGCCACAGCGCTCGCTGTGGATTGGGCTTCCATGTGTCCCAATTGCGTTTGACTTTCTTTATTTTGATAGAATCAACCATCACACTCTGTTCAGGCTCAGTAATAGGAACCATGAGTGTGCCGATGCTGTCGCCAGTTTCCACAATGGCCAGTGAGTCTGAGTCATGCTGCGCCCATGCGTTTATGCCCATCACCGTTGCTACTACTGTGAGCAGTACTCTGCGTATGTTATTCTCGATTCTCAATGTGGATATCAGTTTTTAGCGCTGTCCAGAGCGTTCATGATTCTTTCTAATTGCTCCTCATCGTCAAAGAGGATACTGATTTTTCCCTTACCCTTAGGTGAGCAGGTCATCTGAACCTTGGCCTGGAAGAACTGAGACAGGCGTGTGCGCAACAAGTTAAACTCCTCGGGGAGCTTCTGCTGAGAACTGATGCGACCTTTTGCTGTCTTTACATCCTCACCACTCTTCAAAGCCTGCACCATCTCCTCAACTTTGCGTACGGAGAACTGCTGCTGCTGGATCTCTTTGAAGAGTTTAATTTGCTGAGAAGGACTATCGATAGCGAGCAGTGCACGGGCATGTCCCATTTCAATCTCATGGTTTTTGAGAGCTATTTGTACTTGAGCAGGCAACTTTAACAATCGCATATAGTTGGTTACTGCTGCACGGCTCTTACCAACGCGCTCTGATATCTTGGCCTGTGTCATGCCAGTCTCGTCGGCCAGATGCTGGTAGGCGAGGGCTATCTCTATGGCATTCAGGTCTTCGCGTTGGATGTTTTCAACCAGTGCCATTTCCATGGCATTCTGGTCTTCTACCGTCACGATGTAAGCGGGAATCTTGGTAAGTCCTGCCAACTGGGAGGCACGCCAGCGGCGCTCACCAGCGATAATCTGGTATTTTCCTCCATTGACCTTGCGCAGGGTGATAGGTTGGATGATGCCTAATTCACGAATACTAGTGGCCAATTCTTGTAGTGCCTCACCATCGAACTCGCGACGAGGTTGATTGGGGTTGGGCTCTATCTGAGCAATCTCTATTTCGTTGAGATTCGAACTGCCCTCAGTGTGCACCTCACTGGTGTCAATCAGGGCATCTAGTCCGCGTCCAGTCCCTATGTCATCGAGGCCTCGTCCTAAGACATTACTTGTATATTTCTTTTTTACTGCCATGTGTTTTAGTTGTTCTTGCTGATAATTTCCTTGGCGAGAGCCAGATGATTCTTGCTGCCTGTTGAGTCAGCGTCATAAAGGATGACGGGCAGTCCATGACTGGGACTCTCTGACAATTTGACATTGCGCTGAATAACGGTCTTGAACACCAACTCCTGGAAGTGGCGCTTCACCTCGTCATATATCTGGTTGGCCAGACGCAGACGTGAGTCATACATTGTCAGCAGGAAACCTTCGATTTCCAGTTTCGGATTCAGCTTGGTTTTAATGATTTTGATGGTGTTCAGCAGTTTTGAGATACCTTCCAATGCAAAATACTCGCACTGTACAGGAATAATCACTGAGTCGGCAGCTGTTAGGGCATTGACAGTGATAAGACCCAGAGAGGGTGAACAGTCAATCAGAATGTAGTCGTAATCTGCGCGGACAGGCTCCAGCAATTTGCTGATGACCTTCTCGCGGTTGTTGAGATTTAGCATCTCGATTTCTGCACCAACTAAGTCAATGTGGCTGGGGATAATGTCCAGACCGTCAATATCTGTTGTATAGATGGCGTCGCGCACGTCGGCCTTGTCAATGATGCATTCGTATAGTGAGCAGTCGACCTCTTGGATGTTTACACCCAGACCGCTTGAGGCATTAGCCTGTGGGTCGGCATCAACCACCAGTACCGTTTTCTCCAACGTCGCCAGTGAGGCCGCTAAATTGATGGTGGTAGTAGTCTTACCTACACCACCTTTCTGGTTTGCTAAAGCAATAATCTTTCCCATATATAATTCGAACCTATTTGCTATAGACTGCAAAGGTACGAATAAGCGGGGAAAAAACCAAAGAATTTATGATTTTTTGCCTTTTTCGAGGGCTTCAAAGCGCGTTAACTTGTCCAGATAGTATTGTCGCAGGTCTTTCCAGCGATAATAGGGGAATTGTTTTGTCTTAACGGGCAGCGCGCATTCACGCTCGTTAAGTAGCGCTTTTACAAGGATATCGCCTTTCTTGCCATTGATGGGACGATAGAATACCAGTTGGATGTTGCAGGCCATCGGGAAAATGCGGTAGTTGCGCCAGTATTGATCTAATTGGTCCAAATCATTGACGGCAATGCCACAGGAGTCGAGTTCCAGCAGACAGGCTAGTGGCAATACACAAACCTCATGCCCGAAACGTAGCGTGGCCTGTGTCTGGGTGATGGTATCTGTGGTTTCAATGATGTTACGCAGCAGGTATCTTTGTGTGAAAGGCATCATACCTTCCGTGATAGGAGCGGGGCCATAGTCAACATACCAGCCGATGTTGCGGATGCGCCACTGCTCATAGATTTCATCGTCGTTGAAGAGGGAATAGAAGTCGATATCGGTGTCATGACTCTGCATGTTGGTGGTCACATCAAACAGGTTGTATATGAATGGGGTGTTCTTGATGCTATCGTTGGCCCACTGTACATCATTGAATAATACAGCCATCAAACGGTTACAATCTTTAGGCTTGCTGCTGTTTCGTATCTCGCGGCCCTTGCGTCCCATCTTCTTGATAAGCCCATTGCGAGGAGCATTCAGATAGTATTGGAAAGCCTCGCTGACGTCGTTGTGGATGCGTGCTGTGGGGTTGGCGGCAGCCAGTTCCTCACACTCGGCAGTCATCGAGAGAATACAACGGATGACCACTGTTGAGCGGGCATCAATCTGTACATTCTCCTTCTTGAAAATTTCAGGGAAGTTGCTGACCATCCTACGTGCAATGCCATGATGCTGTCGTTCACCAACGTTGGTGAGGTCGCCCCAACGCTTTTCGGTACCTTTGATGAACTGCTCCAACTGGCCGAGGACTTCCTCGCCTTTGTCGGTTAACTTACCATACTGCTTAGCCTTGCGCAATGGCTCTGCCACACTGGTGTAGCTGGTCTTGCCGGTAAGCCAACGAGAACCATGACGTCCATAGTGCGACATGTAGAAGGGTTCGTAGCCTTTAGGCGATGGTGTCAGCGGTTTGTCAGACAACTGGCGCTCATAGTCTAAATAGTTGCTGGCAGCCAGAAACTTGTTAGCCTTGATTTCTTCTTGGGCAGTTTGAGCGGCCATGATTGATGTCATGGCCGCTACAAATAGCAGTATACTAAGTCTCTTCATGTTACTTCGTAGATTATACGAGGTGCTCGATCAGATCGGCACGGTCGCCAGGCAGCATATCGATAACAGGTATCTCAATCATCGTATAGCAACCTGGCTGCAGGCGCATCGAGGCACGGGCAACATTGACTAACACCTGACCTGTCAAGGCAGGGTTGTTAATCTGCATGTTAAATTCCAGACGCTGGTTCTGAGTCTGTCCGCTAACACCCTTACGCACCAGATTGACTCCATGGCCCATGTCGCGTACATCATCAACACTCTCTACCTGGAATACGTGAGTCTCGTCGTTGGCAAAGTAGGGGTCGGCCTTGATGGCTGCCGTCACTTCGTCGAGCTTGGCACCGTCTTCCAACTCTACATAGACCATACGGCGATGGATGCCTTCGCCCAAGGGAATGGTCATTGACAGAGCATTCTTAACGCCAGCCTTCGAACGTACACATACGCTATGTCCCATTGACATGCCTGGTCCGAAATTAGTGTAGCTCAGACCCTTTGGAGCCAAGCTCTGCATCAGTGTGCGAACGATAGAATCACTGCCTGGATCCCAGCCAGCAGCAATCACACTTACCGTATTCGTCTCCTTGTTGAGGCTCATGAGACGCTCGCGATAACCACGGATGTTTGTGTGGATGTCAAACGAGTCAACAGTGTTGATGCCCAAAGGCAGAATCTGCTTGGCAAACTCCTCACACGAGCGGGTGGGGGTGGCCAGAATGGCTACATCGACGTCCTTCAGTTCGCGGATGTCTTTCACTACCTCATAGTGTGCCAACTCGGCGGGCTTGTCAGCTGCACCGTTTCTACGCACTACACCAGCAATCTCGAAGTCAGGAGCGGCTTCCAGTGCCTGAATACTGTACTTTCCAATGTTGCCGTAACCTACTACGGCTGCTCTGATCTTTTTCATTATGTTCTCAGTCTTTTGTTGGTTTACTTGTCAAATTCGGGTGCAAAAGTACACTTTTTCTTTGAATTACGTAACAAAAAGACAGATTATTTTTTTAATTATTGCGCATTTGTAAATTTCCAGAACTCAGAGTCAACGTTTGCTTCTACTGTATTCTCTATTTCGTCTGGCAGATTGCAGAAGAAGTCAATACCCGTTCGGCTCTCCAATTCATCAATGGTGATGGCAAATGTAGACAAGTCCTTGGTCGGGTCATTTTTATCTTCGTGCAGCGTCCAGAAAGCAACGCCCTGATAAGTGTTGGTGGCTTTGTTGTAGTGCAGCACAGCCATGTAGAAGTATTTGGGTACCAATTGTTTATGGATGGCGCCCTTGAAGTCAAAGCCACATTTGATGTCTGGGTAGATACCGTCTACCTCTTGCCCGTCGATGGTTACCTTATCAGTAATGGTGGCAGCCTTGACAATATATAAGGTGTCACATGTCGTCTTGGTGAAGGCAGAATTTTTGGCAAAGTTATTCACCAAAGTCTCTAAGTTGCTCCAAAGACCGCCATTGTGATTTTGCCATTGTGGTTGCATATTGGTGAGGAAGAACGTCTGCTTGTTCTGCTCTACAGAACACTGACGATCCATCGATGGGCAGAGGTGTCCACGAGAGAAGTTCAATCCTTTCAGCTCATTGTAGTTTGCATCTGACGACTGAACCTGTTTGTAGTCCTCTAATGCTGACGAAACAGCCACTTCGTCATCTGGTTTGAAGTCGTCGTTACGGTCAGAGTCTCCACCAGAATTGCCAGCATGCAGCGTATAGCACGTCCAGCGGTTAGCAATCTTGCTGTTGTCCCATTCCAGTGAGAAGGTGATGCCATAGTCCTTGGTCTGCTTGACGATGATTTGGCTTTTCTGCTCTGCGCCTTCCTTGGTAGGCCAAACGTTGGCATTCAGATGTGGGTATTCCAGACGGTTGGCGTAAGGATAGTCCGTCAAACTGAACGTCCTGCTGTTGGCATTGGCATTGGTGTAGGCATAGTCAACCTTTGTCATCTGTGAATAGAGGAAGTCGACGGATGTATCGCTATCTTTGAGATACACCTTCATACCGATTCCTGGCAGGTAAGTGATATCCTTTAATTGGTCAACGGTATAAGCCTTTGTGGTGCCGTCCTTGAGATGGATGGTCATGCCGTGGATGGCGCCATCCTCAGGGGCATTGGCAGGTTCTACTACTGTCTGTGCATAACCACATACACAGAAGAATGTAAATACGATGGTCTCCAGCATTCTTGCTACTGGACTCATATAATTCTGTTTCATAGTCGTCATAGCTTTTTAGTGAATGATGAGTTTCTTACTGTTGGCAATGTAGATACCCTTAATAGGTGTCTTGATACGTTGTCCTGAGAGGGTATAGTAAGTATCGCCAGTCGCGTTCTGTTGAGCATTGATGGTTTTCACTCCTGTGGTATTTACAGGATTAGCAAAGGCCATATACGCTGGTGTCGTTAAACCAGTGGCTACAAATTTAGTCGTTCCGCCCTCTGTTTGCTTTTTGCCAATAATCCATCCTGCGATCTGCTGCTGTACAGCGGGTGCTGGATTGAATGCCACATCGCCAAAGTCAAACAATATAGTAGCTTCTGCAGCATCCTTGACGGTAAATTGCTTGCCGTTTACAGCTGTAATACAAGCGTTCTGCTCAACACTCAGGAAAAGTTGTGCTTCTGTGTTGTCGGCCAAAGCGCAGAATTCGGTAAGGCTGTTGACCGGTTCGCCTATCGTGTAGGTCTTGGTGACCACCTCGCTGGTATAGGTGCTCTTTATAGCAATGGCCTTGATGGTGGTTGTTCCCCAAACAAACAAGCTTGTAGCGGCTTTAATCTCAGTGCCTTCAGCCAACGATGGCTCTGTGCCGTCTGTGGTGTAACGCACACTGGTGCCCTCTGCGGGTGTGATGGTGACAAGCCTCTTCGTGGGTTCTATGGTATTGGGCCAGAATGTAAACTCTTCCGTCAGCGTTGGCTCTGGAACGGTAACTTCAATCTCGCCACCATATTCGCCGACAACCTTGACGTCGTCAAGGAAACCACGTTTGCCAGTGAAAGTAATCTGGACAGGTCCTGTGATGTTAGTGAGGTTAACGGTATAGCCTGTCCATGTGGCTTTTGTCAACTCGATACTAGTGTTGCCACTTACCGTACAACCCTCGGCTGTAATGCCTAATGTGTTCTTCTTTGTGTCATTCCAACCTGCAGCACTGAATGTAAGTGTGGCTGAGGTGCCTTTTTTCAAGGAAATATATGGAGTGATACAAGAGCCATTTGCATTAGATGTTCCAAATTTGACACAATGAAAGGCACCCGTACAACTGGTTATAGTCCATCCTTCATTGTCAAAAATGTATTCTCCATTTTTCAGGGTTCCACCAAAATTGCCGTCGCGTCCGCCTTCTCCAGCAATCTGGTCGAATGTCTCATTGAACACGACTTGATCGTCGGCTCTAGCTGTTTGGTGCGCCAAAAGGAAACACCATAGTAATAAAAGTAATGAGTAATTTCTTTTCATAAGCATAGTATTTAAGTTGTTAGTTCGGATTTTCGGCAAAGATACGAAATAAAAAGGAGAAATCAAAATCTGTGAGTATTTTTTTTGATGGAAAATACTCACTTCACCTTCCCAGCCAGTTTCTTAGGTAGTGCGTGGAGAGTGAGGAAAATGTATGTAGTATCCAGAGTAATATAGTCGCGTTACATATACCAGATACCCTGATACTGTCCAGCCTTACCCCATGAATTCTTCACCATATAGTAGGGTTCCCCCTTTTCGTCAATGGCTTTGCCATAGATGAGCATCACGTGATCGTAGGTGAAGCGCCAGTCATCCCACTGCTCTTGTCGCAGCTGTTGGGTGGGAACGATACCCTCAGGCAGCATGGCAAGTCCTGTACGGGTGAAATCGCCTGTGACATCACCGCCCCAAGCTACAGTGTAGCCCTTGTCTATTGCCTCGTCGAGCACTTCCATCAGCTG